>Ga0335081_10018859_pt1 | contig 11154 bp, 6 predicted proteins | sample Lox_Sample_35_FD_206713 | JGI IMG/M metagenome (GOLD analysis project Ga0335081, IMG submission 206713) | Soil microbial communities from Loxahatchee National Wildlife Refuge, Florida, United States - Lox_Sample_3.5 | ecosystem: Environmental > Terrestrial > Soil > Wetlands | place: USA: Florida...
GGCTGCTGGAATCCAACTTGATAGAAGTACCAACGTCATCGGTCGGTTATTCTACCGGTCAAACCTATGATGTATAATCCGTCGCAAGAGCATACTTACGTTGAGCAGCAGATTGTCACATCTGAAATCTTTATCAACAGGCTACGTCTGGTCGCAACGTGTGTTGATTGCGTTCCTGATCTGCTCCTTGGCCGTTAGCCTGGCCAGCCGTTTTTGTGCAGAAGCCTCTGCTTCTCCTGTGCATGCGGTTAAAACGATAGAACGACGGTCCGTCGAGCCCAAGCGTCAGCACTTCATTCGCGACGCGAGCCTGGCGGCGGTCCCGGCCCGGGCGGCCACATTTGGAGCCCTGGTGGTGTCTTATGTACCCCCTCCCCAAGCGGGTCCGGTCCTCCCCACCCGGCCAACTCATCAGACTTTGTACAATAGACCTCCGCCGTCATCGAGCATCATTCTTTAGTTTTCAGGAATTCTTTTCATACATCGGAAAGTTCAGTCGCCGCTGTTATCGGGTACTTTGTATGACGATATTCAGTACTGACTTGGATTGGATGCTCGGATGGTTACTGCACCGTTGCGCAGTGAGGAGCTCGAAGCTCTCCGGCGCATAGACACCTGTACGGTTTCAAACGCGATCGAGACTTTCGCGGTCAGACTCCGGAACACCGGCTTCGCTGATGCGCGAATCCGGTGCATGTTCCCTGAATGCCCGCCCATGGTCGGGTACGCCGCTACGGCTCGGCTTCGCACGGGCGAGCCGCCCATTGCCGGACGCATCTACCACGACCGCACCGACTGGTGGAATAGCATTCTTGAGGTGCCCGCGCCTCGCATCGTCGTGATTGAAGACATGGACCACCACCCAGGCCTCGGAGCATTCCTTGGCGATGTGCACGCGGCAATTCTGTTAGCGCTCGGATGTGTCGGCTATGTAACAAATGGTGCCGTGCGCGAGCTTCCACGGGTGCGCAATCTAGGGCTGCAACTGTTCGCCGGAAACGTCGCCGTCTCCCATGCTTACTCGCACATTTTCGATTTTGGCGTTCCTATTACGGTCGCCGGCCTGGAGGTCCGTCCCGGAGACTTGTTGCATGGCGACCAGCACGGCCTGCTGACCGTGCCAAACAATGTTGCGGCGGGAATTCCAGCAGTTGCGGCAAAGCAACAGGAATCCGAAAAAGAGATTATTCAGCTCTGTGAATCTGACAGCTTTTCACTGGAGAAATTACGAGAAGCACTCAAGCAGCTGCCTTAGCAGATTGCTGGCGGGGGCCAGAGAAAGTTGGTGTACACAATTGAGCGCAGAACATCCCAAGGTTAATGAGGCTCAGACTGGAACCGGTATTTCTCTGCGGTGGCCTTTGTCCGGAATCATCATCACGCTGATCATCGCATTCTGTTCCTGCAGCGGCGCAAAGAGCAAGGTTGAGGCCAACACCGACTCGACTGTAACCGTCGGGGTAACCAGCGTCGTCAAAAGAACTCTTGGACGGGAAATAACACTGTCCTCCGAGTTAGTGCCGTTCCAGGAAATCGACGTTTATGCCAAAGAATCTGGATACGTTCGAACCCTCAACGTGGATTACGGCACGCATGTGAAACAGGGCCAAGTAATGGCGACTCTGGAGATTCCCGAACTCGAAGCACAACTGCAAGAGGATCAGGCCGAGATCAAGAACGCTGCCAACCAGGTCACCCGCGCGCAACACGAACTTGCCCGCTATGAGGCAATGTATAAGGCGCTTCACCTAGAATACACGCGTCTGAACGGGGTCTTTGAAACCCAACCGGGCATCGTAGCCCAGCAAGAGGTCGACGACGCGCAAGGCAAGGACATGGCTGCGGCGTCGCAGGTGGATGCCGGGAAAGCGGCCCTCGACGCGGCACAAAGTCAGCTCGCGGTTTCCAAAGCAAAATTGGTTCACGATCAAACGCTTTTCGACTACTCCAAGATCACCGCGCCCTTTTCCGGAGTAGTGACCGAACGTTACGCGAACCTGGGAACCCTGGTGCAAGCTGGCACGGGTTCCAGCACCCAGGCTATGCCACTGGTCAGATTGTCCGAAGATGACCTGTTTCGCTTGGTCATTCCGGTTCCCGAATCCTACGTACCTTACATTCGTGTCGGCGATCCCGTGACAGTGAACGTCCCTGCGCTTAACCGTACGTTTCCCGCCAAGGTTGCGCGCTTCTCGGTCGACGTTCGAGAGGATACTCGCACCATGCATACCGAGGTGGATGTGCCCAATCCCAAGCGGCTCCTGGTTCCGGGATTGTACGCTGATGCCGAACTTACGCTTGATCAGCAGCCGAACGTGCCTACCGTTCCGGTACAAGCCCTCAATCATGAGGGCAACAAGACCATGGTGTTCGTCGTCGCTGATAACGATCGTTTGGAGGAGCGCCCGGTCGAGTTAGGGTTGCAGACCAGTAACGACGCTGAGGTCACTTCGGGCGTGCGCGTCGGTGAGCAAGTTGTGGTGAGCGATCGCAGCGGATTGAAGCCCGGACAAAAGGTTCATCCTCAGGTGGTGCAGGTTATGGAGTACCACGAGAGCAAACAAGACTAGCAAGAGTACATTGCGCATTTCGCGGCAGAGTTCATAGGAAATTAAACGATGTCCGGTTTTTCCATCCGTAATCCGTATTTCATCGTTGTGATTTGTTTGGCGCTCGTCGTCATCGGCGTCACCAGCCTGGCTCGCATGCCGGTGGATTTGTTCCCAACTATCAATTTGCCGGAAGTCGTTGTGGCGACGTTTTACTCGGGGATGCCGCCGCAGGACATCGAAACTGATATTACGGATCCGCTGGAACGGTTTTTCACTCTGGCAAGCGGCATCGATCACATGGAATCGCGGTCGTTGCTGGGCGTAAGCATTATCCGGGTTTACTTTCAGCCAGGAACTAGCGCGGATGCGGATGTTACCGAGCTTTCCAACCTCGCGCTGGCGGATCTGAAACGACTTCCTCCAGGGACGCTGCCCCCAGTTGTGTTGAAGTTTGATGCATCCAGTCTGCCCGTGTGCTTGGTAACGCTCAAAGGACAAGATCTGGATCAGACGCAGCTGCATGACATTGGGCAGTTCGCGATACGAAACCAAATCGCCGTGGTCAAAGGCGCCGAGATTCCTCCGCCCTTTGGCGGGAAGTACCGGCAGATCATGGTTTACGTGGATCCTTACAAGCTGGCATCGCGGCAACTGAGCCCCATGGACGTGGTCAATGCCGTCAACAATTTCAATCTGATCTTGCCCGCCGGTGACGTGAAAATGGGCCCGTTCGACTATTACGTTTACTCGAACAGCCTCGTGAATAGCATGCAGCAACTGGGGAGGATTCCAGTAAAGACTGTAGGTGACTCTTGGGTCTCTGTGAATGACATCGGTCAGGCCGAGGATGCAAACCAGATCCAATACAACATAGTGCGGGTCGACGGCCAACGATCGGTGTATTTGCCGATCATGAAACAGGGCGGCGACACCAACACCATCGAAGTGGTCAACGGCATCCGCGAGATGATTCATCATCTCTTTGATATTCCCAAACAGTTGGTGGCATCGGTGGTATTCGATCAGTCCACATTCGTGAAGGAAGCGATCAAGACGCTTCTGCATGAAGGCTTGATCGGACTTCTGCTTACCAGCTTGATGATTTTGATTTTTCTCGGGAGTTTCCGCGCCACTACCGCAGTGTTTTTGTCGATTCCTCTTTCTGCGCTGGCCACCTTTGTGGTGCTGAACATGACGGGCAGCACCGTGAATACCATGATTCTCGGCGGGTTAGCGCTAGCCTTCTCGCGCATCATCGACAACTCGGTGATTTCACTTGAAAACATTTACCGCCATCTTGAAATGGGCGCTGCACCGGTGACAGCAGCGGAGACCGGCGGCAATGAAGTCAGCCTCGCCGTGTTGGCCGCGACCTTGACCACGGTTGTGGTCTTCTTCCCAGTCACTTTTCTGTACGGCGTGAGTAAGTTTCTCTTCACTGCGCTGGCGCTCGCAGTTGTGATCTCGCTATTCGCCTCTTACTTCGTAGCAATGACGGTGATTCCCCTATTCTGTTCGCGGTTCCTGAAGGCTGTTCCTCATGGCGGAGGTGCTCATGGGCATGCGACAGAGGGTTTGCCCGAGGACCAGCCCTCCCACTCCTGGTGGGAGAAGTTCAACACCGCATTCAATGCCAGGTTCAATCGCTTACTGGATTTCTATGAGTACTGGGTACGACGCGCTTTGTTGCGGCCCGGCTTAACCGTTGCTGGCTTGAGTGGCGCGTTTCTGCTGAGCGTTGCGATTTATCCATTCCTCGGACTTGCATTCTTTCCGCAAACTGATGCAGGCCAGTTCACGATCAACTTCAAGGTGCCGACTGGAACGCGTATCGAAGTAACCGAACAGTACGTGGCCAAGGTAGAAGACCTGATTCGGCAGATCGTAAAGCCCAAAGATTTCAAGATGGTGGTTTCCAATATCGGGGTGGTACCCGACTTCTCTTCGCTTTATACGACCAACGCTGGGCCGTATACCGCGACTATCCAGGTAGCGTTGAACGAACCTCATAGTCTTAGCAGCTTCGAATACATGAATCGGGTGCAGACGGAGATCGGTCATAAATTTCCCGAGGTGCGCACATTCTTGTCCAGTGGTTCGATGGTGGACGCAATCCTGAATATGGGCATGCCCGCGCCGATTGATGTGCAGGTCAGCAGCCCTGACCTCCATCAGATTTATGGCATCGCGCAAGACTTGGCTGGCCGCGTGCGGCAGTTGCCGGGTGTCGGTGAAGTGTACATTCCACAGGATCTCAACTATCCGGCTCTGCGGCTCGACGTGAATCGAATCCATGCCGCCGAACTCGGACTTACGCAGAAGGAAGTTGTCGATAACGTCATTACGGCGCTGAACTCCAATTACATGATCGCTCCCAATTATTGGGTGGATTACAAGACGGGCAACGATTATTACCTCACCGTGCAGTACTACGAAAAGGGACGACCGGCCATCCATAATTTTGCCGATCTGACCAACATTCCAATTCGTGCCCCGAATCTTCGGGAGCCCACCACGCTCGACACGGTAGTGAAGCTCCAAAATGTTCAGACGCCCACAGAGGTTGACCATTACCAGATTCAGCGCGTAACCGACGTTTATGTTACTCCTGCCGGTGAGGATCTGGGAAAAGTAGCCGATTCCGTGCGGAATGTGATTGGGCAAATGAAGCTGCCGGAGAATGTGCGAGTAAACCTGCGAGGGATGGTGGAAGGCATGCAGGCCTCCTTCCGCAGCTTCGCGATTGGCCTGTCGCTCTCTGTGGTTCTTCTTTATCTGATTCTGGTGGCGCAGTTTAAATCCTTTAAAGATCCGTTTCTGATCATGCTGGCAATTCCGATGGGATTCATAGGCGTGTTGATCGTTTTGCCCCTGACCGGCACAACTCTCAATGTCATGTCGCTGATGGGTGTGCTGATGCTGGTGGGAATCGCGGCCTCGAACAGCATCTTGATCGTGGAGTTCGCTCATCGCCTGGAGGAGCAGGGCAAAGGAGTTGAGGAGGCAGTCGTTACGTCGTGTCGCGTGCGTCTGCGGCCGATTTTGATGACTTCCTTGGCGACCATCATCGGCATGGTACCGATGGCGCTGAAGATGGGAACCGGAAGTGAGCAGTACGCACCGCTGGCTCGCGCCATCATTGGCGGTTTGACGGCCTCGGTGATTCTCACCGTGTTTATTGTCCCTGCGGCGTACTTACTGGTGTATCGCAACCGAGAAGCGGCGGTGAAACCGTAAGGGAAACTCGCGATGATTAGAGTCATCAATCACGGCGGGGGCAAGGGCTGATGCCGCGGTTCTCTATCCGCAATCCGTACTTCATTATTGTTGTCTGCCTGGTGCTGCTGGTGATTGGTGTGACCAGCCTCGCGCGGATGCCCGTCGACCTGTTCCCCTCTATCAACCTTCCGGAAGTAGTTGTGGCTACGTTTTACTCCGGAATGCCACCGCAGGACATCGAAACCGACATTACCGATCCTCTCGAGCGATTCTTCACGCTAGCGAGCGGCATCGATCACATGGAATCACGGTCGTTGCTGGGGGTCAGCATCATCCGCGTGTATTTTCAGCCCGGAACGAATGCCGATGCGGACGTAACTGAGCTTTCGAACCTGGCACTGGCTGATCTAAAGCGCCTGCCGCCGGGCACATTGCCACCAGTCGTCTTGAAGTTTGACGCATCGAGCCTGCCCGTGGCCCTGGTAACGGTAAAAGGCGAGGGACTCAACGAAACTCAGTTGCACGACTACGCACAATTCCAAATTCGCAATCAGATTGCCGTGGTGCCGGGAGCAGAAATTCCTCCGCCTTTCGGTGGAAAGTACCGGCAAATCATGGTGCATGTCGATCCGTACAAGTTATTGTCCCGGCAATTGAGCCTGATGGATGTGGTCGGGGCTGTGAATAGTTCCAATCTGATTTTGCCGGCCGGAGATGTAAAAATCGGACTCGACGACTACTACGTCTACTCGAACAGTCTGGTTGACAACATGACGCAACTGGGCCAGGTTCCCATCCGAACCGCCGGAACCTCGTGGGTTTCTGTGAACGACGTAGGAAAGGCAGAAGATTCCCATCAGATTCAGTACAACGTCGTGCGGGTCGACAGTCAGCGATCGTGCTACATCCCGATCATGAAGCAAGGAGGAAACACAAACACAATCGATGTCGTAAATGGTATCCGCAAACTGGTTGGGCATTTGTACGACATTCCCAAGCAGATGGTTGCGAATGTGGTGTTCGATCAGTCGGTGTACGTCAAGGAAGCGATCCGCACGGTACTGCATGAAGGATTGCTGGGACTAATTCTTACCAGCATCATGATCCTGATTTTCTTGGGAAGCTTCAGGGCGACATCGGCTGTTCTGCTTTCGATTCCTCTTTCAGCGCTTGCCACATTCGTGGTGCTATTCATGATGGGCAGCACGGTGAACACGATGATTCTTGGGGGTCTGGCGCTGGCCTTCTCGCGTGTCATCGATAATTCCGTGATCTCCCTGGAAAACATCTACCGCCATCTCGAGATGGGGGCAGCGCCGCGCGTGGCGGCCGAGGTTGGGGGAGCCGAAGTCAATCTGGCCGTATTGGCAGCGACGCTGGTCGATGTGGTGGACTTTTTTCCTGTGGTGTTTCTATACGGGGTTGCCAAATTCCTGTTTTCCGCATTGGCACTTGCCTTTTGCCTCTCGTTGCTGGCTTCTTTTGTTGTGGCAATGACCGTAATTCCGCTGTTCTGTTCGCGGTTTCTGAAAGCCGTACCCCATGCGGCTCATCCGAAGCAACAAGAATATGAAGTCGAGCCGACCGTAGTTGCCGATCACTCCTGGTGGAACAAGTTCAATGCCAGTTTCAATCGCATGTTTAACAAGGTTCTCGATCTTTACGAGTATTGGGTACGCCGTGCTTTGGCAAGGCCGGGATTAGCTGTTGCTGCGCTGAGTGGCGTGTTTCTGGTGAGCGTCGCGATCTATCCTCTTCTCGGACTTGCGTTCTTCCCGCAAACCGATGCTGGGCAATTCACGATTAATTTGAAAGTTCCTACCGGAACCAGGATAGAGAACACAGAACAGTACGTTGCCAATGTAGAAGACCTCATCCGTCATGAGGTCCCGGCAAAAGATTTGAAGATGGTGGTTTCAAACATTGGAGTAGTCCCCGATTTCTCATCGCTCTACACGACCAACGCTGGACCATATACGGCAACCATTCAGGTGGCGTTGAAAGAGCCGCATGAGCTGAGCAGTTTTGAGTACATGGACCAAGTGAAGAAGCGCATGACCACCCAGTTCCCTGATATTCGGACATTTTTTTCCAGCGGATCGATGGTGGATGCGATTCTGAACATGGGCATGCCGGCTCCCATTGACGTGCAGATAAGCAGTCCGGATCTGCCGCAGATTTACAACGTGGCCCAGAATCTGGCGGGGCGCATACGAAAGCTGCCTGGAGTGGGAGAGATCTACATACCACAAGACATGAATTATCCAGCTCTAAGGCTCGACGTAGATCGCATTCACGCTGCTGAGCTGGGTCTGACACAGAAGGATGTTGTCGATAACGTCATCACCGCTCTGAATTCCAATTACATGATCGCGCCCAATTACTGGGTCGATCGAAAAAGCGGAAATGACTATTACCTGACGGTGCAGTATTTCGAGCACGGTCCTGCAGCAATTCACAACATGATTGACCTCGGCCAGATTCCGTTGCGGGCGCAGCGGGATGGCAAGAACATAAGCGTGAGTTGTGGACCCAAGTTGCCTTCTCCGACCGCGTTACGGCCGGCAGCGCTCGCGGATCCACCGAAACCGCAGTGGGCTTGCGGCCAACATTTCGCTGACCCCAAGTCGGAACCGCCCTCGCGGGTTTCTTCATCGTCGCGTCCCATTACTGTCTTGGACAACGTAGTGAAAGTCAATTATGTTGAGACCCCAACCGAAGTGGATCATTATCAAATTCAGCGAGTCATCGATGTATATGTAACGCCATCGGGTGAGGACCTCGGGAGGGTAACCGGTGCGATTCGGAACATCGTCGCTCGAGCCAACATTCCTGCCAACGTCCGCGTGAATTTGCGCGGCATGGTGGAAGGCATGGAAGCGTCGTTTAAGAGCTTCGCGCTGGGCTTCACGATCTCCTTCATTCTGCTCTACCTGATCCTGACGGCACAGTTTAAATCGTTTGTCGATCCTTTCTTGATCATGTTGGCGATTCCCATGGGATTCGTCGGCGTACTGATCATTCTGCCCCTGACCCATAGCACACTTAACGTGATGTCGCTCATGGGAGTGCTGATGCTGGTTGGCATCGCTGATTCAAATAGCATTCTCATTGTCGACTTCGCTCATAATCTCGAGAAACAGGGGCTTTCCCCGGCAGACGCCGTTATCACCGCTTGTCGCGTTCGACTGCGGCCAATCCTTATGACTTCACTAGCGACGATCATCGGCATGATTCCAATGGCATTGAGATTGGGTACGGGTGCGGAACAATACACGCCGATGGCGCGGGCCATTATCGGTGGACTCACCTCGTCCGTGCTGCTGACCATCTTCATCGTACCTGCAGCGTATTTGCTGGTGTACGGAAAACGGCGAAATCCGAGCGTTCAATCCACGGAGTCAGCTTGATCGCACCGGCTTCTCAGTTACCGATGCCATCCGAAGAAACATCTGAGCCTTTTCCAGAGCAGGCATCGTAAGACAATTTTGGCGACTTTTCTCGAAAGGCAAGTGCAATGATTAGAATCAAAAATCTTTTTGTTTGCACCTTGTTCTCATGGTTGTTTCTTTCCGGTGCGATCGTTCTGGGACAAGAGCTGCACTCAGCACCGAAGCTCCCGACTGCGCCGGATCCCCAGGCAGCGCGTTCAACACATGTTGTGCAGCCGTTCTCGACTCTCATAGCCGCCTTCCCGCCTCAAGCAACCGTGCAAGGCGGCTCAAGCGCACCACAAGCCACTGCATCTCTTCCGCCTCCCACCGGCGCGATGCGGCTAACGCGCACGCAAGCCGAACAACTCGCACTTAAGAATAACCCTCGGATCAGCGTTGGGCGCCTGCTCGCGCTGGCACAGCATCAGGTCTATCGCGAAGCCAGATCTGCGGAATTGCCGACCTTTAATGGCGTGATCACCGCGGCAGATGCCAACGAAGGCAGCCGTGTCGGCGCCGGACCTCTCAATGCTCCACGTCTGCTGACTCATGCTGGAGGCGGCGTAACCCTAAGCCAACTGATCACTGACTTCGGTCGCACTTACAATCTTGTTGCCTCGGCAAAGTTGGCGGAAAAAGCACAGAACGCAAATGCCCTGGCAACCACAGAAGATATCGTGCTGGCGACCGATCAAGCCTTCTACAACGCACTTCAGGCGCAAGCCCTTCTCCAAGTTGCTCAGCAAACCGTCACCACCCGGCAGCAGGTTGAAAACCAGGTGAGCGTTTTGACAAAGAACAACCTGAAATCAACTTTGGATCTCTCCTTTGCCCGGGTAAATCTCTCCCAGGCGCAGTTGTTGCAACTCGACGCCGAGAACAATGTTCAGTCGACAATTGCCGCTCTTACCGCCGTTTTGGGCTTCGATAGACAGGTCAACTACGAATTAGTCGAAGAAAACACGCAATTGCCGTCGCCGCCTCCCGATTTGGATGTACTGACGAACCTCGCCCTCGGGCAGCGACCGGATCTGCAGGCGCTCACCTACAACCAGCAATCGGCGGAGAAATTCCGGGTCGCGCAACGAGATCAGCTTCTTCCGACGATCAGTGCCCTCGGCGTATTTGGCGGCACTCCGGTGCGTCCGGACTGCACTGGTGGTCCTTGCAATCCGAACTATTTCATCTCTCCCTGGTATGGCGCGATTGGCGCGAACATGAATATTCCGATTTTTAATGGTTTCCTATACCCGGCCCAAGCTTCAGAGGCTAAACTTCGCGCGAAAGCAGCCGCGGAGAATACGCGCGATCTGCGAGACGTAATAGTACGCGACGTGCGCACTGCGTGGCTGGCAGCCAACACCGCCTTCCAACGAGTGTCCGTAAGTGCCGAGTTAGCCAAAGAAGCTGACCTGGGTTTAAGCCTGGCTAAAAGCCGTTATCAGCTCGGCTTGGGTTCCATTGTCGAACTGAGTCAGGCACAACTCCAGCAGGCCGATGCAGCCATCGGGTACGTAAATGCCCAATATCAATACCGCCTCTCCCTGTCGACTCTGAACTTCACCATTGGCGCGCAACCCTAGATTTCGCGCATCGGAGGAGAAACTCAATGGCTTCTGCCAGAGATTGAGATCTGCTGGACACGAAGCTGTCGCGGTGATGTCAGCGATTCCGCGCAAGTGAAAGCACTCATGGAGGTGACAGCGTCGCGTTTCGGTCGCATCGACATTCTCGTTAACAATGCTGGCGTGGCCGCTGATTCCGGTATGTTGCCGGAGCGAGTCCCGGATGAAGCGTTTGCCTCTACGGTGCAGGTGAACCGTCTCGGCCTCTGGTACTGCTGTCGCTATGCTGCGCATTACATGCTCAGCGATGGCAAGGGCGGTGATAGTCTGGTATCACGCCTGTAGCGGAATGTAACCGCACGAGCCACACTCGCCCTTCGTCAG
>Ga0335081_10018861_pt1 | contig 11154 bp, 16 predicted proteins | sample Lox_Sample_35_FD_206713 | JGI IMG/M metagenome (GOLD analysis project Ga0335081, IMG submission 206713) | Soil microbial communities from Loxahatchee National Wildlife Refuge, Florida, United States - Lox_Sample_3.5 | ecosystem: Environmental > Terrestrial > Soil > Wetlands | place: USA...
TATGCATACAAAAATTTATCCGAAGTCGAGATCTGAATTTCCAGGCGTGAGAAAATTTGACGGAACCCCCCCGCGCCCGATCCGACTTCTTCCACCCCACCGTCCCGAACATTTGGCGATGACGACGGCGCACGTAGCCGAACGTATGGACGAGACAATCGAGGTCTTGCTTCAATGTTGTTGTTTTTTTCCATCCTGCTGAAATCTAGTTCTGCGCTCTCGTCATCGAACAGGGAATGGTCTTCCTCGACAACCTTGCAACTCTCGATTTGCCGTCATCCTCATCGCCTTTCTCATCAAAAGAAGTCTTTGAGAGAAAATCTCGGATTCTTCCGAACAGTAAAATAGGGAGACATCTAAAGTATGTGGCCACTAATGCTTCGTTTTCTTATGATTTTAGGCATGTAGAAGGGCGAATGGCAAAAATACTGAACACAGTGGAGAGCGCGAACATGGATCCCCTGTCGTATGAAGGAGGAAAGAGAACGGTCGGCACCACGGAAAAAGTGTTTGAGCTGACATTAGGATGATTTTGTTACTCCATCAATATCAACCTTTCAGTCTGAATTTCGATTGTTGCGGAACCGATTAAGCGCCCTCCCGGTGTCGCGCTATGCTTCTCCAATCCTTATCCGGCGGGGATCTGAAATCCTTGAATCGACGGCATTACGGGAGTTATATGCCGCCGCATTCCATGCCATTCATCACTTCGCTATAATGGGTGCATTATTGAGGGAGATCATGGGTCCGAATCAAGCCGATAAATACATTCCCCGAAAGTTTGGATTCAAGCCCAGGACGACTGGCCTCAAGGCTCGATTGTAAGGAGTATATTTCGGAGGAGAAAGATTTGGTTAATATTCACAGGGATTAGAATTGAGATGGCATTTACGATGGAGTCATGAAGAACTGTGCGGAAGAGATATTGGCGTTGGTTGTGATTGTTTGCCGATAAGAGATTTGCTACGTTTGTTCTGAATTCCATGTTAGCAATTAATCTCTGCCCCCGAAATGCTGTTCGTTCTGTTCTAGTTCAGATGACCTTGATGTTTCTTCTGTTGTTAGACCTAGTTCCTGTCCGGTTGCTTTTGAAACTTCGTCAGTCGCGATCCGTCTTTTGTTGACCCTGACCACAAGCGAAAACGGACCCTTCATGAGTGCCTTTGGCCAGCCTGCTGGCTCTGCCAGCACAGCACAGCCCCAAACACCCTTTGGCGGCACGCCCGCGGCAAGTTCACTCGCATTATCCACATCGGCACCTCCACAACAAGCCCCAGCACCCCAACAGCAACCGCCAAATGCCTTTGCGACGCCGGTACCTGCACCTGCAGGCACACCAGCTGCCTCCACAAGCAGCACGCCAGCATTCGTCCCAGCAGCGACCGCGCAGAGTGCCGCGGCCCTGAGGTTTCGCGAACTGGCCCAACAAAGCCAAAAACTTAACGAATCCGTTCGCGCAGGAAGCGCAGACCTGCCCAAACTCGAGCTTAATCTCGGCATGATAAGAGACAAAGCACGAGACATGTCCCGTCGTGCAGGCGGTGCAAATCGCGAAAACATTCAGCAGGCGTACGTATCTCTCGTTCCTATATAAATTGACAGGGTAGCAACTTTCTCCTCGCTTCGTCAGGACTGAATCCCTCTGAAACGGCAAAAACGATTAATTCATTGCATCTACGTGCACCGCCTGTGTCTACGCAGATCCAAGTCCAGCCGGCGGCAGACGTGCAGACTTTCCTTGCTGAAAGGAGGAGTCAGAATATCTTATCTGTGATAGAAAAGGGTTTGCAGAGGACGAGTGATTCGTTTACGGCTGAGCTGGCCAAGTATCGAAACACGAGTTGGGAAGCCCTGAAACGACGGACGTTGGAGAAACATGGCGGAATCGTGAGCGGGGAATCGACGAAGGACAGTGCAATGAGAGATGTCATTTCTGTTGGAAACTTTGGGAAGAGCAGGTATATTTCTCAATATTGGACAAAGGTTGATGGGCAGTGTTTTCGGCCGGACGATGGAAACGAGTGTTGGTGGATCTAATTCAGAAGATACCATTCTGACACTCGATTTGACTTCTGTTCGCTCACTGCATCGAGTTGAAGCCATGACGACCGTCATCAGAGACTTGAACGATGCGCGATCACAGGGTCGTCGGTCTAATCTTATCCCGGCTCTCTCCGAAGCCATCCTCAAATTTGGTGCTGACTCACGATCCGTTCAATTAACGGACGCGCTTAAGGTCATCCGTGCGCAGATCACAGATGAAGAAGACGAGCCCCTAGAAGCCGTTAACTTCCGTGCCTTCAGACAGGATTATATTGACCGCAAGGGATTGGAGAAGATGAGTGAACGGATTACAGACGGAAGCAGGCGGTTTCTTGAAGGATTAGCATGGGGAGTCGTTATTTCCGAGATTTCACAACATCCTCAGGCACAACTTGTCAAATTGCTTTTTTGTAATTGAGTAGGAAGCCCAAGTTGGCGGGATACCCGGCGTTACTCAACGTGTTCGTGGATTTTTAAATTTCCGCTTCAAAACAGCTGGAAGATGGCATTCGGATCTAACGGTACTCTCTGTATTCAAGCTCATTCTGACATGAGATTGTCAACGATGCCCCGGTGTGGGCACTGATTTATTTCCTCCTCCGAACAGGCCACATCGTCGACGCAGTCCAATACATTCAAACCCCATCCGTCCTAGCATCCTTTCAAACTCTCGAACCCTCTTTCCCCGCCTACCTAAAAGCCTACGCTACATCACCCAACAGAACTCTCCCCAAACACCTCCTCGACCGTCTGCATGTTGAATTCAATCAACGTATCCGCTACTACAAAGAAGACGAGGACGACCCGTTCAAGTTTGCTTTGTACAAGCTTTTGGGAAGATGTGATGTTCAGAAACGGGCGATGCCGGCCAAGGTCGTGGCAACGAGTGAGGATTATTTGTGGGTGCAATTGGTGCTTGCAAGGGAGGATGAGGCTGTTGTGGGCGAGCGATGGCGGCTATCGGATGTTGCGAAGGCTGTGGTGAAGAGTGGGCGCGGTGCGTGGGATCGAAGTGGACAACGGCCAGAGGGCTATTTTTTGGTGTTGATTTTGGTTGGTGAGTATGAGAGGGTAAGTATCTCACCTTTTTGCCGGGGTTGATAAGTCAGGCTGTCCACTTTTTGTTGAATCATGCCCCTGCCGAGGGTGTCCATTTTGCGATTGTTCTCGCTTGGTACGGATTACTCCGTATTACAACATCTGCCAATGTCTTCGAAGAAGATCTTCGTACAATCCCTCCAAACGCAACCCCATAACATTCGTTAGTAAGCTTGGAAAAGGATAAAGGTGAGGAATATCCAGTATTCAACTTTGCAAAATGTCTCGCTTTGTACGCTAAGAATTTCCTTCGAACCTCCTCAGCAATATCATTCGAATACCTCTCCCTCATGAGCCTCAACTTTGACCTCCCACAACCGACATCGACGCGGCAAAGCGCCGCCCTCCGAGAGGCAATCCGCGACCTCGTCACCGAATCCCGCGATTTCGTCACACTCTTGGGAGATATCCGTCCTGACGGAACGCGCGACCCCGGCATCATCGAACGCAAAGCCAGACTCCTCGATCTCTCCCCGCCCGCAGTCCGTGAATATATTCGTTCTATCGTCGAGAAGGCCGCGCTCCTCGTCGACGATGAGGGAGATACCGCGTCTGCCGTTCTCCTTTATCACCTTTCTGAAGAGTATTCATTGGTGTTGGCGACGATTAATCGACGATTGGCCGACGTGTTTATGGACCCTTCGTCCCCTGTTTATGCGAACGATCCGCTTGCGAAGGAGGAGAGTCCCAAAATGAACTTGTCGTTGGCCGCGGTGGCGGATCCATCGGCCCTGGCTAGGAATGTATTGAACATGTATGAGGCGAACGGGAGTATTTTGCAGAAACTCGATAATCGGGATCGCGAGACCTGTAAAGTTCTCCTGGGCATGATTGAGGCTAGAAAAGCCTTTATAGCTGGTCGTTGGGAAGCGTCTCTCCAGGTACGGCCAGTTCTCTCTTGAGATTTGCCTGATTGATTTTTTTTGTAGATTATTGAGGAACTGGATTTGATTCCGCTTTCTGGCTCGCCGTCGACGTTGAAGAGATATGCTCAAAATGTGCCGCTGCTGAGTGACGCTGTTGCCAAGAATATCCCGGGATTATTGGTTATGGTGATGCAGGCTCTCGTCAATATCTCAAAGCAGTTGAGGGAGGCAGTCTATGCGGACCCAAGTAAAGAGAGGAAATTGGTGGACGGACGGAGAAAAGGTGGGAATGTTGTCGTGTTTGCGGGCTTGATTCAGTATCGCATGGGTGGAGAGGTGTATGAAACGTTGACTAGGTTGGAAGGAATGATCTAACGACTTGGAATATCCTGTAGGCTCCTGTAGTGAAACAATCAAAATCATATCAACCACTTGAAGGCGCAGTTCCATGATTAATTAATGGATTATAGAGCTGTCTAATGAGAAGATTATCAATGCCATTCAGGAAATTATTTCCTGAGATGTACTCATACAACCTCTTCAATATTGCAACCCATCCACCTGTGAAGCCCTTTACTCAATGCAACTTATTCTTTAATGGCATATTCCCTACGGTACTTCTCATCAATTTTAGTCAAATAGTACGTCCCTTTGCGTAGCGACGCGATATCTCCTTTAGGAATGTATCCCCTTCCTTTCGCCTTGAGAGCTTCACGAAGCTTCAGCATCTATAGGGAACGTTAGTCAAAAGCGATTGATGATAGCAATAACCTGCTCGTGCTGCTCTGGGGACACTCGGATCCGGCTCTGTAAGGACTCCGCGATCCTCATTGCCTCCGCCATGGGAGCCACATCCCCTGCGACTTTGATGGAGAAAAAGCTTGCGGCTAGCCCACTTCCGTAGGAGAATACACCAATTCTTTGGCCCAGCAATTTATCTGCAGGAAATTCTGTGATGATACTGGCGAGTGAACTGTACACGCTAGCGGTGTACATGTTGCCCACGTTCCGAGCGCAGAGGGTACCGGGATATATCTTCTCTTTATACGCTTTGTCCGTAAGCTTCATGAATGTCTTTTCAATCGTTTTGTCAGTTAAGCTGGCGTTATAGTCGATAGAGGCGATCGACTCGGGGAGGCTTTTAAATGCGGGGTCCGATTCGGGATCCGCAAGATAGTCGTTGTATAATAACCGAGCATACGATTTCTGAACGACTTTGCAGGTAGGAGTATGGAACGCGATTGAAACAAAGCGGTGGATGCCCGTTGGCTCCTCTTTGTGGCCATTCATATGGCCATTCATATGGCCGTTGACGAGCCCGTTGACGAGCCCGTTGACGAGCCCGTTGACGAGGGATTTCTGCCGTTTGGCGTACTTTGCATTGTACACTTGGTAGCATTTATCCAACGCCTTAGTGTAGCACATGATGCTGTAGTGGCCGTCGACAATAGGATATTCCGAAGTCAAATCCGCCTTGTAAAAGTCGTAAACGTGGTCCATGTGCGTTCCAACCAAGCCTGAGGAAATGAGTGATGGATGAAACAGAGACGAAAGATACCAGGCTCAACAACCAAGGGTGCATTAGGGCCAATAAGCATAACAGCGGCGCCCGCACCACCAGTGGGGCGAGCATTCCCCTTTGCGTACAAAGCAATATCGCCAGCAATAACAATAGCGTTTCTGCCATCCCAACCCCTTGATTCAACCCAATGAATCGCGTTAAATAGCGCGTTCGTACCACCATAGCAAGCATTCATCGTGTCAACGCCCAAGATATCGGTATTCCCGCTCGGTGCAAACAACTGCATAAGCACAGATTTCACGGACTTGGACTTGTCGAGGATCGTTTCGGTGCCGACTTCCAACCGACCTATCGACCGAGGATCGATGCAATGTTGGTCCATAAATTGCTTGAGTGACGTCAGGGCAACGGAATAAATGTCCTCTCGGTCATCGCAAAAACCCATTTTCGCTTGACCAAGACCGATGGTATACTTGCCCTCGCTTACGCCGTCAAACTTCTCGAGTTCAGACTGTTCCACATACTAAGACGACAGTTAGCCTCGCAAATGATCAAATTGGGAGTATGAAAGGGTACCTGGTTGGGGAAGTAGATTCCCATGGCAAGAATGCCGACATCATCAGGCGGAGAAAATGGCATGGCTGAAGATGAATAAACTTCGTTCGTTCTTTCGAGGTCCTGTAACAGGAAGGTGGGATCAGCAACGGGATATTGTTGCAGAAAAACGGGGGAAGGGGGGATGATGAAATTTACACGTATAAATAAGGTAAACGAAAAACGACCGCGCTGCCGACTGATTAACAGGCTACGCGGAAATAATATTCCCTTAAAGAATAGACAATGAGAGACAGGAGGGTCGAAGGACTCGCGGACGGACGGAACAAGGAGTGTGGATAAGTGGAATTGTCGATTTGCCCGAGGTAGCAATTGTTCTCCCGGGCCGCTCGTTTGGTCGGGTGAAGTCTTGGCAATTTTCTCCTGTGGCGCACATGCCCTCCCGTGCCCCACTTTTGTGGCCAACAATGCACACCAATCACAGAGGGGCCCGACAGTCACGTGCCCCCTTTCGTCGGGCACACCATCTCAATAACCCATTCGGGTATAGCTATCTGCAGCCTCACGATGAATTCGGGCGGTCGTTTTAGATAGCCGTACATTTTCGATAGGTCAAGCTCTTTATCGTTGATGTGACCTCGATTGCCTATTTTAGACTGCGAGACGACGGGGATGCTCAGAAGTGCGAGAGGATATGTAGATCAGCATTAATGTTCGTCAATTAGACCCAAAAATTTGTTGCATTATCGCATTAAATGAGGATGTGATATGTTAGCCGCCATTCAGACTCCAAGAGTATCGGTCCCAGACAAGACTTCCCCTTCGGTTTTCTGATCTCAATTTGCCACGACCTTGTGATGTGTCGTTCCGTTGATTCCATTACTCGATTTCAGCCCATTGATCCCCCTTTCCACTGTCAACTTTAGACTTGGCACAAACGGGGCGATACCTTCTTCCACACCCGCAACCTGGGATTGTTCTGCCTCTAAAAGCTCCGTCCATCCAGTGAACAACTCCAAATTATCATCGGGAGACGCAATAGTCTTGGCAATCTTCTCCTTCCCACCCTTCGCTAATTCAGCCTTCCACAACTTTACCAAGTCCGCTGTTAAGCTCGGTTTATAAGTCTTTGCAAAGATGACAGCCTCGGGAAGACGCCCCGTAGCGACTAGGATATCAATACACTTTTCCAATTCCCCCAGAGCGAGATAGCATGTAAATGCGACATTATTCCCGTTTGATTCGGTGGCCATTTTGGCGAGGGCATACAGGCCTTCCCGAGACCCTGTTGACGAATATAAAAGGAGAAGAGATCCGAGATCCTTTGCGGCTTTGAACGCGTCTTCAGCCAGTTGGAGATTCCAGGACGCTAGGGCGGCTTCTCCAACTTGTTTCCATTTCGACTCGAGATTGGATTCTCTTATCAGATGGTGTTTTCGACGGGGGGCCTTACCTGCAGCAAGTTTACTCGCGACATCAAGCTTATTGAGTTGTAAAGCCAACTCGAAGCGTTGCTCTGCATCGGTCGAAATTTCAAGCGCTTTCTCCTTGTACCCTTTGCGTTAGCAGGACAAATCTGACGAAGACACGGTTACCCTGCCCCTCCAAGAATCTCGCAATCTTGGGTCTTTCATCAACCGGCATCGTGACAAGCAGATCATCGGCCGCGTCCATGTTCCCTCTCAACACATGTGTCTGGTATTCCACGACAGAGAGGCTGAGTGCATATGAAATGACATTCATATCTTTATCGGCAAGATATACGCGGCCATCTCGAGTGACGTAGCCGAGAAGGAAAAACCCTGGATCGATGTGGGAAATGGTATAGGGTTGCTCGCCGACGAGGTACTGCAATCGATTGGCAGTGGTATAAACGCAAACGTCCCCGACCCACTTTGCTGTGTACACCCTACACGTCAGCATCTCATCAAACTTTGTAGCCGAGGGTATACTTTTCGTTCAATTGTGCGACGACTTCGAAGGCATCCTCTACACCATCATTCATGTCGACAGTGCCCGTACTCACTGATGCGAGGTAGGCTCCTCGATCGAATCGAAGCACGTAGAAAGTATCATCGGTCGCTAACCCCACGAGTTCGCCCGCATCGCTCCAGTAGACCTATCACTAAGCCTCACTAATACGACCGAATTTGTACATTTTTGGGAACTTCGTCAATCCGTCTTACCAACGCCCCCGAATCCCAATCGTAAAAGCAGATCCATTCTTCTCCTTTTACGCCGACCAATTGTCCGCCAAATAGACCTTGCATAGCGAACGGGACATTAAGACCATTTGGGCGCTCTTTAAAGGATTTATATAATCGGATGCTGGTGCTGCTTTCAAGGATAGCATATTCGTTACTGTTGCTTGCCCAGACGAACTCGAGGGCGGGACCGAAGGCTTTGTTCGTCAATCTTAAGGCGGTGTAAATTATGTATTCCCCATCTCCTGTAGCTACAACGAACCTGCCGTTGGGAGAATGCGAGAGGGTTTTCGGGAAAATCTCTGAAGATCCGAGTTCCTTGATGGATAAGGGGACTCGAACGCCATCTTTGATCTCGCCATCTAAAATCAGAAAAAGGAGGACATTGCGCGCGTACCGGCAGTCTTAATCATAGCCGTTTCTATATCCGCATTTTTAGCCCAGATTATTTTGCCCGTACTATCCATCGACATAGCAGGCTCATCCCTCCCCATCTTAAGCACCACAATGCCCTCATCAAATCCAAATCCAATCTCCTGCTGCCCCCGAAGATAAGCTACACACCAGGACCTCTCAAGTCCATAATTCAACGTCTGCTCCAATCGATATGTACTCGCATTCCAAATCTTCACCGTGCCATCCTCACTTCCACTCACAATTACCGGCTGCGTAGGATGGAAACAAGCAAAAGATACGTTCGAGCCATGTCCCTCGAGTGTTTGCACGCAAGCCTTTGTTTGATAATCCCAAAGTTTCACAGTACGGTCGTCCCCCGAGGTGATAATGTAGGGCTTTTCGCTGCCGTGGTAGTAATCGACACTATTCACGCCCTTGTCGTGTGCTTCGAGGGTATAGTTTGCTGTTGTCGATGAGAAGGACCAGACTTTTACGGTTCTATCGAGGCAGGCGGAGGCAAAGGTGTTAGGGTCCTTGGGGTTTATGGCGAGGCACATGACGTAGTGGGAATGGCCCTCGAAGGTGCGTGTGCATTTCCAGTCTTGCTCCCAATTCCAAAGCTTTATCGTCATGTCGTCGGAACCGGTCATGAGAAGGGGCTGTATGGGATGGACCACGATACATCGGATGTAACTTTACATTAATATTGCCTCCGGAGAACTGAAAGGGAGGTGCAATACTCTGTATGTGCTTCAAACGCTGTTAGTTTCTCTTGGGTATTGTAATTGAATGCTCTCTTCATCAAGATTAGCTCACAGGTAACGAAAAAAGATTGGAAAAAGGAAAGGGGTAGGGATTTACGAGTTGAAAATCATCACTTCCGGCGACAATCCAATTCTTTCGGGGGATAAATCGAACAGCCCGAATAGGCACATCAGTGACATCAAATGTCTTCAGCAGCATCTGACTGACATAGTCGTAGAGGTATGCCTTTCCACTGTAAAGGCCACAGATGATCCAATTTTCGGTCGGGTGAAAGTCGACAGCCTTGACACGGTCGGTGCGATTGAACAGCAGCTTTTTGATCTCTGTGCGTTTACTCTGCAGAAGCTCCGTCAGCGGAAATACGCACATCCGGGAGGATTGGGGGAGAACATACCATTGTGTTCAGAAGAGCGAAAGCTGATCTTTGCGATTTGCGCCACGCGTGGAGGAGCAGGGACACGTTTCAATTTGGTCTGCTCATTTTCGGCCAACCATGAGGTCCGCAATGACCGAACGGCAGAACAAAACAAGGAGAAAATAAATAAATACGTAAAGCTGCACTCTTACTGCCAAGATAGAGTCCAAGGATCGTTCGAAGCACTACCAGCTCCAAAGCCTGTGACAAAATGAGAATTGTTATTCCAATTCCACATGTAATTTCCACTAGTAAACTTCACATTGTATAGTTGCATTTCAATGCCCAGGATCATTATGTTTTCAAGGTTAAGAATATTATTTACTACAGTAAAGACATCGTCATCGAGGTATATCTCACCACTTGGTCCACTGATAGAATTTAATGCAGCAATGAGATTCAAGTAATTGTGTCTGTATTCTATTGCATATCTACGTTACAACAATTAGCATACCAGAATCATAAGGATATGAACTTTTATTGGAAGAGTAATTCTTATACAAATTCTGTGGGAATTTAAACGTGTAAACAATATCTGTAAAATACGCGAGATTGAAGACTATACCAATAGTACCGAGCCTCATTTCCAGGGAATACACCACGGACATTGTTATATCCCTGATTGAGCACAAAAGACAATGAAGATCCCATCTCCGACCATGAGTTGCTTCTGCGAGCGAAGGGTCCGGTGTAGAAAGAAAAGTCGGAGATTCCACCAATTGCAAAGTTGTGTTGCGTAGAATGATATTCATTCCGTTCCTGCTGCGAAGGTAAATGGCGTGGGTAGAGTGACCAGAACCCAGACGCTCCGTTGATGCTAGAAACAGACAGGGTGAGATCCATGGATATTGCCATCGATTGGGTCTGTTTCATGACTGCATCGTTTAGGGGGATCTCACGAGAGGATGTTTACTTTGCCCACATCGTCCGATTGAGATTGCTATGCAAATGGAGGGAATAAATGACCTCCCCCAATCTGTAGAGGTTGTAAATCTCTTCCAGATTGGTCGTCAGCTCGGTATACTGAGTTTCGAATACTATTTTATAGACTCGGGTATCGAAGATGATATCCCCGTCCGTGCGAATAACGCAAAATCCGAGAGGCGCTTCGTTGTAATTGAAGGATAAGTCACATTACAGATCGAAGCTGCCGGAGGAGGAATAGAGACGAGGGTTTCAGGAACCCTATATCGCGCTTTCTCGTCGCCCTCGATGGTAACGTGAAGACAGGTCTCGGTGTCGTAACAAACCATAAGTGTCAGATTCGTATAATCCCGCCCATAAACATCA
>Ga0335081_10018862_pt1 | contig 11154 bp, 14 predicted proteins | sample Lox_Sample_35_FD_206713 | JGI IMG/M metagenome (GOLD analysis project Ga0335081, IMG submission 206713) | Soil microbial communities from Loxahatchee National Wildlife Refuge, Florida, United States - Lox_Sample_3.5 | ecosystem: Environmental > Terrestrial > Soil > Wetlands | place: USA...
CGACAATGCCGAGCGCCATCGCTTCGAACTCGACGTCGATGGTGAAATCGCGTTTTCCAACTATCGGCGAGCCGGCAACGTTCTCACCATCCTGCACACGGAAGTGCCGGCTGCGCTCAACGGCCGCGGCATCGGATCGGCGCTGGTGCGCGGCCTGCTCGATATCGCTCGCGCACGGCGGTTCATGATAAAGCCAGTTTGCCCTTTTGTTGCCGGCTATATCGCCAAGCATTCTGAATATGCGGATTTGCTGGCTTAGGGCTCGCCCTCGTTTTTCGGCGCCGTCGCAACGCAATCTTTACGCTTCAGTAAGACATTGAGCCCCTGACTTCGCGTCGGGAGTTGGCGTTGGACTTATCCGCCGGTATTGCGTTTTTCTTCGGCCAGCTGAACAAGCTGCTGTTCTCGCTCGGTTCGCATTTCTCGCTGACTTCACTGGCCGCCGCATTCGTCATCGCGGCGCTGTTTTTCGTCTATGAGCGCCGCAAGCGTGGACGGCGGGTACGCTTGCGCACCATCCTGCGCGGGCTGTTCCCGCGCCGCATTATGATGCATCGCTCCAATCAGGCGGACATCTTCTATCTGTTCTTCAACGTCTTCATGTTCAGCGTGATGTTCGGCTGGGCGATCCTGTCCTACCAATTCATCAGCAACGGCATTATCGCCGGCCTCGTGACGCTTTTCGGTCCGGTGACGCCGTCAACGCTATCGCCCTACATCACCCGCGCGATCATCACGGTGATGCTGTTTCTCGCTTACGAGCTCGGCTACTGGTTCAACCATTGGCTCAGCCACAAGGTGCCGCTGCTGTGGGAATTCCACAAAGTGCACCACACCGCCGAGGTGCTCACCCCGCTCACCAACTTCCGCGTTCACCCGGTCTATACCTGGATCTTCACCAACATCCTTGCCTTCTCCGCCGCAGTGGCCAACGGCTTCGGCCATTACCTGTTCGGCGATGCCGCCTATCAATACGCCTTTGCCGATACCAACATCATCCTGGTGCTGTTTATCCACGCTTACGTCCACCTGCAGCACTCGCACATGTGGATTGCCTTCACCGGCGTGCTCGGGCGCATCTTCGTATCGCCGGCGCATCATCAAGTGCATCACTCGGCCGATCCCAAGCACTTCAACAAAAATTTCGGCTCCTGCCTGGCGTTGTGGGATTGGATATTCGGCACGCTTTATATTCCAAGCAAGGAACGCGAGCCGCTCACCTTCGGATTCGCCGATCATCCGAACGCGCATACGGTGAAAGGCGAGTTGGTCGAGCCGCTGGTCAATGCGGCCGCGCATCTCAAGCCGCTGCTGCCCGGCCGCGACAAAAAATTCGCGCCCATCACCGAGCGCAAGCGGGCCTGAAGGCTACCGCGCCTGGTGGCCGAGCGCTTCGACCTCGCGCAGCCACTGCTTGCGCGTCTCGTCGCCGACCATATCGATCATGCCATAGAGACTCGTGTGCACCGGCGAGACGCCGATGAAATGCAAGATATTGCGCTTGATAAGTTTCAGCGCGTGCGCGCCGTAATACCAGCGGTAAAACCATCCCGGCATGCCCATCGTCATGACGAGGCGGGCCGATTTGCCCTTGAACACCTTCCAGGTCGCCTTGCCGTGGCTCGCATGGATCGCCAGCAAATCGGGCTGCAGCACGCGTTCGATGAAGCCTTTCATGATCGCCGGCATGTCGCCGCACCACAGCGGAAAAATGAACACCAGATGGTCTGCCGCCTGCAACGCGCTGCGCGCGGCGACAAGACAGGGTTCCAACGGCTGTTCGCGGCGATAGCCCTCGCGCAGGATCGCATCGAACACCATGTCGGCGAGGATGAAGAGCTTGGCTTCGTGGCCGGCGCTTTCGGCGCCGCGCTTATAGGCCTTGCCGAGCCCCTCGCCAAAGCTGTCGCGCATCGGATTACCGACGATGATCGCGATCCTGGTCATGACTGTCCTTCGGGCGATTTCTCATATTTATAATGCCCGGCGTCGGCTCCGCTTTGACATGGCGCAATCCGCTCGGCATGGGTATGCCATGCGCAAACGGACCATCACCGTTCATGACAAAATGCAAAACGGCTACCGCTATGTGCTCAGCGCGCCGACCGGCCGCAGCTTCGATCCCGAGTTCAAGCCGCAATTAACACCGGCCGCGATGCTGCGTCTCGGCATCTTTGCCGGAAAATATATGACTGACTGCCGCAAGGAGTTCCCCAAGAGTTGGTTTACCCGGGCCAAGCTGTCGCCGAATGGTCGCGATCCGTCGCTCAATTTCTTCGGCGTCGATGCGAGCCAGCCGCTCGCGGAATGGCGGCGCAAGGGTTGGATTCATCCCGACGATCCGCGCGGCTGGTTCCAATGGTATTGCCGCTATTACCTCGGCCGCCGCATGCCGCAGGAAGACGCGCGGCAGATCGGGCGCTGGAAGGCGATCCGCCGCCACGCACGGCAAATCCAGAAACACTGCGAGCCGGGCGAACTCACCTGCCGCAAGCGCCAGCGCCAAGCGCTGCTGCATTGGGCTTATGACAGCCGCAAACTCTAGGCAACGATGCGGTCGAGCAGCTCCGCCAGCACCTCCGGACAGGTGATGTGTGGGTTGTGGCTGGAATCGATCTCATCAGCGCCCCAGCCCTCGCGCTGCGCGCGCTCGTAAAAGCGCCGGAAGCGATCGTCGGGTGGCCGCCGCCCGCAGTAGATGTAATGGCGCGGCAATGTGAGCGGCCCGTTTTGCAACTTCAGTTTCTGCTCGAAGGTCTTTGCCGGCTGCGGCAGGCGACGCGGCTGGCACCAGGCAAGATCCTCGCCGGGCGTATCCGGCGGCATGGGGCCTGGCGGAATTTTCCAGCCATCCACTGCCTGCCGCTGCGCGCGCGTCGCCGCCGGCAAAAGGTCGTAGGCGCTGTCGCCGTCGTCCGGCGCAAACGCGTCGATGTAGATGAGCTGGGCGATGCGCGAGCGCGCGCGGTCCGCCACGCCGGTCGCCACCATGCCGCCGTAGGAATGGCCGATCAGGTTGACCGCGGTTAGATCCTCGAATTCGAGCACGCTCACAACATCGGCGATATGCGTGTCGAGATCGATGTCGGGCCGCGCTAGATGGCCGCGCTCGCCGAGGCCGGTATAGGTCGGCGTCACCAGACCGTGGCCCCGCGCCCGCATGAGCGGATGCATTTTTTTCCAAGCCCAGCCGGCGCTCCAGGCGCCATGAGCGACAACGACCGTGGCCATCTGCCTCCCCTTTCACTCCGCCGCGACCGGCCGCGCGCGTGGCGCGCGATTGAGCAAGCGACCGCTCACCGCATCAATCACGACCACCGCAAGGCCGGCCGCCAGAACCTGCCAGCCCGGCCTTATGCCGGCTGAGAAATCGAAGGCGACGTCAAGCACGCGTATCGGCGAAACGTGGAAAGCGATGCCGATGCCGATCGCTTCGCCGGCAAAGGTAACGAGCGAGACGGCAATCGCGAGCGCAAGCAGCGCCAACGTCGACAACTCGCCGCGGCCTTGCCACCGCGCCACCAGCCGATAGGCGAACAGCCACAGGAACAAGCTCGCGGCAAAGACCGGCACCGTGACGTCGGCCTTGGTCTGTTGGAAATAATGGATCAGCGCCAAAAACGCGATGACGTAGACGATCTGGTGGAGTCGCCGCCAGCGCATGCCACCGAGCCGCTTGACCATGGTGTCGGTCGACGTCGCCGCGAGCGTCGCCAGACCAAGCCAGGCCGTGCCGCCCACGATCAGGTACCAGCGGTGCGTGATCTCATGCACCACCTTGCCGAGATCGAACATTTGGTCGGCGACAAATAGCGTCAGGTGCGTGGCGATGTAGCAAAAGCAACCGACGCCAAGCATACGCCGCACGTCGATCAGGCTGCCGTAGTGGAGCACGCGGCGGAACGGCGTCACCGCGAGCGTTACGCCGAGAAATACCAGCGCCCAGAATCCGGCGCGATGGATGAGGTCATTGATCGGGCGCGCGCCATGCAGGATTGTCTGCGCATCGACCAGCGCCTTGGCGAGCGGAAACAGAAGCAGCGCCAGCGCGCCAAGGCGCAGCGGCGAAATACGGCCGCGGCGGTCGCACCAGATCTGCCAAGACGGGGTCATCGCTCGCACTTCCAGAGCCGCAACGCGAGCGAAGACACGCCGCATTGCTCAAAATTCGAGCGGTCGCGACGCTGAAACGCCCAGTTTTTTCGCCAACTTCGATGCATATCAGACATGCCGCGCCGCACAATCATACCCCAGAGTTGGCCCGGTTCGTGCTACCATTTTTTTGGTGCCGGACGATTCGTCACAATCGATCACGAGATTGCGCGCATCGATGAAACGTCGGCTGGTCGGAACTATGACGACCGCAGACGATTACGGGAGAAGGAGGAGCAGAGAAGAAACCGAGTAACGCCGCGCCCGGGGGACTTTTTGAGGAGGCCACCCATGTTGCGCACTTTGGTACGCTTTCTGCTCATAACGGGTCTATCCCTGTTCGGCTTTGCCGCGTTCGCGCATGACATCTGGATCAATCGCGGCGCCTATCGCAACCCCGCCGGCGAATGGTGCTGCGGCGCCGAGGATTGCGGCGTGGTTTCACCGAATGCGGTGCATGCTTCGTCCGGAGGCTATTCGATCCGCGGCCCGGTGACTTATGGCGAAGCGATCACCGGCAACGAAGCCGACGGCCCGACGCGGCAGGAGAACGTCAACGAGACGGTGCCCTACAGCCAGTCGCTGCCCTCGCCGGACGGCTCCTATTGGCGTTGCAAGCGGCCCGACGGCACGCCGCGCTGTTTCTTTGCGCCGCCGCCGGGGAGCTGATCGAACTGGCTCAGCCGAGATTGGGCCGCTCTGCCGTCGCGTGCACGAAGAGCCCAATCATGCCCGCGGTGGCGGCGAGGATGAATGAGGCCGCGCGCGGATCGCCGGCGCCGAAACAGACGAATAAAGCGAGCGTTACGGTCGCGGCGCCGAGGCAAATTGCCGAGACTGCGATCCCATCCAATGCCCAATCAACGCTCTGCGGTTTTGCAGCGGCTTTGACGCGCGGACCTTTGATACGTGGAATATGTGCCATGGAGCAGCTTCCAGTGCAGTTGGGAACACATGCACTGCAACTTCCATGCCCGCTTTGATCCAGCGCAAAGGCAACCCGCTACCACAGCGGCGCCCGTGTTAAAGGCGCGGCAGCGGACGCCCGCCTGCGTCGCGCGAGGGCACTTTGACCCAGGCCTCGCCGTCAAGCACGGTCTCGCCGTCGACCGTGCAGGTGCAAGTCAGCCGCGCGCGGAATTTCTCCGGCATCAGCTCGGCAACGGCGACGCTGACCTCGACCGTATCGCCGATCTTCACCGGGGCGCGGAAATTTAAAGTCTGTGAAATGTACACCGCGCCAGGCCCTGGCAATCGCGTACCGAGCACGGCGGAGATGAGGCTCGCGGTGTAAAGGCCGTGCGCAATGCGCGTGCCGAACGGCGTCTTGGCGGCGAAATGCTCCGACAGATGGATCGGATTGCGGTCGCCGGTCACTTCGGCAAAGCCGACGACGTCGGACGCAGCGACGGTTTTGCTCAGCCGTTCGGTCATGCCGACCGAGAGGTCCTCGAAAAACAGGGTGCGCAACGTCAACAGCATCACGCGCTCGCGCGAAGAAGCGGCCGGCACACCGCCCACAACAAGCCGATCAGCGCCACATTGATCAGCGCCAGGAGCGTCAATACACCGATGGTCGCTTCCGCTCCACTCGTTTCGATGGCGAAGGCCCCGACCGACGGCGCCAAAGCCTGCACGATCAAGCTCGGCAAGGCGAGCTTGCCCATCAGCCGGGGAAAACGCAGCGGCCCGAACAGCGCCAGCGGCAAGGTACCGCGCCCGATCCACGACACGCCGTAGCCGCCGCCATAGATCAGGATGATCAGCACCAAGATTGGAAAGCCCGCGACGAGCAGCAGCAGGCCAACGGCCATCAGCGTGCAGGATCCGATCATCGTCCATATCGGGTGGTAGCGGCCGCCCAAAAGCCGCTCCACCACGCGCGCGCCGACCTGGGCGGGGCCAAATAGCGTGCCGAGACTGACGGCGGCGGCATAATCCACACCCCTCGCCTGCAAGAAGATCAACAAATGCACCACCACGATCGAACCGATACCGGCGGCGATGGAAAGCACCGTCGCCAATAGCGCGAAGATCAAGGTTTCGTGCCGGATCCGCGCCGGCGCGGAGGATGGCGCCGCCTCATCGTGCGTGACCGCTGCTGGCTTTGCCGTTCGGCCGATCACCGTCATCTGCAACGGCAGCGCGATACACAGATGCAGGGCCGCGTACATGAAGCAGGCCGCGCGCCAGCCGGCATGCTCGATCATGAAGGCGCTGAGCGGCCAGCACACCGTCGAGGCAAAGCCGCCAAACAGTGTGAGGTTGGTGATCGGCTGCCGCGCTTGACTGCCATAAAGCCGTCCGAGCGCGGCGAAGACCGCATCGTAAAGCCCGGTGCCCATGCCGATGCCGAGGAGCACCCAGGCGAACAGATAAACCGGCAGCGCTGGAGAAAGGCCGATACCGGCCAAGCCCGCCGCGTAAAACAATGAACTTGCGAACAGTATCGGCCGCCCGCCATGCCGGTCGATGATGCGGCCAACCTGCGGCGAAATGAGCCCCGCCACCAGTAGTCCGACCGAAGTGCCGGCCACCACCGAGCCCAGCGACCAGCCGGTCTCGGCGACGATCGGTCCGGCAAACACTGCCGGGAAATAGAACGAGGTGCCCCAGGCGAGAATTTGCGCCACACCGAGCGCGGTGATGACGACGCGCCGATCGCGCGGGCGCGTCGTTGCTGCCAACGACAAAGGTTCGTCCCTATTTCGCCGGTTCCATGCCTTTGGATTTAAGCACCGCGGCAGCGTCCGGGCCGGAGAGATACGCGACGAGTTCTTGTACCGGGTCCTTGTCCTTGACCGTTGCGCTCATGGCGACCGCGTAAGTGGTCGTATTCTGTATGTCCTTCGGCAGCGGCCCAACCAGTGTCGTGCCCTTCACCGGCACAATCTCGCTGATCTGATGGATGCCGAGCTCCGCCGTACCGTCGGCAACGAATTCCGCAACCAAGCCGCCTTGCTTGAGCTTGGCCTTGGCGCGGATCCGATCGGCGATGCCGAGCTTGACGAGCAGCATGTCGATATAGATGCCGCTCGAGCCGCCGCTCGCCGGATCGATATAGGCGACGGACTTTGCGGCCAGCAATGCATGCTTGAATTTTTCGACCGTGCTGATGTCAGGCTTCGGCGCGCCTTTCTTGACCACGACGCCGATGCCGACGGTCGCGAGTTTCACCTCGCTGCCGGCGGCAAGTTTGCCGGCCTTAGTCAATTCGTCGATCGCCGCCGGCGTGATGATGAGGAGGTCGAAGGCCTCGCCGCCCTCGATGCGCTTCTTCAATTGACCCGTGGTGCCATTGTCGACCACCACGGTGTCGCCGGTCTGCTTTTCGAAGGCCGGCACCAGCGCGAGTACGACCTGCTTGTAAGCTCCGGCGGTCAATACTTTGATCTCGGTCGCCTTTGCCGGTCCGGCCGCCGCGATCAGGCCACCAATGACCGCAAGTGCGGCAATATGGATTTTCATGCTTTTTTTTCCTCCCGGTTGGCCGCGCAATGTACAACGAAGTGCCTTCGGTTGAGCGCGAGGGAGGATAGGCGAAAGTTATCCCGTATAAATCCGGAGCTGAGCTTTCAAACGGTCCGTTCTCGTTAAAAACCAATTACTTGAGATATGCATTTTTTGCATTGCTGCGGCGCAACAATATTTCTTCCCATAGGCTGGAACATCCCTATTTTGCTGGCGAGTTCGAATCCCGGCCCGTTGCCGGACCGAAAACGAAAGAGGCCGCTATGTTTGCAAATCTCGTCCGCCTGATCCGGCAGTGGAAGCGATACAACCAGAGCATGACCGAGTTGTCGCGCCTGGGCGATCGCGAACTCGCCGACATCGGCGTCAGCCGCTCCGACATCCATCGGGTGGCCTGGAACGCTTCGCGCCCCCGCTAAAACGTACCGATTTTCCTGAAAAGCGCCCGCGCTCGCCGCGGGCGTTTTCATTTTGGCCACCGGTTGCCGCGGCAAGCCTCCCCGCCTAGCTTTGCCCGCATGAGCTTGAAACCCGTCCACGTCGTCGGCGGCGGCCTAGCCGGCTCCGAAGCCGCCTGGCAGCTCGCGCAGGCGGGCGTGCCCGTGGTGCTGCATGAGATGCGCCCGTTGCGCACGACTGCCGCGCACAAGACCGACGGCTATGCCGAGCTCGTCTGCTCCAATTCGTTCCGCTCCGACGACAAAGAGCATAACGCCGTCGGTCTCCTTCACGCGGAAATGCGCCGGCTCGGCTCGCTGATCATGCGCGCGGCCGACGCCAATCAGGTGCCCGCCGGCGGCGCGCTGGCCGTCGACCGCGACGGCTTCTCTACCGCCGTTTCCGCGGCACTCGCGGCCCAGCCACTGATCACGCTGATGCGCGGCGAAGTCGCCCTGCCGCCGGCCGAATGGGACAGCGTCATTATCGCCACCGGCCCCCTCACCTCGCCCGATCTTGCGGCCAGCATCCGCTCGTTGAGCGGTGAGGAAGCGCTGGCCTTCTTCGATGCCATCGCTCCCATTGTGCATCGGGAGTCGATCGATTTCGACAAAGCCTGGTTCCAATCGCGTTACGACAAGTCCGGGCCCGGCGGCTCCGGCGCCGACTACATCAACTGCCCGCTGACGCGCGAGCAATACGACGCCTTTGTCGATGCGCTCCTCGCCGGCGACAAGACGCAGTTTCACGAATGGGAAGCGGCTACGCCCTATTTCAATGGCTGCCTGCCGATCGAGGTGATGGCCGAACGCGGACGCGAGACCCTGCGTCATGGCCCGATGAAGCCGTTCGGACTGACCGATCCGCGCAGCAGCGTGAAGCCCTATGCCGTCGTCCAGCTTCGCCAGGACAACAAGCTCGGCACGCTGTTCAACATGGTCGGCTTCCAGACCAAGCTGAAGCACGGCGAACAGGCGCGCATCTTCCGCACCATTCCCGGCTTGCAGAACGCGGATTTTGCCCGCCTCGGCGGCCTGCACCGCAACACGTTCCTCAATTCGCCGAAGCTGCTCGACGAAAAGTTGCGGCTCAAGACCAATCCGGCTTGGCGCTTTGCCGGGCAGATCACCGGCTGCGAGGGCTATGTGGAATCCGCGGCCATCGGCGGGCTCGCCGCGCGCTTTGCCGCCGCCGAGCGTCGCGGCGAAACGCTCGCTTCCCCACCGCCGACCACCGCGCATGGCGCCCTGCTCGCGCATATCACCGGCGGCCACATCGAGACGATCGATGCCGGCCCGGCGTCGTTCCAGCCGATGAACGTCAACTTCGGCCTGTTCCCGCCGCTCGATGCCCCCGTTGCCTACGATAGAGACGGCCGCAAATTCGGCCGCGGCTCGGCCAAGTCTCTCGCCCGTAAATCGGCGTTGAGCGTCCGCGCGCTCGTCGATCTCGAGCGCTGGCTTGCCGGCGCTTTGCCTGCCGCCGCGGCGGAATAGACTCAAGCCTTGAAAATTCGCTCCGGATCGCGCGCCGCGCGCCACAAGAGCCATTGCCGCCGCCAAGGCGCGATCGGCTGGAAGTGCAACGGTTCGTAGTCCCCCTCCTCCATGCGTGCGAGCGTCGGCCCAAGCAGGGCGACCGGCAGCAGCGCCGGCAAGATAGCGCGCGGCGCGACCGCGAGCCGCTCCCGCGCCGTCGCAATATGACGGCGCGCCAGTGTCCGCAGGTCGCCGAGCACGGCGTACATGGCCGCGCCTATCTCCCCGGCGAACAATTCGTTCTGGTCGGCGCGATGCCGATTGACGAGGTCGAGCGGCAGATAAAGCTGACGCCGCGCCGCGTGCTTGCCCAGGCCCTGCAAAACGCCGACGATCGCCTGGGCAATCCCGGCGTCGAGCGCAAGCAGTTCATCGCCCTTGCCGCCGCCGAGAACCTTGGCCGCCATGGCAAACAACGCCGACTGCGTCTTGATGCCGTAGATTTCGAGATCGGTGACGGTGGCCATCGGCTCGTCGTAAAGATCGAACGCATGCGCATCGATCAACGCAATCAGCCGCTCGGCTGAGAGCGCGTAGCGCACCAGCGTCTCACACAACGCTGCTGCCACGGGGTTCGCGGCGGCTTCGTCGCCACGCGCGCCTGAAAGGGCCTCGCGCCACCATTGCAGGCGGATTTCGCCCGGCATCGGCTCACGGGCAAGGTCGCGCACCCGGGAAATTTCGACATTGAAGGCATAAAGCGCAAAGAGCGCGTCACGATGTCCGGCCGGCGCGAACAGCGCGGCAAGATAGCGGTCGCGGTCGGCCGCGCGCACGAGCGCCGCGCAGTGCTCGAAAGAAGCGTTCATCGGTGCAGTCTAGCAGTTGAGCGCGCTCACTCCACCGCGATCAGCGCGGCGCCGACACGGCGCTTTTCGCCGAGCAGGATGTTGTAGGTCTGCGCCGCCGGCCCGGTAGCGAGGCAGTCGAGCGAAATCGCGCGCCCGCGAAATAGCCCGCGCAGCCGCTCCGGCAGTGCAAACGGATCGCGCCCGCCGCCGATAAGGAACAGGTCGAGCGCTTCGGCCCGGTCGAACACCGGCTTGAGCGTTTCCTCGGTGATTTCGCGAACCTGGCCGACCGGCCAGGCCCAGATGCCGTCCGGCAGGCAGAGCAGCGAGCCACGGTGCGACATGCCGGCGAAGCGAAAGCCGCCCTGGCCATAACCGTCGATCGTCGCTGCGTAAGGCAGATGCGGGGCGTCGCCGCCGGCCGTGGTCACGGCTTGTCTTTCGAAGTGTCGGCCGCCTTGGTCAGCGCGTCGGCGCCGCGGCCGACGCCGAGATAGATCAGAATTGGTGAGGCGATGAACACCGACGTGTAGGTGCCGACCAGCACGACGCCAAACATCATCGTAGCGGTGAACGAATGAATCGCCTGCCCGCCGAACAGCAGCAGCGCAAGCAACGCGAGCGACACGGTGACGTGCGTAATCACCGAACGTGACAGCGTCTGGTTGACCGAGGCGTTGAGCAATTCCGGCATCGGCATTCTTTTGTAGCGGCGCAGCATCTCGCGAATACGATCGTAGATAACGACCGTGTCGTTGAGCGAA
>Ga0335081_10018863_pt1 | contig 11154 bp, 9 predicted proteins | sample Lox_Sample_35_FD_206713 | JGI IMG/M metagenome (GOLD analysis project Ga0335081, IMG submission 206713) | Soil microbial communities from Loxahatchee National Wildlife Refuge, Florida, United States - Lox_Sample_3.5 | ecosystem: Environmental > Terrestrial > Soil > Wetlands | place: USA: Florida...
GCAGGGCGTGAAAAGCGAGTCTGTGCTGTCAGCTATTTTGGCCTTTATTTTGATGTATCCACTGTTTTTGTAGCACATGTCACCATACTGTTCGTTTATTTCATTCAAATCTTTCACGAAACGTATGAAATAATCTGTTCCCATAAACTTACCTTGGAACGCCTTTCTATTTTCGACCAAAACGAAGTCTTCGAAGCTCATTTGAGTATCTTTCGAACGGAAGTCGAATAGATCATGTAATTCCGTTTGTGTATAAGGCCTGAAGCCTGAATCATCTTTTTTTAGTAGTTTTAGAAGGGCGGCATAAGCTTTTCGGCAGTTCTCTTCCCCATAAATTAAGGGGTCAATGTCTGATTTTTCTGTAGTTAACCCTGCCATAATTGAGCCTGATATGCCTAAGGTGCTCCAAGGAATGTTTGTTTCTGCCTTTAGAGTTTCAGCCAACTTCAAAGCCTTATTCTCTAATACCGTGAGGTCTTTGGCATTGCGAAGGAACCAGAGTTTTTCTTCTGGTTTATAATGCTCAGCTACTTGAGAAACTGGTACTTCACACATTGTTTCGCCAAAAACCGGGTCAAAAATAATAAGGTCAGGATAGTTTTCCAGAAGATATTTAAATCTTTCAGCCAAGCTGTAGACTTTGCCGTAGGCTGTATCTTTGCCTTGTCTTGTTCCTGTTGGTGTGGGTGTGAATCGAGGAAACGCAATAATCTTGTCTGCTGGATGAACTAATCCTTTAACGTCAAAAACCACATTGCTCTTTGTTTTGATTAAGTCGCCCTCACGTGCCCTAATCTTAATCCCTCACAGTTTGATAATTGTCTGCTTGTAGGTTTTTAATAACTTTAATAAACCTTTTTTATTCCACTTAAGGTCGGTATCCCAAATGAACAAACGAAAGAAAGCTCAGCATATTTCTAAATGTCTAGAGCTGGCAATTCTGCTTGAGGTTAGCGCGGAAAAACCAGGCAACGTCAACTTGACCTCGAGCTTTGAAGGAACAATTTGCCAACATTTCTTGGCATCTGCAGTTGCATCAGGGTCCGTCTTTGAAGAAGCTGCTTACCGTGGGACTTTAGTTGCAGGAAATAAACTTGCAATAGACGAAGTCGGACTAGGGCAGCTCATAAAAACATGCGTCAATGATGTCAATTCCTGGCAAAAAGGTGGAAACACGATTTTGGGTACAATAATGCTGTTTGCCCCTGTTGCAGTTGCCTCTGGTATGACCTCAAGTAAACCGGATTATTCTTTGGATCTTTCCGTTTTACGCAAGAATATTGATTTAGTAATTAAGTCAACCACAGCGTTGGATTCGGTTAATCTCTATGAGGCGGTAGACATCGCCAATCCAAGCGGTCTCAATGAAGCGTCTGATCTTGACGTTACTGATCCAAATTCCAAAGAACGTTTGATAAAAGAGAATATTACATTATATGACGTTTTCAAAATCGCCGCAGTATACGATGATATATGCTCAGAATGGGTCAATAACTATCCAATAACTTTTGACTTAGCGTATCCGTACTTGATGGAGCAACTAAGCAGTAAACCATTAAATACGGCAGTCGTCCACACGTTCCTAAAAATCCTATCTGAACACCCAGACACGTTCATAGCTCGAAAAATCGGCAAAGAAAAAGCAAGCACAGTGTCATCTGACGCCAAGGCTGTTTTAGAGCTTGGCGGTTTAGAAAATGAAAAAGGAAGAGAAAGCCTCAAAAAGTTTGATTTGAAACTGCGGTCGACCCAAAACAAATGCAATCCAGGAACCACCGCGGATTTAACAGCTTCAGCCTTAGCACTCTGTACTCTTTGCGGATATCGACCTTGAAATAAGCTGCAGCTAATCAAGTTTGGGAAAGGATTAAAACATTCAGGTTAGTCTAGAAATCTATGTATTTGAAAGCTCTTACGAACTTGCTAAAGAGCAGGCGGTTTTGGGTTTGGGAGATCTGCTGCGCTTTCATTTATGCTATCCCTGCTACGATTCGATTAGCAACTGGCAACGTTATCTTACCGGTGCTAAGTTTGCTTCAAACTCCATGGATTGGTTACTATATTCCTGGTAACTTAGTTGAGAAAATTATTGTAAATGCTTTTTTCCCAGGAGGTGCTGGTGGAATTGCGGGTGAAATCTTTTTTTCTAGCCTCAAGGGGAAGACTCTTAAGGGAAAGGAAAAGTACGTTGCCCGTCTCAAAGGAGCTTTGCTGCAGACCACTATTTGGACGCTCTTTCAGCTTTTAGGCGGTCTGCTAAATGTTGCGGGGTCATGGGGTGGTAATCTCTTCGAGTACCCAACTGTTTATCCACTTAACTTCCTGTTGGCTTCGCTTTCTATTTTTACCCCAACCGTTCTTGTTTTTCTTAAAAACAAAATAGCGAACGCTTATCACAAGCTTAAGAACAAGTTGAAACAATCGAGCAAGCAGCGTTAAGTTAATATGAAAAAAGCCAATCAAGAATACTCATACTTGATGTGACAAATCATGGGGACTTTAAGCGTAAACCAAATGGCTTGGAAAATAGCCCAAAAATTCATTGATAACCCAGAATTTTACGGAGCAGCTATCTCAAAATCAACTGCGGGAGCTACCGTTATTGATTTAGGCGTAAAAGTTGCTGGCGGCTTTCAAGCAGGTAAAAAACTCACTGAATTATGCATGGGCGGCGCGGGAAAAGCCCAGTTAGGTTTCAAAACATTCGGTGACGTAGCCTTCCCATCAATAACCGTTAGCACGGATCACCCTGCGATTGCAGCTTTAGGATCTCAGTTTGCTGGCTGGCGAATCAAAGATGGCGATTCAATAGCCATTGGCTCTGGTCCAGTTCGTGCTTTGGCGCTAAAACCCAAAGACATTTTTGAGGAAATCGGCTACAAAGACGCAAGTGACAAAGCAGTTCTTACGTTGGAAAGCAACGTTTTGCCTTCTGACACACTTATTGAAAAGGTAACGACTGCAAGTAACGTCAAAGCAGAGAATCTGATTGTTGCCGTTGCGCCAACCGCAAGCATCGCAGGTTTAACTCAAGTTGCGGGCAGAGTTGTAGAAGTTGGCATTCACAAACTGCGAACGCTAGGGTTGAGCCCAAAAGTTATCCTTTACGCATTAGGTTATGCTCCGATTCCTCCACTTGGCAAAGATTTTGAAATAGCAATGGCGCGCACCAACGATGCAATCCTTTACGGCGGCACAGTCTACTGCACAGTCGATTACGATGACGAAGCAGGCCTAGAGAAGATTGTGCAGCAAGCTCCTTCTAAAGCCTCAAAAGACTATGGCAAACCATTCCTGCAGATTTTCCGCGAAGCAGACCGCGACTTCTACAAAATCGACCATGGCTTATTTGCTCCATCAACGCTGATAATTAATAATGCTAAAACAGGCAACTCCTTCGCAGCAGGACAAATTAACCCTAAGGTATTAGCTGAATCCTTAGGATTCTAAATTTAGTTTTTTTATTGTAGTTTGAATCTAGAAGCAATAACTATTGCAATTCCAATTCCGATAGGAACGGTGTATAGTGTTACTGTGGCATTGAAGATTGCTACGACAGGTAGATAACCAATAGCTTCCCCAGCGTTAAGCGCAAATCCAACTGGGGGCGCTTGTTGTAAAGCAACGTAGTTCACAGCTGACATTACAATGACACGAAGTATGATCCCTAAGGCAGTCGCGGCTACACTTATCATTTTTACGTGTTGCTGAAGGAAATTACTGAGATTTTCTGGTTTACACCCATGTATGGAAATTTTGTATGGAATGTAGATTCCTAAAAGCATCGCCAAAACAGCAATGAGATTATAGACCGGTCCTAGAAGTAAAGCTCCCCAAAAAGTTGCTAAGAGAATAAGTGTGTTCACCCCAACAATTGCTACGCCCGCCTTTGGTCCTATCGCTAAGAAAGCGACTACAATCGGTATTTCCCACAATTGATAAATGAGAAATGGGGCGTATGGTGCAGGAATTTTTGGTCCAGCAATGTTTAGGGCTGTGGTTAATGCTATGAAAACTATGATTAATGTGAGTTGTTTTGTGTTCACTTGGCGCACGTCCGCTTGTCAATGCCAACGTTAGCTATTTAAGAGTAACTACTCAAAAAGACGTAACTAAAATTGGGTTAAATATAGGCTAAAATTGATAAACAAGCCAAACAAAATATAGTATATAGTGAAGCGTATTGACTGAAACACTCCAGTTCACATCGTCTGCTGAAGTTAAACGATGGCTTGAAGACCAAACCATCTCAATTCTTTCGCCAGTTCATGCCCAGGCTAAAAAACTAAGAGATGAAATGAACATGGCGATCCAAAGCATAGGCGACGTAAGCAAAATGCTCTTGGACAATAGTACAAAAGAGATAGAACGAAGGAACATGAAAGTTTACAACCGAGCAAGAGCCCTAAACAAGCTTGCTCACCTTTTCCTCGATCGCCTAAAAAAACTTAACCCACCAGAAGAAATTTCTTACGATACCCTGAACAAGTATGCTCAAGAAATCCAAAAAATCTTTTTAGTAACTGAAATAGACATAAAAAACTGGTTTCCAAGAATTTCACCATTCTTTATTATGGACAGAAGAAAATTCCTGACAATATACGAAAGAGCTAAAGTTGCACATCAAACACTCAACGAATTCTTAACAAAAGAATACGTCAAAACTAAAACTTTAGAAGAATCCCTCCAACTTCTAAACGAACTTCAAAATGTTCAAAAACAAATAACAACAATTAGAGACGAAAAAGAACAATTAAAAATTGAGCGCCAGCCAGTCGATAAAGAAATCGCTGAGCTCGAACAAAAAATTGATGAGCTAAAAACCAAAGGACCAATTGATAAACTAAATTTGGTAAACGCTGAAATTGACACTTTAACCGCAGAATTGAAGCATTCGCTAAGGCACTTGCAAAAACCCTTCATAAAAATGCAAGCTCTAGCCATTTCAGGGGGCGGCGCAGGAGTAACCCCTGATGAACTAAAGAAAGTAAGTCAATATTTGGAGAACCCCTTTGAGGCGCTAACAAGTGAAAAGAACGGTTTTCCAGTACTTGAAGAAATTCTGCAAAAACTTGAACTCTTAATCGAAGAAGACAAACTAAAGCTTAAACAAGATAAAGCACGCAAGGCCCAACAATCAATAAATGAAATACTCAAGCAAAATTCACTTTCAAAACTTCAACTGAGATGCGCCGAAATGGCAAACATAAAACAGCAGTTATTGGAATCTTCAAAAATGGATGAAATAAAACACAATATTTCAGTGTTTGAAGGTCAAGTTGAACTGCTCAAAGCCCGAAAAACAAGCATCGAAACACATGAGACCGTCAAAGAAAACGCCTACAATGAAACCGTAGACAAAATCAACAATATGAAGCGAACAATCGAAAGAAACATCCTTAACTCAATCGACATGAAAGTTCAAATCCCATAATTATTGTGTGTTTGACTCTTGGATTTATCTTCTATTGTTGAAGAAGCCTCAAGCGTTCAAGGCAACGATTTAATCCAAATAGTAGAAAAAGCGATACGTTTGACGCAAAGAGAATATGGGCAAGTTGGCAATTTAACAATAGTAAATCGGCTAGTCAAGCTTGAACCGTTAGGTGAAGCATTGGTAATTGGCGATTTACATGGAGACTTAGAAAGTCTCTCGTCTATTCTTCAATCAAGTCGTTTTCTCAAAAAAATGGAGACGGCTGAAGATGCAACATTGATTTTTCTGGGTGACTATGGAGACAGAGGTGAAAAATCGCCAGAAATCTACTATCTTATTCTAAAGCTAAAGCTTGCTTATCCAAAACAAGTTGTTTTGCTACGGGGAAACCATGAAGCACCAAAAGATTTGCTTGGTGAACCGCATGATTTACCTCTTCAATTTCAACACAGGTTTGGCGAAAATTGGCTATCGATTTACGCGAAAACGCGTGAATTACATGCTTGCCTATACAACGCAGTGTATGTGCCTGATCGTTATCTAATGGTTCATGGTGGTGTATCTCCAGAAATAAGCAGTATTCCAGACATCGCTGAGGCACAAGAAAATCAAAACGGAGCTTTGTTAGAAGATTTGCTCTGGAACGATCCAGATGAAGAATTGCAAGGCGTCTCTTTTTCTCCAAGGGGGATCGGAAAGCTTTTTGGCAAAAAAGTAACCGAGGAAGTTCTTAAACGGTTGGAGCTTAGAATTCTGATACGTGGGCACGAAGCAAGCGACGTCGGATTCAAAATTAATCATGGAGGAAAAGTGTTAACTTTATTCTCAAGAAAAGGCGCACCCTACTACAATAGATGTGGCGCATATTTGCAAATGCCACTAAGGGAAAAATTCGAGAATGCACAGCAACTTGCCTTATTTATCCACAAGTTCTAAGGGCTCAATATTTAGAAACGCTTAACTGTTAGCTAACCTTACCTGAGATTGTTTTTGCCAAATTTGGATTAAGAGGTTTATCGTTGCAAACTGAAAACGCCATCCAAACAATTAACTTAACGAAAACATTCAAATCAAAATCTCAAAACTCAGACTCTGGATTCCTTAGGCGCAAAACAGTTTCCGTAAATGCTATCGATAACCTTAATTTTGAAATTAAGAAAGGCGAACTTTTTGGTCTTTTGGGGCCAAACGGCGCAGGAAAGACAACCCTAGTCAAGATACTATGTACTCTACTTCCGCCTGATAATGGAACTGCTTTAATCAACGGTTACGACGTCGTTAAACAGCAAATGCAGGTTAAACGGTCCCTTGGTACACTTTTCAGTGTTGGAGAAAGAGGCTTTTTTTGGCGTCTCAACGGTTACAGGAACTTGGAATTTTTCGCCGCAATCTATAATGTGCCCAAGCAAAAACGGCGAGAACGAATCATGGAAGTCTTGCGGTTGGTAGGTTTAGAAAACAGCGCTTTCCAGTTATATCAGAGGTATTCCGGTGGGATGAAGAGAAAACTCGCGCTAGCCCGAACTTTGCTTCCGGACCCGCCGATAATTATGCTTGATGAACCCACAACTGGTCTAGATGCCATTTCGTCACGTAACATTAGGGACTTCGTTAAAAAAGCCGTTCAAGAGTCAGGCAAAACAGTGTTGTACACGACTCACTATATTGAAGAAGCAGAGCAAATCTGCACTAAAATTGGTATTCTAAAACAAGGAAAAATCATCGCTTACGATACATCTGCTGCTTTGCGAGACAAAATCAAAAAAGAAGAGCTAATCTACCTAATACTTGAAGAGATAACGCCTGCACAAATAGAAAAAATGCGTTCAATCCAAGGTGTAATCGAAATAACCGAGAAATCTGACCAAGACCTTATGCCTAATCAGAAAGGCTTATGTGTTCAACTGGAAAACGTTGATCAATTGCAATCAATCTTTGCCTTCCTTTTTGAACAAAAAATCAAGTTTGTAAACTTCAAACGTGAAGAACCCAGCTTAGAAGACGCATTTATTGAGTTAACAAGGAGAGAGTAATCATGGGCTTGTTAGCTGAGCTTGAGAAAATCTGGTACTTCATGAAGCGGGACATCGTGAGCTTCTCAACCTACAAAACAAACATTGCTATTATGGTTTTCACCGCAATTTTTGGAGCTTTATCTTTTGCTTATCTTGGCCAAAGCTCAATCAATCAAAGTGTAACCCAAACACTCCATATGAGCCTCACGACTTACTTTATTATCGGGTTAGCGTTCAACAGTTATCTTGCACAAGCTTTAACGCTTGTTCAGAAAACCATTAATCCATGGGCACTTGAAGAAGTTTTGGTTTCGCCGACACGCCTAACAACCTTTATCATCGGCAGTTCTATCTGGGGTTTTATCTGGAGTACGGTTGTAGTAGTAGTTTACCTTGTTATCGGTGTTGCCTTTTTCGGGGTAATTCTCAGCGTGAACATCATAGGGACACTGATAGTTTTAGCCTTAGGCATAACAACATTCATCGGCATAAGCATGATTGGATCAGGTATACTGATCTTAACGAAACAAGGCGATCCAGTAACAGCTCTAATGACCATAGCAATAAGCCTTTTTGGCAACGTCCTTTTTCCGCCACAAGTCCTTCCAACTTTTCTACAAATAATCGCCTACGTAACACCGCCATACTATTTCTTCACCTGTATCAAACTAGCTCTAACAGGCTCAACCGTAGCTGCCATTTTACCTGACTTAGAAGTTCTAGCGCTAATGTGCGCGATCATTGTACCTGTAGGATACGCTATTTACGCGTGGTGTCTTAAAACAGCACGAAAAAATGGAACGCTTTCATGGTTTTAGTTGCAATTATAAGGAAGCACAGAACTATGCTTTCTTGTCTAGTTTGCTTTCGAGAATTCTTTGCAGGTTAATCTCGAACGCCGCTGTTGGGTTTTCAAGTTTCCATGCTTCAAGAACGGAAGGATTGATTTCACCAACAACACCAACTTCTGACCCAGCAACGATTATTTTGCCGACTCTGCCTTCTATGAAGCTTGGATGAGTGGTTTCTTTTATTTGCCAATCCATCCCAAAATTGCTCATAAAAGCATCGAGAGCGGATTTTATTTCAGTAAAATTTGAGTTTGCGTGCACCGTGGCGGCACTCAGCCATTCTTCGTCTCGTGTTTTGGTTTCTTTCGTTTCATCGGGTAGGATAACTTTGCCAAGTTCATAGATTCTTTGGGGAAACTCAACCGATTGATTGTTGCTGAGGAACTCCATAAGGCTTGGCAAAATCCAGTTACGAAGACACGTCATTGTGACAACTTTAGGGTTGGAAAGCTCAACTAGTGGGGTTCTCTGCGTGTTCATTTTGTCAAACAAGTTTTCGGGATTCGTGAGTGTGTAAGTTAGGATTTCTTGATAGCCCAAGCCAACCATCAAATCCCTGGCAATGTTAATGAGTCCCTGGTCGAGTTTGGCTCGACCCGTTGTAGCTAGTTCACGCCAAAAAGGCACGATGTTGTTGTAGCCGTAGGCTATGGCGACGTCTTCGATTAAATCAACTTGATGCATTACGTCTATGCGGTAGCACGGAATTAGAACATCCAAGCTGTCTGTTTTGATTTTTTCAATGCCTAAACCCGCCGTTAACAGCAACTCAGAAATTTTATGCGCTGAAAGTTTAAGCCCAAGAAGTTTGTTCGTGTCCTCAACACTCAACATCATGCATCGGCTGCTGAAATCTGGTGTTAAGACAGTTTGCTGCTCGTATGTTGAGCCCACGGGGTAATTTATGGTTGCCGAGTAGGTTTTTCCACCATGGTCAATTAATGCAGCAGTAACCAGATTAAGAGTATTTAGAACAATTTTGTGCAAGGTACCTGTGACTTCAATCAGTAAATTTCTTGATTCTTCAGTGATTTTACCTAAATCGTTCGAGTTGATAATCGGAGGAAAGGACAAGACTTTGCCTTCGGAATCAAACAGCATCGGGTAAAAGTTATTTTTCTTCACAATGTGGCCGTATTCAATGCCTTTAGGATGCTTCTCCAAAATCTCATCTAAATCCATCTTTTCGGTAAATCCCAAAGGAACAAAACTTACATCATTTGGTTTAACTGCAGTGTACTCTATTGGTGGCTCAATCAAGTCAAAATTGTAAATTCCAATAGACGTTTTCTGTCTGTTTCTACCAAGAGTCTTGTCCAGTTTATCTTGCAGGTGCATTATTCCTTTAATTGTGTTATCGGTGAGATGAATGTCTTTTATTACTGAGCAGCAGATGAAAGGACGAATATCATGTAGGTGCTCTTTGACATTGACTTCGACAATTGACTTGCCAGAAGAATATTGTTTTAACCCCTTTTCTTGATTTAAGTAGCCTCGTAGTGCTCTGCTTAAGCCTTCCACACTCCAGAGGTCGGGGCGATTTGTGTCTTTCATTTCTATGCTTACAGTGCCTTCACGTTCGTTGTAGAGTTTGACTTCGCCCTTAATGATGGCCAAAATGTCGTCGAGTTTTGCCATGTCGCCCTCGAGCTTTAAGCTTAGTAAACGTTCAAGTTCTTGGTATTCGATGTCGATTGTTGGCATTTAGGTCACCTGTTTTTTGCGTAGCCAATCAAGGTTTTGACTGAATATATCTCTGATATCTTCTATGCCCGATCGCATCATGAAAAGGCGATCCACCCCAAGTCCCCATGCAATAACGGGCACTTTTACGCCAAGCGGCACGGTGACTTCTGGACGAAAGATTCCTGATCCTCCGAATTCTACCCAGCCACAGCCTTCTTTGTAAGCGCTAAGTTCGACGCTGGGTTCCGTGAATGGGAAATAATCTGGTTTGAAACGAACTTTGTCAGCTCCGGCGATTTCCATTGCGAATTTGCCAAGCACGCCGAAAAGGTCTTTCAGATTTAAGTTTTCGTCTATAATTATGCCTTCAACTTGGTTGAATTCGGATAGGTGTGTTTTGTCAGTTATTTCTGGACGGTAAACACGTGCGATTGAGAAGTGTTTGCTTGGAACTTTGAAGTTTTTTCCTTCCAAGGTTCGTGCGCTAAGACATGTACCGTGTCCACGAAGAATCAATCTTTGGGCGGCTAGAAGTGAATATTTGTATCCCCAGCCGGTTGAGCCTGTCTCCCAACCGTCTTCATGCGTCTCAGAAACGTGCTCTACAGCTTGCGCGTGACTGCCTATTTCCCCGTATTGTGGATCTTTTAGATAATAGATATCGCTTTCTTCACGGGCTGGATGATCTTGAGGAACAAATAATGCATCAAAGTTGAAGAAGCTTGTTTCAACTGCGGTACCCGTCATCTCTTGAAAACCAAGGTTAACAAGTTTCTCTCGGACTTCGTTGAGAAACTGCAGATATGGATGTTTTTTGCCAAGGTAGGTTTTTGCAACTGGCGCTTCAATATTGTATTTTTGCAGTTTTGAAGTGTGCCACTTGCCGGTGATTATTAGTTCAGTTGTTAGCTGAGTGATTTCTTGCGGTGCTATTTTTGCTTCAGCAGCAGCTTTCTTGCCTTCGGGAGTGATTTGGAAGGTGCGTGCAGTTTTGGGTTCGATAGTAATAAGTCTGCGTTTTTTAATTTGCTCAGCCGCTTCTTTTAGTTTTAGACTTAGATCTTCAAATGTTGCTTGGTTTTGGGATTTATCGTTTAGATATTTGAGTAGTGTTTCGTCACTTCCTTCCTCAATAAATGCTTGATGCACCAATGACTCGCTAATG
>Ga0335081_10018865_pt1 | contig 11153 bp, 11 predicted proteins | sample Lox_Sample_35_FD_206713 | JGI IMG/M metagenome (GOLD analysis project Ga0335081, IMG submission 206713) | Soil microbial communities from Loxahatchee National Wildlife Refuge, Florida, United States - Lox_Sample_3.5 | ecosystem: Environmental > Terrestrial > Soil > Wetlands | place: USA...
TCGGGTCATCTTCACTCCGCAATCAGGTCCCGGGCATGCGGCCATGCCGACCGTCCCGGGCCAGCCCGGCAGGCATCAGCTGCGCCGTCGAGAATCGGCCAAGCACGCACGAAGATCACGAGCGCTTCTTGCGTACCCAGTACCGGCAGCCTGCCTTGCGGAGGCGGCCGGGCCACTACCATCATTCCCGGCGCGAGCCACACCGTAATTCCGCCGTTGAGCCGTTAGTCAGGGTCGAAGGTCCTCATATGCCCTGAAAGGCCCCATCGGCCACCTGGCCACCGCGCCGGAGCGGAGAGTGTCCGGCGAACGGTGGAACTGCCGCCCACAGTGACCGGGAGATGTCCTCTCACCTGCGGCGGCGGACGCCGGGTCGCTCCGGGAAGCCCGGAAAATCGGTTGCCCGGAGCGGTGACACGCGACAGTGAACCGCGAAGACGCAAGGACCTGGCTGGCCGGTGAAGCGGTGGGGCTTGACGGCAGTCCGGGTGCTGTCGATGCCGTTTGCGCGTTCGCGTGATGCGGAATCTAACAGGCGGGACCTTTCGGCCAGCCTAGTATCAGGATCGCGGTCCGAGTGTCGGACTAGGGTGACGGCGTCAGGCCATGGGTCCCGCCCACGGGTTAAGACATGAAGGAGGGGCGATGTTCCGAGAAAGGCTGCGGGAACGCCGCGGCGATGGCGGGGCGGAGCACTACCGGATGCGCCAGAAGCTGGTATCGATCGGCGACGACTACTGGATCGAGAACGGCCAGGGCGAACGCGTCTACAAGGTTGACGGCAAGGCCCTGCGGCTGCGCAAGACGCTGATCTTCGAGGACGCCCGCGGGGCGGAGCTGGTGAAGATCCAGGAGCGCATGCTCCGTGCCCGGGACTCCATGGAGATTGAAGACCGGAACGGGCGCAGGGTCGCCATGGTCAAGAAGGCACTGATCACGCCGCTACGCGATCGCTGGACCGTGAAGGTGGCCGAAGGCCCCGACCTGGAGGTAAAGGGCAACATCCTCGACCACGAGTACACGATCGGGGACGACCGCACCAGGGTGGCCGAGGTGTCGAAGAAGTGGTTCCGGGTCGCCGACACCTACGGCGTGGAGGTCGCTCCGGGGCAAGATCCCGTGGTGATCCTGGCCGTGACGGCAGTCCTGGACACTATGGCGCACCCCGAGCGCTGACCACCCGGGGAGCTCGCTGGCGGGGACCCGCGGCTACTGCAGGCGTCGTCGTGCCGTCGGCAGGCAAGCCGCTACCACATCCAGCAGGACTTGACCGCCGCGCCTGCGGGCGAGGGCCCCGTTCTATCAGCCAGGCTCCGCTCACTTCCGGGTCAGTTGACCGCGATGCCGGATGCCTGCACGGGTGAGCTCGTCCAGCTCGGCAGCACGACTGGCTCAGCAGTCGTCCCGGCAGCTGGCCCCGCGATCTTGGATGCTAGCGGGTTGCGCCTGGCCCGCCAGGACTATGTCCATGAAGGACCAGCCGAAATCCCAGGTGGCCGGTCGAGGTGTCGATGGGCTGGGGCATCCGGGCGGCGGGCCGGTAACGGCGGCAGTAGTTCGGCGCGCACAGGTGCGAGCCGCCCTTCATGACCTTGCGCGGGATGCGCGCCGGGTCCCGCCGGTCGATGCTCTGCTCTGGGCCCGTATTACGCCCATCGACGGTGCAGCACGCGTGGGCGGCGGCCGCATGACCGGCGTACCAGTCCGAGGTCCACTCCCAGACGTTGCCGATCATGTCGCACAGGCCGTAACCGTTGGCGGGAAACACGCCGACCGGTGAGGTGCCCTGGTAGCCATCCTCGCCGGTGTCTGTAAGGGGGAACTCCCCCTGCCAGGTGTTGGCCATCCAGCGGCCGCCCGGGTTGAGCTCATCGCCCCAGGCGAATTCGGCGCCGTCCAGCCCGCCGCGCGCAGCCAGCTCCCACTCGGCTTCGGTCGGGATCTGCTTGCCCGCCCAGCTCGCGTAGGCGACCACATCGCTCCAGGCGACATGCACGACCGGATGGTCCGGCTTGCTACGGACGGAGCTGCCGGGACCCTGCGGATGCCGCCAGTCCGCGCCCGGCACGGGGGTCCACCAGTTGTGCGGATCGGCCAGGCTGACCCGGCGGTGCGGCGGCACGAACACGGCAGAGAACGGGATGAGCAGCTCCGGCCGGGCACCCGGGTAGTCCGCCGGGTCGGGGGCCTGCTCGGCGATCGTGACATGCCCGGTCTTGCGCACGAACCGGGCGAATTCGGCGTTGGTGACCGGGCAGGCGTCGATCCAGAATCCGCCGGCAGTGACCGGGCGGGCCGGGGCTTCCTCGGGATAGTGGCGATCCGAGCCCATCAGGAAGGTCCGGCCGGGAATCCACACCATGCCATCCGTGGGCGCCTTCGCCGGTAGCGGCCCGGCCGGTGCCCGGTCGTGTACTGCCAACAGCTGCTCCTGCCTTCCGTGCTGTGACTATCGTCCGCCCCGTTCGGGGGTATGCGGAGCCAGGACGGTATGCCACGGCTGCCTAGCGGTGGGCCGTGATCGCCGCTTCGAGCTTTTCCAGCGCCTGGTCGATAGTGAAGCTGGCCGCCTTCTGCCGGGGCGGGAACGCCCGGAACGTCTCCAGGAACGAGGAGATGACAGGCGTGGCTGCCATGCAGATGTAGGCGTGGTCGATGAACCAGTCCCAGTAGGAGTTGGAGGTACTGTCGGCCCGCTCGAACGGGTCGGTGCGCAGGTTGAACAGCTTCGGAAGGCGCAGCGTCACGAACGGCTCGGCCCAGATCTGCAGCGTGCCGGGCATCCGCTGCTCCATGAAGACGACCTTGAAGTTGTCGTAGCGGAGGGCCAGCAGGTCGCCGTCGTCGGAGAAGTAGACAAACCCGGGCCGCGGACTGTGGTCGGCTTGTCCGGTCAGGTACGGCAGCAGGTTGTAGCCGTCGATGTGCACGCGAAAGATCTTGTCACCGATGGCGTGCCCGGCCTTGAGCTTGTCCACGATGTCCGGCTCGCCCGCGGCGGCCAGGAACGTCGGCAGCCAGTCATGGTGGCCGATGATCTCGTTGGACACCACTCCGGCCGGGATCCTGCCGGGCCAGCGGATCATCTCCGGAACCCGGAACGCCCCTTCCCAGTTGGTGTCCTTCTCGCTGCGGAACGGCGTCATCGCGCCGTCCGGCCAGGTATTCATGTGCGGACCGTTATCGGTGGAGTACACCACGATCGTGTTGTCGGCGATGCCCAGCGCGTCCAGCTTGTCCAGCAGCGCGCCGACCACCTTGTCGTGGTCGATCATCGTGTCGTGGTAAGGCGACTGCCAGCGTCCTGCCTGCCCCAGGCTTTCCGGCTTGGGATGAGTGCGCAGGTGCATGTGGGTGGTGTTGAACCACATGAAGAACGGGGTGCCCGCCTCGTGCTGGCGGTCCAGGAACGACAGCGCATGCTCCAGCACCTCGTCGTCGATGGTTTCCATTCGCTTCTTGGTCAGCGGCCCGGTGTCCTCGATCCGCTGCCTGCCAACCCGCCCCCACCGCTCGTGCTCAGTCGGGTCGTCGGTGTCGGTGGCCCAGCAGTGCAGCACGCCGCGCGGGCCCATCCGCTGGCGGAACCGCGGGAAGTCGGCCGCTGGCGGGTAATCCGGCAACTCCGGCTCTTCCTCGGCGTTCAGGTGGTACAGGTTGCCGAAGAACTCATCGAAACCGTGCACCGCAGGCAGGAACTGGTTCTTGTCGCCCAAGTGGTTCTTGCCGAACTGACCGGTCGCATAGCCCAGCGGCTTGAGCAGCTCGGCGATCGTCGGGTCCTCGGCGCGCAGGCCAGTGTCGGCGCCGGGCACGCCGACCTTGCTCAGCCCGGTGCGGAACACGCTCTGTCCGGTGATGAACGACGACCGCCCCGCCGTGCAGCTCTGCTCGCCGTAGGAGTCAGTGAACCGCATGCCTTCGGCCGCGATCCGGTCGATGTTCGGAGTCCGGTAACCCATCAGCCCATCGCTGTAACAGCTCAGGTTCGTGATCCCGATGTCATCGCCCCAGATCACCAGGATGTTCGGCTTCTCAGGATCAGCCACGTCAGGTCCTCCAGTCGTTGCGCTTACTTGAGCCTCCGCGGCGGAGCATGCCCCTCCTGGCCACTGGCCTGGTTCTGGCTATCCAAGGCAAGTATCCCTGCCTTACACAACATCCGCCAGGTCAAAAGCAGGCAGCGCCTTGGCCGAGGTGGATAACGCCCACCCGGCAAAGGCCGCCATGAGCCTGACCCGGTGCAGCCCAAGACCGCCGGGCCATGAGCGGCCAATGGGATCTTCACTTGAGCGGAGTTGGCCTTCCTTGGCAGCAAGATCTGGTGCAGAGTCCTCGGGATGTTCACCAGATGTTGTGGTGACTCCGGTTAACTGAATATCCCAGAGCGGCCGTTAGAGACGGAGCGAGACGCCGACGACGCTCGCCGAGCCCGAGCCCGAGGTCAGCGAGACGCGTCGAGACGCCGAAGACGCACGTGCTCATAACCCAGAGGTCGAGGGTTCAAATCCCTCCCCAGCTACCAGCCAAGGCCAGAAGCCCTTTCTCGAACAGAGAAAGGGCTTCTGCATGTGGTTTGTAAACTGATTTGCGTACGGCATGATCGCGTGATCACGCTGCTCGGCCCAAGGGCGCATGCCCGCGACTCAGCTCGGTGCGCCTTTCCTGCGGGCCAGCGGTTCGATGACGACCGTCCGGTAAGGGGCCGCCAGTCGGCCGAGGTCAGCTGGATCGGCGGTTTGCACGACGCCTCCGCCCGCTTCGACCGCGACGGCGACGGGATGGGCGTCCGCGAAAAGCGCGGAACTTGCACCCGTCTCGGTGAGCAACGCTCCGATTAGGCGAGCCAGAGTCCGATCGGTGTTACGGAGCAACAACCCGTCTCCGGATTCCCGGGCGAGCAGTGCGTCCAGCGCTTGATTGCGTCCAGCCCCCCGGTATAGCTCTGCGAGGGTTCCCGTCGCGATCGCAACCTCGCGGCGCAGCCTGCGGGCCGCCTCCATGGCCCGCCGTACCTCGCGTTCTGCTGGATGCTGCGGATCAAGCAACGCGTTCACCGCTTCGGCATCGAGGACAAGTCGCATAAGCCGACCCGGAGTTCGCCCGGTTCTTCGGTCATGCCGCCGAGCAGGCGCATGTACCGTGCAATCTCGGCCTCGTCTTCTGGTGTGTCCAGTCTGCCCCGCTCGTCAGCCAGGCGGTCGAGAAGATCTGCCAGGGCCTGCTGTCGCTTGCGCCGGGCGAACTCCGCCCGCAGGGCCGAGTTAACTTCGGCGGAAAGTGTGGTACTGCCGTCAGCCTCCATCGCCGCGACGAGGTCTGCGTCGAGGGTGACCGAAACCTTCCGCTTAGCGGATGATGTCATACCTTTATCCTACCATAGTCGCCTAATGGCGCTGTGGATCGCAGGGCCACCGTGCGGCTGCAGAAGCGTTCCGGCGGGCAGCAACCCCGCCCGCCAACAGCCGGGCCGGATACCCAGCTCCCGCCGGGCGATCACGGTCCTCAGCGGCCCTACGGGCCACGACCGGTCCAAGTCCCAGGCTGACCGTAGATGCGCTGAAATCGGGTTGCCGGCGGCCGTCATGCGGGCGGGACTGCCGGTGCTTCCCCCCGGGCTGCCGTGGGAGGGTTCACGCCAGCCGGAACCTGTCCAGGGCGCCTTCAGCTTCACTGTGATCGGCTACACCGACCCAGCGGCGCGGTTGGCGCCCGGCGCGGGCCGGACAGCGGCGATGACAATCAGGGGCGCCCGTCCCTGACACTCGCCAGCCCGCACGACCGGCGGCACCGACTTAGCTGGGACAACGGTCGGCCGGTCATCCCGAGATATCCCACGATCACCACGGACTGCTCCCAGGGCCGTGATGCCAGGGAGGACCCCCGTGCAGGACGCAGAGGATGATCCACACAATGGCGGCCAAGAGGAAGAACAGCATATAAATCTGCGCCCACAGCGGCGGACCCGGCTTGCCCGCACCTGGCTTGCCATTACGGCTGCCCCCAGTGGACCCCCGCCGCTCAGGCGCATCATGCTCGGGGATGGTAGTCACTCGGGTTCCTCCCATCGCTATGCCTGATAAGAGAGTCACCGGCACCCAGCCCTAGACCCCGTAGCAGCATGGGGCATCTGATCCATGCGCTTGAAGGGTCCTTTGGCTCGCGTCTGCCGTCATACGTCCTCTTACGGGTGCCCGATGTGTCCCCGAGATGTCCCCGAACCACCTTCAACAGCCAGCGATCACCGCCAGCAGCAACCTCTGAACTCGAAGCTCGCACAGGCTATGAAACGACGGGAAATGCACGGGACACCCTCGTAATGCATGGGTCGCTGGTGGTGACGAGGACCAGGGCGCTGAGGTGCGAGCCATCGTGCGCGATCGCAGACGATGTGCCCGTTGCGTGCCCGATCGGCCGGTCGCCGGGAACTCGCGGTCACCTGCGGAACCTTCGCATGCCTGATGACCTGCGTACGGACAGGTCCGGGCGTAGTGGCCTACGTCCTCCCAGGCAGTCGGTCGAGCGTGCTGCCCGGCGTTGACGGCATGATTGGCATATGGGCAGCCGCGCCGGGCAGGGTTCGCGGAATGTCATGTGACGCCCCTGGTCTGTGCGGTGCAAGCCCACGCGGCCTTGCACGGGGGAGATGTCCCGGCGGCGCACCAGAATCCGGTCCGGGCTCAGCGTTTGCGGCCCTTGCTGACCTACGCGATTCCCCACGTGGCGGTCCAGGCGCGGCTCGAGCTGGCCCGCGTCCACCTCGCCGTGGCCGACCTGGCGGGGGCCAGGACGCTGATGCGGGAGGTCGATGAGGTGCTCAGGCACCGACCCGACCTGGGCACCCTGGATGGGTGAGGTCCGGTCTTTTCATCCGGCCTGAGGGACGATACCCGGCCTGCCCTGCATCGCCAGGCGGCAGCGGGCCACCCCGTCAAGCGCATCGACACCAGGCGACTCTACGGAGCCGCACGCTGTCAGTGCCTGCTCGCGGATTGGACGGTTGCGGTCACAAGGAGTAAAGTCGATTTCGCGGTTGTCGAGACAGCCGGCCCGGGGGTCCGGGCTGCTGTCCGCGTGCCCGCAGACCCACCGGTTCCCCGGGGCAAGATCGCGTTCCCGCGTGGGGGGTGGGCACAGCTGCCTGGCATCGCATGTCCCTCGATCAACGGCGTGGCCGTGGTGTCGGCGTCCCCCAGGGATCGACGTCCTTACCGCCGAGCAGCTACGGATGGCTCTCCTCGAAGCGGACAGGCGCCAGCCTGATCCTGCTACGTCCGCAATGACCGGTGGCAAGCGGATTACCAACGATTCGGAGATTGAAGTAGATGTTCAGGCAGTTGACCCAGGCAATGTTCGGCGCGAGCACGCTGAGTGCGCTTGTCATGGCCAGGGCCATGGCGGTGCCAGTCGACACGGCGCTGTGGGCCCGCGAGGCCATCAACCGTAAGCCCCCGCAGTGGAACAGCCGCAATAAGGTCGTACTCACCTCGCGGTTCGCGCTGCTACGTGACTTCAGCGTCGGTGACGATCACATCGTTCCCACGCTGCTGTTCCCGCCGCTGGCCGGGCATGCCTCGTGCATCATCGACAAGAGGGGCCAGAGCCAGGTCCAGCTCTGCATCACGACGGGCCTGACCAAGGTCTACTCATTCGACTGGCTGAGCTGCACCAACGCCACCAAGTACACCACCGAGGCTGACCGCCTCGACTTCATCACACGAGCGGTGGATCTCATCGCCGGGCCCGAGGGCATGGTCAACGTCGTTGGCGACTGCCAGGGTGGCTGGGAAGCCACGCTGTGGGCGGCCATGCATCCCGAGCGCGTCAACACGCTCGTCGTGGCCGGTGCGCCGATCGACACCAGTGCCGGGGACGGTCTGGCCAGGAAGCTGATGCCCATCTTGATCCCGCGCGGCAACATGGCGCTGTACGAGGCCATGGTCGAGGCCTTTGGCGGCATCGTGCCCGGCATCAACAACGTCATGGGGTCCATCACGATGCACCCGGCCACCCACGTGGCCGAGTACCTCAAGGCCTACATCCACGTGCACGACCGCGAGTACCTCGATTACTTCAGTGACTTCTACGACTGGTTCCTCTATCCGGTCGACTTGCCGGGCGGGCTGTACCTGTGGGCCGTGGAGCACCTGTTCGTAAAGAACGAGATGTTCAAGGGCGAGCTGGAGGTGGCAGGCCAGACCGTGAGCCTGCGCAACATTACCTGCCCGGTGTTCCTGCTCGGTGCCGAAGACGACGACATCACGCCGTGGCAGCAGGTCCACAACATGCGGTACGCGGTCGGCTCTTTGCTGGTCCGCTGGTACCTCGCACCGGGTGGGCACATTGCCCTGTTCATCGGTCACCGGTCGCGGGCTGAGTACTGGACGCCGATCCTGGCCCAGGTCCGCGAGCTCTCCCGGCCAGGAGACCCCGCAAACGCAACCACCAGCACTTCAAACCGAAATGCTGATGGTCCATCAGGGAAAGGTAACGGGATGAAAGCCATGCGACCTGATCGGGTCCTGGAGCGAGCCCATGGCTGACTGAGGAAGGGGAACGTCGCGCGCATCATGGCCACCGCCGGTCGGCCCCGGAGCCGCGCGGGATACGTGCGAGACGATCCCGGGTCCGCGCCCGGTCGAGCGGCGCCTATCTGCTCCACGGACGCGGGCGAACCGCCAATGATCGGCTCACAAGGGCGCTGGCGACCCGGCGGCCGGCCTCCAGGTCTAGCCTTCGCCTCGATCATGCGGCGTCCGTCCGGCATAGTGCGGCGGCCGGTAGGGTTTTGGCTATGCCCGAGCAGCGGCAGGCATTTCAGCGTGAGCTGGATGCTATCGACGCCAAGGTCATCGAGCTGTTCGCCCTGGTCGCGGCGGACCTGGCCAGGGTGGCCCCTACGCTCCCGAACGACGACAACGAAGTAGTCGAGGTACTGGCCGAACATGGGCTGGTCGTCGACCTCCTCTGCCCGGAAATCGAAAGACGGGTCAAAACGGCAATCTTGCTGCAGGCGCCCGTCGCTTCAGACTTGCGCTTCCTGCTCTGCGTGCTGAGAATCCTGCCCGAGCTCGAGCGCTCCTACCACCTCGTCGTACTGCTCGCCTCCGGGGCCGGCCGCATTCGCAGCGAAGACCTCTCACCTCGCAGCCGGGAACTCCTCGAACGAATGGGAAACCTCGCAGCTGACATGTGGCGCTGCGCTGCGGACTCGTGGTACCAGCGGGCCCAGTCCGCCGCCGCCGTGCTAGCCGAAGGTGATAACGAAATGGAGGAGCTTCACGCCAGCTTGATAGCCGAGCTTTCCTCAGGACGGATGGAACTAGCGGTGACGATAGAGATGACGCTGATGGCGCCCCTCTACGAGCGTCTCAGTGACCACGCCGTCAACATCGCCGGGCAAATTATCTACATTGCAGGATCGGGTCCCAGTGTGGTGCGGAGCTGAGACCAGGAGCGTTGCGGGGCGGGCAGCCGTGACAGCTGGGCGGCGATCGACTGCGGGTGCGGGCCTATCGGCGGACTTGCGGTCATGGCGGGCACGGCCGCTAGCACCCGGTGCTGACCGCAACGGTGACGGCACTGGCCCGGATCCGGATTCTTCACGCGAGGCGCGGCGACATGACCTTCTTCCCCGCTTTCCCGGGCGTTAGTCACTTAGCGTGAGATTGGCGAACTGGGCCAGGATCCCCAGGAAACCGGCAGCGGAGGCTTAGGAGCTGCAGTGTCGGGCCGCTGCCGCAGTTATCCACATTTCCACAACCTCGCCTGTCCACAGCTCCGCACAGGCTGACCAGCCATTTTACCCGAATTGTCCACAGATCTATGCACAGGACGTTATTCTGGCTGGTCAGGGTGGCAGGTGAGCAATAAGCCAAGGAAGGAAGCCTGTGCTATCACGTCACATTCTGTGCAGGGCGCGCAGAAAGTGACCTTCGTGTGCACCGCCTGCTAGCCAAGGCGGTCCCGGCCGGTGTTCGCAGCACGCAGCCGGGACCTTGTGTCGGACCAACCTTAGGAGGAACCCCCGACATGTCCAGTATCCCAGCTGCCGTGTTGGCGAAGTCACTGATCGCAGTCACGGTTTCGCTGCACCCCGCGGCCGCTCATCACGATCCGGGCAGCTACACGGTCCGGTCCGGCGATACCTTGTCTCAGATCGCGGCCCGCAGCTATGGCAGCGCGGCCGACTGGCCCGCCGTGTGGTGGGCCAATCGCCGCCAGGTACCCGACCCTGACCTGATCACCGCGGGCGAGCGGCTGCGGCTGCCGGGCTCGGCCCAGGTGCCGCTGTGGCTGGCGCGGGCCGCCGGCTCGGCGCCGGCGGCCTCGGCGGCACCTACGGCCCCGGCGGACCCGCCGGACCCGGCGAGCGTACCGGCGGCTCCGCCTGCGTCGGCGGGGGCCAGTACCGGGTCGGCAGGTGGGGTGAACTGGTCCGCCATCGCGGCGTGCGAATCCAGCGGCAACTGGGCCGCCAGCACCGGCAACGGCTTCTACGGCGGCCTGCAGTTCACCGAGCAGACCTGGCTCGGCTACGGCGGCGGCCAGTACGCCTCATCGGCCAACCTGGCCACTCCGGCCCAGCAGGTCGCCGTGGCTCAGCGGGTCCTGGCCGGCCAGGGCATCGGAGCCTGGCCCGTGTGCGGGGCAAACGGCTAACACCACCCCGGCGGCACCTGCCCGCGGCGGGCCCGCGGGCCCTGGGGCGGGCAGGTCACGCCGCCCGTGGCTTTCCCCTGCGGGACCGCGCGCCGGGAAGCGCAGAGGTCAGCAGGCGAGCCGAACAGCCCGGGCCGTGCCCTGTCGTCCACCGACTCGACCGGCCCGGGGAGGAAGCCTGACCGCCAAGGGCGGCCAAGAGCGACGGACCACCGCCAACGGCCGGGGCCCAGCATGCGGCGGTGGCGACCTGGCCGCCCGGCCCGGGATGCACGCGCCGGAAGTCGCCGGGCGCGAACCGGGCATCCTGACCCGACCTGGGTCGGATCCGACGACTCAGGCCAGGAACTCAGCGCACCGTGCGGTCAGCTCTTGAGCGCTTCTTGCAGCTCGCTGGTGATTTGGTCGGTCGTGGCCTGCACAGTGCGCTTCACGACTCTGGCGGCCTTGGTAAATGCCTTGTCGAGTCCCTTTTCGATGGTCGGCTCGCC
>Ga0335081_10018866_pt1 | contig 11153 bp, 3 predicted proteins | sample Lox_Sample_35_FD_206713 | JGI IMG/M metagenome (GOLD analysis project Ga0335081, IMG submission 206713) | Soil microbial communities from Loxahatchee National Wildlife Refuge, Florida, United States - Lox_Sample_3.5 | ecosystem: Environmental > Terrestrial > Soil > Wetlands | place: USA: Florida...
ATTTCGTCGAGCGCATCCTGCACGAACGGCTCGAGGTCCGGGCCGGGATTGACATGCATGCCTTTGAGCGAATAACCGGCATAAACCGCCAGCACGGGTTCTGCTTTCATGTCCTCGCACCATTCCAGGAATTCCAACAAGCCCAGGCCGTCGGTCGAACGATAGCCCCAGGGACATGGATGGCCGTGGCGTTGTTCAATCGGACCGATGGTTTTCTTCCAGTCAAACCGCGTATCAATCGTATCGCCCTCGACGTAATTGCCGCCGGGAAAGCGCAGGAACTTGGGATGCAGATCCACCAGCATTTGCATGAGGTCCTTGCGGAAGCCGTTCGGTTGCTGGTTCCAGGTAGGCGGGAAAAGCGAAACCATGCCCAGCCAGATTGTCCCCGGCTGGTTGAGCGTAATCTGAAAACGCGCTTTGGTGGTGGGAACCACCTTGCCCGTCTTGAGCGTCGCTTCAAATTGTTTCCAGCCGGTCGTCAGCCCCGTTAATTTTTCGGACGCATAAACCGTCTGGCCATCGTCACTGACAATGGAAACCGTGACCGGTCCGGGAAAATCGCTATCGTTCCTGGCGAAAACGGAAGCGCGATACGTTGTTTTGGGCAGCACCGGAATTCCCCAATAACCGCCGTTCGCCACGCCGGCGGGGTGTTCCTTATCTGCCTTCGTCACCTCCAGCCGCAAGCTGGTTGTGAGTTTATCATTGAGTCCATTTGCCGGGTTGAGCGCGACGGTTGCGGACGAATCATTGTCGGCGACGACCGACCAATGGACCGGCGACGTCGCGTTGTCGAGAAACGCGCGGTTTTGAATCAATTCCGCGTAAAGCCCGCCGTCGTAACTGTGATTAATTTCTTCAGTCATCAAACCGCCCAACGTCGGACTGACTTTGCCCACGGGACGACCGGCATCAACGGTGAAGGTCGGTTCGGCCGTCGCGCTGGAAGCCGCCGCCGCGGCGCCAATGACGAATATGATGAGTTTTTTCATGCGTGTTTTTGTAGTAGAGTCACTTGACTAACCTGCAAAATTGTATCGCGCTGGTGGCCGGCAGCGCCAGTTGATAATTAGTGTCGACGATTTGCGATGTCGGCGATCAGAGAGTCATATTTATTCGAATTCCAAGTCGTTTTGATGGAAACCGTCTCCGCCTTCAACCCGTCCGCTTTTGCCGTCAATCTGATTTTTCCCTCTTTTCCGGGCTTTCCCCGGACGATGGCCAGGCAAAGTCCGTTGAAAGCGTTCCGATCGTGTGATGGAAATGACTCGAAGCTCGTCGGGTCGCCGTTGTCGGTAGCCACGATTTCACCGGGGCCGGTGATTTCGAAGTGAATGCGATTGTCCGCCGGCGGCACGGTCACGCCTTTTTTGTCCGTCACGGTCACGGCGACAAATGACAAATCCCTTCCATCAGCGCAAATCTCACTTCGGTCCGGCTCGATTTTCAGTGCTGCAGGCTCGCCAGCGGTTTTCACGTCATCCGTCGCCCAGCGTTTGCCGTTTTTATAGGCAACCACTTTGAGGGTGCCGGGCTGATAAACCACGTCGTCCCAGCGGAGGCGGTATTCGTATTGAGCTTTCTTTTTCCGGCCTAGCGATTTGCCGTTGAGAAACAATTCAGCTTCATCACCGGAAGTGAAAACGTGAACGGGAGTAACGTGTCCGAGGCGTTCCGGCCAGGTCCAATGCGGCAAAATATGCGCCATCGGAAGGTCGGGGCGCCAATATGCCTGATAAAGATAAAACCGGTCTTTCTTGAAGCCGGCCAGATCAATGATGCCGGAGTAAGAACTGCGCGACGCGTCGAACGGCGTCGGTTCGCCGAGATAGTCCCATCCGGTCCAGACAAATTCGCCGCCGACGTAAGGATTTTTCTCCTGCGAGGCAAACACCTTGTCCGCCGACGAGCCGAACGCCGCGGCATACAGTTCGTATGCGCTGACCTGCCGCCGCGCCCGGTCCTCACCGGAGTTTGGTCCGACGGCGGCGCTGATGTTGGTGGTGACCGGAAAAACATATTCACCCCGGCTGCTCAACGCCGATGCGGTTTCGCTGCCGAAAATCATTTTGTCCGGAAACTGCTCGTGAAACGCCGGATATTGTCCGGGTACGCCGCGGATTCCCGCGCCCTGGTAATTCAAACCGATGAGGTCCACGGTGGCCGTGAACGGATTCGTCGGTTGCGCCCAGTTCATCGCCGTCGTCGTCGGCCGCGTCGGGTCTTCCTCGCGTACAATGTTGACGAGCTTTTTTGCCACCGCGGCGCCGCTCCCAAACGTGAATTGTTCACCGACTTCGTTGCCGATGCTCCACATGATGACCGATGGATGATTCCGGTCGCGTCGCAAATGCGCGCGCAGGTCCTGTTCGTGCCAGTCGGCAAAAATGAGATGGAAATCCAGCGGCGTTTTCTGGCGAAACCACACGTCGAACGATTCGTCCATGACGAGGAAACCCATTTGGTCCGCCAGGTCCAGCAATTCCGGCGCGGGTGGATTGTGACTGGTGCGCAGCGCGTTGCAGCCCATTGCCTGCAACATCTCCAACTGCCGTTGCGCCGCGCGGGTGTTGAACGCGGCGCCGAGCGCACCCAGGTCGTGATGGTCGCAAACCCCTTTCAGATCAAGGTGCTCGCCGTTGACGAAGACGCCTTTATCCGGATCGAATTTCAGCGTGCGGATACCGAACGGCGTTTCATAAACATCCACCACTTTCCCGTCCTGAGAAACCGTCGTCACCGCAACGTAACGATTTGGTTTTTGCGTCGGCGGCGGTCCCCAGAGTTTTGGATGAACGACCGTGGTCTTGCCTTCCGCGACAGCGTGATCATGCGAAGAAATTTGCAGGTACAACGGTGCCAGGCTTGCCACGGCGCGGCCAATTTTTCTGCCGTTTGAGTTCAGGGAATAAATTTCCGTCGCGACCCCGACATTTGAGTTCCGTCTGGAGTCATTGTCCACGGTCACCTTCAAATTGACTGTGGCCGATGCCGGCGAAACTTCCGGTGTAGTCAGGTAAGTTCCCCAATGGCCGACATGCACCGGCGAGGTTTTGACCAGCCACACGTTACGATAAATTCCGGCACCCGGATACCAGCGCGATGAATTCGGCGGGTTGTCGAGCCGGATGACAAGCTCGTTCTGGCCGCCGAATTTCACGAACGGCGTCAGATTCACACGCCACGAGGCGTAACCAAAGGGCCAGCCACCAACCAACCGGCCGTTCAGCCAGACGGTCGCGTAGGACATCGCGCCATCCACATCGAGGAAAATGGATTTGCCGGCGTCTGCGGCCGAAATGCTCAACTGTTTCCGGTACCAACCGACGCCAGCGGTTGGCAGACGGCCCATGCCGCCGCCGCCGGAGCGGGTGAACGGGCCGGCGATGGCCCAGTCGTGCGGCAAATTTATTTTTTGCCACGAACCGTCGTCAAAATCCGGCTGCACGTACGCGACGCCGTCGCCGGGATTTCCCTCCGGCCGGACAAATCGGCGGGCCGGGTCTTTGATGAATTCGTTGCCGGTTGGCAGGATCCATTGCTTGATGACGGCCGGCGGATTGGTTGATTCATTGGCCCCATCCGATTCGTTCATCGTCGCGTTGCCGTCTGCTTCCGCCGTGAACCGGCGAAGGGTCTGTCCTGGCCGCACGTCGTAAAGCAAGCCCCGAAAGCTTTCGGAGTTGGTTGGGTCGCCTTTGGTGAACCGCCAGTCGTCGTCAATCGAAATCCGTTCCCGTGGTGATACGGGTGCCGGCCCCACGGCCAATAATGGCGTTCCAGCAAGCGCCACTGCAACCAGGCATGAAGCGATCACCAGGCGCAAACTGTTTTTCCGGATGGAGTCTCTTATCCAGGCCAAATCGCAAGACGATGGGTTGGAGTTCATAAATCCGAATGGCCTCAGCTTTACGGTAAAGGCGGCCCGACTGCCAGCCGATAAAAGCGGTCAGGATAAGCACCGGCGTTTGCATCCGCCCAACTGAATGGCACGGGTGGAGAATTGGTTATCCACAATGTGCTCCAGTCGAACAAATTCGTTGAGGCCTGCACGGCATAATCCGGTCCGGACTGGCCGGTGACTGACAGGCTGAGCTGTCCGTTGCTCCACGTCGGTGTTGTGAAGGACGGCAGCGTCAGCGGGTTTACCGTTACCAGGAAACTCTGAGTAGCACTCAGGCTGGGAACGGCGTTGTCCGCCACTTTCAGCGTGACCTGGTTGGTAGTATTGACATCAGAAGTCAACGGCCGCCAAATGAAAGCAGCATTGGTGCTGCTGATTTTGTCCAGCGCGGCGTTCACTGGCGCGTTGAGCAGGCTGAACGTGAGTACCGATGGCGGAATATTCGTGTCGGAAGCGTCGGCGGTCACTGGAGGCGGTTGGCCCACATTGACGGTCTGGTTCGGGATTGCGCTCAGTATCGGCGCGGTGTTGGCCGGAAGAAAGGTCGAACTGACATTATCAATCACGGAAGTATTGAGCTTTCCGTTGTGGCTGGAGCAAACGACCAGGCCCACATAGGCGCCAGCCGTCATGCTGATGGTGACTGACGAGCCGATCTGTGTCCAGGTGCTGCCATTGGCCGACGAATAGGCATAGAATGTGTTGTTGGTTCGGGCCAGGCGCACCCACCGGGGTGCTGTGCCGCTGGCACCGGTCGCATTGGTGCCACCTCCGGTACTGGTTCGTCTGACGAACTCGGTGCCGATCGTTGACTGCACGTCCACCATGGCAAACCGGGAATCAGCGTAAAAGTTTTCGCGAATCATGACTCCGGCCTTGGCGCTGGCCATGGTGTTTTGCACGCTCGCGACGCGAGCCTGAATATAGCCGTTGGTCGTGATGGGAACGTATAGATAGACGAATTGGAAGGAGTCGAGGCCATTGAACTGATAGTCGGGAATGCCCCTTCCAGAACCGGAAATTGTAAATTGCCCGCCGCTGTAACTGGCGCTGCCATCCAGATTCACCTGTCCAAGATCTGCGTTCGACCAGGGCCAGGGCAAGTTGCTCACCGTAGCCCCCTCCTCGTTAGAAGGAAGGCTTTGGCTATCGCCACTGGCAATGGTGACAACGTAATAATTGGTTTGCCCGGCGTTAACCATCCAATCTGTGTAATTGGTACCGGCAAAAGAGGTCGCAATGGTCGTGTACGGGCCGCCGCAGGTGGCAGATCGCTTGATGTTGTAAACGGTGCCCGGCAAGCCGCTCCAGGTCAATTGGATCGCGCCGTTGGTCGCGGTGATTGCGAGATCATCCACCATTGGAACCGGCATGGCGCTCACTTCCGCTGAATTGATGCTGGCGCCGTTCCCGTTGGCAGTGACGACGTAGTAATAGGTGGTGTTGTTGGCGAGGCCAATATCCGTGTAACCCAGATTCACCGCACCGAGGTTTCCAGCCACAAGCGTGTAAGGACCGCCACTGCCCGTGCTACGCCACAGGTTATAAGTAGTCGCGCCCGGAACGATGTCCCAACTGATCGTCACTCGCGCATTGCCCGGAACTGCCACTACGCTCGTGGGCGCGGCTGGCGGCGGCAAGGTCGCCGCTTCGGTAATCGTGATATTGGTCGTTGGCAGACCGCTTGAGGTGGCCGTCAGCGTGATGGTGCCGGGCACATTGGTGGATTGCACGATGACCTGCGCCAGACCACCGAAGACCGAGCGTTGTGGGCCTTTATCCGGCTCGTGTGAACTTGGATCGCCGTCACCCACGCCGATAATCGTTCCCCCGCCGCTGACGGCAAAACTAACCATGTTGGTCGCGGTCGGCACGATATTTCCCTGCGCATCGAGGACCGCCACGGTGATTACTGAAACGTCACGTCCATCGGCCAGAATCGTGCTGCGATCGGGCCAAAGGGCAATCGCTGCCGGCGTCACGCTCGTCGTCCAACTATTCGTCATCACCGGCACCAAATGACTGTAACCGACGGCTGTCAGGGTGCCCGGCGTCCAAGGAACAGTCCACTCGACGTGATTTTGCAGGTTGAGCAATTTGCGGCCGAGGCTCACGCCGTTGGTGAACAACTCCACGGCATCGCAGTTGCCAAAAGCCCATACGTTCACATTCGTTCCCGTCGCCCAATTCCAATGCGGGAGCAGATGCAAGACCGGCTTCACCGTCCAGTTCGCCTGGTAATAGTAAGCCAGGTCCTTGAAGAATCCGCACATGTCCAGGATGCCCGAGGCGGAATTGACACAGGGCCAACCGTAAGGTGTTTCTTCACCGCGATAATCAAAACCCGTCCAGTTAAAGCCGCCTCCCAGCCACGGATGGCCAAAATCATAGCGGGGCCACCATTTCTCCGCGAACTGTCCGAAGTTGAAAGTATAACCAAATCCGTAGTCACCCTGGTAAACAACCGCATCATAGGCCGTCAGGTAGCCATTTGCCGTATCAACGTAATATTTTCCGCGGGTCGTGCCGATAGCGCCTACTTCCGTGCCCATGGCCGGCAGCGCCGGAGCATCCCGATGAAAACAATCCAGGTTCCCGTTTTTTTCATAGTTGAGGCCCATTACATCCAACACGGTACTAAAGCCGCCAGTCCACGCGGCATTTAACGCCGCTGTGCACTTGCGCGATGGATCGAGCGAATGAACCAGATTCTGCATCGCTTGAATGAGGACTGGACCGGCAGTGTTGTCATACTGGTAGGGCTCTTCATTGCAGAGCGACCAGGCGAAAACGGACGGATGATTCCGGTCACGGCGAATCAAGCGGGAAAGTTCGCTCAACGGTTCGGCATTGGTTCCGAATCGGCGGTTCTCATCCAGCACCAGCATACCCAATTGATCGCAGGCATCGAGCAACGCAGAGGCCGGTTCGTTGTGGGCCGTGCGATAGCCGGTCACGCCCATCTCCTTCAACCGCTCAATCCGGTAATACTGGAGTCGGTCCGGCAGAGCTGAACCTACGCCCGCGTGATCCTGGTGATTGGCCATCCCTTGAATAAAAAAGCGTTGCCCGTTGAGAAACAGGCCGTTGTTCGCATCAAACATCACGGTTCTCACCCCAAAAGGCGTGTTGTCAGTGTCCGCTACGGCGTTTTGATTGCTGATGGTGGTAACCAACTGGTAGAGGTAAGGCGTCTGCGGCGACCACAAGTTGGCATTAAACGCGACCGATTGCGTGACGACCAAATCTCCGCCCGCCGAAAGATTCAACGGCGAGGTAATGGTTCCGACGGTGTTGCTGTTCGCATCGAGGATCAGCGAAGTTACTGTGCCGTTCACTGTGACTGTACCGCTTTGGTTGGTGACTTCGGTTTGCACCGTCACGGTGGCGTTGGACCCGGCCAGCGCAGTCGTCGCGACATACGTTCCCCATTGCGCCACTTGCACCGGATTCTCCGCCGTCAGCCATACGTGGCGATAAATGCCGGCGCCTTCGTAGAACCATCCCTCAAAGCGGCTGGCATCCACGCGCACGACCAGCACGTTGGTTCCACCGGGATTGGCATAAGGGGTGATATCAAAGTAAAAACTTTCGTAGCCGCTGACGTTCCGTCCGATGATATGGCCGTTGAACCAGACCAGGCAATTGCGATATACGCCATCAAATTGCAGCCACAGCGACCGGCCCGCGTAGTTCGCCGGCAGAGCAAACGTGCGGCGATACCAGCCAATGTTATTTGTAGTGAAGCCGGGATTGCCTATCGGCTTGTAGCCGTGTCCGCCGTCAGCGCTCGAATTGAAAGGCAATTCGACGGCCCAGTCGTGCGGCAGATTGAGTTGACGCCACCCGCTGTCGTCGTGGTTGGTCTGGACGAATGAAACATTTTCCCCCGCGTGCGTGGCGAAGATGTCCACGCGATTTGTTTCGTAGTAGGTTTCCGAACCCGTTCCGGTAAGCTGCGACGTTTGCAGCTTGCTCAGGTCCGCGATTTCCGGATAATAGGTGACATTGGTGGTGACATCGGGCGGATCACCCAATTGGAAGCGCCAGCCCGAATCCAGCAAGATCCGGTCGCGGCCATGGGCCTGAAAAACGGAGAGGCCAACCACCAGGTAAAGAAGAAATAACGTTTGGAGCGGTTGAATTAATCTCTGCGGGAAAAGATATTCTTGTTTCATAGGTTTCAGCGGGCGTACGAGCGGTAAAACTGCACAGGTACCGCGCTTGCGTTCGTGTCAGTGAATTGCCAGAAACCATTCGAATCACCGAGATTGGTGAAGACGTTCTGCCATAAGCTCAGGTCAGAAGATGCCTGAACAATATTCGTAAAACCGGGGCTGTTTGCGAGATATAATGTTGCGCTGGAATCCGGGTTCTCAACGATGTCGTTTACGAAGGCGGGTGGCACAAATCTAAACCAATCTACGTCAAGATATCCGGGGCCGGGAGCCGGATTATAACTGAAAATCGCGAATTGTTCGCCCTGGAAAGTTCCGGTTAGCCAGTCGTAGGCGATGTTGAATTGGCCGCCCAGTTGCGTCCAGTTTCGTCCGTCGGCGCTATAGAGCACGGTGCCTTTGTTTTTGATAAAATCCATGCCGAGCCGCAAAAAAATGGTTGTGCTCAGGTACGATGTGGCAGCGAGCGTAGTGGTGAAAAGGTTGGTTTTCGTACTGTCGAGAGAAACAATCAGGTTCTGGCTCAAAGTGTAGCTGCCCGGGCCGTTGCAGGTGACGGCGATGGTGCCATTGGTTTTCCCCAGCGCGCCCAGGCCGCAAATGTCGCCCGATTGGAGATTGCTCAAATCGAATTTGACTTCAGCCCCGCTCCACGGCCCCTGGCCTTTTTGGATAAGGGTATTTCGCGCATACCAGAAATTCGTTGCCGCCGTCGGATGCAACCGCAAAAAACCGGGCCGGTCACTTAGCGACCAGCGCGTGTTGTCCGGGTTGTGATTCCATTGCCATTGCAAGCCAAGTGTCGGAGACAAGAAATTATCCGAAGTGGGAATCTGGTAGGCCGGTTTACCTACAATCGGCATTGGGGCGGTGGCCGGAACCCGTCCGGGCGCATTGGTCGTGCCCCAGACCGGCCAGTTGTTTGACCAGATGATCGGGCTGAGGTAGGTCATCCGCCCGATGGTGCCACTGTCCTTCATGACAAATCCATAATCGGTTCCGTCCGGCATATCCACAATGGCGCCCTGGTGCCCTCCATGCCCGTCATCCAACGATTTCATGAATGTGTAGGGACCAAAAAGGTTTGTCGCGCGTGAAACATAGAGCGACGCGGTCGAGGGCTGCGCGTTGAAAATGTAATAGTAGTCGCCGCGCTTGATTACATGGGAGCCTTCCAGCCCCAAACCGTTCGTGATGACATGGGTGGCAGTGACCTGGGAGAGAGTGGAGTTCAAAGTGTAAAACGTGGTATTGCTTTGCCAGCCGCCGGCGGTCGCAAGATACGCCATGCCGTTGGTTTCGATGAAGAGTCCCGGGTCAAATGCGCCGACGCTCAATTGATTATACTGCCACGGCCCGGCGATGTTTGTGGAATAATAAATGCGGGTGCTTTGGCCGTTCTGCGTCTCCGCGCAATAGAATGTTCCGTTATAATATCGCAAGCTCGAGGCAAAAACGCCGTTGCCGTAATTCTCGATGCCGTTGGCGATGTTATAGTTCGGGCTGCCGGTCAGTTGAGAAACGAGGTGTGTGACAATTTCCCAATGCACCATGTCCTGTGAATGCAGAATGGTCAATCCGGGCACATCAATGAACGTGGTCGTGGAAAAATAGAAATCGTTGCCGACGCGAATGATGTCCGGATCAGGATAGTCCGCGTAGATTGGCGGGTTGACAAAATATTGTCCCGTGGTCGGATTGGTGGCCATGGTCAGCTGAAGATTATCCAGGAGAATCGTTTCCGGAGCAGCCGTCACGCTGGGGGTACCGAGGAACAGAAGCTGAAACGAATTTTGATTATCGGTAGGATTAAGCACGGGAATCAGGTAGCCCGCCGGCAATGTGCTCAGATTGACCGAAAAATGCTGGAACCCGCCTCCGACGGTGATCTGATTAATGGGCACAGTAAAACTTGAACCATCGGCTTTTCCCGTGCCAAAAATGTTCAGGACGACGCTGAATCCCGTATTGGCTCCCTGGGTTATGGCCATGTCGAACGAGAGCGTGTAATCGGCCAGACTGGCGCTGAGATTGCCGACCGGCGAATAGACGGGAGAATTGACGCCAGCGTTTTCAGAGACGCCATTCGTGATATTGCCGCTCAACTGCAGCGCCTGACCGGACCCTCCGGCCCCGGGGGTTACGAGCGTGGACGTAACATTGCCGCCGGACGCGTAGTTATAAGTGCTGCCGAACGCGCCCGCAGGATAAGGATCGAAACTGTCAGAGAAAACAACAGTTTGCGCGTGGGCGGTGATGCCGAAGGCAGTCGTTACGGCAAACCAGGCGAACGGTCTGAGCGTCTCCTGCATATTTATCATTGACCTGGTTTTGTACCGGAGACGCATCGCGGGATAATCCAATCCTGATCGCGGTTCCTGGTCTGCACTGATGATAGGCAAGCCGGCAGAATTGGTCTGTAAGTACCAATACTCATCTTCTCCACTTTTTTGATCGTGTGTCCGCGGCGGTAGCTTGCGAAACATGCCCCGCCAATTTCGCTATTGATAGCAGCAATACCACCCTCGGGTCAGAATGGGCGATATGGACTCTCACAAGATTTCCGGTTGTCTGCGATTCAGTGTGTGAACAAAGTCAGGTCAATATTGCTGGCCATAACCTGATAACCGAGGGGATTGAGATGCAACCCATCACCGCTGTCATACGCCGAGAGAATATTGGTTCCCGTGGAATCCCGCACGGCCGCATCGAAATCTATGAGGCCATCGCACAGGGTGTTGGTTCGGAACCAGGCATTGACATACTGGCGTTCCGCTTCGTGCAGCGGACTGGAGTAACCAGGAATGTTCTTGCCGAATGGTGTAATGGTTGCGCCGTAGGCCAGCACGTTGTGGGCGTGCGCTTTGTTGGCCCATTGGGTAAAGGCGGTCACCAGGTTCGTCGCCGTGGCCATGCTGCTCGTTCCGCTGCCAATGTCATTCACGCCGATGAATACAATCAGCCAGCGCGCGCCGCTCTGATTGATCACATCGCGATCAAACCGATTCAACCCCGCCGGACCGAGTCCGCCAAAAACCCCGCCGCCGCCAATCCCCATATTGAGTACA
>Ga0335081_10018867_pt1 | contig 11152 bp, 9 predicted proteins | sample Lox_Sample_35_FD_206713 | JGI IMG/M metagenome (GOLD analysis project Ga0335081, IMG submission 206713) | Soil microbial communities from Loxahatchee National Wildlife Refuge, Florida, United States - Lox_Sample_3.5 | ecosystem: Environmental > Terrestrial > Soil > Wetlands | place: USA: Florida...
AAACGCGCCGCGTATCGAGGGAGACGCGCGCACCGGAAGGGAAGTCGTCGGGCTTACCGATGGAAAAGCGATTGGGCTGACCATAAGTGGCGCGCGGCTTGATGAAGATGAGGTTCGAAAGAGCCGAGATGATTAGCGAACCGAACAGCCCGAAGCCGCTAAACCAAGAAAGGACTCTGCGCCGTGTCAGTGCGTCTCCGGTCTCCTCAATCGCGGGTTTTACGGGAGTCTTCATTCTTCTTCTCCTGTGGCGGAGACTCGACCAGTTCCTCCACGTCCGACCAGAAAACCTGGTATTTCGCGTCTTCCAGGTTCCTGAAGTAGTTCTTCTTGACGGCAAAGATGAACACCAGCACCGCTCCGATTCCCATGAACAGGCTGGCGGCGATCGTGATCCAAGTCAGTTCCATTGCCGTTCCAGATCAAACTCAATTCGTGCGTCCCCGTTTTTCTTTTACCGACTTGGGGACGCCCGCAATCCAAACCGTCTTTTCGTGCAGGTGGTAGCTCACCCCCTTGGCCTGAGCGGCGAGACTCGCCATGGAGGCATTTCCGAGAACGTTGGTGATCGCGGCCTGAGCCTCAGCCCAGATCTGGTGCGCCGGGCACCACGCTTTCCGTTCGCAGGAGGGGCCTTCCTCGATGCATTGGTTCAGTCGTACGGGTCCTTCCATCGCTTCCACAACGTCGAGCAAGGAAACACTCGCGGCAGGTATGGCCAAGGCGTATCCGCCGCCGGAGCCACGTTGCGAGCGGATGAAGCCTGCCCGTACCAACTGTTGCAGCACCTTCGAAAGGAAGTGCCCGGAAACATCAGTTGCCTTCGACATTTCGGATTGTCGAACCGTGGAACCCTCGGGCAAGGATGCGAGGTGAATCATCACCCGCACGGCATAGTCCGAGGCTCGCGTGATCTGCATGAATTCCCAAATTGGACTAGGTTGGTCCGATTTCGAACTTCAAAATCTACGGCGGCGAAAACATCTCGTCTGTGATTGCTGTTACTTCTACCTGTGACCGTTGTCACGATAGGAAAAATTGGAGATCTTAAAACTCTCGAGAGGGTAAGAGGGGATCAGGCACGGGATCAGACTTCCACCTCGCGATCTTACTTACTTGTTGCAACCGGTTGATCCGATGAGGTTTCACGGATTTCGAATGCAGTGGTTAACATGGCAGAAATATGGATTTTCTCTGCAACTTTTTTCCGCCGTTGGCGTTCTAAGTTGGAATCCGGCACGGCCGCGTGAGGGGGAGCGACCGCGCTGCGCCGCGATCAGTAGGAGTTGGTATGAACTCGCAGCGTTTGGTGGATGTTTTCCTCCTCGCAGAGAACCGTCTTCTGCGCGAAGCACTGCTCCGCATCCTTGCTAAAAAGGGTGATATGCGGGTAGTCGGAGCCCATCCGTACTCGGCCGCCGTCCACGACGACATTATCGCCAAGATGCCTGCCATCGTCGTAATGGACTCGAGCGGACTCGCGCCCTCGAATGCCGGACTCCTGGCGGCCCTGCAAAGCTCCATTCCCGGAGTGCGCATCGTCATGGTTGACATGGAGGCTGATGAAAACACATTTCTTAAAGCAGTGCGTGAAGGCGCCGTCGGATACGTGTTAAAGGATGCCTCCGCGGCAGAGGTTGCGGCGACGATTGGGGCAGTGGTGGCTGGGGAGGCAGTCTGTCCGCCAACGTTGTCTTCCGCGTTATTTCGTTTCGCCTCGCAACAGCCTGACCAGGCGCCCGTCCTTTGGGGTGCGGAGCTTGGGCTTAGCCGCCGCGAGCAGCAACTGGTTCACTTGCTGCGGCAGGGACTTACCAATAAGGAAATTGCAGCGCAGTTGCATCTTTCGGAGCAGACCGTGAAAAATCACGTCCACAACATCATGCGGAAGGTCGGAGCCAGCGATCGTCTCTCCGCCGTGCGCCGGTGCGAGATAGAACGTTTGCGTACTGAGGCAACTGGCAGCTGATTCGTAAGTTTGCGATATTTCAATCCGGACAAGTGCTCCCTGCACGCGGAGTTGTGTGCGTCGTCTCGTTGATGTGTGATTGCAATCACGCGCCACCTCCTTCCTCATCATGCTCAAGAACTTAGCGTTCACTCTCCCGGGAACGATGCCCTGAAAACCCGCTGTTCATGCGGCTTCTAGCAGATTTCTACTAGTGATCGCCCGAAGAGCGCTTACTAAAATGAGCGCGCTCATGAATCCGAAGTGGAACGGACAATTTTCCTGCTTCGATCTCGTTGCCAAGACCGACGAGTGCCGCCGTAGTGTCGTACAGGTTCGGGACATCGAGATTGGCGGGAACGACTTTGTGGTCATGGCAGGGCCTTGCGCCGTCGAGTCTGAGGATCAGTTGATGCGGACGGCGGAAGCAGTTGCCGGGGCGGGGGCGCGCATCCTCCGGGGCGGAGCGTACAAACCGCGATCCTCGCCGTACGCATTCCAGGGCCTGGGAGTCGAGGGGCTCCGATTGCTGCACAAAGCGCGCGAAGCCACGGGTCTGGCAATCATCACTGAGGTCATGAGCGAGGAAGACGTCGAAGTCATCGCCGAGTATGCCGACATCATGCAGGTTGGCACTCGCAGTATGGAGAACTTCGCTCTTCTCGAAGCGCTCGGCGAATGCGGGCGGCCGGTATTGCTGAAACGCGGCATGACGGCGACTTTGGAGGAATTACTTCGCTCCGCCCAAGTGATCGCGATGGCGGGCAATCCGCAAGTGATTTTATGTGAACGCGGCATTCGCACTTTCGAAACCGCAACGCGCAACACTCTCGATATAGCGGCCGTACCTGTTCTGAAGACGGTCTCACATCTGCCGGTCATAGTTGATCCCAGTCATGCAGCGGGCGTTCGCAGCCTGGTGCCAGTTCTGTCGCGTGCTGCCGCCGTTGTTGGTGCGGATGGCTTGTTGGTCGAAGTGCATCCCGCGCCCGAGAAAGCCATGAGCGATGGCGATCAGTCGCTCACGTTCGGGGAATTCCGCCGCATGATGGACGACCTGCAGCCCTATCTCGATCTGCAGCAGGAATCCCGCCAGTTCCGTCCGCAACTCCTCGTCGCCGGAGGAGCAGACTAGTGCTGTCGCGTACCATCCTGGCCACTGCTCTCTTCCTGATCACGCTTCAGCCTGCGATACCTGCCGTCGAGACTTCTTCGAGAGAGAGCGCTTTTCTTTACGTCGCGGCGAAAATTTATGAACCCTTGGCCTGGCTTCACGGAGCAGAACGCTTTCCCTCCGGTGCGGTGGTTTTCATCAGCAACGAAAACGGACAACATCCAATCGCGCCCGACTTCGTGGCATCCGCTGACCCAGCAGTTTCTTTTGATGGGCAGAAAGTTCTGTTCGCGGGCAAGGTACACACGAACGATCCCTGGCAGATCTGGGAAGTCGACCTGTCTGGGGGCGCCCCGCGGCAGATTACTTCTTTCCCGGAAGATTGCATCCGGCCTTTTTATCTTCCAGACGATCACATCGTCTACGCGCGCAAAATGGCTGGAAGATTTGCGATAGAAGCGAAAGAGCTGGGCAGCAACAAGACTCTGACGCTGACATATTTCCCGTCGAGTTCCGTACCCACCGACATCCTTCGCGATGGTCGCATCCTCTTTGAGTCCGCGTATCCACCGGGCACCGGAGAGGGCCCGGAAATCTATACCGTGTATTCGGATGGCAGCGGAGTGGAATCCTATCGCTGCGATCACGGCGTCTCGCGCCATTCAGCAACCCAACAAACATCCGGCGACACTCTGTTCGCGACACCAGATGGACTGGCGAGGTTCACTTCTGCTCGCGCCCAGCAAGTTAAGGTTGCCTCGCCGGCGGGCGAGTATGCCGGCCACATTGCCGAGACCGAAGCACGAGATTGGCTGGTTGCGTGGCGTCCCAACGCAAAAACCCTGTACCGGCTCATGCGTTGGTTACCAGGTGCTGCAGACATGAAACCTCTGATCGTAGAGCCGGACGTCAACATCGTTGAACCTGTTCTGCTCGCCGCCCACGCTGTGCCGAACCGGCACCCTTCCGGTCTACATGATTGGCCGAACGCCAATCTCCTTTGCCTCAACGCCTACACTTCCAAACACCCGGTGTCGCCCGGAGCGATTCAGTCCGTTCGCCTTTACACCCGCGACGACTCAGGGAACCCGAAACTGCTCGGAACTGCGCCGGTTGAGCGCGATGGCTCCTTCTTCGTGCAGGTGCCCAGCGAAAAGCCCCTTCAGTTTGAACTGCTCGACGCCTCGGGAAAGACGCTGCAGCGCGAGGCTGGATATTTCTGGATGCGCCACGGAGAACAGCGCGTCTGCGTGGGATGCCACGCGGGTCCTGAAACCGCGCCTGAAAACGCGGTACCACGAATTCTTCTGAAGACCACCATTCCCGCGGATCTGACCGGAACGAGCGCCCAGGCCGCAGGGGGCACCAGATGAAATCGCTTCTACTCTTACTTGTATCCTCGATGATGTTCGCGCAAGCAGCGCAGACCACCGCTGGCCCAATCCGCTTCGAAGATGCGACGGCCAAATCGGGGATTCAGTTTACCCACAACTTCGGCGCACAAAAACTGGGATCTTTGCTTGAAAGTACCGGTGCAGGTTGTGTCTGGTTTGATTACAACAATGACGGGCTTCCCGACCTCTACGTCGCCAGCGGCAAGCCGCTCGAAGGAGGGATTCACCCGTATCCACTCAAGCAACCGCCCGCGACGCCGCCGCACAACCATCTCTATCGCAACAACGGCGACGGCACGTTCACCGACGTCACCGACAAGGCAGGTGTGGCAGCGAACATTTACGGCATGGCCGCGATTGCCGCTGACTTCGACAACGACGGTTTCGTGGACTTGTTCGTGACTGGATATGGCAACGCGATTCTGTATCGCAATAACGGGGACGGCACCTTCACCGACGTGACGGCCAAGGCCGGTATCCAAATTGATGGCTGGTCGATCAGTTCTGCCTGGCTCGATTACGATCGCGACGGATGTGTTGATCTCTTTGTTGGTCGTTACGTAAAGTTCGACCCGAAATATCGCAATTACTATTCCGCCGACAACTATCCTGGCCCGCTCGACTACGCGGGCGACACCAATCGTCTCTATCACAACAACTGCAACGGAACGTTCACCGATGTCACCGAGAAGTCCGGAATCGCCGCATTCAAAGGCCGCACGATGGGTGTGACGGCTGCGGACTTCGACGGCGACGGCTATCCCGATATCTACGTCGCCAACGACAAGACAGAGAACTTCCTCTTCCACAACAAGCGCGACGGCACCTTCGAGGAAATCGCCGGCGACTTGGGCGTGGCCTACGGCCAGAACGGCGAAAGCACTTCGGCGATGGGACCAGTATTCGCCGACATCGATGGCGACGGACACGTTGATCTATGGGTCACCGATTCCAAATACAACCGCCTCATGCGCAACACTGGCGCAAATGGATTTGAGGACATTGGTCCAAGCTCCGGCATTTCGCAGGCTACAGCTCAGTATGTGAGCTGGGGTTCCGGGATCTATGACTTCGACAATGACGGCTGGCTCGACATCCTGGTGTTCCATGGCGGCCTGATCCACCTGGTACCGCAAGAGCAATCGCTCTTCCGCGGCCTCGGCAATACAAAATTCGCCGATGTTTCACGTGACGCCGGTCCAGTGCTGGACGTCAAGACCGTCTCGCGCGGCGCCTGTTTTGCGGACTACGACAATGACGGCAAGATCGACGCCTTCGTCGTCAATCTAGGCGCCCCTGCCACGCTTCTCCACAACGTCAGCCAGAACACGAATCACTGGCTCACGGTGAGGCTGAAAGGGAAGAAGAGCAACAGAGACGGAATCGGAGCTCACCTGGAATTACTCGCAGCCGGACGCAAGCAGATCGCGGAACGTTTCGCCGGCTCGGGTTACCTTTCGCAGGATGACGGCCGCATCCACTTCGGGCTGGGCACGGCCACGAAAGCTGAGAAGCTCACCATCCATTGGCCGAGCGGACAAGATCAGGTTATTGATAACCCCGCCATCGACCGCGTGCTCACTGTGGAGGAGCCGTAAATGGCCGCACGCGAAACCAGTTCGGGGATTTCCCATGTAGCTATGCGGCAGCTACCCAAGCTCTTGGGAGTCCTGGCCGTCTCACTAATCGCACTCGCGGCGAAGCCAGCACCGAATCAGGGAAACGCGACGGTCAAAGAACGCTACCTCTCTCCTATTGAAATGGCATTTTCCGGAGACGGGCATCTTCTCTACGTCGTCTGCCAGGAAAGCGACGAAGTTCGCGTCGTCGACTTGGCCTCCAGCAAAGTCGTCGGCAGCATCCACGTGGGTCATGTTCCGCGAGGGATCATTCTATCGCCTGACTCCCGTCATCTATATGTGACTAACGCCTGGTCCGACACGGTTTCGGTGATCGATACCGCCTCGCGCGAAGTCGTGCAGACGCTTCCCACCGGATCCGAACCTACCGGAGTCGTGATCGATCAAGCCGGAACGACTCTTTACGTCGCCAATCGCCTCAGCAGTGACATCTCCGTAATCGATCTTGTCACCGGCCAAGAGATCAAGCGCCTGCTCTCTGGCCGCGGCGCCAGCTATTTGACGCTTTCGCACGACGGCAAGTGGATCTACGGCACGCATATCTATCCCAATGCGGGAGCATTTCGCAGCGAACCCGAGTCTGAGATCACGGTGATCGACACCGCCAGCCGCAGAGTGGTCGAGCGCAAGCCGCTTCACAATGTGGCAGGTGTTTTCCATCTTGCAGCTTCGCCTGACGGAAAGTTGATGGCAGCCGCCCAGCTCAGGCCCAAGAATCTTATCCCGCTGGCCCACGTGGAACACGGTTCGGTCTTCGGCGATTCACTGACGTTGTTCGGTGAAGACGCTGGCGGAACCGTCCAGATCCCGATCGACGAACTCGATCGCTACTACGCTCTGCCATGGGCGATTGTGATCACCCCCGATAAGTCAAAGATCTTCGTTACTACTGCTGGATCCCAGAGTGTATCCGCAATCGACATTCCAAAACTGCTGAAGACGGTTAGGTCGCGCCACCAGTCGTTTGCCAACGATCTTTCAGCGTCGGCCGAATATGTGACATCCAGAATTACGGTGGGGCATAACCCGCGCGGTCTGGCTCTCTCGGGAGACGGAAAGCGTCTGTATGTGGCCAACCGACTCGACGACACCATCTCAGTAATCGATACCATCACCGAAAAAGTCGTATCCACGATCGATCTCGGTGGTCCCGAGAACGTCGATGCACTCCGCCGCGGCGAACGCCTTTTCTACACCGCGGATTTCGCATTCCAGGGCCAATATGGCTGCGCGAACTGCCATCTCGACTCCACCATCGATGGTCTCCAGTGGGATCTCGAACCAGACGGCTTCGGCAAAGACATCGTCGACAATCGCTCCCTTGAAAATCTCGCGGGCACTGAGCCCTTCAAGTGGAATGGCGGCAATCCCGACATGCCCACCGAGTGCGGGCCCCGCACTGAGAAGTTCTTTTTCCGTTCGCAAAGCTTCACCCAGCAGCAACTCACCGATCTCGTCACTTTCGTCTACTCGTTGCCCTATCGCCCCAACCGCTATAGCCTGGCCAACGGAGAACTGACGCCAGCCCAGGAGCGAGGCAAGGCGATCTTCGAACGCACAAAGACCAAGAAGGGAAAGGAGATCGCCGAAGCAAACCAATGCACCTACTGCCATAGCGGCCCGAAATACACAAATCAGAAGCAAGTTGATGTCGGCTCTGGCAAACCCACGGATCGCTCTCCTGTAGTCGACGTTCCTCAATTGCCCAACGTCGCGTATTCGGCCCCATACCTTCACGACGGCTCGGCGAAATCGCTGGAGGAAATCTGGACCATCTACAACCCAAAAGACACGCATGGCGTCACGAACGACCTAACCAAAGATGAACTAAACGATCTCATCGAATACTTGAAAACGTTATGAAGACCAAATCGAATCATGTAGGGACGGCCGCCATCGGCTGTCCGGTCGAGCGAAGCTCGACGCAAACGCCGCTGGGAGTAGCGAAGTGTGTGCTCCGGACTTGCGCGGCTTTCGCGGCAATATTCATTTGTCAAGTAGTTTTCGCACAAGACCTTCCCATGTTCCGCTGGGAAAACTTCACCACCGCCAATGGCCTCCCCGACAACCACGTCTTTTGCGTTCTGGTGGATGGCAATCGTATCTGGGCTGGCACCGAGAATGGACTGGGCCTCTACGAAAACGGCGCCTGGAAGATCTTTCGGCCAAATCCGGACGCAAAAGAGCATAGTCTCGCCCATCAAGCTGTTCTCTCGCTGGCGCTAGACAAGAGCACAGGCGAGATCTGGGCCGGAACCATGGGTGGCCTGAGTCGCTTCTCCGCGGGTCGCGTGGACACCTACACGCAACTGAACTCCGGCCTGAGCAACGACATCGTCTACGGTGTCGGTGTGCAGGGCAATTACGTGTGGACTGCCACCGCCGCCGGCGCAAGCCGCTTGAACACGCACACTGGCGAGTGGTCTTTGTACAACGCATTCAACACGCCGATGTACGAGATATGGACGTACTCGGTCAGCCCTGCCGAAGACAAGGTCTACTACGCCGTTTGGGGCGGAGGAGTGCTCGAGTACGACCAAAAAACTGACCACTGGAAGGACTACAACGATCCCGACGGCGAGACCGAGATGGTCGTGATGAAGGACCAAGGCCTGATTCACGAAATCACGACCTCGGTCAGCTATGTCGACAAGATCCTATGGGTGGCGACTTACTTCGGAGCGAGCCGTTACGATGGCCGTTATTGGCACAACTTCCTGAAGAAAGACAGCGGCCTCCCCAGCAATTTCCTCAGCCAGATCAAGGGTGTGGACGCCAATCGTGCCTGGTTCTCCACTGATAAGGGACTTGCATACTTTGACGGGACAAACTGGGCGATCTATCGTCCAGCGCTCGACACGCACAAGCCCGAAATGTTCGTGACGGATGCGGCTGGGAACTCGAAGAAGGCAATTCCCGTTCAGACCGCGCCCTCGCATAACTACATTCTCGGCGTCGATTTCCAGGGAGACGATCTCTGGGTGGCGACTGCGCATGGCCTCAGCCATGGCATTCGCCAGAAGAACGCAACATCTTTAGCAAAAGTCAGCGGCGGTAATAGAAAGTAGCGATCCAGGAGCCATCATTATGGATGTTCAAGAACTGCTCGCAGAAGTAACCACGGCCCCGGTTGTCAAGCGGGCCATTACTAATCACGTGGCGCTCAACGAGGCCTACGATTACGGAAGCGCATTCTCGCGTGGCATGCGCATCGATCTGAACGGACTGACTATCCTGTTGATCTCGGGCACCGCCAGCATCGACGACCAAGGCCGCACCGTCCACGTCGGAGATCTCCGTGCCCAACAGCGTCGCACGTACGATAACATCACCAAACTGCTAGCCTCGGAAGGTGCTACCTGGCACGACATCGTTCGCACAACCTGCTATCTGCGCGATATCGAGCGCGATTATCAGGCTTTTAACGAGGAACGCACGAAGTTCTTCAAAGAACAGGGCCTCGATCCCCTTCCAGCATCAACAGGGATTCAAGCGATCCTGTGCCGTCCCGATCTGCTCATCGAGATCGAAGCCATCGCCATGTTCCGCCGGGAATCGCCGGAGCAGTAGCAAGGAGAAGAGCCATGCGCCTCGCATCGGTCGCCGTGATCACTGTTGTGCTCGTGGGTGCGGGTTGGTCGCAGACCACGCCCCAGTGTGCGTGTGGCAAGAATCCTCCCGGTCCGCCGCCTAACAGGACACTGAAGCCCTACACAGGCGCGCCCGAGGATCTGCGTCCCTATTCGAAATTCACGGCGCCTTACTACGAGTACTATCAGGACCTCATCGAGTACAACGGTGCTGCTCGCGAGATCCCCGATCCCGACCTTAAAGACCTTTCGGAGATTCGTATCGGATTCCTGGCTCCCCTGTACGACCATCCGGACCAGGCCTTCGGCAATCGGATGCTCAATGGCGCAAAAATGGCGATCGACGAAGCCAACGCCACTGGTGGCTACGGCGGCAAGCCCTTCCGGTTGATTACTCACAACGATTACGACAACTGGCAGATCAGCAGCGCCGCGAACGGCATTTCGAAAGACTCCGCTATCTGGGGCGCGGCTTCCAACGATGCCGTCCGCATGATCTATCACGATAAAGTCTGGGCCATGTTCGGATCCATCAGTTCCGAATCCACGCACATCGCGTTGCGGCTCACGTTGAAGGCAGAAACGCCCCTGGTTAGCAGCGCCTCCACCGATCCTACGGTTCCCGAGACAATTATTCCGTGGTATCACACGGTCATTCAGGACGATCGTGTACAGGGCTATACGCTTGCCCGTCATATCTATACGGAACTCGGCCTAAAGCGCGTTGCGCTCCTGCGCATCAACGACCGCTATGGCCGTTTCGGAGTCGGAAAGTTCAAAGATGCTTCCCGCCGGCTAGGTCATCCAGTTGTTGTTGAGCAGAAGTTCATGCGCGGCGACACTGACGTTCGCCATCAACTTCAGGTGATCGAAGATTCCCGTGTCGACGCCATCGTGCTGTGGACCGACATCAGCCCAACAGCGATGATCCTGAAGCAGATGCAGGAACTCGGCATGAAGCAGCGCGTGTTCGGCAGCCATCGCACCATCAGCGATGAACTCATTAAACTCGCCGGTCCCGCTGCCGAAGGGTTCGAGGCCGTCTTTCCATATGATCCGACGCGAACGGATTCGCTGTGGCTCGATTTCAACGCGCGCTACGAGGCTCTCTTCCACGAGAAGCCCGACCAGTTTGCGGCTCTGGCCTACGACCAGATGCGAATCCTCGTCGACGCGATCTGCCGCGCAGGCCTGAACAAGGGCCGAATCCGCGATGCGCTCACCGGACTTACGAGTTACAAGGGCGTGACCGGTGACATGATCTTTGATCCCAACTGCAAGAACATCGCTCCACTGTTTCTTGCCCACGTACATAACGGACAGATCACCTATCGCCGCATCACCATGGAAAAGCCCTACGCACAGGTCGGGGAAGGCGGCGTCGGATATTCCGGCCCTTCTGCTCCTGATCAAAACGCAGGGGATTTACGCATCGGAGTGTTCGGCCCTCGTGCGGATGAAGCGGT
>Ga0335081_10018869_pt1 | contig 11152 bp, 9 predicted proteins | sample Lox_Sample_35_FD_206713 | JGI IMG/M metagenome (GOLD analysis project Ga0335081, IMG submission 206713) | Soil microbial communities from Loxahatchee National Wildlife Refuge, Florida, United States - Lox_Sample_3.5 | ecosystem: Environmental > Terrestrial > Soil > Wetlands | place: USA: Florida...
ACGAGGGTCACGTGGTTCTTCTTCGCGGACTCAGCAAGCGCCCTGCTCGTCGGGCCGGGAACGGTCTCCGGGGCCACGGCGGTTCGCCTAGACGCGGGGAAGTAGCGCGTTGTGAAGAGCTCGGGCAGGCAGACAATCCCCGCCCCCCGCCGAGCGGCATCCCGCACGAGAGAGAGGGCCTTCTCCAGGTTCGCTCTTCGGTCGTCGGTCATCGCCATCTGCGCAAGGCCCAGCCTCGCCTTTCTCACTTGCAACGTTCAGGCCCCCTTTTGGGTGGAGCTATTCAAACTAGCCCTGTGTGACGACACAACACGAAGTTAGCAGGTGTTCACTTCGGGGCTTCGCTTCTCACCCCTCTGCCCGGTTGAATTTGCGTCTAATCTTGAGGTTGGCCTAGCGACTCCGGTGGGGGTAGAGAGCTACCCAGTCCCATTTGGGCTGAAGGTGCTGTGGTAGAGGCTAGCACTGCTCAGATTGAAGCCACCATCGGCGCCGAAGCTGACGTCTGCTCGGATGAATGGAACACCCGCCCAAGAACCACCACTAGCGCAGTAGGTCGGGAGGGGCATGAACCAAAAATACCAATTGGGAGGATAGTAGACGGTCGTGGCGAATGAAACAGCGCCACTCGGCAGTGTGGTTCCACCCAAATAGGCCGTTTCGACCCCTCCATTCTGGTAGGCGCTCACGAGGGTGTAGTTCGCTCCGTCTTCTAACTGAATGAATCTCGACTGGCTTCGTATTTGGTCTGCCACTGCCATGACTTCAGGTGAGAAGTTGCAGCGTAGGCTACCAGCAGATGAGCTCGTCCCGCCCGCATAGCTTCCCGCAAGTGCGAAGACTGTCACCACCACCACAACTACTGAGAAGAGCGCTTGCTCTCTTTGCATGGCCTGGGCCTCAGAGGGGTAGCCCCATGGGGTGTAAAGTTCTACTCATGAGAACGGCCTAGCGGCTTCGGCGTCTGCTGGCGACACCAGGGGGCTAGCTTAATTGAGCGCTGCTTCGTAGGCGAAGGCGAGTTGATGAAGATCGAGGGCCTTACGAAGATCTTCACCGGACGAAAAGGGGTCCTGGCCCTTGATAACGTCTCGTTCAGCGTCAACGATGGCCAGATCGTCGGTTTCGTCGGCCTTAACGGGGCGGGCAAGACGACCACCATAAGGATCGCCGCGGGGGTTTCTCTCCCGTCCTCCGGGACCGTATTTGTCGATGGGCATGACGTGGTCTCAGGCAAGGTGGAAGCCTCCCGGGCAATCGGTTGGGTTCCGGAGTCGCCGAACTTCGAGCCAAACTCGTCCGGCATTTCTCTGATGCAGTACTTCGCCGGGTTCTATGGAATTCCGACCTCTGACGCAAGGGCCCGGTCGATGGACCTGTTGAATTCCGTGGGACTTGAGGACGCGGAGACCAGGAAGTTTCGAACCTACTCCCAGGGGATGAAGAAACGCTTCTCTCTCGCAGCCGCGTTGCTTTCCGAGCCGAAGAACTATCTCTTCGACGAGGTTCTGAATGGTCTGGATCCAGAGGGGATAAGATACTTCAGGAATCTCATGGTCGAGCTGAAGGCGAAGGGCGCGGCCGTCCTTCTTTCGTCCCACATACTCGTCGAAATCGAGAGCTTGGCTGATGCGGTGGTGTTCATTCACAAGGGCAGAGTGATCAAGACGGCGACGCGAGAGGAACTCCAGGACGTCGGGCAGCGAATGGTCAAGCTAGTAGTCAGGAATGTCGACCAGCGAGCAATTGCGTACCTCGAGGGGCTCGGGAGTGTGAGGCGGGAAGCGGACGCCCTCTACCTCACTTCTGAGGTCGACCCCGCAAGGGTCAACGCTGAGCTCATAGGGATGGGATACCAGGTTGTGGAGTTCTCCTCATTGAAGGAGGGGCTCGAGGAATACTTCCTCAACCTGATTGCGGAGGCGAAGTAGGATGGCAGGCGCACTTCGTCATGACTTCGTTCGAACTCTAAGAACCAAGTCTGTACTCGTGTCGATGGCGGTGATCGTCGTGCTCAGTCTTGGCTTGGTCCCCTTGGTTAAGCTCGCCACAAGCCCAGTGCCCATCAGCAGCGGAGGAACAGTTGTGGCGGAATACTACTCGGGAGGATTGTACCACTTCCTCGCCTATTCCTACAACACCTACGGTCAACCGGTGTCGGGGACCCCCGTGAACGTCACCTTCTTCGGCCCTGGGGCGCCCCCCTCGAGCACCGGCTCGACCAACTCTTCTGGTTATGCTGCCTGGACTGTAGGTGGGGGTCTGCCTAGCAACAACTTCTCTTTCCTGGTCACGGCTTCCGGGAATGAGCTAATCGAAGGAACCTTCTCTCCATCGCCCGAGCCTGGAGAGGTGGGTTTCATCGCCGGAGACATCCTCTCACTGGTGCAGGATCCTGCCAACTCCTCTCGCTCTGACGTCCTGTTCGCGTACATCGGGCCCAATGGAACCGTCCCGAGCATGTACCGGATCTACTACAGCTATGGCAGTTCCAACTCCTTCAATCAGATGAACGAATCGGAGATGTCATTCCTCGGGGTGCCCAATTCCTACGCGACGGTGTTCAAGCTCCCCCAGGCCCCCGCGGGGACCACGACAACCCAGATTGGCGCCTTTGACGTGAACGGGACAGCGGTCGCCTCTTCGACCTACTCCTACCAAGTCGTGGGAGGGCCGTCGACGCCCCCGACCCCTCAGCAGCTGTTCACCAGCTTCACTTCTTCGATCCTTTCACTGGTTATTCCTCTTATGGCGATACTCGTCGCGTTCAATACCTACGGCAAGGACAGGGCTACGGGAGTGCTCGAGTCGGTCCTGGCGCGCCCCGTGACAAGGTTGGGACTGGGCGTCACCAGGTATCTGTCAAGCTTGCTCTCCATTTCTGTGGCGATTATCATTTCGTTGGCTGCGATGGAAGCGATCTCTCAGGCGCTGATAGGCAAGATTCTCGCACCGGAGTTTGTCCTCTACACCTTCGCTGCTCTCTTTGTGGAGGCCGCGTCCTTTGTCGGGCTCACGATGCTGATTTCCCACCTTCTGAAGTCGGCCGGCGCGATCGAGTGGGTGGCGGTTGGCCTCTGGATCGTTCTAGACTTCTTCTGGAGCGTAATCGTCCTTTTTGGCGCCCTCGCGCTCGGGGTCGAGATAGGGTCGGGGAACTACCTGGGGGTCACCATCGACTTAGGATTCCTCAACCCGGCGCAGTACTATGGCCTGGTGGGGGAGTACCTGAACGGGGTTTCAATAACGTCCAACGGAGGAGGGAGCATCCCGATAAGTCCCGCCACCTACGGTTTGACGCCGTTGACGCTCACCGTCGCAGCTGTTTTGTGGGTCGTCGTCCCCCTGGCCGGGTTTCTCTACCTTGCAAGGCGCAGGGATTGACCCTCTGAGTGGCACCCCTTTGCACTGTCCGACAATGGTCGGTTTTCGAATAGGCGGGGTTGAGCGCGTTTCGTGAGACGGAGGCGGGCGCGGACTCAAGCTTGGAGCGGAAATCCCCAGATGCAAGCTACTGCAAACGTTTTTCCCGCTATTGGCTAGCCCCAGAGTCAATGCTCTGGCCACAGGTCATACTCCTGCAGGCAGCCACCAACGGGACAGCCCCGGCTCTCGGCGCCGCTACGGGGAGTTCCCTGTTGAGTGTTGCCTTGGAACTCACCCTATCTCTGGGCGCCATTGCGGTCATCGGTACGCTCCTGACGAGGTTTGTCCGAGGCATCGCGCGCCGGGCGGGAGTGTCTAAGCAGGTCGTCTCCTCCATCACGGAGATAATGGGAGTCCTGATGTTGCTCGCAGGGGTAGGGGTCATATCTACCGTCTCCGGCCTCTCTTCCTATTTCACGGCCCTGACGATATCGGGCATTGCTGGATTGGCTATATCCCTCGCCCTCCAGACCACTCTCTCGAACGTCATCTCGGGGGTGCTGATGCTCCACGACGGTGTGATCCACGTGGGTGACGAAGTGCAGTATGGAGGCCCGGGCGGTCTGAGGGGGAGTGTGATCAGAATATCCCTGAGGAGCACGTGGCTGAAGACGAAAGACGGTGTGATAGCTGTCATTGGGAACACCTCGTTGGCGGCGGGGCCCCTCATCAACCACTCCGCCACGCAGAGGCTCGAAAAGAAACTAGAGCTATGACGGCTCTCGAGCTGGTACCGGGGTGCCGACACGCGATGGTGGGGCGCAAGCAGGGTCCCGAGAATCGGGCGACGGGGCGGAAAAGGCACCCAGGGAGCGGCGTCAAGTGAGGGCAGGGCCGGTGTGGTCTGTCAGGACGACCAGAAGAGGTCCAGCGTCGTGGCCCCCATTATCTCGTCGAAGCTGAAGTCTAGGGCGTCGAGCAGTTGGTCGAACATGGAGTGGGCGTATTCGATGTACTTGTCGGAGTCGATCTCTTCCGGCCTGGCGTGCTCAGCAGGTTTGACGTAGGGAGGGTTCTTCGTCTTGACGTAGGCTATTATCTCCCCCGCCTTGATCTCTCTTCCTCTTTCCTCAAGCTGCATGGCAGCCCTGACATGCTGGGGGGTGGTCCCGTTGTATTTGTCCGTGGGCTTCCCCATCATCACGGTGAAGGCAAGATCCTGGACCGGCACCTTCTTTCCCTTGACGTCGGAGATCATCTTGGCGAGGAGCCCCTTGATGCTCGCCCTTGCCTTCTCGAAGTCGTCAGGGTTCGTCACGCCGCTGAGGATGTCGAGTGTCTCATAGAAGATTCTCTTGAGGTATTCGGGGGTTTGACTTTTCTTACCCGTTAAACCCTTGATGTCAACGGTGCCGTCCGGGAAGACCCCGAAGTAATTCTTCTTCCTGCTGCTGAAGGCGACGTACCTGTACACCTTGTCCAGGTCGAGCTCGACCCCAAGGTCAGAGTCCGCCCACCGCGTCACCGTTGAAATCTGGTCCTTCGAAGGATTTTGCAGATACACCGAGTCGGTGTCGGAGTACAGTACCTTGATTCCAAGGTCCCTGCACCTGGCGATCGTTCTAGTTATGGCGTCGCGGCCGAGGGCGGCCGTCGCCTCCGCCACGGGAAGACAGTAGAAGGCGAAGGATTCGAAACCGAAGGAACCGTAGGCGCCGTTAAGGTAGACCTTGAGACTCTGCGACACAACGCTGTAGAGCTCTCTGTCCTGCTTTGTTAGAGTGGGGTCCCTTGCGAGGTGCTTGTAGTGTCCGACCCTCAAGTCGCGAAGAGAGCCGATGGCCAAACTCGTGATTCCCTTTCTCTTGGTGCACTCCCAGGAATCGGTGTCTGGTATCCTATTCGAACGACACTCGGGGTGGGGGCAGTTGACAGTTTCATAGGAGAGGTTGTGAACTTTCATCAACGATGGATAGAGACTGGCGAAGTCCAGCACCGAGACGTCGAAGTATACACCGGGGGTCGGGTCGATTACCAACCCCCCCTTGTACTTCTTCCCCTTGATGATCGACTTCGACGAGGCGCCTCCCTTCTCGGCGAGCTCGTCCTGCCTTGGAATCAGCGCCCCCATCTTCCTGTGCTCGTAGAACAGCATGCTCCGTATCCAGTTGGAGATTCCCAGCCTCGAGACGTCGTTCATCGGCATCTTCCCGATTCTCGAGATCATCAGCAGGAGCTTCATGACGAGAGAGTCATGCATGCTGGTCAGCTCGTACGTCAGCTGGGAGTCGTTGAGGCAGTACTCTGCGAGTTTGGTGAGCGGCAGGTTGCCTATTTCCCCCTCGAAGGCGATTTTCGATTTGTTGAGCAGAGATTCGGATATCCCTCCGAGGGTGTGTTCAGAGTACCTGTTCGCGAAGGCGTACACCTGTATCGACCTGTTCCTGAAAAACTGGTAGAGGTCGATGTGGATTCCGTGCTTGACGGAGGCCGCAACCCTTTCCAGCTGGATCGGGTCCTCCTCTTCTCCGATTCCAAGCTTTTCTCCTCTGTGCTGGAGATAGCGCAGATCGAAGTCATCGCCGTTGAACGTGACGACGACTGGGTAGTCCATCATCTTCGAGAACACCTCTCGCAGAAGGTCTTCTTCCCTTTCGAACACCCTATGGCCGAAAGGGACCTCTTCCAGACCGGCTTCGTCCCGCCTGCCCTTGAGAAGGTACACGAGCTTCTCCCTATCGTTGAAGAAAGACACCGCGATCACTTCTTGGTTCGGGTTCTCGGGATCTGGAAGCCTCCCCGCCTCGTTGTCGACTTCGATGTCCATCGCGATTCTCTTGAAGTCGACGAGAGGCTCGCCCAGAAGCTCCGCCCACTCCTTGAGGTAGGGGGTGAACTCTGGAGGGTTCCGTTTCAGTATCTCCTCAAGCGAGCGCGAGACACCCTCGGGCATGGGATGCCTGACCTGGACGACCTCCCCTTTCGAGACCACGTAGTAGGTCCCCATCCGCAGACGCCTGTCATAGGCGAAGTTCTCGTAGTACTTGATGTCCGCCTCCCAGGCCCTGATCATGTCCCTTATGCTGTTGTTCCCGCCCCCGATGGCCAGAGGGTCCGTGGTCACGATCTTCCTGAGTTTTGCAGTCGTATCGTTGAGAAGGTCGAGCCTCTCTTCCTCAACTATCTCTATGACGTCCTTTCTTGCCCTGACCTGGGTCAACTCATCCATCGAAAGGCGGGTGAAGCAATATGGGCGGTGACCGGTGTTGTCTTCCCAAACCCAGAACCTCCCCTCCTTAGGGTCGTAGAATTTGAGGAGCGCGTGCCTCTTGTCCCCGTCGTAAGAGGCCGATGCCAAGAGCGACTCGCCGATTTCAGACGCGGGCTTCGTGAGTTCGGCTAGTTTGCCCGAGAGGTTCATCCTCTGAATTGTAGGCTGCACCGCCAAGGGGGTCATGCCCCGGAAACTCCTTTGGCAAATAAGCCTACCTAGCCGGTGGTGCCAGCACATTCGGACGATTTATAACGACAGTCCCGCTCGGCCCCTGAGATGCCGAAGATTCTGGATTCCCTGATTGCCAACGCGGCCTACTTCTTCATCACCGTGGGCGTAATATGGCTCGCGGTTGCCGTCCTCGCCGGCTCCTCCCTGATTCTATGGCCGGTAGTGGCGTGCGTCGCAGGCGGCATCATGTTGAGGGAATGGCCATCAGGGAGGTTCACCTGGGCGTGGTGCGTGGCCACGGTGTTCCTGGGCTTCCTTCTTTCTGCCTACCAGGTTTACGCCTGGCTGTCGTATCTGGGCGGTGCGTTCTCCACCCTGGCGGCCGTCTCGACCGTGGGGTTTGGCCTCTTCGCGGTAGTCCACATCATCCTGTTCTTCACAGTCACTTCGAAGCCGACCACGTCGAAGGCGACGGTGGAGTAGTCTCTCCCAGAGGACGAATCCGGGGTCAGCGGATGGTAGCGCTCAAATAAACCCCCTTGGAGGCGGCCAAACAGAAACCCATGTCATTCATTCCTATCAACAAACCCATCCTCGGGGAGGAGGAGCAGGAAGCGGTCCGGGAGGTCCTTTCGACCGGGAGGCTGGTGGATGCCTCGATGGAGGGGGGAAAGCGCGTCCGGGAGTTCGAGGGAAAGGTCAGGAACCTTGTGGGTGCAAGGCACATCATCGCGGTGAATTCGGGGACGGCCGCACTGCACACCGCCCTGATGGCGCTCGGGGTCAAGCCAGGCGACGAGGTGGTGGTGCCTGCGCTGACCTTCGTGGCGACGGCGAACGTAGTACTCGCATGCGGCGCCAGGCCTGTGTTCGTCGACGTCAAGAAAGACTACAACATGGACCCTGACTCGTTCAGGAAGGCCCTGACACGGAAGACAAAGGCCGTCATCCCGGTGCACGTGTACGGTTATCCTGCAGACATGGACGAAATAAGGGAGGTGGCATCACGGAGGGAAATTTCAGTGGTCGAAGACGCCGCCGAATCGCTGGGCGCCACCTACAAGGGGACCCAGACGGGCAAGCTATCTGACCTGGGGTGCTTCAGTCTGTACGCTACAAAGGTAGCCACGTCCGGGGAGGGAGGCGCAATTTCCACCGACGACGACGAACTCGCAGAGAGGCTCAGACTCGTGAGGAACCACGGGATGGTCCACGGGTACGACACCCGCGTTCTCGGCTTCAACTACAGGCTCCCGGAAATGAGCGCGGCCATCGCCTCGGTGCAGATGGACAAGCTCGACGGATTCCTGCGTGCTAGAGCAAGGAACGCGAAGTTCCTCACCGAGAGCGTGAGTTCGGCTCATGGCGTCGAGTTCACCCAGAACTCGGACGACAGGACCCATGTTTACTACCTCTACACCCTCCATCTCAGGAAGAAGAGGGACGAAGTGGTGAAGGCCCTCAATGCCGCGGGGGTCGGGGCCGCCGTCTACTGGAAGGTCCCGGTGCACAAGGCCCCTCTATACGTCAAGCTCGGCTACGGCAGAAAGACCCTTAGGCAGACCGAGGACGCTGCCAAGCACGTGATTTCGCTTCCAGTCCATCCGGGCGTCTCGCAGGCGGACATGCAGCGGGTCGCCGACGAGTTTCTGAGAGCGGTCAGGATGCTGGCCTAGGAGGGCGCGGGTTGCCGCCACCTGCAAAGGTCTGTGTGGTGGTGCCCACGTACAATGAGAGGGGGAACATCGCACCCCTGGTGGCGAGTCTCGAGGGAGTGGGCGTTCCGAATCTTACACTTCTCTTTGTTGACGACAGTAGTCCTGACGGGACCGCCGCCGAGGTGACGCGGCTGTCTTCACACACCCCTTGGATCCACCTCAGTGTTAGGCCGAGGAAGATGGGGATAGGCTCGGCGTACCAGGACGGCTTCAAAGAAGCCATCGCCTCCTTCGGCCCGGACGTGCTCGTGGAGATGGACGCGGACCTCCAGCACCCTGCGTCTGCGCTCCCGAGCCTGTTGAATGCGATAGTGGGCGGTGCGGACGTCGTTGTGGGCTCCAGATACGTCCCACAAGGGGGGGCCCCGGGGTGGGGTCTAACCCGCAGGACCGTGAGCCGGGGGGCAAACGCCTATGCCCGGATCATGCTGGGCCTGAAGGTCAAGGACGCCACCTCTGGCTTCAGGGCCTTCTCGAGAGCGGCGGCTCAGGCGGTCGCTGAGGCCCACCTCCCCGCGAAAGGGTTCGAGTTCCAGGTGGCTACGCTCAACCTGCTGAAGGGCAGGTGGAGAGTCGTGGAAGTGCCCTTCACCTTCTCCAGAAGGTCGGCCGGGAAGTCGAAGCTCGGCCTCGCTGACGCCGTGAGGTTCTTCCTTGCAGTCCTGCGCCTGGCCCTCTGAGTTAATGCGATTCCGTTTCAACGAGGGCAAGACAGAAATACGAGGAATCTCGGCCGATTCTAGATTTGAGCGCAGAGGCACCTAAGGAGCCGCAGCAAGCGACACCGGCGCAACCCTCACAGCCAGCCAGGGTATTCGCGGGGGCGGTGTACGAGTGCGTCAGGTGCGGGACCAGAACCACCCAGGAAGAGCTGGCGAGGCTCCCGGAGGTAAAATGCATATGCGGGTACAGGGTTTTCAGGAAGGCACGGCCGGCCGTCGTAAAGCAGATCAAGGCGGTCTGAGGTCCACCTAATCCGACTTCGTCGATTGGCTATTTTCGGCCAATGATTTAATTATGCCGTTGAGTCGGCCACGCTGACTTCTCATGAATCTCATGCAAAGCAAAGAGCGGGCGGCGATACTTGGCTACGGTGCTTACATTCCGTACTACAGGCTGCCCACGACGGAGATCGCGAGGGTCTGGAAAGGGGGAGGGTCGGGGCCGAACCTAGAGAAGGCCGTAGCAGCGGCCGACGAGGACACGGTAACGATGGCAATAGAGGCGGCAAGACAGGCGATGAGGATGGCGAAAGTGGAGTCTCTTGGTGCCGTGTTCGTCGGTACCGAGTCGAAGCCGTACGCCGTCAAGCCCACAAGCACCATGGTGGCGCAGGCCCTGGGGCAGCACCACACTCTCGCGGCTGACCTCGAATTCGCATGCAAGGCGGGGACGGAGGCGATGCAGGTCGTAACGGGGCTAGTCGGGTCGGGCATGATTGACGCGGGGCTCGCAATAGGAATGGACACCGCCCAGGGGAGGCCCGGGGACGACCTGGAGTATACCGCAGCCAGCGGAGGGGCGGCATACGTCATCGGGAGGAAATCGAAGGATGCCATAGCTGTTATTGACTGCAGCACTTCATACGTCTCTGACACGGGCGACTTCTGGCGCAGGGCCCACGAGCGTTACCCCAGGCACCTTTCGAGGTTCACAGGCGAGCCCGCCTACTTCCACCACATCGAGAGCTCCGTGACGACCCTTTTCAAGGAGACCGGGCACAAGCCGTCCGACTTTAAGTACGCGGTATTCCACCAGCCGAACCCGCGTTTCCCCGTCGAGGTGGCGACCCGGCTCGGGTTCACCATGGACCAGATCAAGACGGGCTTGCTCAACCCAATGATAGGGAACACGTACGCTGGCAGCTCTCCCATCGGGCTGGCGGCAGTGCTCGACGAGGCGAGCCCCGGGGACAAGATACTCCTCGCAAGCTTCGGGTCCGGGGCAGGGTCGGACGCCTTCTGTATCGACGTGCTCGAGGGCATAAGGAAGAGCCGAGGGGTGAACCCCACGGTGAAGTCGATGATGGCGAGGAGCGCCAAGATCGACTATTCCACTTACACGAAGTTCAGAGACAAGCTGGGGAAGTAGGCGATCTCGTGTCTAGGTCGAAGGTCTACATCAACTCGGTAGGCATGACCGCCATCGGCGACCAGTGGGGTTCGTCCATCCTGGACCTAGCCGTCGAGGCGTCCAGAGGAGCGTTGAAGGCCTTCGGGAAGAAGAAACCTGAACAGATCATCGTCGGTAACATGTTCAGCGCCGTGGGTGCCCACCAGGAGCATCTGGGCGCCATGGTCGCGGACGGGCTGGGGCTCGAGGGGACACCGGCCTTCAAGGTGGAGGCTGCCTGCTCATCGGGAGGCTCGGCCTTCAATGTCGGCTACAACCTCGTGAGGTCGGGCGCCGTGGAATCCGCCCTGGTGGTAGGTGTAGAGAAGATGAGGGATCTCGAGCCCGAAGAGGTGTCACTGGCGCTCGCCATGGCCGAGTCTGCAGAGTATACGCAGTTCGTTGGAGCGACCTTCGCGGCCCTCAACGGCCTACTGGCTCGGTACTACATGGAGCAGATGGACGTCTCCCGAGACCAGCTCAGCTCCATCCCTGTCATTGACCACTCGAA
>Ga0335081_10018871_pt1 | contig 11152 bp, 11 predicted proteins | sample Lox_Sample_35_FD_206713 | JGI IMG/M metagenome (GOLD analysis project Ga0335081, IMG submission 206713) | Soil microbial communities from Loxahatchee National Wildlife Refuge, Florida, United States - Lox_Sample_3.5 | ecosystem: Environmental > Terrestrial > Soil > Wetlands | place: USA...
CAGACACCCGAGCCGACGCCGCTGCCGGGTGGGCCGGGCGCCGTGCTCGCCATCGACGGCGACTGGAACCACAGCACCGCCGGCATTCCGGCGTGCGATTCCTGCCACGGCCCTTACGGGCTCGGGGTCGGCAGCGCGGTGCCGCGCCTTGCCGGGCAACCCGCTGCCTATATCGTGGCGGAGCTCGATGCCTGGCAGAAAGACAGCCGCAAGGGTGATCCGCAGGGTCTGATGAAACGTGTCGCCGACAAGCTGACGGCGATTCAGATCAATGCGGTTGCGGCTTATTACGCGGCGCTGTCGCCGAACCCGCCGTCCTTGCCAAAACCCGCCGCCACGGAGGTGCGCAAATGAGATATTTTTCGCGCGTCGTCGTGACCTTCGCGCTGTTCAGTGCGTGCGGCGCGGTGGCCTTCCCGGCGTTCGGTGAGGAGTCGGCCCCGAAGCCGATTCTGTTCACGCCGCCACCCAGAAGCGCGATGCCGAGCGGTCCGTTCGGCGCTGCGGTGAGGCTCGGCGAGAATGTCTTCCGCTACACCACCACATATGCGAGCGGCGTGATCGGCGCCAAGCTCAACTGCACCAACTGCCATCTCGGCGGCGGCTCGATCGCCAATTCGGGCCCGCTGTGGGCGGCCTATACAGCCTATCCGGAGTATCGGTCGAAGAACAAGTTGGTCAATGATTACGTGATGCGCCTGCAGGACTGCTTCCGCTTCAGTGAGAACGGCAAGCTGGTGCCTGCCGACAACCCGATCATGGTCGCGCTCGAAGCTTATTCCTACTGGCTCGCGACCGGTGCGCCGACGGGCGCCGAACTCCCCGGCCGCGGCTATCCGAAGCTCGCTGCGCCTGCCTCTCCGCCCGACTACGCGCGTGGCGAAGCGGTCTACACGGCGCAGTGCGCGCTTTGCCACGGCGCCGGCGGCGCTGGCCAATATGTGCGCGGCGCGACCGTCTTTCCCCCACTCTGGGGCGGCGACTCTTACAATTGGGGCGCCGGCATGGGCAATGTCGACGCGCTCGCCAATTTCGCCAAGGCCAACATGCCGCTCGGCGGCGCCGGGACGCTCTCGGTGCAGCAGGCCTGGGACGTCGCGCAATACATCGACAGTCACGAACGCCCGCAGGATCCGCGTTTCGTCGGTTCGGTCGCCGCGACACGGAAAGAATTCCACGACAGCAAGTTCTCGATGTACGGCATGACGGTGAATGGCATCACGCTCGGCGCACCGGGCAAGTGAGTTTGCAGATTAAATCAATTTGCTTCACTGTCGACCGGTCTTCATCACCTTGCCTTTGACCGCATTGGCAAACGCCTCAAAAAAGACTTGGCCATTTGGATCGCTCGGAAGCAGCTTCCGGACTGCCGATTTGAGCTGCGCCTTGGTTTCAGCCGGCATGGCGCGAAGCGCGTTGCCGGACGGTCCGATCGCAACGTCATTGGCCGCCCAAAAATCCTCAAAACTGAAATAGACAATCGGGACCTTGATCGCGCACGTTTCTACGCGAGCTAAACCCGCCGCCTCCCATGTGCGTTGCATCTTATTGCGCGCCGACGCGGGGGCCCCTGGTCCGAAAGTCGGGTCGAGCCCCAGCGACCGCATCCCGGCATAAATCGGCTCGGTCGGCAGGCCGCCCCCGGGGATATCCCACATATACGTCGCAACCCAGCCATCCGGTCTGACGACACGCGCCATTTCGGCCGCAGCCTTGACCGGGTCGTTGAGAAGGCTAAGCACAAGAGCCATCGCCGCAACGTCAAAGCTCCGATCGGCCAGTGGCAGCGACTCGGCTACACCAATCCGAAACTGTGCCGTTGCCGCTCCGGGCCTGTTGCGTGCAAACGCAAGCTGTTCTTCGGACGGATCGACGGCCGTCACTTCATTTGGCGCGCACCGGGCGATCAATACTTCGGTGAACGAGCCGTTTCCACAGCCGACATCAAGCCAGCGCAGCCCTTTCGGCAGATCGAGCCAATCGAGAAATTTCCTGCCGGCGAAAACGCTCCAACGGCCCATCATCCGTTCATAGGCATTGCCGTCCTCGTACAAATTTGCGGTTTCGGCCATGGTATCTCTCAGTGCTGAATGTGCGCTATTTAATGCACGCGCCGCGCAGCGTCCTTGACCACCTGATAGGCAGCGGCGATCGCAGGCTTGCGTTTGGCGACTTCATCGGCGGTCGTCGATAGAGTCTTATTCAGCGACGCATATTCGTCGGGCGGCAGGTCGATCACCACGCCGCCGCTGTCGGTCCAGGCCTGAAAAGCCTTGCCGATCAGTGCGCTGGCAAAGGGATTGATCGCGATCGATTCCGCAGTGGCATCCTTTTGAACAATTTGCTGCAGGTCGGGTGGCAAGGTGCTGAACCAATTCTTGCTCAGTTCGACCATTCCGAACACCGTCGGCTGGCCGATGTGAGTGACATATTTGGCTGCGTCTTTGAAATGCATGGACGCGAGCACCGGCATGCCTGCGAGCGCGCCGTCGATGGCGCCCTGCTGCAACGCCGGCACCACATCGCCGAGCGTCATCGCCACGGGCGTGGCGCCAAGTCGCGCAAATGGTACAGTTTCGAATTGCGACGCGAACACCCGGAATTTCTTCCCCTTGATGTCGACGATGTGTTTGATCGGCGTCCTGGCGACAAGTTCGTTCTGATTCGCAGTCAGCATTGCAACGCCATGCAGCCCCTTGTTCGCCCCCAAACCCAAGATCAGCTTGAGTACCGTCGGATCGGCGGCAAGACGCTGAGCTTGCTCCATCGAGTCGACCAGGCCCGGCGCCGCCATGACCTCGAAGCGCTCGTCCACCCCGACGAAAAATTCCGGCGGAACGCTGACGCACTCGATTGTGCCGAACTGCGCACCCTCGATCATGCGCTGGATCGAACCCAACTGGCTTGCCGGATAGACTTCCGGCTTGATGCGGCCGCCAGAGTCGCGCTCGACCGCGGCGGCGAAATTCTTGGAAAACTGGTGGGTTGCGTCGCCCATGGTCGGGATGGCGATCTTCGTGACGTAAGTTTTGTCATGTGATCTGTCCGGCGCCTGCGCCGCGGCCAAGGTGAGCGAGGACCGCAGGCCGATCGCCAACGCCAAAGCGGCTACGTTTGGAATTTTCCATCCGGCAAAGGACATGTCGGCCTCCCTTTCCCTTCGGCTTTTCGAAAACATCGTTCATATACGCAAGTAATTTACATATGTCAATAACGAAAATAACGATAGCAATGACCCGTGGGGCGCGTTATCTTTGGGCGATGAAAAAACCCAGCACTGGCAAGCGGCTGCGCCATGCAGCGACCGGCACCGTCCCGAGTGCAATTGAAGGCGGCACGGCTGCCGCTCCATCGCCGCCGCTCACCACGACGCTTAAAACTTTTGTGAAGGGCGGCTCTGACCGCAAATTGCGCAAATTGGTCTATACCTTGGTCGCGTTGGGCAATCTGATGGCGCATCACCGCAAGCTGTGCGCTGACCATATCGGCGTATCGGAGGCGCAGGCGATCATGCTGAGGATGATTGCCGAAAGCCAGGACGCGACCGTCGGGCAGCTCGCGCAACGTCTCCAGGTAACCAGTCAATTCGTCACCATTGAAATCGGCGATCTGGTCAAGGAAGGCGTCGTCGAGAAGCGGCCGAATAAGGCCGACCGGCGCAGTGTACTGTTGCATTTGACCGCCAAGGGCGAGGGTCTGGTCCGCGATCTGTCAAGGATCATGCGGATCGGCAACGATATCTGGCTGCGCTCGTTGAGCGAAGAGCAGGCACAAATGCTTCAAGACACGCTCGACACGCTGCTGAGCCACGGCATCGAGTCATCTCATGCGATCAGCGCGCCAGGTTTGCGCAACGGGGCGTGACGGACGGCAAGACTGCTCAGCTCACTTTTTCCCGCTTGCGGATCGGTCGGCCTTCGAGGCCGGCTTCGCGAGCCTCGCGGTGCGGTCCCTCGGGCCGCATCGTGAATGATGATTCGACGCTGGTGTAATCGTGATAGCCGAGCCGCGCCAGCGGGCGGATTTTCACCACGTCGAGCTTGCCGTCGGGAGTGAGCGCGTCGTCGCGGATGTGCACGCCGATGACGCGGCCGATCACCACATGATGCACCTGATCGTGCACGCGCGCCGGCAGCGCCACCGCGCAGTGAAATTTGCATTCGAGGTGCACCGGAGACGCCTTGACGCGCGGCGGCCGCACCAGAACGGACGGGATCATTTCGAGGCCGGCAAGCTTTGCCTCATCGACGTCCGGCGGCACGAACTGCGACGTGATGTTGACCGCCTCGCGCAGTTCGTAGGTCGCCATGTTGACCACGAACTCCCCGGTGTCGGCGGCGTTCTTGGCGCTGTCCTTGCGGCGGCCGCTCTCTGGAAACGAACTCGCCGAGAACATCACGTAGGGCGGATCGTAGGCGAGGTTGTTGAATTGGCTGTAGGGCGCGAGATTGACAATGCCGTCATGACTGATGGTCGAAATCCAGCCGATCGGCCGCGGCACCACGATCGACTTGTACGGATTGTACGGCAGGCCGTGGTTGTCTTTGTCGGGTTCGTAGAACATCGTGAATTTGCCCCTTTTGTTCTGGGCTAATTGAACACTACAGCGACGCCCTACGCCAGCCGATACGACAGAGCGCTAATCAACCCGTATGTTCGCCACCTTGACGACCTTGCCCCATTTCCTCGTTTCAGCGGCGATGAACTGTCTGAACGCGGCCGGCGCCATCGGCACCACGCCGATGTCGGCAAGTCTGGCCTTGATCTTGGCATCGGCGAGAAAACCGCCGACCTCACTGTTGAGCTTTTCGATGATCTCGGCAGAGATACCCTTGGGCGCGCCAATTCCTTGCCACGCGATGGCCTCATAGCCCGGCAGGAACTCGGCCACGGCCGGGATGTCCGGAAATAATTCCAGGCGGCGCGCGGTCGTCACCGCGAGAGCGCGCAGCTTTCCCGCGCGAATGAATCCGACCGACGACGGCACGGGACCAAAGTATACCTGGACCTGTCCGGCCACGAGATCGGGCAGCGGATTGCCGCGATACGGCACGTGGACCATATCGATGCCGGCCATTTCGCAGAACAGTTCGCCATAAACATGAGGCGCGGTGCCGTTGCCGACCGAAGCCATGTTGATTTTGCCCGGATGGGCTTTGGCATAGGCGATGAATTCCGGGACCGTCGTTGCCGGGAAGGACGGGTTGACCAGCATGATGAAAGGAATGCCGCCAATGCCGGCAACCGGCGTTATGTCGCGGACGAAGTTGAAATTCAGGTGGTCGTAGAGCGAAACATTGATTGCGTTCGATGCGATGGCAAGGAGCAGCGAATAGCCGTCCGGCGGCGCGCGCACCACCGTCTCGGTGGCAAGATTGGAGCCGGCCCCGGGCCGGTTCTCGACAATGAACGCCTGACCAAGCCGTTCCGAGAGCCATTGCGCCAAAAGGCGTGCGACGATGTCGGGTCCGGTACCCGCACCAAGACTGACGATGACACGCACTGGGCGGGCCGGATAGGATTGCGCCTTTGCAACGCCGGGCAGAGCCGGCAGCGTGAGCGCGCTCGCGGCGAAATTGATGAAGCTACGGCGAGTGAATCGCATTTGCGGCATGTCGGCAGCCATGTCGGCCTCCTTCAAGCGTTGTCGCCCGGGCGGGTCAGGTTGCGTCTGCGCCGCCGCGGCGGCGATTTCTGCTGCACAAGATTTCCTTCGATCACGCGGATCAACAGGTCCATGAACTGCTTGCGCTCGCTGGGCGGCAGCGTTGAAATGACCTGCGCGTTGACGCGATCGACGGCCGGTCGCAGGCGGGCGTAAAGCTTTTTGCCCTTCCCGGTGAGGCTCAGCAGCCGCGAGCGCCGGTCGGCGCCGTTTACCTGGCGTGCAGCCAAGCCCAACTTCACCAGCTGCTCGACGACAACACTTGCGGTGTTGCGGTCGACGTTCAGACGGGCGGCGAGGTTATTCTGCTCGAGGCCCGCCCCCTCGGCGATCCAGTTGAGGTGTTGCAGCGCCCCCCATTGCAGCGGCGTGAGGCCGTGTTCGCCGACCACTGTGCCTACCTGTGCTGCACAGATTTGATGGAAACGCCGCGCCGCGGCGGCGGGTATTCCGTGCCAATGCGGGGCTTTCGTCCCGCCTGAGCGCCGTGCTGCTTCGTTTTCTGTCTTTTCCGGAGAGGTCGGCATTCCATCTGCTCATTAAACGTGATCATCATTAGATAGGATCATCCTATAATATGACTATATTGGGCCAGTCAAGGGCGAAGGCGCGAGAGCACTGGGGCGTCGTGAGGAATAGACTGCAGGGGTGTTGGGCTAAGCCCTCGCCGACGGCGCGACGCGGATGCCGCTCCACGATGCGCGCTCGATGGCGCGCTGCACCAGACCTGAGATCTTGGCGTCCTCGGCGAAGGCCGAGAGGTAGGCGAGGCGGCCGGCATGACCTTTCGCGACCGCCATGCCGAGGGCATTGAAACCATAGCGTCCGGCAAACAGCCGCGCGCCGGCAAGCCGCTCCACATAATGGCGCAGCACCTCGTGCAGCGAGGCGAACAGATCGGCCTCGCCGGCCTGGAATATCGCGGCCGTGGCGGCGGGCGTGTCGGCGTAGACCAGCGTGGCGTGTTTGATGATTTTCTGCAGCGCAATGGTCGAAGCGTGATGGCGCACGGCGGCAATGCGCACGCCGGGCCGGTCGGCGTCCGTCAGGTTTTGATATGGCGAGCCGGCCGGCGCCAGCAGCGTATAGTCGGCTTCGACGAGCGGCGCCGTGTAATCAAGCTTGGTGGCGCGCTCGGCTTCGATGCCGATGATGCCGGCATCGCAATGGCCCGCCACGATGCTGGCCAGCGCATCAGCCGGATTGGGATGCTCGACCGGCACGCCTTGCACGCCGATGCGTTGACCGAGCGCGGCGACAAGGTCGACCGGCCAGCCGCTGAGCGCGCCGGTGACCGTGTCCTTGTGATATTGCGGCACATAGAGCGCCACGCGAACCCGGCCAGCCTTCATCAGGTCGGCGACGCGCGGATCGGCTGATGGCTGTATCTCGTTCATGATGACGCGAATCAGACTTTCGCCGCGATGGCGGCAGCTTCCAGGTGATCGTTGAGGATGCGCGGCAGCGCCGATACCGGTTCGCGGCCGAAGCCGCAATAGGCGCCGAGGCCGAACTCGGGCAGATATTTGCGCGCGCTCGCGATCCGCTCCTTGAACCGCGTCATGTTGTGGATGGCTCCGAGATAGACACGCGCGCCTTGCGGATCGAGATCGCGCAGCGGCGCGAAGAACGCATCGTCGCTGCGGTCGAGCACCGGGATGTGAATCCAGTCGACCGAGCGCCCCGATGCGGCGACGAACGCGTTGGCAAGCTTGACGGTCTGGCTCAGATCGTCCGGCGCGAAGCGCGGCCAGCCGCCGAGCGTGCCGAAGCAAAAATGATAGCCAAGCGCGACCTCGCGCGGGATGTGCGGCGACAGATGGCGCACCTCGTCGAGGTTGCGCTCGATGGCGCCGGCGACCGGGAAGCCCGGAATTGCGCCATAGCTGTCCTGAACTTCGGTCGAGCAGTCCCACTGGATCGCCAGTTCCTCGGCTGGAATCTTATCGACGATGGTGCCGATCTCCGCGCGCGTCGCCGCCTCATAGCCCGGCCTGATCCGATCAAGGTCGCCGCGGTTCGGAAAGATGCGCGGCGGCAGGACGCTGTTGACCATCGGGATCGAGACCTGAAAACGCAAGTGCTGTGGCAGGACGCCCTTCTCTTTCAGAGTCTTGAAAACGAAGTAGGAGTTGACGGCATCGCGCGCGTAACCGAGCCGCCAGCCGGGATCACCGAAGCGCACCTGCTTCACGCCGTCCTTGACCTTGAACCACCACGCGTCGGCGGCGTTGCGCGGATGCTGCCGTTCGACCCCGTTGTCGTCGGGCGCCGGGTGCTGCACGACCTCAAGCTCCGGATGCGCGGCGAGCACCTGATAGTGCACCCGGCTGATCCAATGCCGCCGTGGACCGACCTCACCGTCAGGCATGGCGAACAGATAACGGCCGAGCGGCGTGCCGAACGATTGAAAGACCTCCTGCGGCGTATCGAGCGGAATGCTCCCCACCAGTAGCAGTTCGTTGCCGCGCACGATACGCTCCATCGCTTGTCAGCCCTCTCCGCCAGTATACAGTGCGTGGGGATGCGGGAAACAAAGGCGACGGGTGATGAAGCGGCTTTTTGGCATCGTGCTCTCTTGCGTCATCGTTGCACTGGCCGGCGCCGCTCAGGCCGAGAGTTGGCCGAATCGGCCGATCAAGCTCATCGTGCCCACCGGCCCCGGCGCCGCCACCGACGTCATGGCGCGGCTGCTTGCCGACGGCGTCTCGCGCACGCTGGGCCAGACGGTGTTCGTCGAAAATATTCCGGGCGCCTCCGGGATCCTGGCGCACGAGACTGCCGCCCGCGCCGCACCCGACGGCTACACGCTTCTTTTCACCAATTCTTCGGGTATGGCGATCAATCTGATCTCGTTCAAGCGACTGCCGTACGATCCGACGCGGGCTTTTACCGCGGTAGCGCTGGTGTGCAATCTGGCGCCGCAGATGCTGTCGGTGAACGCCAAGCTGGCGGTGTCGAGCGTCGGCGCATTGATCGGCTACGGCAAGGCCAATCCCGGCAAGCTCTCGATCGCGTTCGACAACACCGCGGGCGCCGCGGCATTCGGCGCCAAGCTGTTCAACAGGCGCAGCGGGCTCGGCATGGTCGAGGTGCCGTATCGTTCCGCAGCGCAGGTGTCGCAGGATGTCGCCGCTGGACTCAATCAGGTGATGATGAGTTCGATCATCGCCGCCAATGGCGTCGTGCAGTCGGGCGCCGTACGTCCGCTCGCGATCACCTCGGGCAAGCGCTTTCCGGGCTTGCCCGACCTGCCGTCGCTCAGCGAAACTTTGCCTGGCCTGGTGATCGACGGTTTCTTTGCCATCGTGGCGCCGGCAGGAACGCCGAATGACGTGGTCGCACGGCTGAACCACGAGATCGATCACTATCTCGCCAATCCGGCGGTGCAAAAGAGACTGCTGGCGCTGGGGCTCGCCACCGACGGCGGTGGCACGCCGGAAGGCTCGGCGCAGACAATCCGCCGCGAGCAGGATAATTGGCGCGCCATCGGCAAGGAGCTCGGCGTCGAGCCGCAATGACCATGCATCATTCGCTTCAATTGGCACCGCAGCAGCCGCGCTGCGGAGACAAGGACGATCCATGACATGCACATTTGAGCGGACGCTTTCGATCGCCGCATTGCTTGCTGTTCTCGCGTTGGCATTTCCCGGCGACGCTGCCGCGCAAAACTTCGCCGGCAAGACGATCGTCGAGATCGTCAATTATCCGGCCGGCGGCCCGACCGATATCGAAGGCCGCATCGTCGCAAAACATCTGCCCGATCATCTGCCTGGGCATCCGGGCGTGATCGTCAAGAACATGGGCGGCGCGGCCGGCCTGATCGGCGCCAATGCGCTCGGCGAAGCCACGCCGAACGGGGAGACCTTCGGCTTCTTCACCATGGAGACGGCGACGCAGATTCTTGGCAATCCCGCGATCCACACGCCGCTCGCCGACTTCGAGTTGGCTGCCGGGGTGGAGAGTCCGCTGGTCGCCTACATGCGGCGCGACACGCCGCCCGGGGTCAACGTGCCGGCCGACCTGATGAAGACCAAGGACTTCAAGGCGCTCACGCTCAACGGCCAGAATTCCAACACGCTTAATCTGACGCTGGCGCTCGATCTCCTGGGTGTCAGCTACGTGCCGGTACCCGCCTATGTCGGGCTCAAGGAGGTGGAGACCGCGATCCTGCAGAACACCGGCCAAATGGCCAACACGTCGCTGTCGGGATGGATCGGCTCGGCGGAGCCGGCACTGGGCAAGCTCGTCATCCCGGTCTGGCAGCTGGCGCCGCGCGCCGCGAACGGCGGTTACCCGCGCAGCGCCAGTTTGCCGAACCTGCAAACCTTCGAGGAGTTCTACGCCAGCGTGAAGGGCAGCCCACCGCCGGCCGATGACATCCGCTATCGGGCGCTGCGTACCATGATCGATCCGCAGCTTGCAATGTTTCGCATGGCTTTGCTGCCGCCGAAGACGCCCGCCGAGGCGGTCGCGACCATGCGGAAGGCGTTTCAGGAAATGTGGACCGACCGCGCTTTCCTCGCCGACTATGCCCGGGTCATGAAAACCGAGCCGGTTCTCGTTTCCGGCGATGAGGGCCAAAAATTGCTCGCCGAGATCGGCACAGTGCCAAAGCCGATCAAGGACTTTTTGGTCGACTATAGCACCCGCATGACGTCCAAATAGACGCTGCCGGCAGTTTCAATTCGACGGCGCATATCTGAGTCCGGTCAGGGCGGCGATGCCGGCGAGCGCGGTGATCACCGCGGCAAACGTCACGTGTGCTAACAGCGCACCGGTGATGGATGACAGAACACCAATACCGATCACCGGCAACGAATTGCCGGCAAACAGCGCGATCAGATAGCTGGACACGATTTCGCTGCGCCGGTCCGCTGGTGCGATGCGATTGATGACTTCCAGGCTGCCGCGATAGCCCAGGCCGCCGGCGACGCCGCCGACCGCCGCGGCGGCCATGAGCATCGGCAGCGACTTGTAGATTTCGGCACCGACGAGGAGCCACACGCTCGGCAACAGCACCGCGAGCGCGCCAAACATGGTCGCCTGACTGCCGAGCCTTCCGGTCGACAGGACCGTGATTGCCGCAATGCCGAACAGCGCGCAGACGACGGCGCCCGCCGCGATGGGCGCGTGCAGATGCAGGCTGTCGCCGAGCACACTGGGGATCAGCGCGGAATAGAAGCCGATTAGCGCGAACGTGCAAAATCCGGCAACCGCCGGCGAAATGAATGGCAGGCGGATGTTTGGCGGCACGCCGAGCCGCGGTTTCAGCTCCGCGTCGCCCCAGTGTCTCGGATTTGTCACCGTCTCCGGCGGGACCAGGATGGCGGCGCCGACCGCAACCAGCAGCGCGAGATACACATAAAACGGCAGCCGCAGCGGCGACGGCGCAAACTGCGCCAATAGCCCGCTCAGTAACGGCCCCGCAGCGTTGCCGGAGAAATTCGCCGCTGCGGCGATTCTTGCCGCCGCGCCACGCGTGGC
>Ga0335081_10018873_pt1 | contig 11150 bp, 11 predicted proteins | sample Lox_Sample_35_FD_206713 | JGI IMG/M metagenome (GOLD analysis project Ga0335081, IMG submission 206713) | Soil microbial communities from Loxahatchee National Wildlife Refuge, Florida, United States - Lox_Sample_3.5 | ecosystem: Environmental > Terrestrial > Soil > Wetlands | place: USA...
AGCTCGTGCGGGTACTGCCGCAGCCGCCGGGCGCCGCCGTCCACGCCGACCTGCGCCAGCATGCCGGCGGCACGCTGGCGGGCCTCGGCCGCCGGCACGCCCTGGTTGGCCCGCAGCGCCTCGGTCATGAAGTCGCCGATCCGGCGCACCGGGTTCACGTGCGCGCGGGGGTCCTGGAAGATCATCGCCACCTCGCCGCGATAGCGGCGCAGCTCCGTCCCGGCCAGCGACGCGACGTCCCGGCCGTCGAAGCGGATCGTGCCGCCGGTCTCCGCCCCGCGGGGCAGCAGCCGGTCGATGGCCCGCGCCGTCATCGACTTGCCCGAGCCGGACTCGCCGACCAGGCCGAGCGCTTCCCCGGGCCTGATCGCCAGCGAGACGTCGCTCAGCACGGTCCGCATGGTGCCCCGGACCGGCAGCCGCACCGTCAGCCCGTCCACCTCCAGCAGCGGCCCGCTCATATCCGGGCCGCCTGTGCGCGCTCGAACAGCCGCTCGCCCAGCACGTTGAACGCGATCACCACGGCGACGATGCAGGCGCCGGCCGCGATCGCGGGCAGCGGGTAGCCCTGCAGCACGCCGACCTCGTTCTCCGAGATCATCACGCCCCAGTTGGGCGCGGGCGGCTGCACGCCCAGGCCGAGGAAGGAGATGGCGGCCAGGTCCACCATGGCCCAGCCGAACATGATCGTGGCCTGGGCCACGATCAGCGGCATCATGTTCGGCACGATGTGCCGCAGGCAGATGGCGGTGCCGGAGGCGCCCTGCACCTCCAGCGCCGCCACGTAGGGCTGGTTGCGTTCCTTCAGCGCCGCGCCGCGCAGCACCCGCGCCACGTACGGCATGTAGGCCACCGACAGCGCGATCGCCGCGGCGATCAGCCCGGCCCCGAACACGGTGGCGGCGAGCACGGCCAGCAGGATGCCGGGAAACGCGAACAGGATGTCCAGGCCCGACGAGACGAGCGCGTCGGTGGCGCCGCGCCGCCATGCCGACGCGACGGCGAGCACCGCCCCGGCGGTCAGGCTGAGGATGACCACGGCGAGCGGCCCGATCATGGCGGACTGCGCGCCGGCCAGCAGCCGGGAGAGCACGTCGCGGCCCTGGAAGTCGTAGCCGAGCAGATGCCCGCCGGCCGGCCCGACCCAGGCCAGGGACAGGTTCGGCAGGTCCGGGTTGTAGGGGGCCAGCAGCGGCCCGAAGATGGCGGCGAAGGTCGCGACGGCGATCACGGCCGCCGAGGCCAGCCCGGCGGCCCCCAGCCGCCGGAGCCGCCCGGACCGCCTGGCCCGGGGGGCGGTCCCGGCGCCGGCCGGGATGACGCTGCTCACCGGGGGGCTCACCGGGGCGCTCACCGGGCCCTCGCCCCGGCCGCCACGCGCGGGTCGAGCAGCGCGTACAGCACGTCGACGACCAGGTTGACCACCACGAACGCGGTGACGAGCACCAGGGAGATGCCCTGCACCACGGCCAGGTCCTTGGTCTGCGCCGCCTGGACCAGGTAGGAGCCGAGGCCGTTGAGGCTGAACGCGGTCTCGACCACCGCGGCCACCGCGATCAGCGAGGCGACCGTGATGCCGGTGACCGTCGTGATGGGGATGGCGGCGTTGCGCAGGATGTGCCGCCGGACCAGCTGCCGGGCCGGGATGCCGCGGCTGACGGCCGTCTGCACGTGCTCACGGTCCGCCTCTTCGCGTATCGCGGTCCTGGTCACCCGGGCCACGATGGCCAGGGACGACAGCGCGAGCGCGATGGCGGGCAGCGTGAGGTGCCGCACGTCGGACAGCAGGCCGCTGCCGTTGCCCAGGGCGGGGAACCAGCGCAGCCGCACGGCGAACAGCAGGATCAGCACGATCGCGGCCACGAACGAGGGGATCGCGGCGGTCAGCGCGGTGCCCGCCAGGGCGCTGGTGTCGACCGCGCCCGGGCGCAGCCCGGCCAGGATGCCCAGCCCGATCCCGGCCAGCGCGATGATGACGCTCGCGTACAGCACCAGCGCGGCGGTGGTCCAGATGCGGGAGGCGATCAGCGTGGACACGTTCTCGCGGAGCGTGATCGAGATCCCCAGGTTCCCGTGCAGCGCGTTGTCCAGCCAGTACCAGTACTGCGCCAGGAAGGGGGCGTTGAGGTGGTAGCGCTGTTCCAGTACCTGCAGGCTGCCGGGCGGCAGCGCCCGGCCCCCGGACAGCGCGGCGAGCGGGCTGCCCGGGGCCACGTACAGCGACCCGAAGATCACGAAGCTGGCCACCAGCAGGGTGCCGGCCAGCATCGCCAGCCTGCGGATCAGGAACCGCCACCGCATCAGGACGTGCCGCCCAGCTGGTCGGCCCACGGCGCGAACATGTAGGAGAACGAGGCGACCGCGCCGGTCAGGTTGCTGCTCAGGAACAGGACGTTGGTCGGCTGCGCGTCGGGAATCCACGGCAGCTGCCGGGCGGCGAGCTGTTCGGCCCTGGCCACCAGGGCCGCCCGGGCGTCGGCTCCGGCCGTGCCGCGGGCCTGCTCGAGCAGGGACGTGATCTGCGGGTTGCTGTAGTTGTCGTAGTTCTGGCTGGCGCCGGGCAGCACGATCGTGGACAGCAGCGCGGCCGGGTCGGCGTAGTCGCCGTAGTTCACCGTGATGAAGCCGTCGATGCCCTTGCGCGCCTGCGCGGACTCGAAGAAGTTGATGTAGTTGTCCGCGGATACCGACTTGAGCGCCACCTTCAGGCCGATCGCCTCGGCCGCCGCCTGGTAGGCGCCGGTTTCCGCGGAGACGCTGGAGAGCTGGCTGGAGGTGCCCAGCGTGATGGTCTGGCCGGCCACGCCGGCCTGCTGCACCAGCCGCTTGGCCTGCGCCAGGTTCTGGGTCATGACCGGCGAGCGGTCGTAGGCGGCGTTGAAGACCGACGTGCCGTAGCCGAAGGTGCCGGGGTTGGCCAGCCAGCGCGGCATCAGGGCGGCGCCCTTGTACACCGAGCCGATGATGCCCTGCCGGTTGAGCGCCAGGGACAGCGCCTGCCGGACCTTGACGTCGGCCAGCGGCCCGCTCGTGGCCGACACCACCAGCGCGTCGGTGGACTGGCCGGGCCCCTGGTAGACCCGGACCGCGCTGCTCTGCTTCAGCTGGTCCAGGGTGGACGCGCCGAAGAAGTACGAGCCCTGGATGGCCCCGGTCAGCATGCCCGAGGTGAAGGACGTGATGTCCGGCACGCCCTTGATCACGATCTGCTGCACCAGCGGTTTCACCGCGGAGTTCCAGTAGTGCGGGTTGACCGCCGCGGTCACGCCCGCGCCCGGCGCGAACGACTTGAGCTCGTACGGCCCGGTGCACATGATGCCGCCGGCCGGGGTCCCGTAGTTCTTGCCCTGCCGCTGCGCGAAGCTCTTGGAGATGACGATGCCGGGCATGGAGGACAGCTCGCCCTCCAGCCAGTAGTCGGGCTTGGCCAGGGTGATGGTCACCTGGCGCGTCCCGGTCGCCTGGATCGACCGCACCTCGGAGAACACCTGGCCGTAGAAGCCGCCGTTGGCCGGGTTCATCTGCCGGTCCAGGCTGTAGACCACGTCGGCGGGGGTGACCGGCTGGCCGTTCCAGAACGTCACCCCGGGCCGGAGGGTGAAGACCATCCGGGTCGGGGACGGCAGCGACACGGCGGCCAGCCCGGGCCGCAGCGCGCCGTCCGGCGCCTGCAGCAGCAGGGACTCGCACATCAGCGAGATGGCCGTGTTCTCCGGGTAGTCGAAGGCGGACATGGGATCGAGGGTCTCCACGTCCCGGTACACCGCCCAGGTCACCGACGGCACCGGCTTGGTGCCCGGCGGGGTGGTCACCACCAGGCCCGCCGTGGGGGACACGGTGCCCGCGGCGGACCCGCCGGAGCTGGCCGGGCCGGCGGACCGGCCGCAGCCCGCCGCCAGCAACGCGATCCCGAGCGGCACGGCCAGGGCGGCCCGCCGCAGTCTGTGGTGCTTCAGGGTCATCTTTTCTCTCCGGATCAGCTGGATGAGCTGGATGAGCAGGCGACCTGGCCGCGCACCCAGGTCTGGCGGACGGATGCCTGGCAGATCTCGCCGGGCCTGGCCGTGGCGAGGTCGGCGTCGACGATGGCGAGGTCGGCGTCGAGGCCGGACCGGATCGAGCCGGTGACCGATTCCAGGCCGTTCACCCGGGCGCTGCCGGATGTGTAGGCGGCCAGGGCCGTGGCCAGGCCGAGGGCCTGGTGCGGCAGGAACGGCTCCTGGCCGGTGCCGCCCGCGCTGACGGGCAGGCTCCGGTTGACCGCCACGTGCACGCCGAGCAGCGGGTCGGGGCTGCTCACCGGCCAGTCGCTCCCCGCGCACAGGAGCGCGCCGGAGGCGTGCAGCGACCGGAAGGGGTACTGCCAGCCGGCCCGGCGCGGGCCCAGGAACGGGATGGTGAGCTCGTCCATCTGCGGCTCGTGCGTGGCCCACAGCGGCTGGATGTTGGCGGCCGCGCCGAGCCGGCTGAAGCGCGGGATGTCCTCGGGGTGCACCACCTGCAGGTGGGCCAGGTGGTGCCGGCCGTTCCGCCTCCGGGCGGCCGCCACCGCGTCCAGGGCGTGGCGGACCGCCCGGTCGCCCAGCGCGTGGAAGTGCACTGCGAAGCCCTCGCGGTCCAGCGCGGCGACGAATCCGGGCAGTTCGGCCGGGTCGATGAAGTCGGTGCCTGACTCGCCGGCGGAGCACCCGCCGCCGTCCAGGTACGGCTCGAGCATCGCGGCCGTGTGGTTCTCCGCTACCCCGTCGAGCATCATCTTGACGCTGGTCGCGCCGAAGCGGCCGGCCGTGACCCGCCGGCGCAGCAGTTCCGGCAGCTGCTCCAGGCCCTGCTCGCGCTGCCACCACAGCGCGCCGGTCACGTTGACGCGCAGCGTGCCCGCGCCGGCCGCCCGCAGGTAGGCGCCATACGGGTCGGGCTGTCCGGGCGCGCGGCCGACGATGGCGTCCTGCCAGCCGGTGATCCCCAGCGACAGCAGGTGGTCCTGGGCGGCGAGCAGCGCGGCGTACCAGTCCTGTCCGGTCACCTCGGGCAGCAGCCGCCAGACCAGGGCGGCCGCGCCTTCCTGCAGCGTGCCGGCCGGCTCGCCGCCGGCGTCGCGTTCGATCCGGCCGTCCGGCGGGTCCGGCGTGCGCGCGTCGATCCCGGCCAGGCGCAGCGCCGTGCTGTTGACCCACGCCCCGTGCCCGTCCCGGTTGGGCAGGAACACCGGCCGGTCCGGGACCACGGCGTCCAGCGGCTGCCGGGCCGGGATGCCGCCGGGGAAGGCGGCCATCTCCCACCCGCCGCCGGTGATCCATTCCTCGTCCGGGTGCTCGCGGGCGTAGCGCGCGATGATCTCCAGGTAATCCGCCTGGCTGCGGCCCGCGCGCAGATCGCAGCGGCGCAGCTGGTGGCCGGCGAAGACCGGGTGCGCGTGCGCGTCGATGAAGCCGGGCAGCAGGGTGCCTCCGGCCAGGTCGACGGGCTCGGCGGAGCCCGGGAGAGATTTGCGCTGCGCCACCTGCGTGATCAGCCCGCCGCGGACCCGGACGCAGGTCCCGGCGGGCAGGAACCGGCTGCCGTCGAAGACGGACCCGTTGTGGAACACGATGTCCGCGCCGCTGGATCCCACCCGGCCTCCTCGCGAGTTGCTGGTACTAAACCATTTGACCAAACCAGTGTCAATGCTTTGGACAAAGCCTTTGACAGCGTACACTCGGTCCAGGGCAACGGGACCTGCCGATCGCGAGGAGACGGGATGACTGATCAGCGCACGGCCAGCCGGCCTGGCGCGAGCAACGGCCAGGTGCGGGGACGCCGCGGCCTGCAGCGCGGCGGGCTGAGCCGTGAGCTGATCGTGACGGAGAGCCTGCGGCTGCTCGACACCGAGGGGGTGGCCGGCTTCAGCCTGCCCAAGCTCGGCCGCGCGCTCGGCGCCGACCCCACCGCCGTCTACCGGCACTTCGCCAGCAAGGACGACCTGGTCCTGGCCATCGCCGACCGGCTGAACGACGAGGCCGGGGCCGGGTTCACCCCCAGCGACTGCTGGCTGGACACGCTGGCCGAGGTGGCGCGCCGGATCCGCGCGACCTACCTGGCGCACCCCGCGGCCGCCTCGCTGTCCGCCTACCGGACGACCCAGGGCCCGGCCGAGATGCAGGGGGTCGACGTCGTCATCGGCGCGGTCCTGGCGGCCGGCTTCGAGGGCGCCGAGGCCGCCCTGGTCTACCGCGCGGTGGCCGACTTCTGCCTGTACTGGGCCGGCTGCGAGGCATCCTGCCTGGCCCTGGACGAGCGGCTGCAGACGAACGACAGCAACGCGTGGACCAGCACGTACCTGGCGGTCGACCGGGCCAGGCACCCGAACATCTGGCAGATAAGGACCGAACTGCCCGAGGTGCGCGACGACGACATCTTCGAGACCATCCTGTCGTTCGTCATGGCCGGGCTGGCCCGGCGGGCGCCGCGCCCGTGCCGCTGCGCCAGGCACGCCCGCGACGGGCACGCCCGCGCCCGGCCCGCCGCGGAAGGCGCGGGCGAGGGCTGACCCTCAGCCCCGGCCGACGTACGGCATCGTGGTCGCGGTGATGGTGAGGAACAGGACGTTGGTGTCCAGCGGCAGCGACGCCATGTAGAGCACGGCGTCGGCGACGTGGCGGGAGTCGAAGACGGGCTCGGCGGCGATGGACCCGTTGGCCTGCAGCACGCCCGACTGGAAACGCTGGGTCAGTTCGGTCTCCGCGTTGCCGATGTCGATCTGCCCGCAGGCGATGCCGAAGGCCCGCCCGTCCAGCGACAGGGACTTGGTCAGGCCGGTGACCGCGTGCTTGGTGGCGGTGTAGGCGATGCTGTTGGGCCGCGGCACGTGCGCGGAGATCGAGCCGTTGTTGATGATCCGGCCGCCCCGCGGGTCCTGGGCCTTCATCATCCGCACCGCGTGCTGGGCGCACAGGAAGGCGCCGGTGAGGTTGGTGTCGACCACGCGCTGCCAGTCGGCCAGGTCGATCTCGTCCGCCTGGGCCGCCGGGCCGAACAGGCCGGCGTTGTTCACCAGCAGGTCCAGCCGCCCCCAGCGGTCCCGGACGGCGTCGAAGAGCCCGGCCACCGACGGCGCCGAGGTCACGTCGGCCGGCACCACGAGCGCGGCCTCGTCCGGCCAGCTGTCCTCGGCCGACCAGCTCTCCCCGGCCGCGGCCTCGTCCGGCGTGGCCGTCTGCGCCAGCTGTTCCTCGCGCCGGCCCGCCAGCGCGACCTGCCAGCCCGCGCCGAGCAGAGCCCTGGCGATGGTCCGGCCCAGCCCGGAACCCGCCCCGGTGACGACAGCCACGCCCATGGTTACGCCCTTTCTACGGGACAACGGTGACCGGCCACCGGCCGGCCTTGACCAGCCGGACCGCCAGCGACCCGATCCACCGGTGGCCGGCCTTGGCCGAGGCGCCCACCACCACGGCGTCGGCGCGGACCTCGTCGGCCACCCGCCGCAGCTCGGTGTACGGATCGCCGCGCGCGACCACGAAGGTGATCGGCATGCCCAGGATCTCGGCGTACTCCTCCGCCCGCTGCCGCAGGTCCTCGGCCGTTTGCTCGAGCGCCTCGTCCTGCGCGGCGATGGCGCCCGCCCCGGCGCCGGCCGCGGCGCCGTAGATGGCCGAGATCTGCGCGACGTAGACGCAGACCAGCCGGGCTCCCTGCCGCCGCGCCAGCCCGGCCGCGTAGGCCCCGGCGCGCAGCGAGGTGACGGAATCGTCCACCCCGACCAGGATGACCTTGGGCCCGTCGGTGCCCAGTTCGAAGGCTCCGCGCTCCGCGTCCGTCACAACGGAATTATAGGGAGGAATCATTAAGCCGAACGGACGGCGGATCCGCCTCGCCGCCCCCGGCAGCCGGACCCGGGGGATGCCCCGCGGGTTAGAGGGGAAGCTCGGAGCCCAGGTGCCAGGCGTCGGCCGCGATCCGCCACGTCCCGTCCGGCTGGGCGCGCACCACGGCGCAGCCGTGCCCGCTGCTCGAACAGCCTGACCGCGTCGGAGACGGCCAGCCCGGCCGCGGCCTCGGCGAGGTGCTCGCAGTTGTCCAGCACGACCAGCACCCTGTGGTCGGCCACCTCCTTGGCGATCGCCTCGACCGGGTCCTGCCCCGGGGTGTCGGGCACGCCGAGCTGGGTGGCGACCGCCTGGCCGACGATGGCCGGGTCATCGATCTGGGCCAGTGCCGCCCAGCAGGTCCCGGCGGGAAAGGAGGCCTCGGCCGTTCGCGCGGCCGCCAGCGCCAGCCGCGTCTTCCCCGCACCGCCAGGACCGGTCAGGGTGACCAGCCGGTGGTGGTGGAGAGCCTGCACGATGTCGTCGAGCTCGCTCTCGCGGCCCACCAGCGGGGTGAGCCGCACGGGGAGCTGTCCCCTGGTCAGCGACATCGTGAGCGTTGTGCACGACCGGCTGCGAGTGCAGGCCTTCTGGGCCTGCGCGAGCGGCCGGTGCAGGTAGCACGGACAGCAACCTCCGCGGGTTCTTGCATAACGCGAACTTCTGTAGAGGACACCGTGCTCCGCCGTCCCGCTTCGTCAAACCGGAAACGCCCTCCACTAAAGTATCCAGCGCCCGCCGGCGTCTGTCACGCGTGGGGAGCATGCCTGGTTCGTCACGATTCGCCGCATGTCCGGGCGCGGGTATCAGCCGCCTCGCCGTCACCGCCACTCATCGAACCACGGGCCGATTGAGCCTGGGTTAACCTGGCGGGCATGGATGAGAATCGTGCCCGCCGGATCACCGACGCGCTCCGGGAGCGTGGCATCAGCGCGCACCTGCGCAGGTCCGGAGTGGACGCGTACGCGGTGCAGGTGCCGGCGGGCGGCGGGCGAGAGGCCGTCTGGGGTACCGAGGGCACCACCGGCCTGGAGGCCGAGGTCCTGCTGGACGGGGACCTGGTCGGCTTCGTGCCGCAGATTCCCGGCTCGGACGCGTTCGACGAGGCCCAGATCGTGGATGCCATCGCGCGAGCCGACTACGACGAGCCCGAGGGCCGGGAACGCCAGGAAGCCCCCCCGCCCGGTCCGCCGCTGCCCCCCGAGGGCGGCGTGTTCCGCCGTCTCATCGACGGCATGCGCTACGACTCCGAGTAACCCCGCCTGCCGGGGCCGCGCGGGCGGTGGGAGGCTATACGAGTGCGGCTGGCAACGTGGAACGTGAACTCGGTGAAGGCGCGGCTGCCCCGGCTGCTCCAATGGCTGGACGAGGCCAAGCCCGACGTCGTCTGCCTGCAGGAGATCAAGACCACGACGGCATTGTTCCCCGGGGAGGAGGTGGCCGAGCTCGGCTACCAGACCGCGGCGCACGGCGAGGGCCGGTGGAACGGCGTGGCGCTGCTCTCCAGCGTCGGCCTGGAACACGTCAGCCTGGGGTTTCCCGGCGAGCCCAGCTACGAGGGCGAGGAGGCCGGCCTCACCCTGATCGACGAGCCGGGGCTGCGCAAGCCGGAGGCCCGCGCGGTCGGCGCGGACTGCGGCGGGATCCGGATCTGGTCGCTGTACGCGCCGAATGGGCGCACGCCCGGCTCGGCTCACTACGCCTACAAGCTCCGCTGGTTCGCCGCGCTGCGCACGGTGCTCGAGGCCGAGCTGAGCCAGCAGGCCCAGCTGGCGGCGTGCGGTGACTTCAACGTGGCGCCGGCCGACGACGACGTCTGGGACCCGGCGGTGTTCACCGGCTCTACCCACGTCACCCCGCCCGAACGGCAGGCCCTGGCCGACCTGCGCGCGCTCGGGCTGACCGACGTGGTGCCCAAGCCGATGAAGGGCCCGCATCCGTTCACCTACTGGGACTACCGGGCCGGCGCGTTCGCCAAGGACCAGGGCATGCGCATCGACCTGGTGTACGCCAGCCAGGCCGTCGCCGGCCGGGTGGCCGGGGCGTACGTGGACCGCGAGGCCCGCAAGGGCAAGGGGCCGTCCGATCACGCCCCGGTGGTCGTGGACCTGGACTAGCGGACCCGGACTGGCGGACCCGGACTGGCGGACCCGGACTAGAGGCCGAGCACGCGTGCCGCGTTGTCGTGCAGCACGGCGCGCATGACGTCGGCCGGCAGATCCAGCGCCTCGAGTTCGGCCAGGCACCGCTCGGGCGAGATGAACGGGTAGTCGCTGCCCCACAGGAACTGCCCGCTCAGCCGCCCGCGCAGCTCCCGGATCACCTCGGCGGGGACGCGCCGCGGCGCCCAGCCGGAGATGTCGACGTACACGTTGGTCTTGTGCAGCGCGATGGCCATCAGGTCCATGTGCCACGGGAAGCCGAAGTGGGCGGCCACGATCACCAGGCCCGGATGCGCCGCGGCCACCGGGTCGAGCTTGAGCGGGTGGGCCAGGTCGATCCTGATGCCCTGACCGCCGGGCTGGCGCGCGCCGATGCCGCTGGTGCCGGTGTGGAACAGGGCCAGCAGGCCGTGCCGCTCGCAGGCCGCGAAGATCGGCCAGTACTGCGGGTCGTCCGGCGCGAAGGCCTGCAGGGACGGGTGGAACTTCACCCCGCGCAGGCCGAGCGAGGCGATGTTCGCCACCTCGGCCACCGCCGCCTCGCCCTTGTGCGGGTCGACCGAGCCCAGGCCGGCGAACACGTCGGGGTAGTCGCGGCACGCGGCGGCCACCGTCTCGTTCGGCACCCGCGGCCGCCCGGTCGCCGTCTCCGCGTCCCAGGCCAGCAGGACCGCCTGCACCTCCAGGCGGCGGTACAGCGCGGCCAGCTCCTCGAGCGAGGCACGCTGCGCGGGCGAGCGGAAGTAGGCCTCGGCCGCCTCGACGTACCCGGCCATGCTGCCGTCGAGCCAGTCCGGGGTGGGCAGGTGCACATGGAAGTCAATCGCGCGCGAGGACATCGCCCCACCGTACCGCCGGCCAGGATCTTGTTGTCTTCGATCGCCGCGAACTCGATCATCAGGCCCTCCGCTCCTTCAGGGTGCCTCCGTGTCACCGGATCCCCCCGTCTGGTAACACGGATCGGCGGCCGGGCGCAGTTCGAAATCTGTCTCCCGGTTCCGTCCCATGTTCGGGGGACATCCGCCCCCGGACCCGCCGGACGGCGTGCTACAGCCCGAGGACCCGTTCGGCGTTGGCGTGGAAGACCAGGTCCATGACGGACTGGTCGTAGCCGAGCTCGTCCCATTCCCGCAGGATCCGCTCG
>Ga0335081_10018874_pt1 | contig 11150 bp, 11 predicted proteins | sample Lox_Sample_35_FD_206713 | JGI IMG/M metagenome (GOLD analysis project Ga0335081, IMG submission 206713) | Soil microbial communities from Loxahatchee National Wildlife Refuge, Florida, United States - Lox_Sample_3.5 | ecosystem: Environmental > Terrestrial > Soil > Wetlands | place: USA...
CGGCGTCGGACCGAACCGGCCAAGCAGCGATCCCATCCGGGTGGACAGGACGACGACCATCACGCCGGCCGGCAAGAAGGCCAGCGCGGTCGACATCGCCGACCAGCCCGACAGCGTCTGCAGGTACTGCGTGACCAGGAACTGAAACGAGATGTAGGTGCCGAACAGCGTCACGGCCCCGACGTTGGCTCGCCGCAGCGCGGCCGAGGAGAAGATGCCGAACGGCACCAGGGGATCCCGGCTGCGCCGTTCGATGGCGGCGAACGCGCCGAGCAGCAGGGCGACGCCGACGAACGAGCCGACGGTCCTGGCCGATCCCCAGCCCGCCTGCTGCGCGGATACCACGGTGTAGACGAGCAGCATCATCGCGGCCGTGACGGTCAGGGCGCCGGGTATGTCGAACCTGCGCTCGCCTCGCCCGGTGCGCTCGCCGCCAGGAATGAGCCACACGGCTGCGGCCAGCACGACGATCGCGACCGGGGCGGAGACGAGCAGCGTCCACCGCCAGCTGATCTCGGTGAGAATGCCCGAGAGCACCAGCCCGAGCGAGAAACCACTCGCGCCGAAGACGGTGTAGATGCTGAACGCGCGGTTCCGCATCGGTCCCTCGGGAAACGTGGTGGTGAGCAGCGACATGCTGGCCGGAGCGGTGAACGCCGCCGCCGCGCCCTTGATGAACCGGGCTGCCACCAGCAGGCCAGGGCTACTCACCACGCCGCCCAGGACGGACACCAGCGCGAAGGCAGCCAGCGCCACGAGGAAGACGCGCCGTCGGCCCAGCAGGTCGGCGGCCCGGCCGCCGAGCAGCAGCAGCCCGCCATAACCGAGCACGTAGCCGCTGACGATCCATTGCAGTGACGACGTGCTCAGGCCGAGCGCGGACCGGATCGACGGAAGGGCGACGCCGACCATCGACACGTCCAGCGCGTCGAGGCACAGCGCGCCGCCGAGCACGAAGAGGATTCCCCACAGCTGCGGCGTCCAGCCGCGGTTGTCATCGGAAAGTACGTCATCACCAAGCACGCGTGAGGAGGTCATGCGTGCAACCATATGCATGTGCAAGCACTAGATGCAAGAACAATTAATGCGCTTGCAAATAGATGGCCGGAGCGTTATGCTGCGCCGGTGAGCGCCGTTCGGTACCGACTAGCGAGCATGGGCCTGTGCGGAGGGTGCCAGGGGGGTCGTCCCCCGTGGCCAGCACCGGCCCGCGCGAGCGGCCGGTGGCCCGGAGGGCTTCGGACGGCGCGAACGTTCAGGGAGGCACTGTGAGCGTGACCCAGGACAGCGTGGTGACCGCCTGGCGGGAGATGGCGGCCTGCCACGCGGCGGCGTGCGCGGCGCTCGAGCGCGAACTCGGCGAGCGGCACGGGCTCGGCGTGAGCGACTTCGAGGTCCTGGAGCGGCTCGCCGAGAGCGAGGAGCGCAAGTTCCGGGCCCAGGATCTGGCCGACGCCGTCCACCTGAGCCAGAGCGCGCTGTCCCGCCTGGTCGACCGGCTGGCCCGGCACGGCCTGGTCGAACGGTGCGGCTGTGAAGGAGACCGGCGCGGCGTCTATGTGGTGCTGACCGAGACGGGCGAGCAGCGCCACGCCGAAGCCGCACCGACTCACCGGGGCGTGCTCGCGCGCACGCTGCCGCCCGCGATGCTCACCACGACGAATAACCAGCCGGGGTAGTGTTCGCCTGGCGGTCGCCGGGATAGTGTTAGTGCGTCCGAAGTGCGATAACGTGGGGCCAGGTGCCACGCCTGCGTGGTGGGGGAGCAAGGATGATCAATGTCTGACCGGCCAGCCACCCTGCGGGATGTGGCTGCTGCGGCCCGTGTCCATCCGGCCACCGCGTCCCGCGCGCTCAATCCGGAAACCCGCATCCTGGTCAGCGAGGACACCGCACGCCGGGTGACGGCCGCGGCTGCCAAACTCGGCTACCGGCCCAATCCGGTCGCCCGCAGCCTGCGGACCCGGCGCTCGCACACGGTTGGAGTACTGATACCCGACCTGAACAACCCGCTGTTCCCGCCGATCGTCCGCGGTCTGGAGGACAAGCTGGCCGCCGCCGGCTACGTGGCCCTGATCGGCAACACGGACGCCGATGCCGACCGGGAACGCCTGATCTTCGAGCAGATGCGGGCCCGTCACGTCGACGGCTTCGTGCTCGCCACGGCCACCCTGCACGACCGCCTGCTGGCCGAGGTAGCAGCGGCCGACCTGCCGGTGGTGCTGATGAACCGGCTCTCGCAGGACTACAGCTTTCCCTCGGTCTCGGTGGACAACGAGCAAGGCGCCCGGATGGCCATCAGCCACCTGGTCCGGCTCGGCCACACCCGCATCGCGCATATCGCCGGCCCGCAGGAGGCATCCACTGGCCTGAGCCGGCTGCGCGGGTTCCGGGAAGGCATGGCGGCGCACGGGCTGGAGGTCCGCGAGGACCTGGTCGCCTACGCCGGCCGCTACACAGTTGAGGAAGGCGCCCGCTGCACCCTGGAGTTGCTGAACGCCCAAGGCGGCTTCACCGCGGTGGCGGCGGCCAACGACATGCTGGCCGTCGGGTGCTACGCGGCGCTCGACGAAGTCGGCCTGCAGTGCCCCGATGACATCTCGGTGATCGGCTTCAATGACATGCCGTTCATCGACAGGCTCCGGCCGCCGCTCACCACCGTTCGCTTCCCGCATTACCAGCTGGGCACCGAGGCAGCTCAGCTGCTGCTCGAGCGGATCGGCGAGCGCGAAGCACCGGTGAAGATCCTGTACCTGGCGCCTGAGCTGGTCGTCCGCAAGTCCGTGGCGGCGCCTGCCGGTTCGGCTGCGCAGGCCGACGACCAGGATGCGGACGGGACCGTCCACCTGGCGCCGGTGCCGCTGCACCGGGCCCCCTCTCGCCGGGCTGGCGGGGCGGCCCCGAGGTAAGGTCGCCGGCGCAAGTGATTCCGAAGCTGGCGCAATCGATTGCTGAGCGACCACCCCTATCAGCGCGTATCCGGTGAAGCAGATACGGGCCCGACCCGGCCGAGCCGAGCAACACATAATCATACCCAGCGCGGGGTCGGCGCGGGAGTTGGTCCAGTGAGATGGCGTAGTGAGGTCTGTCCGGCCGAGAACCATTTGGTACGGCTTTGGTAACAGCTTGACCATCTGGCATTGACAAAACGTACGCTGCGAGGCCAGTCTCAAGTGCAAACGATTGTGACCGGAGGCGGGAGGGATCTGGCGGCAATGGTCGGACATGAGAATGCGCACCGGCTTGGCTGGCTGGGTACCGGGCGTATGGGTGTGGAGATGGCACGTCGGCTGCTCATGGCCGGCTGCGATCTCGCCGTCTATAACCGCTCGTCGGCCAAGGCCGAGCCGCTGGTGCGGCTGGGGGCCAAGCCGGCGAGTACCGCCCCGGAACTCGCCACCAGAGACATCGTGTTCATCACGGTCGGATCATCCGACGACCTGGTCTCCGCGGTGCTCGGCCGGGACGGGCTGATGTCCGGGGCCGATGGAGCGGCGCCCAGGGTACTGGTCGATTGCTCCACGGTATCGGCCGAGTCCTCGGCTCGCGTCCGGGCTGAGATCGCTGACCGCGGTACCGCCTTGCTCGCCGCACCCGTGATGGGTAACCCCAAGGTGGTGCGGGCCGGAAAGATGACGGCCGCCGTCTCCGGACCCCGGGAGGCGTTCGTCATCGCGGAGCCTTACCTGTCCATGCTCGGCCGCGGCGTGACGTACGTCGGGGACGGGGAGGTGGCTCGGACGGTTAAGCTGTGCCACAACCTGTTCCTCGGCGTGGTGGCGCAGTCGCTGGCCGAGATCACGGTTCTTGCAGAAAAGAGCGGCATCAGCAGGCAGGCCTTTCTTGCCTGTCTTAACAAGAGTGTGATGGGTTCGCTATTCACCGGATACAAGACACCCGCATACGTGAACCTGGACTTCGAGCCCACGTTCACTGCCACGTTGCTGCGAAAGGACTTCGACCTTGGCCTTTCCGCAGCACGCGAACGTGAGGTGCCGATGCCGGTGGCCGCGCTCGTCCATCAGCTCATCCAGGGCCTGGTCGGACGCGGATATGGCGATTCGGACTTCGCCGCGCTGCTGCTGCAGCAGGCGGAGTCGGCCGGGCTGGCCCTCGTCAGCGAGCACGCGGACGTGCCCGACGGGCTCGACACCACCGAGTAACGCAGACATTAACCAGATGACGGAACAAGGAGGAAGGAGGAACCAGGCGTGAGACCTAACCTGCCCTGGCTCCCCAAGCGTCCCTTCGCTCTGGGCGCAGCAGTGCTGTCGGTTAGCGTTCTGGCGGCCTGCAGCAGCAGCTCTAGCAGCAGCACCAGCACCAGCACGAGTACCAGCGCCAGCGCCAGTGCGAGTTCCAGCACGCCCATCACCATCGGCGCGTCACTATCGCTCACCGGGGACTTCTCCACGGACGGGCAGAACTACAAGCAGGGCTACGAGCTGTGGGCCAGTGACGTGAACGCGCACGGCGGTCTCCTGGGCCATCAAGTCGTGCTCAAGATCCTCAACGACGCCAGCTCACCCACCCAGGTGGTCACGAACTACCAGACCCTGTTCGCCACCGATCACGTCAACCTGGCGTTCGGGCCGTTCTCGTCGCTGCTGACCACGCCGTCCGAGGCCGTCGCGGCCCGGTACGGCTACGCGTTCGTAGAGGGGGCCGGCGGCGCGCCCGCGGTCTTCAACAGCCCGGCGAACGTAGCCGATCACAACGTGTTCGACGTCAGCCTGCCGATCAAGGACGAGATGGTCCCGTTCGCCAACTACATCGCGGGGCTGCCGCCCAGCCAGCGGCCGAAGACCGCCGCCTACCCGATGGCCGACGACCCGTTTGCCGTCCCGCCGGTCCAGGTCGTCCAGACGATGCTGCAGAATCTCGGGGTCAAGACCGTGTACTCCAAGATCTTCCCCGAGGAGGCCGCGGACTACAAGGCGCCGGCCGACCAGGTGGCCGCCTCCGGCGCGCAGATCGTCGTGCTCGGGTCCACCGACGTGCCGACCGTGTCGGCCTTCATGCAGGCCTTCGAGCAGCAGCACTACACGCCGAAGCTGTTCATCGCGGCGGCCGGCCCCGACCAGGGCTCGGCTTTCATCTCCGCGGTGGGCAAGGGCAACGCGGTCGGGATGATGGTGCCCAACGGCTGGTACCCGAGCTACGCCAACGCGTCGAGCCAGGCCATGGTGCAGGCGTACGTGGCCAAGTACGGCGGCAACGCGTCGGGCGTCAGCGCCGACGTCGCCGAGGCCTACTCCGTGGGCGAGGTCATGGACCAGGCGGTCACTGCGACCGGCGGCACCGACAACGCCAAGATCATCGCCTACCTGCACAGCGGCGTCACGCTTAGCAGCGTGCAGGGTCCGGTGAAGTTCGACACGCTGGGCGAGAACAGCGCGGCCGCGGCGTTCGTCTCCCAGTGGCAGGACGGCGGCAACGCCTTCAACCAGGTCCTCCCGGTCGGCGAGGCCGGATCGGTGGCGATCATCGCGACCAAGCCGGCCTGGACCAGCTGACCCCGAGGAGAGAGTGAGTGGCACGCGAGATCTATCAGGCGATCGTCGACGGGATCCTGGTCGGCGGAGTTTATGCTCTGATGGCGGTCGGCCTGACGCTGATCTTCGGCGTGCTCGACATTATTAACATCGCCCAGGGTGTCATGGTCATCCTGGGCGCCTATCTAAGTTACGAACTGGCGGCACGGCTGAACCTCGACCTGTTCCTCGGGTTGCTGATCACCGTGCCCGCCATGTTCGTGATCGGGGTCGTCATCCAGTGGGCGTTCATCCGGCCCCTGCGTGGCCGGGAGCGAACGTCGATGACGCTGCTGGTCAGCTATGCGGTCGCGCTGATCATCGAGGGGATCCTGTACCAGACCTTCGGGGCCGACGACCGTCAGCTGAGCGCCTGGTACGTGACGTCGAGCGTTCATGTGTTCGGCTTCTACCTGCCCTACATCTACCTGTTCGGCTTCGCGCTCGCGGTGGTGCTGGTGGCGGCCCTGTATGTGCTGCTGTACCGGACGGGGTTCGGCCGTAGCGTGCGCGCGACGATGCAGGACGAGACGGCGGCGCGGCTGGTGGGCATCAATATCAGCCGCGTCGCCGCCATCACCTTCGGCATCGGCGTCGCCGTGACCGCCGCCGGGGGCATGGTGTACGGGGCGACCAACAGCTTCAACCCCAACAGCGGCTACGACCTGATCTCGCGGCTGCTCGCGATCATCATCCTCGGCGGCCTGGGCAGCATCGGCGGTGCCCTCGTCGCGTCCGTCTTCATGATCACCCTCGAGTCGGTCGTGGACATCTGGCAGCCGGAATGGGCCATCGTGGTCTTCTATGCTGCTCTGGTGCTGGTTTTGCTGATCCGCCCGACTGGTTTCTTCGGCCGCAAGGCGATACGGGCGCAGTGAGCGAAGACGAAATGGCCAGCCCCAAGATCCTGAGCCGGTTCAGCGGGCTGACGGGCCTGCGCCTGGCCGGCATAGTCGTCCTGCTCGCCGGCGCGCTGGCCTTCCCGGTGCTCTTCCCCAACCCGGTGCTCACCAACTACGGCGTGTTCGCGCTGATCTTCGTCGCGGTCGCGTCGGCCTGGAATTTCTTCTCCGGGTTCTCCGGCTACATATCACTCGGCAACGCCGTGTTCTTCGGCAGCGGCGCCTACGCCCTTGGCATCGCGGCCCGGGACTGGCACGTCACCGGGATCGGCGTGTTCGCCCTGCTGCCGCTGTCGGCGGCGGTCGGGGCGCTGATCGCGGTGCCGTTCGGCCTGATCGCGCTGCGGGTCAGGCGGCATACCTTCATCGTGATCACGATCGCGGTGTTCTTCATCTTCCAGCTGATGGCCTACAACTTCTCTTTCACGGGCGGCACCACAGGCCTAGACGCGCCGTTCCTGCCCTGGGCAGCGCAGACCTACAACAACCCCTTCTACTACATCGCGCTGGGCTGCGCGGTGGGGGCGATCGTGCTGTCCTGGCTGATCCGCCGCTCCCGGTTCGGCCTGCAGCTCCGGGCGATCAGGGACGATGAGGACCGGGCCCGCGGTCTCGGCGTACGCGCGATGCGGGTCAAGCTGTCCGCGTTCGTGTTGTCGGGAGCGGTGACCGGCCTGGTCGGCGGCGTCTGGTTCTTCTACCTCACCCAGGTCCAGCCGCCCTCCGGCTTTGACCCGCTGTTCGACCTGTCCGTGGTGCTGATGGCGTTCCTCGGCGGTCTCGGCACCGTTTCCGGGCCGGTCCTGGGCGCGCTCATCATCGAGCCGGGCCAGCTCTACCTGACCGCCAACACCAACGGCTACATCAGCGAGATCCTGCTCGGCTCGCTGTTCCTGGTGGCGGTGCTGCTTATGCCGCGCGGCATCATCCCCACCGGCGGCGAGTACATCCGCCGCCTGACGACCAGGGGACGCGCGGCCATCCCGGCCGCAGTGCCAGCGAGCCAACGAGCGCCGGCGTCGCCTGGACTGAGGAGCGACGAAGGAGCGACGAGGGAAGGCGACGCGGGCGAGGGGGAAGGGGAGGCAGGCGGGGCCCGGAGGCAAGCGGGGAAAGCACTATGAGCGTCCTGCTGCGTACCGAAGGCGTCCACAAGTCCTACGGCGGCGTCCGTGCGCTGGACACGTGCACGATCGAGGTCGGCGAGGGCACGGTGGCCGGGCTGATCGGCCCCAACGGGTCCGGCAAGACCACCCTGTTCAACGTCATCACGGGTTACGCCAAAGCCGACGCGGGGCAGGTCTACCTGGCCGACCGGAGGATCACCAACATCGCGCCGGACAAGGTGTTCGCGCTCGGCATCGGCCGGACCTTCCAGCTGACCAGGATCTTCCCCAGCCTCACCGTGATGGAGAACATGCTGGTCGCCTCCCAGCACTCCCGGTCCGGAGCCCGCAAGCGGGCGATGGAACAGCTCGAGTTCGTCGGCATCGCGGGCTACCATGCCTCCCTGGCGGGCACGCTCTCCTACGGCCAACGCAAGCTGCTCGAGCTCGCCTACGTGCTGGTCGCGGACCCCACCATCGTCCTGCTCGACGAGCCGGCCGGCGGCGTCAACCTCTCGCTGGTCAATCAGATCGCGGCCCGCATCCGCGAGCTGAACGCGGCGGGCAAGACCTTCCTCATCGTCGAGCACAACATGGAGTTCGTGATGGGACTGTGCCATCAGGTCACCGTGCTCGACTCGGGTACCGTGGTGGCAACCGGACCGCCTGATATCGTCCGCACCGACCGCCGGGTTCTCGACGCCTATCTCGGCGAGGACATCGAGGAGGCGGAGGAGGACTCAGGAGAGGCCGATGACGGTGCCAGCCAATAGCCCGGTGCCCACTACCGGACCGATCCAGGGGGCAAGCACCACGGCCCGTTCGGTACTAAAGATTGACGACCTGGTAGCGGGGTACGGCGGCGGGGACGTGCTACGGGGAGTATCCCTGGAGGTGCCCGAGGGCGGGATCACCTGCGTCGTGGGTCCGAACGGCGCGGGCAAATCCACGCTGATGGCGACGATCAGCGGGCTACTGCGGCCGCGGCTGGGGTCGGTAGTACTGGACGGGAAGGACCTTGTCGGCCAGTCGACGCGCCAGATCCTGCGGCTGGGCGTGGTCCAGGTGCCGCAGAACCACAGCCTGTTCCGTGACATGACCGTCCGCGAGAACGTCGAGCTCGGCGGCTATATCCTGTCCGACCGGGCGCTGACCGCACAAAGACTCGCGGCCGTCTTCGAGGTCTTCCCGCAGATCGCGGGGTGGGCCGGGCAGAAGGCCGGCAGCCTGTCAGGCGGGCAGCAGCGGCTGGTCGAGTTCGCCCGCGCGCTGATGCTCGAGCCGCGCCTGCTGCTACTCGACGAGCCGTCGATGGGCCTGGCGCCGAAGATCCTGCGGACCGTGTTCGACGCGATCAGGCAGATGAACGCGGCGGGCACCACCATCCTGCTCGTGGAGCAGAACGCGCGCGCCGGGCTGCGGCTTTCCACCCATGGCGTGGTGATGGAGAACGGCCGCGTGCGGCTGTCCGGGACCGGGCGCGAGGTCCTGGAGAACCCCGAGATCGGCGCGCTCTACCTCGGCGGCGCCGTCAGTCCCGGCTGACCCGGGGGAGCGGCGTCCTACTTCTTGCGCGCCAGGGTGAGCCCGTCCCCGATGGGAACCATGACCAGGTCGACGCGGTCGTCGGCGGCGGCGTGGTCGTTGAAGTCCCGGACCGCGATCACCGCGGGGTTGTCGTTGCCCGCGTCGATCACCCGGCCGTGCGAGAACGTGTTGTCGACCATGATCAGTCCGCCCGGGCGGATCCGCGGCACGACTTGCCGCCAGTAGCCGAGGTAGCCGTCCTTGTCGGCGTCGATGAAGGCCAGGTCGAAGAGCTCCTCGTCGGGCAGCGACACGAGCGTGTCCATGGCCGGGCCGAGCCGTAGCTCTATCCGGTCCTCCAGGCCCGCCTTCTCCCAGTACTTCCTGGCCACGGTGGTCCATTCCTCGCTGATGTCGCAGCACAGCAGGGTTCCGCCGGGCGCGAGCCCGCGGGCGATGCAGATCGAGGAGTAGCCGGTGAAGGTGCCGATCTCGATCGCCGACGTGGCCCGGGTGAGCTGGGTGAGCAGGGTCATGAAGGTGCCCTGCTCGGGGGCGATCTGCAGGCCGGTCTCGTTCGGGAACAGGTCAGCGGTCTCGTTGGCCAGCTCCCGCAGGACGGAGTCCGGCGGGCTGCTGTGCGCGGTGAGGTACGCGTTGAGATGGAGGCTGATCTGCTCGGTGCGCCGCGTCATGGGACAACGCTATAGGTATGACCCCATGTTCGCGAGATCGTCGTGTCAACCTGTCTAGTTTCTTGACTGTTTTTATCTGATTTAGACGAGCGCGGGCCCCGGAGGCGCGGTAGCCGCGGTGGCGGTAGCCGCGGTCGCGGTCGCGTCGGCCTGACCGCCACGCGTCACGTCACCGCCTGAGCCGGACCTCCGGTTTATGTTTCCGCTCCGAGCGAAAAAACGATAACTAACGTTCATCTGCACGTGCATTTCCAAGACGATTTGCGCCTTATGGGCATGGCTCTGTTTCCTGTAGCGCACGGGCCCGGTTTGTGCGCGTTAACAATCGGGCGCGTTGCGACGGCAAAGCTCAACCCGAGCGTCCGAGATCGTGTCGTAACCTGGCGATATAAGCCGGAATACCCGAAACTATGCGTCTTTCCAGGCATGAGTCCGGTGACTGTGAGGCGCGGCCTGCCCCGGGGCTACCTTGGGTTTCGTACGGAGGGTACCCGCGCAGCTACATTTTTGCGTGAAAGTGAGGCGAATATTCCCAATGGGGTGGCGCGCCGCACGCTGTTGCGGCCACTATTGCTCCGACGGTCACTGACGCCCGTATTTCCGCGCGGTGCCGGGCCGTCATCCTATTGGTGGGGGACCGCCTTCCCGTTCGCTGGGGAAGGGCACATAACGCCCGGCAGGCGCAGGAAAGGGGACGGCCGACCATGACCGTACGAGGGACATCGGACCATGGGCGCGCCCCCGGTGATCCGGGCGGCTCATGATTCCCCCGGAAGCCTTCTTGCCATCGGCTGCCTGTGACGGCGACCCCCGTTGCGGCCGTGCGCCGTGCTTTCAGGTTCAGCTCGATGCCTCGCAGCCACGGCAGGCCGACCGCCGGGCGCTCGCCTGCGCTTACCACGTCGCCGAGGTGATCGAGACGCTGCACGGTTGGGCCCGCGAACACGATCTGGCGGGCGGCCAGCTGACCATCCTGGCCATCGAGCCGGCCGCGGGCGGGGGCCAGGCGGACAGCAGCGGCAGTGCCAAGACCGCCGCGCTGCGCGAATTCGCCTTCAGCACCATCCCGCTCAAATCCATCCCGCCCGGCCCGGCGCCGCACCACGAGCCGACCAGCTAGGGTCACCGTCGGTCCATGAGCATCCGCTGGTATTCCGTCGTCGTCGACTGCCGGGACGTCGCCGCCCAGAGTCGCTGGTGGGCCAAGGCTCTCGACTGGCAGATCATCTACGAGGCCGCCGATGAGGCCGTCGTGGTCCCGCCGCACGTGGTCGCCCCGGCCCGGGATATCCCGCCGCTGGAGCGGGGCCCGGGGCCTGATCTTCGTGCTCGTGCCAGAGGGCTAGGATACATGTGTTAAGGTCGGATTTAAGCCAATAAAGCAGC
>Ga0335081_10018875_pt1 | contig 11150 bp, 6 predicted proteins | sample Lox_Sample_35_FD_206713 | JGI IMG/M metagenome (GOLD analysis project Ga0335081, IMG submission 206713) | Soil microbial communities from Loxahatchee National Wildlife Refuge, Florida, United States - Lox_Sample_3.5 | ecosystem: Environmental > Terrestrial > Soil > Wetlands | place: USA: Florida...
CGCAGTTCCTTTGGTGAGAGCAAGAATTGTGCCGTGCATCACGGTTTGGTGCATGTGGCTATTTCCGAATGGAATCACAATATCCGGCCTGTGAGCCAACCCTTGAAGAGTAACAATGTACAACGAGCGGGCACAAAAGTAAAAACTTGCGAATAAGTACAAATAGAATATAAGAGGGATTTCGGCGGGTATCAAGGAAAGGAAAGAGATTCCACCAGATTCAAGAATCCGGTGAAATCATGCGCAGAATGGGCAAAATCGTGGGAAATCGTGAGACCAGCTTGACAGCCCCCCCTTAACCAGTGAGGAGGGGGCAACCCGCAAGCCTACTGCTTCTTAAATATCAGTATCTCGTTGTAATGTGTGACAAGCTCCCATCCGTCCCGGGAGAAAATGTCGACCACCGTCTGTATTTCCTGCTCGTTACAGTGGACGTGTGTGACTTTGTACATCGTCCTCCCATGAACCGGCACTTGCGCAGAACTGGAAGGAGGAATCAGAGCAATGGTGATGACGATATTCGCGGCAAGGAGAACGATCGCCGCTATAAAAAAATGTTTCAGTGCGCGTTGATGCATCGTGCGTTCTCTCCTTAGGGGTGTAATACAAAGGGCGCGACCGGGTTCCTGTGCGCGGCGACGTCCACAGGCTGCTGCACGCGAGCGGCACCGCCAACTGGCGGGATCCGGTCGACGGGATCCATCTCTTCAACCATGAGGCTGATCTTCCGGAGGCGAGTGCCGTGCAAACGGGCAAGACTATCGAGCCGCCGCAGCACTTCAGGCTTGATCCGGTCGTTGGAAAGCAGCAATTCCTCAATATTCATTCGCCTCAGAAGGCCCTCAAGCTTCCAGTGCCCTCCATACACGGTCAATCCGTCGATCTCTTTTCCCTCCAGTTGCGGGTTATCATCCAGAAATCCGACGGGAACAAGCCCGGGGAGGAATCCGGTCTTGATCCTCTCCAGCATAAGCCTCCCGGTCATCCCTGCCCCGTACAGCATAACACGGGTCCCTTCCTTTACCGAAGGCTGCGAGAAGTGCTTCAGGACGCTGAACGAGATACGCGAGCCGACAACGCAGGTCAGGAGCAGATAGAAATCAAACACCATCGTGCCAACCGTCACACGGATAGGAGGCGTGACGACGAACGCGAACAGAAGTCCCGTGACGACAACTGCCTGCGCGACACCCATCGCAGCTCGGACTGCCTCCCTGAGGCCCGTGTGGCGAAGCGATCCGCGGTACACTCCCGACAGCTGAATGATAATGACCTGAACGAGGCACACCATTGCAACCGTAATGATGAATTCTCGGGTCAGCAGGTGTTCAAGCCCCCGCCACTCAGCGAGCTGGCGAGCGGTGAAGAACGAGATGAGGACGGAAAACACATCCAGGAAGCGCTGGAATGTCTCACGGTTTACCAGCTCACGGTCGTACAGAGGAAGGAGGATACCGTTCTTCAGGACGGCCATTTCCGTATACTTCAACTGCCTGATCCCGAAGAACGCGGCACCCCCCACGACGATGAGAATCAGGGAGGAGCTGACGTCGTGAACCACGCTGAGCGCGAACGCGCCCGCTCCGAGGAGGCAAGAGACAATATAGAGCGTCAGCACAGCCCCCCGGTGTGACAACCCTGACGCAATCAACCGGTGATGAATGTGCCCCTTGTCGGGGAGGAACATCGTCTTCAGCTTCGCCGGAAGGGTGGAAGAAACAGCAGTCGGATACACCGAACTCAGGAAACGCCGGAGCATGGAGAGGAGTGTCTCCATGATCGGAAGCCCCAGCGCCAGAATCGGGACGACGATTGCAAACGCCGTGGTGGCCTTGGTGGAGCTCTTGATGGATAGCACGGCCAGCACGAACCCCAGAACAAGGCTTCCGGAATCCCCCAGGAATATTTTCGCGGGATTGAAATTGTACCGTAGAAAGCCGAGCAGACCTCCCGCCATCAACACCGCAAGGATCGCCGTGCCGTAGTCTGAGTTCAAATAGGCGATTGGGGCGATCGTGAGGCATGAAATCATCCCGACGCCGGACGCGAGTCCATCAAGTCCATCAATGAGGTTGACCGCGTTTGTGACGCCGATAATCCAGAGCATCGTTGCCACGTAATCGAACACTTCGAGATGCAGATGTCCCGCGCTGTTCGGGAAGCTGATGATCTGGATGCTGAACCCGGCGAAGTAAACAAGGGAACCTATTGCTAGCTGGGCCAGGAATTTTCGCCCCGGCCCTAGAGTCCGGATATCATCCCAGATCCCCAGTGTCAGCATCAACAGGAGGGCAACACCGAGCCACAAGCTCTGCCTGTCCCAGATCCAGATGCGAGACACGAGTTGCGGAGTCAGCAACCAGAGGACGCCGAGCGAAAGCGCGAAGCTTGCCAGAACAGCAACCCCCCCCATGCGCGGCGTTGGCATCTGATGAGTCTTCCGCTCGTTCGGCTGATCGACGGCGCCCACGCGATGCGCGAGGCGAATAACCCACGGCGTGAGGAGGATTGCTCCCGCGGCGGCAGCCGCGAAGGCGAACGCGACAGATAAGAACATGGATGACATACAATTATCCCCTTACGATTGCACCTCCGACGCCGGTCAATCGGCAAACTTTCTCAGCGGCGGATCTCTGCGGGGGTTCCGGTCGACCCGGGAGCGTCCCTCCCCGCTCCTCGCACCGCCCAGCCGCTGGACCGTCACACGGGCGGCAAACTGCGGAAGCGCGAGCATCCGGCGCCAGCGCTCCGGTTGATTCACGAGCCTGTGGAACCACTCCAGGCCCACATTCCGCATCCACGTCGGCGCCCGGTCAATAACGCCTGCGATATAATCAAGAGACCCGCCCACACCGATGCTCACAGGCACCTTCAATCTTTCACGGGTCCTGGCAATCCAGAGATCCTGCTTCGGCGAACCAAAGGCGACAAGAAGGACGTCGGGACTGCACTCCCGGATCCTCAGGCAAATCTCCTCTTCCTCGGCGGGCAGGGGCGAACCGGAGTAGGTTCCGGCGATTACCAGCCCGCTGCAGGCATGCTTCAGTGCCTCGGCCGCGCGCTCTGCCACGCCCGGCGCCGCCCCAAGAAGGAAGAAGCGAAAACCCTTCCCGGCCGCGACCCGCGCAAATTGCTCGATGAGGTCGACCCCTGTGACCCGCTCGGCGATCGGCTTCCCGAGCAGACGCGATGCCAGGACAATCCCCATCCCGTCAGGAATCGCCAGGTCGGCGCTATTGAGGATGTCCCTGAATGTCGCATTGCCGAGCGCGGTCATGATGAACTCCGGATTCACCGTCACCACGTGATGCGAACCCCCGCCGAGGATCATTCGCTCCACAATCGAAAGCGTCTGGGACATCGTTACGCGACTGACGTTAACGGAGAGGACGTCGACGACGTCGGGTCTTTTATGGTTCATGATTTCCCGAGGTTTCGAGGATCGCAGGTTCCATGTCCCGGCCATAAGGCGCGAGCGTCACCGTGTGCGAAACGGCATCGCGTCATTGTGAGGCTGAGGCCCTGTATACCCTCGCGGTGAATCGTATGTTGTCGAAGTAGCACGTGACCGGCTTGTTCAGGAGGCTCTGAAAGTAGAACCGCGTGAAAGGACGCGGAAAGATCAGAGGGACTGCAATCGTGTTCCACGCGTTGGCGATCAACGTAACCTCGGTGGCGACACCGTTGTAGAACGCGATCTTGAGCTTCGCTGGCCCGAGCGGATAAATCTCGGCCCGGAGTGTATCATATTCAGACGGGTCGACCGGGGATTCCTTTCCCCACGTGCCGCTAAGTATGTCGAGGGCGCCCCAGGCCATGTAGCTCACCTCAGCCGAGCTTGATCCGTCCCTGACAACCGCGTGGCTTGAAAAATCCACGGAAGCCCCCCAGGACGTGTTCACAAACGGTTCACGCAATACATCATCGTACACGACTCTGTCGGGTACAGCGGGCGCCGATCCGATGTTGGCAATCTTCATCAAATGCTTTGTTTCACCCATGTTGCCGAATGCATCGAACGCTGCAACTTCAAGCGAGTGGTTCCCGTTGACGTACCTCCAGGTGTTTACCGAGATCGTGTAGGGAGGATTCTTGACAATCGGTGCAGCCAACTCGCCGTCGATCCTGAACTCCACCCCGGCAACAGAGGAGTTGTCTTCCGCCTCCGCGAGGATCGGAACGGTTCCTGAAAGGGGTGCGCCCTCTGTGGGCCCAAGCAGCCGAACGGAGGGAACTACGTCATCCTTCATCGGCACTCTGCCTCCCATGAAGGCGTAGCGGACGGTCTGGAGGAGTATGTCCCGGTAGCCTGCCGGGAGGTTTCGTCTGTAACCGGCGCCAAGCTCGTAGACAATGACGCCCCCGAGCCCCATCTGTTTTACATAATCGGCCTTGGAGCAGATCGTCCGTTCGTTGTCGAACGAGATAAACTCGTCCTCGGCGGATCCGGGCTTGTCAATGCTGATGTACGCGGCCTGCGCGGCAGAGTCCCATGTCACCGGCTGCCGCGCGTACATATCCATAAGCTGAAAATAGGGGATGTTGTCCTTCACGTTGGGAGTAGTCTTCCATGCCTGCCTGGGCCTGGTGACCCCCCCCGTGCTCGTCCCGTCTCCACCCCACCAGCGGTAACCGTAGAAGTCGATGCCAATCCCGAGTTTTGCCGCCGGTACCCCTGCCGCAAGAATGTCCCGCACGGCCTGATCAGCGCATGGAAGCGGCCTGCCGGTGCTCTGAAAGGTCGCTCCTCCGTTGAAGAGTGCGGTGTTATGCCAAGTTTCCCACCTCGACCACGGGCCGGACATGTCGTATGTCATGATATTGATCTGGTCCACGTAGGGGGCCACAGACGCAAGCAGATTGCCGTCAGTTCCCATCCCCACAGCAATGGTCAATATCGACCCGGGATGCTCCGACGTCATCAGCTGCTTCAGCTCACGAACGAGGTCAAGGAAATTCGACGCGCCCTGCAATGGTTCCCAATCGACGTCCACGCCGTCATAGCCGTAATCGGACATGAACCTCACAATGGCTGCAACAAATTTCCCTCGGTTCCCCGGAGACGTCGCTCCCGCAAATGCATCATTGGAAAATGACCCGCCGATGGTGATCAATATTCTTTTCCCGGCTGCATGCGCGGCACGGACGGCGGCGGCGGCACTCACCGGCGTTATACCGTTCCCCTCTCCGGCAAACGTGCCGTTTGCGTTCACAACAAGAGCGAAGTGGATGATATGGGTGACCGCGGAGTACTCAATCTCTTCGGGATTGAGCTGACTTCCCTGCCACCAGCCCCCATAGTACGCGCTCACCCACTTTGGCGGTCCCGCGCTGCTGCCGGCGGCGCAGAGCAGTGCGGCGAGCGCAATCGCAAGGCAACTCCTTTTCGTCATTCATCCTCCAGTTCAGACCGAATCAGACATTGGATCCTTCAGTCCTTCCGCCGCCGGCCTGTCAAAGAGGCTGCGGGTCTTCTCGACCAGCTTGCGAGGCCAGTCCCTTCGCATACACGGCCGCTCAATCGTCACAAAGTAGAGCGCGCAGGCTCCCACTACGATTGGAAGCAGGATGCATCCCTGAACGATCACGTTCAGCGTGTAGATCCCCGTGGGGACAAAACTTCTCGTCAGTGAAGCCAGTGCTCCAATCAGCGGATTGTGGAACAGGTAAATCGTGTAGCACATCCCCCCGATCGTGGTGATCCACAGGTTTGTCATGATGCGGTTCGTGATGACTCCCCGGAAGACCGCCTGGTAGAGGAAGAAGGCGAGGGGGGGGAAAAGGAGCGCCCCCAGGACCGGGAGATGCCCGTGCGGAAAAAGGGTCTTCGACAACCACGGGGAATTCCAGAGAACGAAGAGCGCAGGCCACCCGAGGAGCGACACAAGATCCCACCGGAGGCTCTTCTGCGCGCGCCCGTGCCAGTTCAGCAGATACAGATCCGCCAGGAGGAATCCGATCAGGAAAAAGTGGAGAAAACGGATGATCGTGAGATACATCGGGCTTTCGGGGCCGATGAAAAGCCACTCCGTCAGGGCTGACGCTCCGATCGCCGCGACAATGATGGATCGTCGGGTGATTTTGCTCCGTAGCATGAATATGCGCGAGAGAATCGGCACCAGCAGGTAGAACTGTACCTCGATCTCAAGCGACCAGGCCACGTTGTTTATCGGGTTTTCCGACTGGAAGAGGAGGTTGTGGCTGTAGACAAGACTCGCCCCAAGGTGCGGGAGAAGTTGCCACGACGTACCGCTACCGTCCGCCACTCTGACGAGGAAAAGGAACACCATGCAGAGCATGTAGGGGGGCTCGAGGCGGGTGAGCCTCCGAAGGAAGTACTGACCAAGATGCACACGCGGCCTGCCGAGCAGCCAGTGGGAGGCAAAGGGGTACGCAAGGATGAAACCGCTGATGATAAAGAACAACTCGACACCGCGAAACCCGTGCCGGGCGACAGCCGCAAGGAGGTTCCCGGATGAAGGAACGGTGTATGCGGCTGGCGACTTGAACCCCAGGTTCACCACTAGGTGGAACAGCACCACGCTGCCGATGGCGATGAACCGGAGTCCGTCGATCTCGGATATGAAGCTCCCCGAGGATGTGACCCTCCGGAACGGAGCAAGGAGGCGCCCGCTGAATGAGCCTGACTGGCGCGACTGGTTGTCGGAGAGAATTGGCATGAATCTCACAATCGATGTTCGCCGGCGTTGCCGCGGTTGCACATCATCGCTCGAGGGACGAACCCTTCAATCGGGACGCGACGATCGGTTCCAGATCACGGCGCAATAGCTCTGCAGCGACAAGGTGCCCCCTGGGCTTCCAGTGGCCATTGTCCGGCCAGTACAGGGGGAAGACCGCGCGCGCGGTGTCCCTGAACTCGGAGCACATGTTGGTTACCCCGATTCCGTTGTCCCGGCAGAACCGCTCGATGTGGTCCTGGGGCCACGTCGAATAGAGCGTGTCGGATCTGAACCCCCAGAACCGACGGCCGACGGCCCACTCTCTGGTGCTCGCCTGCATTCCGTACGGATACAGGTTCACGGCGAAATCGATGTTCCGGCTGCGCAGCGTATCACGGATCATCAACAGGTAGCGCTGGGAGAGATCCCAGTCCGAAGCCGTTGCATGGTAGTTCCCGCGCAGCATGGCGTATTTGTCGTGCTGGAGGTCTCCCGAGAAGTTTCCCTCGTGACGGGCTCCCTCCAGGTAGCGGTCGATTCTGACGCGAACGAAATTATACAGCCGCGTGTGGTCCTTGAAGAAGTCCTTGACCCGGACCAGGAGGCCGCGATTTTCCCCCTCGGCCTCCGGAGCAGCGACCCCCAGGGGAACCCCATCGGAACTGAACCTGGCAAGCTTCGAATACGTGATATCGTCGAATGCGTCGGAGAGATCATAATTAAGTATCACCATGTCCGGCTCGAGGGCAAGCCCACCGTTCTTCAAGTAGAGGTACTCCAGGATGGGCGAATAGCTCCCGACCCCCGCATTGACTACCTCCACCCGTCCCACACCGAATTTGTCGGCGAGCATCGATTCGAGGTGCTTGGAAAAGGTTTCCTGCCCTTCGACCCCATCGCCTTCCGTGAACGAGTCCCCGAGCATGAGTATCCTGAACGTCCCGCCGGGCTTCGGCACGGCGAATTCCCTGTCGCGCAAACCGGCAGAGCTGATCCGGTAAGAGGTGTTGAACTCGGTTGACTGGTAACGCCCGGTGGCCCCGGGGATAAACCTGTGGTGAAGCGTCGTGTCGGAAGTCACGAAGAAGTATCGCATTATTTCCCGGGGGGTCGAAAGCCGCAGGGCCACCTCCACGCCGCCAAGCGCAAGCAGGATGCTTGCTACAAGTAGAGCGATGTGGAGAGCCGTTTGCGCGGGACGCGAAAGGGGTAGAGCCCCGGCACGCCCCTCCCCCGTATCCACCGCTTCGCCCGTGAAAGCCTTTTCAACAGCGCTCATCAATACGCCTGAAGCTCTTTGATTTTGAGGTCGCCCAGATTCTTCCGCGACAGTGCTTCCGCAATCCGGTTGGCAAGCTGGATGTTGGTCACCAGTGGTATCCCGAAGTCCACCGCTTTTCTCCTTATGCGATAGTCGTTCGAGAGCTCGCTCTCCTGGTAGTTCTTCGGTATGTTGACGACCAGGTCGATGGCGCGTGATTCTATGAGATCCTCCGCCTGGGGGGAGCCGTCCTCGGAAGGCCAGAACACGGGTGTCGATTTATACCCACATTCGCTCAGGAATTCCGATGTGCCTCGTGTCGCGAAGAAGGCGACGTTCAATTCCCTGAAGAGCCGTGCGCTATCCAGGAACGCGACTTTGTCTACGAGAGGCCCAGTGGAAAGAAGCACGCTCCTGACCGGGAATTTGAAGCCGACGCTGATAAGTGCCTTCAGAAACGCCTCGTCAAAATCGTCTCCCACGCAGCCCACCTCTCCGGTGGAAGCCATCTCGACGCCAAGCGTCGGGTCCGCGCCCTGCAAGCGGGTGAACGAGAACTGCGGCGCCTTCACTCCTACGTAGTCCAGTCCATAGAAGAGCCCGTTTATCGGCGTGACGTCCTCTCCGAGCATGCCCCTGATTGCCAGCTCGATAAAGTTCCTCTTGCACACTTTCGAAACGAACGGGATGCTCCTCGATGCCCGGAGATTGCACTCGATGACTTTCACCTCCGTCCCGCGGGCGAGATACTGGACGTTGAACGGCCCCGTGATGGAAAGTTCCCTGGCGATCTCCGCGGATATCTTCTGTATCCGTCGGATTGTCTCCTGGAATGTCCGCTGAGGGGGGAGCACAAGCGTCGCATCGCCGGAGTGCACCCCCGCATTTTCCACATGCTCCATGACTGCCGAGGCGACAATCGTCCCCCTGACTGCAACGGCGTCGACCTCCACCTCTTTGGTGTTCTCCATGAACTTCGAGATCACCACAGGGTGATCAGGAGAGACCTCGGCGGCCTTCCCCAGGAACGATTTCAGCTCCTCGGCGTTCGTCGCGACCCCCATTGCCGCGCCGCTGAGGACGTAAGAAGGCCGTATGAGCGTCGGATACCCGATCCCCTCGGCGAATCTCTGCGCGTCGTCGAGGGAGGAGACCTCGCTCCAGGGAGGCTGATCAACGCCGATCCTGTCGAGGAGCGCGGAAAACTTGTGGCGGTCCTCAGCGCGGTCGATATCCAGCGGGGATGTCCCGAGGATGCAAACCCCTTCTTCAAGAAGCCGGAGGGCCAGGTTGTTCGCGATCTGCCCCCCCACGGAGACGATAACCCCACTGCAGTGCTCCCGCTCGACGATGTCCAGTATGGTCTCGATATTGATTTCGTCGAAGTAGAGCCTGTCGCACATGTCGTAGTCGGTGCTCACAGTCTCCGGGTTGAAATTCAGCAGCACCGACCCGTATCCCAACCGGCGGAGCGTTTGTGATGCATTGACGCAGGACCAGTCGAACTCCACCGAGCTGCCAATCCGGTAGGCCCCGGAGCCGAGCACGAGGATATTCTTCGCTCCGCTGTAGGAGACATCATCTTCCGAGGCGTTATAGGTCAGGTAGAGGTAGTTTGTCCTGGCCGGGTACTCGGCCGCGAGCGTGTCGATCTGCTTCACGAACGGCTGGATGCCGAGGTTGCGTCGCAGTTTTCGGATTACACGCTCTTCGAGCCCGAGTGTCCTGGCCACCTGCTTGTCGGAGAAGCCCGCCTTCTTCGCTTCTGCAAGCAGCTCCCGTGGACAGGGACCCCCCGTGTACGACCTTAACTTTTGCTCGACGCCGACCACGCTTCGTATCCGCTCCAGGAACCAACTGTCGATGAACGTGAGTGCATGCACCCGTTCAGCTGTGAATCCTCTCTTGAATGCTTCCGCGACAGCAAAGATTCTGTCGGGGCCCGGGCGGGAGAGCTGTCCTTCGATATCCGCACTCTCCGTGAAACGGTCGCCGCACAGGCCGTCGGCTCCTATGTCCAGCATGCGGACTGCCTTCTGGATGGCTTCTTCGAAATTTCTCCCGATCGCCATGACCTCTCCAACCGACTTCATCGCGGAGCCAAGCTGCGTGGAGACATTCCTGAATTTCTTCAGGTCCCAGCGGGGAACCTTGACCACCACGTAGTCGAGCGCCGGCTCGAAGCAAGCGCTGGTCACGCGGGTGACGGCATTCTGCAGCTCCGTCAAGGAGTAGCCGAGTGCGAGCTTTGCAGCGACGTAAGCCAGGGGATACCCGGTCGCCTTCGAAGCGAGCGCGGAACTCCGGCTGAGACGGGAGTTGACTTCGATGACGCGGTATTCATCGGAGAGGGGGTTGAGCGCAAACTGTATGTTGCACTCCCCCACAATGCCGAAATGACGGATCACGCGAAGCGAGAGTTCTCTCAGGAGATGGTATTCCCTGTTTGAAAGCGTCTGGCTGGGGGCGACGACGATGCTCTCGCCTGTGTGTATGCCCAGGGGGTCCAGATTCTCCATGTTGCAAACGGTAATGCAGTTGTCCTGGCTGTCCCGCACCACTTCGTACTCCACTTCCTTCCAGCCGTAGAGGTCCTCCTCGATGAGAACCTGAGGTGAATGGGCAAGGGCCCTCCGGACATTCGCGCCGAGATCTTCGGCAGTGGCGCATCGACCGGAGCCGAGGCCGCCAAGCGCAAAACCGACACGTGTCATGACCGGATAGCCTATCTGCGCGGCCGCTGCGAGCGCGGCTTCGACGGAGTTCACAGCGCTCGATAGGGGGGTCTTGATGCCGATCTCTTCCAACCGCCGGACGAACGACGCCCTGTCCTCTGTGTCCTGAACGGCCTCAATCGGCGTCCCCAACAGGGTAACGCCGTGCGTCTCGAGCGTGCAGCGCCGCGCGAGCTCCAGCCCGCAATTGAGCGCGGTCTGTCCTCCGAAGCCTATCAGAAGCCCGTCGGGTTTCTCTTTTTCGATCACCCGTTCCACGAAATCCGGGTTCACTGGGAGGAGATACGTCCTGTCTGCGAGGTCCTCGGAGGTTTGTATGGTAGCGATGTTGGGATTCACCAGGACGGTGAATATTCCCTCCTCTTTCATGGATTTGATTGCCTGGCTTCCCGAATAATCGAACTCCCCCGCTTCGCCGATCTTGAGGGCGCCGCTTCCGAGTATCAGGACCTTATGAGGCTTGGCTGTCATGAG
>Ga0335081_10018876_pt1 | contig 11150 bp, 7 predicted proteins | sample Lox_Sample_35_FD_206713 | JGI IMG/M metagenome (GOLD analysis project Ga0335081, IMG submission 206713) | Soil microbial communities from Loxahatchee National Wildlife Refuge, Florida, United States - Lox_Sample_3.5 | ecosystem: Environmental > Terrestrial > Soil > Wetlands | place: USA: Florida...
CATTTCCGCGTATATTTGTGCGGCATGCATTTGATATGTTGCTTCATTGTTGCGTTGGCTGTGTTTTTTCCGCTTCGTCTGCAAAAGATAAATATGTGCAAAGGGAATAGGGGTGCTACTTCAATCGAAAATACCGGATACATACATCGGTTCGGGGGGGCTGGTAGAAAAGACAACCCTCCGTCACTCGTTGCGGTCACTCTGACCTCATCTAGCTTTACATGCATCTTCTGATGGGCCCTGAAATTAGCAGGAATTAATCTTCGCGGGAGCACTCGTGTTCAAGTTCATATTTGGTACCACGGTACCAGGATATTGAATTCAGCGACTCCAGGAGCGATTGGTACGACCCATATACAAACTCATTTGCAATCGACTGGGTATAATGTTCGTCCGTTGACTCTGCCTTTGACGAGGCTGTGGCATCCGAGCTCGACGAGTACTGGGGATTGACAACGTTCGTCGACGGGGGTGGTGTCGTGGGTACAATCGGGGCTGAAGGCAATGTTGTCTGAGTAGGCGGTGTCGTCTCTGATGTTTCTGTTGGGCGATAGGTCAAGGATGGATTGCGCAACATAATAAGCCTCAACTTTTGATAAAATTGCTGGAACCAGAGGAGTTCGCGATGGGAAGAATGAACAAATTTGAATTCTGGAGTGATGCGACGAGAGCCATTCAGGTTCTCAAACTCGTTCGCCATACCGTCGATTTCTTGACAGACATTAGCAATGAAATATGAAAATGCGACGCATACTGTTCCTCAAGTTCGTCGGCAGGGAAGCGTCATCAAAGTCAAAGTCGTAAACATCATGCCTATCGTAAACGGCGCCGAGGGCATCAAGCGTCTCCCTCGTCCAGCTGCTTGCGGCAGTCGGAATCAGTCGTGCAGACATGGGAGTCGGTTTTCTGTTGCGGGCAGGAGCCGAGGATGGTGCAGAGCCGGCCTTGCCAAAGAGCGAGAGAAGCAGGGGCGATGCGCTGCCCTTGAGCGAGCTAGCAGTCAGACGTCGCTGTGCGGCAGCAGGCCGGGGGGGACACCTTGCGGGCCTGCGGGGAGCAGACGCGTGCCGACTGCGGATGTCGGAGACGGTGGGCGGGTCAGGGAGGGGGGTGCGAGGCGGCTTCGACAACAACATCAACGGAACGAAGGGCGGCCCGGCCGGGGATGGGCGGCTGGCGCGTCTCCCTGCGGAATGGCCAAGCGGGCGGGACGCGGTCCCGCATGTTTTACTTTCCTTAGGGCAAGCCCTAGATATATTGGAGCCTTCGCGCACACATTCATTTTAATCAAGCCTTCTCAAATTGCCGTGTATCCACGAATACGTATTTGTGGGTGGCAAGGCGCGAGAGGCGATCAATCCATCAACGATTCTACATCATCAATTTTCTATCCTACATCATCCCAGCATTGTTTCAACATTGTTAGATCAAAAACTGGCCTTACTGCATTTTTTTACTTCAGAAGGATTATTGTTCTAAATCTATCTCATCTAGTGTTTAGTGACTCAATAACATCATGCAAAGAGCCAAGCTACCATCCAAAAAAGACCAGTGAAGGCCCAAAAATGAGTTTGGAGATTGAAGTAGCCGAGAAACAAACTGCTGTAGCATCTCTGGATATAATCCTAGTCTGTTTTGAATATATCTTTACTACGCATGTAGATCCCATCTTCATGGCCTTCGATGCATAGTCAATCTACTTCAATGCCCAGCAAGAATCTCTCTATTGTTTGACCATCTAATATAATAACAAGAGTTTCTCTAGAACAATGGACAACTATTATAACAATCCCATGCATTTAGTTCATTAATTTAAACTCATCTCTTCAGCTTATTTTGTTAACATCAAAGATCACTACCGTGTACCTTTTGTTTTCAGCACCCATAAAACATGAGCTCTAATTCATTCTTTTCTCTCTTTATCTATATATGATATAATTTTACTATCTTTTATCAGATAATATATCTATGTATTAGCTACTTTAATATTTTTATAAATGACTTAATATATCACTTGATTTATTTGTAGCATCAGACAATCTGTAAATATCAAAATTGATCAATGAACCGAATTAACAAGTAATTAACTTCTTTTTAAATCAATTAGTAGTTAATTTGCTTGATTTTTTACTGGTCAGCCAATCTTGATGAATATATATCATATAGATAACTTAATTATCTCTCAGATGAGAGAGATCTGCAGATAAAAGAGGATTAAATGGAGCAAACTCATTGGATAGAGGTTTATTAGATAAAAGAATAGGTAGATAGTGATATAGAAGTTATTAAAAACTAATAACTATGAGGCTTATTTGAAAAACCAGTCAAATATTCTGGTAACCCTGGTGAGAATGCTGATTTTTAGTTTTATCAACTGAATCATTACTTTAATATGACGGTGGTTATAGATAGTGATATCTACTGATTGGTTCAAACTAAATACCGATTGAAAACTGATAAAAGATTAACTAAAGACCAACTAAAAACGAACTGGAGATTAACTGAAGACTAACTGAAAACTGACCAATAAATCTCGACTCATTAAGTGAGTCTAGCTGTGACTTTTCGAATGTAAACTGGATCTTAGATCACTGAAATTGCAATATTGATCAAGTTAATTTAAAACTTAATTACTTTTCAATAAAAATTATATAATAGTAAAATTAACTATAATATAATGAAAGTAAAATATAATTTATTAACATTCGCTTGAAAAATTTAACTCCGACTTGAAAAGCTTTTTTCTTCTCTTTTTATTCGCAATTTTCCTATAATTATATATTATAGCCATTCTATAATGCTTAGTCTGTTAGAATAATACTCAATAATATCCGCTGGTCCAGTCAGATTTCAGTTTGCCGATAGATCTGATTCGACTGGTAGATATTACTGCCGACTTATAACCTGACCGATAAGCTTATTATTCAAGTTATAAGCTTTATGTTACTGATCAATTTTCGAATCAGCTTTTACACTTGGCCAGCCTGATTCAACTGGTTCGGGATCAGATTTACGTCTTATTAAATCTGACTTAACCGATGAAACATTTGTAATATATAAATATTATAAATCTAGGTTAAAAAATAATTTATATATAACCGGAATATTTCTACTATGAGATTTATGTTTAATCTTCCATTATATAGAATTATGTAATTTCGGATCAATAAAACCATATAATCTAACTTGTTCAATATGAAATATTAAAAAAGCCAACTCAATCGATATTTAAATTAACTCAATTAATAATATAACTTTGATGATCTGGGTTCCAGTTCATTTTATAAGAATTATAATCTGATTCAATCCAAAACCTGAAAAATGCCGGTTAATCTTCAGTTAACTCCCCGGTTTGGCTTGACTGGCGGGCATCACTGATAATACTGGGGTTGTTATGTTTCGTTCCATATTTTAAGGTTAGTCCTAGAATATTTTATCCCTTTTTATAGACATAATTAATTGACCTTTTTCTCAATTAGCTATAAAACTACACCACCGCAGGCCATTTGGAACGTCCGATTTAGAATTATGCTATTCGAAACAGAAATTAAATATGGCGGTGGTCCATTTCCCAACCTGGTGACCGGCGACTCTACAGTATGATAGGTAGTCCTCTACAAACCGCTCGCACCTTTCCCGCCCTCGTCTTCGGCAACGGTGTTCGATGTCTTTTGTACCGATTTCTCCACCAAGTGCCCACATTGATAAATCTCTTGAGAGCGAGTCGGGAGCGGGACAGCACAAAATTGATCAGATTCCCTCATTAATCCCCGAGATCCGATTCAATTCGAAATGCCTGACGAAATTCCTCGCCAGTTGGAGGTGAAATTGGGAATCCGGGTGAAAGGTATCGAACCACATACACCGTTCTCCAGAAACGCACTTGTCATCGTCAAACCCATACTCGGTAGGATTGTCCAGGACTTTGTGAAAGAATGCATTGGCATCGTAGATCGTAGCATGCACATCCGCGTGTCGCAACCGAAATGCTCGCACATGTTGAGTTAGAGCCGAATTCCACTTTGTCACCTGTGGCTCAAAGTCGTGGTATTGGCCTGCAGTCAGAGCACTAAACCAACTTTCCTTGAACTGACCTTCAGGTGTGCGATTTAGTGGTGGCACATTCATGAAGATAAAATGACGAGCCTCATGAGAGTAGAGGTCTGCGACCGATTCGAACAGAACCGTCATTGCACGCTCTATGTTCGGGACCCATGCCACATTGTTTATCCCAATCCAAATCACTATGAATTAACAAGGAACAGTCGATATAATACCGAAAACTGAGTTCGCAGAAGACCAGGGCTGCGGTTTCGTCCTGTTTCCAGCAAACGGGATAAAGTCATGCAGAACTTGATCAACAAAGCCAGGGCAGACATTATCCCAAAGCGTCTCTCGCTCAACAGATGACCCACTGATGGCGTAATCGTATACGTAAGAAGTTGTCTCGAGTTCATTAGTAAGCCAGGCGACCTGATATCAGTGATATAAAACCCCCTCGAATTACCCAGTTTGGGCCGCCATGAAAAGAGTGGCCCGGGAACGGCGGATTTCCCAGAGGATTGTGCGGGCCTGGTTGCTCTCCCCGTGAATCGAAGCCGACAGAACTATAGGAATCGCCACTGGCCATCAGCAGCATTAGGGTCGGGAGCCAACAATACGAAAAAGAACGATTCAGGAGCATTTGCATTGTGCGGCGATTGGGGCAAGCGCGGAAGGCGGGAGTAGAACACGGCTCCCACGGCGACAAAAACAAGTATCGCGAGAGTAACGCGACAGGGGGCGGACCTCCTCGCTCCGGGGCTTGCTTGAGTCCACATGGGTCGGTCGTGCTCGCAAGGGTGGGCCGCTTGGACGGGGTGGGCGAGACGGCGGGCTCGACCCGCTTTAAATAGCAACCAGCGGGAGAGGTCGATGCCACGCCATGATTGGTTGGAAACAACGATCCGTAGCTGATTGGTCAGAAATAACGATCGGCCAACTCCATATAAGATCGCCGGCTTGGGCCCCAGCCGCCAAGCTCCGTCTTGAGCTCCAAGACGTCAGGGTGCATGGCCAGAGGCCATATGTCCAGTGTCTCGCATGTCAGCGACGTTCACCATGAAATGTTGGTGGGCGCGTGTGCGGCGCCATCCTCGGGCCACAGTGCGCGGCATCGTGGGAAGGTGGCCATCCCCGGGGTTTCCTGCCACGCAAACCTCAAAAGCGATCCCTGTTGACCTGATAGATAAACGCTCGCTTTCGAGCCGACACATTAGCCAGTGCATCGATAGGAAACCTGAATCAACTGCAGTCTCGAACCGACAGGCTTCCTCTGCGCCAGCTTCTTCCAAATCTGCTCAGTGAAAGCCTCCGAGACCATTCGTCCATCCAGACGCAGATCCCTGTTGTTGAGCCTAAAGGGTATATCGAAAACGGAGTATCGGCACCCTCCGAACAGATGCATTCACTGGATTCACGCGCCGTGAGGAGTCGTCTCCCATGCGGAACGGGAATGAGGTGCGGCTCCGGTCTATTCTAACCAATAATCTTCAGACGACGTAATATTTCCAGCAAGAACGAGAAGGGGAATAATACGTTCGGGCGAAAAGGAAATCTACGATGCTCCGAGTGTCGACGACGACATAGCAGGGTATGAAACGCCTCACCGATTTGTATTAATCCATCAGTGCATATACGACTCCCTATGGTTACGGTGTGAATTTCGTCGCTCACGAAACCTCTGCACGAAGGTCGCCGGACCCAGGACAGCCGCGCCCGTAATGGTTTCTCGTCCTCCGCCAACCCCGATGGAGGCAAGGATCGACCCAAGCGATGCGTTGCTGCTGCAGTATGTGTACTCGCAAGAGGGTACCATAATGGCTGCATTGGCCAAGTTAATGGCTGCTGTTTACGGACCCGCCATTTCGCACTCCGCCCTTCGACATGCACTCCTTGCGACAGCGGCAGAGAGCCTTCCACAGTCGCTGTTTGGGAACAAATTTGAAGATGAGAAACTAAAGGCGTACCAAGCCCTTCGTGTGCGTCTGAATGATCCATCTAAACTTACCGAAGGTGACGTGTTTGCTTCTTACGTACTTGCATACTCTGCCTTTGGAATTTGGCTGGAGCAGTCCGCAATACACACCAAAGGATGCAGAGCAATGTTGATCTGCTGGAGAGAGATGGGCAAATCTGGGGTTGACACGCAGCTCTTGGACACGTTTGCACCGCTCCTCTGGGATTGGATTCATTTTTATCACGAGTTTTACGAGTTTTCGGTGCCAGATACCTTTCCTACGTTCGGTGAGAGCATGCAATGCCTTTCAAAACTTCGTCAAACGGGAACACCAAAGGAAGCATGGGAAAACCCTATCACTTCAGCGGCTCATGATTACCTCGGTTACCTGTTTACAATTTCGCTCTGGTGGCTGCATCATGTCGCGGCACAGGAAGAGATACAGGGATTCAATCGAATTGCACGAGTCAAGCCCTTAGTGGAGTATATCAAGGCAAAACTTGCCGATCGGGAATTTCAGAAGGCCTTGGAATATATGCAAGGCTGGCTTCTGCGGCAGGATCTCGATGACTGCGCGAGCGATGTAAAATTCGTCAGATATCAGATTATCCAGTTACACTCGGTCCAAATTGTTCTCGCCATCCTAGAGAATCCCTCAACGTTAAGCGGTCTGCAGTCCCTTGGAGTGGCAGAGATCGGCCTCAGTCTCATTCATTCGTTAAAGACTCAAACTGCAGCAGCATGGCCGTTTTGGAATTATTACGAGGAAGACTACTGCCGACTTGTCACGCTGGCAGGGCTATGTATTCCACCGGGAAGCGAAGAACGTACTGTCCTTTTTGAAGAAGCTAAGCCTGTCAGTAAGTGCTTGGGTGATTTCTGAAACAGATCGCTTAGGGATGCGTGAGTTGTCTATGTACTTGAAGATGTGGATGGCGTCGCGGACGAGGGAGGGGATTCACAACGTTTTGAATTCACTTTGGGCTGCCTGGTCCTTCGATGGATGTGGCTTTGATCTTCTTTCCTCTGAGTAGCAACCGCATCAAGATACTTGAGTACCATCGCCAGGATGTATGTATTTGGGGTATATGGTACGTAGTATGTGTGGTATAACGATGTCTTGATATCTTTTTCTACTTTAGAGCACAGTGGTATCCGCTCTTTAAATACCTACCTGATGATATACAGTATGTAGTTCGAAATGTATTGTGCTTCGCATTATACTTATCTCCGAACACGATGAATATGTTGGGCGGATCACTCTATTAATGAGTACTGCATGTACTATAAAAGCTAGTGCCAAGATAGAATGCATTCAATTCAATCTATTTTCCGCAGTCATCCTTGCGCACCTGTAACCCACTCCCCGCTCAAGAGAATAGTCTTATCACTTTATTGCCAATATACAGGAAACACTAAGGAGCTTCTGACTTCACCATCGTTATCGGATTGAATATCGCTCATAAATTCTAACATCATCAATAAAAAATGGAATATTCTGTTTTCGAAGGCTTACTAGGTCTTCATGTGATATTTCCAACGATATTTTTAACCATGCAAACGTCCCTGTGGCTGGCTGGCTATCAACAAAAAGCGACGATTTTCTGTGCGAATCCTGATTTAAAAGTAAAATCAGTGTAGGAGAAAGTTGAAAGGAGGCGGTTTTAAATCCGGTTGTTGCGTTCAGAATGTTTTTTGACCTCCCGAATACAATTTAATAGAAGAAGGAGGATATGGCTATATGAAAGATTAATCAAGTTACTGGATCAATTCAGCTGTGCTTCCATTCTCCAACAAATAAAATCCCGTTCATGAGACGGAAAATATCTCCGCTCATCTTTGATATACGTGAATCCAAGACCCTCCGACTTGCCCAATTACCATACTTGGGTTGACCATAGATCTTTGTGATCCCACATGCTCTGGCTACTGCTAAAATCTCTTTACACGCCCAAGTCATAATTTCCTGACCCCAGTAGTCGAATCCCAACCAATAACCTATCTTCCAGCCGTCCACATCGGGAGCAACATCAATTCTACCCATAGGTTTGCCGATACATTGCTCTCGGATCGCGAACTTGAGCGACGCGATTTCAGGTTGATTTTGTTTCAGATTTTCCAAATATTCAAAGTATTGAACAGCATGTTGCCGGGTATAATGTAGGGGAAGCTGAGCTAGGTCGATAGTGACAGCGTCTGTTTGAAGTAGGCGAGTAATCTCATCGATATCAGATTCGCGGAACGTTGATAGAGAAAAACCATCAGAGGCGGCGGAGCCAACTGGGGGGGTTGCGGGAATCTGTTTCATGATGATACGTGGCTCGCGCGATTTAGGATGGGAAAGGGTATTCGCAAAGGCGGTTAGGGCCGATTTCCGAGCACATTATCAACCATGCCCACGTGGGAAGCGAAACTGGTCGTCGCCGCGCATGGGATTACGTAACCCATCGCGGGTTTGAGATACGATATATAAGGTTGGGACGAAACCTTAACTACTTTCCTTTTCCGTCAAGTCCAATCCAGCAGTTAACATAACCATGTTTGTCGTTTCGCTAGGTAGTCACTCGGAGTGGATTGGAGAAGAGGGCTTGGGAATTTGCGACTTCTAAACAGCTTCACCGTCGATGCAACGGATGGCCTGTGTGGGCTAAATGCCTTCCGGCCACACCTCCAAGTTCCTGGACCTTGACCATAAATGGCGACCTGCCGGGGAGTTTAAAGTGCCGGAGGGCATTCACCCAGTGCATCGCTCTACAGGCTACATTTATCCACATTCATTGACCTTATCGATGGTTTCGGCAATAACTGCAATCCTCCGAGACTCTTCCCAAGGAGCAATCCTCAAGCCCACGGTCGGAGGCTCAAGTCCGGCCATCATGCAACCACTCTCAGATGGTTCAATCTGCTCTCGGTCTTTACTTGCCTCGTCATTGTCAGTTTATTCACAGTTCTTACTGAGGTCACCACAGTCACTTTGTCCATTTTCTGTTACATGCCAAGCACCCAGCAACCTTCTCAGCGGAAATCGATCACGCGACATTGGCTAGTGCGACCCCACGCCTATCCACCAATCAACTATTCCAACACAAGTCTAGACTTCTTCCGCCTTCCGCTTCCGTTTCCGCCCCACCCCGAACTCGTGATCAAGCCACCCAATCCGCCTCGTCACTGGAAGGTGGGCCGTTGCTCGGCCGCTTGTGGCCCCCACCCTCCGTTATCGGAACCTCGATATTTATAACATGGCAATGTGGCAACCGGTCCCTGACCTTCCGTACCTCACGCGTTACACTCAATTCTCCTGCGGTTTTCATTTTCCTCATGATGGCCGATACTGACGATCTAACGATATCATTGTCAGACAGGTTTCCCCAGGAAGATGAAGGACCGAACGAGGATACTGCCAAATACATTTCGTTTTCGACCGACGGGTATTTACCCACAAACGAGTCTCCGCCCCATCGCGCTTCGACGATCTGTCATGGCGATCTGAATGGTCTCCAACCATATACTCCAACATTCCCTCTATATGATATCCCATCGACCACAGCAAATGACATGCTACCAACCAGCGATGGTTCTATTAGCATATACGACCCGTCCAGTGAAGCCCATGTCTGCGTTGTCCAGACAGAGCCCGTTGATATCGCTTTTCTCACCTCTACTTTACATGATACAACCTACGTGCCATATCTAATCAGACCGAGTGATCGGACAAGCGATCATCTTCAATTTATTCCCTCATATGCCACTAGTGGCATTCCATTTTTTGAGGAGAAAATTCTGGATTCGAAAGCAACAGCTGGCATGGTTCCCTTCTGGACATCCAGCATCGTTTCCAGTGTTCCGGCTGATATCCCTGACAATGAGTTCGGTGGCCTCAGTTTCCAAAAGTCAAGGAAAAAGAGAGCGTACATTAAAGCCTTTTTATGACTCACATTAATTATACTTAGGAAGTACCAACGGAAGAACCAGAACGTTCAAGCCGGCAATAACCAAGTGGGAAGGAGAGGGAAATTACGATGTGCCGCCTGCAGGAAAATTAACAGCAGGGTATTTTTCGATTTTTTGAGGCTTATAATGGTGTATAGTGCACTTATGATACCGTTACTTCTACCTGTTTGTATTGTGTACGCCACAATATAGCCTCCCCGTGCATTAAGCTCTGGGGTCCAAAAAGAGAACAAATGCAACTGTTCGGATCTCCATCTCAGCTATCAGACGCTATCGATTCACGCGACGTCTTAGCTTTGCAATGGCTTTACCAGCACCCCAAGGCCCGTGGAACTGGGTTTTGGATTTTTGGGCAGACCAAGTTGTTTAAATTTATCGAGTTTTTAATCCCGATTTATACGCCGGGAATATCGTCTCTGCCTCTGCGGCACGCCCTTCTGTGTTTCGTCGATCGCATTCTGTCGATTCCGGAAACTTCTCGGTGGAATCCTAACCACCAAGTCGCCACCATCCCGAGTCATGAATCTTGTAAACTGAGCCAGGCAAGGAGGGCGCTACTCAAAAAGCAACCTGCGCAGTGGGACGAGGCGGACATTTTTGCGACATCGTTTTTGGCAGCTCTTGCTCCAACTGCAAATGAATTTAAAATTCATGCTAAAGGGTGTATCTCTATTATGAGACATATCACATCGTCTGTTATGAAACAACCTCGGCTTACGCAGTTTTGGTCACTTGCTGTAGAGTTTATGCTCTATTACGGGAATCCCAAATTTCTTTCTGACCACGAGTTTTTCTGCCTCTATCTTGCATGTAATGAGGCCATGACCACGACGACCCCGGAAGATCAAGTTGGACTCCTCCATCGAGGCCTTGATTTAGTAGTCGGGCTTTTGCTTCATCGCAGTGCACTGGGACGGGTTGTTCAAGATGTGTTGGGGAAAGGTATAGAAAGAACGACAACTACGAATGTAATTGCAAAGATGGAGGCGGCACAGGAGGCATTTTTGGAAGAACACGATATATACGGTGGAAACGAAGACGAGTTGGATCTTAAAGCCGTTTTCCACTGCGAATGTCAACTGCTACTCGCCGTAATTCGAAACTTCCAATCCACAAAACAATTTACCCCATCAGGGCTCCATGATGCAAGCTCTGTATTAATCGGATTGGTATTGAAGAGGATCGGTGGTTCCAAAAAGGT
>Ga0335081_10018878_pt1 | contig 11149 bp, 10 predicted proteins | sample Lox_Sample_35_FD_206713 | JGI IMG/M metagenome (GOLD analysis project Ga0335081, IMG submission 206713) | Soil microbial communities from Loxahatchee National Wildlife Refuge, Florida, United States - Lox_Sample_3.5 | ecosystem: Environmental > Terrestrial > Soil > Wetlands | place: USA...
GAAAGCGTGGGCCTTTTGCCAAACGATCCGATCTCGAAAGGACTGTGATTTGTTTGCCATGCTCGCTTCTCACTACCCGCTACTCGCTACCCGCTTCATGCAAACTGCCGCAGGAACCGCAGGTCGTTCTGATAGAAGTAGCGGATGTCATCGATGCCGTAGAGCATCATGGCCAGGCGCTCGAGGCCCATGCCGAAGGCGTACCCGGTCCAGACCGCGGGATCGTAGCCCACGGCTTCAAACACGGCCGGATCCACCATGCCGCAGCCGCCGATTTCGATCCACTCCTTGTGCACCTTCGGCAAATGCCGCGCGGAGAGATCGACCTCGAAACTGGGCTCGGTGTAGCCGAAGTAGTGCGGACGGAACCGCGTCTGGGTGTCCGGCCCGAGCAGGGCGGCAAAAATATAATCGAGCAGCGCCTTGAGGTCCCGCACGGTCACGTCCTTGTCGACGTAAAGGCATTCGAGCTGGTGGAAGTTGGCACTGTGGGTGGCATCGGTCGTGTCGCGCCGGAAGGTGCGGCCGGGCGAGACGATCCGCAGCGGCGGCGGCTGCTTCAGCATGGTGCGGATCTGCACCGAGGAGGTGTGGGTGCGCAGCAGGTATTTCTCGCGCGCCACCCGGCGGGAGACGTTGCCGAAGCGTGCCGCGTCGGGAAAATAGAACGTGTCCGTCACGTCGCGCGAGGGATGGTCCAGCGGCGTGTTGAGCGCATCGAAGCAGTAGAATTCGGTCTCCACCTCCGAGCCGTCGGCCACGGTGAAACCCACCTTGCGCAGGATGCGGCACATCGCCTCGCACACCAGCGTGAGCGGATGATAGGAGCCGGGGCCGCCGTCGGGCGACGGCAGCGTGGCGTCGACGGGCGGCCCGAGCTGGGCGGCAATCTCGGCGTCCTCCAAGGCCAGGAGCGTGGCGTCGAGGACCGCCTGGATCTGGGCCTTGGTCTCGTTGATGAGCCGCCCCAGTGCCGGGCGCTGCTCCTTGGGCACGGCGCCCATCTGTTTCATGAGCCCGGTGAGTTCCCCGTGGGGGCCGACGAGGCGGGCCTTGGCCGCCTCAAACTCGGGGCGCGTGCGGACCGCCGCGATATCGGCGCGCGCCTTGGCAAGCAGGTCGGAGAGTTGGTCTTGCATGGGTTCTCTCACCACAGGTCACCCGGAGGCATCCGGAGGCGCCAAGCCGCGTCCGCCGGGAGCCGCCGGGCACCGCCGAGTTGATGCATAGTCATCTGTGCCATCCGTGGTAAAAACAAAAGGACGGGCTCCCGACGCGGGGCCCGTCCTGTAGAAAAGAGGTTTGGAACGGGAACGCGAGCCTCGCGTGGCCCACCCCGGCCGAGGCCTAGGTCTTGGCGGCGCCGGCCTTGGCTTTCAACGCGGCCCGAGCCTTTTGCACGAGGCTGTTAAACGCCGCCTCGTCGCGCACGGCGAGGTCGGCCAGCATCTTGCGGTCGAGCCCAATACCGGCGGCCTTCAGTCCCTCGATGAAACGGTTGTAGCTGATCCCGGCGTTGCGACAGGCGGCGTTGACGCGCACGATCCACAGGCCGCGCCAGTCGCCCTTCTTCTTGCGGCGGTCGCGGTAGGCGTACTGCCAGGCGTGCTGGACGGCCTCTTTCGCGTACCGGAACAGCTTGGACTTGCTGCCGAAATAACCCCGCGCGTATTTCAGCACCTTCTTGCGGCGCTTGCGCGAGGCGGGGGAGTTCGTGACACGAGGCATGTTGGATCAGGATGGTTATGGTCGCCGGCGGGTCGCCTGCAGAATCACCCCCTGGCGAAAGGTTGGTCTAGCCCATGCCATGCGGGAGGCATTTCATGAGCGCCGCGGCGTGGCCGGGAGCCAACGCCTTGGGCCGGGCCAGCCAACGCTTCTGCTTCGGCGACTTCTGGCTCGCGTGGTGGCGCGTCCCGGGCGAGCGGTGCATGAGCTTGCCGTGAGCCGACAGCTTGAAGCGTTTGGCAACGGACTTCTTAGTCTTTTGCATGAGAGGGTTTCGCCGGGCGGAGCGGGTCAGAACAAGAGACCACGCCGGGGTTGGCAAGGGGAAAGTGGGCCGCGATGACGGGCCCGTTTGGCCCGGAAAACCATCGCGCCCGCTCCGGCCCCTCCGGCTCGCCAAGCCCGCGCGCCACGAGTTTCCTCCCGCCGCTTCCGGGCGCGACGCCCTCGGAGTTTTCTCGCGTGCTCCGAGTGGAAAACGGGGTTGACATCGCTCCCGTGATGTCGAGCGTTTTCCCTTCCGCTCTGGCTTCCTAGCTCAATTGGCAGAGCAGCTGACTCTTAATCAGTAGGTTCGGGGTTCGAGTCCCCGGGGAGCCACCAATCTCTGCTCGATGGGCCGGGGTCGGGAGCGGCGAAATTGTTGTTTGCAGTTCCGTTTCTGGCAGTCGGTGGTCCACGCCGGCGTAGCTCAATGGCAGAGCACCTGTTTTGTAAATAGGGGGTTGCGGGTTCGAGTCCCATCGCCGGCTCCAATCCGCCTGCGCAGGAGCTGCGACGGACCGCGTGACACCCCCGCGCCGCCGCCGATTTGAAGGGTTTCCCTGCCCGATGGTGTAATGGTAGCACAACGGACTCTGAATCCGTTTGTCTAGGTTCGAGTCCTAGTCGGGCAGCCATTCGATCGGCATCTTGCGCTCCGCGATTCCCGCCCCGGGCGGGGCACGGGCACGGGAGACGAAGCGAAGGCCCCGAACCCGCCACGGCACCCGCGAGCCGAATGCCTGAACTTACCGTACGAAATGCGAGAATGGGAATTGACAGCGACAGCGCAATGAAACCAATTCTTCCACTTCATTCTTGAACGTTGTCGATCTCACCCGTGTCTTTCCCCTTCCCCACCGCCCGCCGGCGCTCCGCCGGCGTTGGCTTCGGCTGGCGGGCGTGCTGCTCCCGCACGTGAGTTTGCAGAACGCGTGACTCCTCCTATTATCTTCACTACCCCGAATCTGGTTGCCCCGCTTATCAGTTGTTTGCCGCCGTGCTTTTTGCTCCCCACCCAGTCTGTTGCTGTTATTGCTGTCGCCTTTTGAGGATTGATCACGGCCGGTTTTGCCCGTAGCGCTCACTGCTGCGGTCCCCGTCAGTACTCCACGCCGCCATCGCCCCTTTCCACTCCCCCAAAACTTAGTTAGCATCACCCACCATCCGATCATGATTACAATGCATCTGCCACTGGCCTTCGAGTTGATTATGAACAAGACTCCGATGGAGTTGTTTCAGCGGGGAGGACCGGTCATGTGGCCCGTCCTGCTGGTTGCGTTTCTGGGCCTCACGGTCGTCGTGGAGCGGCTGCTCTTCATGGTGCGTGAGAACGCCTATCGCGATCATGCGGTCGTCGAGAAGATGCTCGAGAAGGTCGATCACCGCGATGTTGACGGCGCCGTCGCGATCGGCTCAAAGAGCAAGGACTTTGTTGCGCGCGTCATGGTCTACGCCCTTTCGAACAAGGAGACCTCCCTGTCCAACGCGTTCATCCGCGCCTCCAACCAGGAACTCGCCCGCTTCCAGCAGGGCTTGGCGACGCTCGACACCGTGGTCACGGCCGCGCCGCTGCTCGGCCTGCTCGGCACGGTCACGGGCATGATGCGCACCTTCGGGTCCCTCGGCGAGGGTGGCGATATTGCGTCGAAGGCGGGTCAGATCACCGGGGGCGTGGCCGAGGCCCTGATCGCCACGGCCTGCGGCCTGGCCATCGCGGTCAGCGCGCTCTTCCCCTTCAACATTCTCAACGCCCGCCTGGAAGAAGCCCGGCACGAGATTGAAGACGCCTCCAACGCCCTGGAATTGATCATCAAGAAATCCGAAGTTGAGGACGCCGTCCGCAAATGAAACGCGGCCTGCGGTGGTGACCGGGCCGGAATCATCCGTCGACTGATCAACAACCAACCCTTCTGACATCATGCATGGTGGTGGCGGCAAATCGGGCGGCAGAAAAAGAGCGCGCATCGAGATCATTCCGCTCATCGACGTCATCTTCTTCCTGCTCGCCACCTTCGTCCTCTTCACGCTTTCACTCAACCAGACGAAAGGTGTGCCGGTGCAGTTGCCGGTCTCGTCGACCAGCCATCCGCGCGACCCCTCGGGCGCGGTGACCCTGACCGTCACCGCCGAGGGCTCGATCGCCTGGGACAAGGAACTGATCACCCTCGACGAGTTCATCGGCCGCATCAAGCAGTACGGCCTCACGGAGGGGGCCGACGCACGCGTCCTGATCAACGCCGATGAGCGCACGCTCTTCGGCAACGTGGTCTATGTCGTCGACCAGGTGCGCATCTCCGGCATCCCCAAGATTTACGTCGAAACCCGCGTCGCGCAGGCCGCGCAGACCCGCTAAGAAATCCGCCGGATCCTCGTTATCACTGATAGCCGGATACCAAGCGAACCTCGACCATCCATGGAAGGCACCCGCATCCAACTCCGCCCCCGCAAGAAGGCGCGCATCGAGATCATCCCGCTGATCGACGTCATTTTCTTCCTGCTTGCCACCTTCGTGCTGTTCACGCTGTCGCTGAACCGGATCCAATCGGTCGACGTCAACCTGCCGGTTTCTGCACCGCAGGACCGGCCGATGCCCCCGCCGACCAAGGACATGCTCACGATTCAGGTCTCCGATCAGGGCAACGTGTACTTCAACCGCGAGCTGATTGATATCAACGAAGTTGCCGCCCGGCTGGACCAATGGAAACAGCAGGCCCAGGATCCGCGCGTCCTGATTGCCGGTGACGAGAAGGCCAAATGGGGCGTGACGGTCCAGATCCTGGACGAAGTCCGCGCGGCGCAGATTGAAAAGGTCTCGATGGAGACCCGCACCCGGCCGACCGGCCGCTGAACTGGTGCTGCCTGGCAAAACGATCACTCAACCATCAACCAACTCGAGCCTATACTCATGCGTACGGATCTCATCATAGGCATCGTGGTCGCGGCTTCAGTGCTGTCGGGTTTTCTCCTGGCTTTCAATGGGCATCCCGAACCGGCGAAGCACGCGGCGGCGCGGGCTGATGACACCATCCAGATCGAAATGCCGACCCTGCCGCCCGAGCCGCCCGAGACCCAAAAGATCGAGGACCTTCCGCAGGAAGAGGACGTTGTCCAGGTGAACTACGCCCCTCCTTCCCTCGTCGACATTCCGGTCATCAATGCTGACGCCACCTTCGTGCAGGAGATTCCACCGCCACCGCCGCCGGGTGTCGAGCAGGCCAAGGGTCTTGTCACCATTCCCCCGGCCCGGCCCGCTGGTTTTGGCCGCGGCCTTGGCCAGATCTTCGATATCTCCCAGCTGGATCAGATCCCGGTGGCCCGCGTCCAGCCCCAGCCGATCTATCCGTACGAGATGCGCCGGGCTGGCATCACCGGCGAGGTCAACGTCGGCTTCATTGTGGACGTCAATGGCGATGTGCATGACGCCTACGTCATGAATTCCACCCACCGCGAGTTCGAGGTGCCGGCCGTTCAGGCGGTCAGCAAATGGAAGTTTCGGCCGGGTCGGCGCAACGGCCGCGCGGTCAACACCCGCATGTCCGTGCCCATCGTCTTCAGTTTCACCGAATGACCAACCTTTTCCCGCCTCTCCTCTCATGGCCGTGATTTGCACGAACTTTAGCCTGAAGGCGCTGCTTGCCGTCGGATTGGGCATCGGGATCTCCGCCGCCTGTTGCGGCGAGGAGGCCAAGGCGCCGGAACTCGCCGACACCACCCAGACGTTGGTCGAAGAAAACGTCCGGGCGGCGATCAACAACAAGGATTGGGATGCGGCCATCAGGGGCATCGACTCGATCCTGCCGAAGGTGCCCCGCGACAGTTACGATGAAAGCTACCTAGACCTGATGAAGGCCCAGTTCTGTTTTCAGAAGGAGAAGACGGACTACCATGGGGCGCTGGTGGCAATCGAACGGGTCCTGGCTATCTGCGAGAAGCACCCCAACTTCCTCCAGGGAAATCAGAAGCAGGAGATTCTCTGGAACGCGACGCAGATCAATTTCCAGGAAGGAGCCGCGAACAAGGACCTCAAACAGCAGGCCGTCCAGTACGCCAGGGCCGATCAGGAGCTGAACGAGTGGCTGCGGGACGCCAAGACCTTCACCCCGGAACAGCTCTATTTCATCTCCGTGCTGTATTTTTCGCGGGGTCAGCCCGAGGAGGGAGCCGGCACGAATCAAAAGGTGGATCGCCCGATGATGGAGAAAGCGCTGTACTGGACGGACCGCGGCCTGCGCGCCTCGGCCCGTCCGCGTGACACGTTCTATCAGCTCAGACTCGCCGAGCTCTACCAGCTTGAACGCTACGAGGATACGGCCGAATGCCTCGAGTTGCTGGTAAAAATGAAGCCCGACAACAAGAGCTACTGGCAGCAGCTCGCGTCCACCTACCTCCAGCTCGCCAGCGCCGCCACGGAGAAGCATGATGACCGGGCCTCCTTTTCCTACAACCTTCGGACCATCTTGACCATCGAGCGGGCCCAGAAGCTCGGGATCATGAACACGCCGAAGGATAACTACAACCTCGTCGGCATTTACTTCAATATCGGCGAATTCGCCGATGCTTGCGCGCTCCTCGAACGCGGCCTGAAGGACGCCTCGATCGAACGCACCCAGGCGAATTTTGAGCTCCTGGCCAACTCCTACCAGCAGCTCCACCAGGAATCCAAATCGGTTGCGACGCTGATGGAAGCCGCCAAGGTCTTCCCCCACTCCGGCCAGATCGAGAACGAGATCGCCGTGGTCTACCAGAGCGTGGATGACAGCAAGGATGCCTTTGAGCACGTGAAGGCGTGCATTGCCAAGGGCGGCACGGACAAGCCCTACAAGGATTGGCTCTTCTATGCGTACCTTGCCCTCGACCTGAAGCGATACGACGACGCCTTGAAGGGCGCCGCCGAGGCCGCCAAGTATCCGGAGGCCGCCAAGGAAGCCGCGCAAATGAAAGAAGCCATCAATGCGACGCTCTTGGATCTGGAGAGCCGGCGCAAGTCGCAATAGGCCGATTAAGACAACGCCGTTCCCCACTCATCTCTGATTCCCCCTGTCATGAAAACCTACCTCATTTGGCCGGTGATCGGTCTCCTGGTCTTCGGCGCCTTTTACTGGAATGCGAGCAAGGGCTTCGCCGAGAAGGAGCGCCAGAGCGAGATCCGCAAGCAGGAAGAAAGGAAGGCCAGAGTGATTCACGAGGCCGAGGTGCGCAAGAAGGCCATCGAGGACGCCATTGCGGCACAGCAGGTCCGCATGGCGGCCCGCGCCGCCAAGGAAAAACAGGAGGAGGAGGACAAGAAGGCCCACGACGCCCTCGTCGACCGCCGGATGCGGGCCTTTGATGATGTCAACAAGCGCCTTCGCCCCCAGTTGGATCGACTGAAGGGCGACGCCGAAGATATCCGGGCGCAGATCGAGAAGCTCAATTTGGAGAAGAAGGAATATGTGGACGAAGAAGCCTTTCTGCGCACCTACGTCCGCCAAGCCGAAGCCAACGTGAAGACCTACCTTGGCCTGCTGGATCAACTTGACGCCGCCGAAAAGGCCCGGGCCATCGCCGAAGCCGCGGCCAAGAAGAAGAGCTGAGCCCCAAGAACCAATCTCCCATCGCCATGACAAAGTTCTATGTCATCCTGCCCGCCGTCCTCCTGATCGTCTTCGGCGTTTACTATACCAAGGTGGCCAAACCGGAAATGGCCGCCGCCGAGGCGGCCAAGCAAAAGGTGATTGAGGATGAAAGGGCCGCCGAGGACGCGCATCGCAAGGAAATCGAGGCGAAGGCCCAAGAGGACGCCCGCAAAGCACAGGAGGTCCGCGACCAAAAGGAAAAGGATCGCCAGGAAAAGGCCCTGCGGGAGAAGGAGGAGCAGGAGAAAAAGATCCGGGATGAGACCGCCAAGTTTGAGAATGAGTCCGCGGGTCTGACCAAGGCAATTGCGGGTCTCGAGAACGAGATCGCCAACCTGCGCAACCAGCGGGAGGCGATGAATCACGAGGTCCTCGAACTCGCCAAGAAAGTTGAGCTGACCAAGATCGACCGCCGCAACGCCGAGCTGGAGATCCAGCGCATGTACGACATGGTGGCGCAAAAGGTGGCCGACAGTTCGCTCACCAAGGCGCCACCGCCACCGCAGCCCAAATAAGCCGCCGGTCACTTCGCGAAACTCTGCACCCGCCCCGGCCAGCGCGCCGGGGCTTTTTGTTTGCCCCAAACAAAGCCTTGGAATCTTCCCGCCGAAAATTCGGGGTGACGATTTCCGCGCCGTCGCCTTTCGGCCCGGGCGCAGCCGGGCCCTCCAGGCAGGTTGCATCTGGAGGGACGGCCTCCGCGCCGTCCTCCTCCAGCTCCGCGAAGTTGCGACGCCCAAGATGGCGCCCACGGCGGGATTACGGTCTTCCCGCTCCAGCGGCCACCGGCCGGCCGCTCCCAATATCTGCGCAATGCTCGCCAAGGGATGCGGAGCAGTTCGTGCCGATCGACGTTAACCTTTCCCGATCCACTGGTTTTTCAATCACTTACTCATAACGACGTCACCGTGAAAACCGCTGTTCCCTCCTCCGTTTCAACCTTGGATGGCAATGAGGCTGTCTCCGCCGCCGCCTACCGCCTCAGCGAGATCTTCGCCATCTATCCCATCACGCCATCCTCCCCGATGGCCGAGTACGCCGACGAATGGGCGGTCGCGCATCAGCCGAACATCTGGGGCCAGGTGCCCGAGGTCGTCGAGCTGCAATCCGAAGGCGGCGCGTCAGGCGCCGTGCACGGCACGCTGCAGGCCGGGGTGCTTGCGAGCACCTTCACCGCCTCGCAGGGCCTGCTGCTGATGATCCCCAACATGTACAAGATCGCCGGCGAACTCACGCCGTGCGTCATCCACGTCAGCGCGCGCACCCTCGCGACACACGCCCTGTCCATCTTCGGTGACCATTCCGACGTCATGGCATGCCGCCAGTGCGGCTGGGCGATGCTCGCCTCCAACTCCCCGCAGGAGGCGCACGACCTCGCGGCGATCGCGCATGCCGCCACCCTCCGCACGCGCGTACCGTTCCTCCACTTCTTCGACGGCTTCCGCACCTCCCACGAGGTCAACACCGTCAGCCGCCTCAGCGATGACACGCTGCGGGCGCTCATTGACGCCGAAGCGCTGGCCGCCTTCCGCCGCCGCGGCCTCACGCCCGACCGCCCCGTGCTGCGCGGCACAGCGCAGAACCCCGATGTGTTCTTCCAGGCCCGCGAATCGATCAATCGTTACTATGACGTGGCGCCCAGCCTCACGCAGGAGACGATGGATCAATTCGCCAAGCTCACCGGCCGGAACTACCACCTATTCGACTACGAGGGCCACCCCGAGGCCGACCGGGTCATCGTGATCATGGGTTCGGGCGCGGAAACCGCCGCGGAAACCGCGACCTGGCTCAATGCCAATGGCGAGAAAGCCGGCGTGCTCAAGGTCCGACTCTACCGCCCCTTCTCCGCCAAGGCCTTGGCCGCCGCGCTGCCCCGCACCGTGCGCGCGATCGCCGTGCTCGACCGGACCAAGGAGCCCGGCGCCGTCGGCGAGCCGCTCTACGTCGATGTCGTCACCGCCCTGCGCGAAGCCGAGGTGGCCGGCTGGTTCTCGCCGCGCGGTGGCCGTCTGACTGTGATCGGCGGCCGCTACGGCCTCTCGTCGAAGGAGTTCACGCCCGCCATGGTTCTGGCCGTCTTCGCCGAGCTCGGCAAGCCGCTGCCGAAGAATCCCTTCACCGTCGGCATCCATGACGACGTGACCGGTCTTTCGCTCAATTACGACCCGGCGGTGGACATCGAGCCGTCGGATCGCACGCGCGCCGTCTTCTTCGGTCTCGGTTCTGACGGCACCGTGGGCGCCAACAAGAACACCATCAAAATCATTGGCGAGGAGGCGGGCAAATTCGGCCAGGGCTATTTTGTCTATGATTCGAAGAAGTCCGGTTCCGCCACCATCTCGCACCTGCGCTTTGGCGACCAGCCGGTCCGCGCGCCCTACCTCGTCTACCAGGCCGATTTTCTCGCCTGCCACCATTTCTCCCTGCTGGAGGTGCAGCCGGTCCTCGATCATGCCGCCCCGGGTGGCGTGTTCCTGCTCAACGCCCCCGGTCCGGTCGAAACGCTCTGGGAGCGCCTGACCGTCGAGACGCAGCAGCAGATCATTGCGAAGAAACTGCGCTTCTATGCCATCGATGCCGGTGCCGTCGCCCGCGCCTGCGGCTTGGGCGGGCGGATCAATACCATCATGCAGACCTGCTTCTTCGCGCTCAGCCGCGTGCTGCCGCTGCCGCAGGCCCTCGAAAGCATCAAGAAGTCCATCAAGAAATCCTACGGCCGGCAGGGCGAGGAAGTCGTGAAAAAGAACGCCGCCGCCGTGGACAGCGCCCTCGAGGCCCTGCGCGAAGTTCCCATCCCGGCCGGCGCCGCCTCGGTGCTGCACCGCCCGCCCCCCGTGCCCGAGGATGCACCCGACTTTGTCCGTAACGTCACCGCCGTCATGCTCTCGGGCCGCGGCGACGAGCTCCCCGTGAGCGCCTTCCCCCCGGACGGCACTTGGCCGACCGCCACCTCCCGCTGGGAGAAGCGCAACATCGCCGACGAAATCCCGGTCTGGGACGCCGCGTTGTGCATCCAATGCAACAAGTGCGTCGAGATCTGCCCGCACGCCGCCATCCGGGCCAAGTATTATCCACCCGCGGCGCTCGCGGGGGCGCCGGCGGCGTTTCACTCGACCGACTTTCGCTCCCCGGAGGTCAAGGGTATGCGCTACACGCTCCAGGTGGCGCCCGAGGATTGCACCGGCTGCGAACTCTGCGTGCAGTTCTGCCCGGTCAAGGACAAGACCGACCCCAAGCGGAAGGCGATCAACATGCAGCCGCAGGCGCCGCTGCGCGCCGCCGAGCGCCAGAATTTCGAGTTCTTCCTGCGGCTGCCGTCGCCCGACCGCGCCGCCCTGAAGCTCGACCAGGTCAAGAGCGCCATGTTCCTTGACCCGCTGTTTGAGTTCTCGGGCGCCTGCTCCGGCTGCGGCGAGACGCCCTACCTCAAGATGCTCACGCAGCTCTTCGGCGACCGCGCCGTCATCGCCAACGCCACGGGCTGCTCCTCGATCTACGGCGGCAACCTGCCGACCACGCCCTACTCGCGAAATCAGGACGGC
>Ga0335081_10018879_pt1 | contig 11149 bp, 10 predicted proteins | sample Lox_Sample_35_FD_206713 | JGI IMG/M metagenome (GOLD analysis project Ga0335081, IMG submission 206713) | Soil microbial communities from Loxahatchee National Wildlife Refuge, Florida, United States - Lox_Sample_3.5 | ecosystem: Environmental > Terrestrial > Soil > Wetlands | place: USA...
TGAGGAGCTCGCCGCGCGCGCCGAGGCCGAGCACGAGCGCGGCGGCGACCCGTGGCCGTTCCTCGAGCGCGCGCTCGCCCACGTCGCGAAGGCGAGCGCGATCGATCCGTCGGCCGCCGCGCCGCTGGTCAACCTCGGCTCGCAGCACGAGCTCGAGGCGCGCTGGCAGATCGAGGCCGGCAAGGACCCGAGCGCCGCGCTCGCCACGGCAACGGCCGCGCTCGCCAAGGCGCAGGGGCTGAGCCACGACGATCTCACCGAGCTACCGATCGAGTGCGACCTCGAGCTCGATCGCGGGGTCTGGCAGGTCCACGCGGGCACATCGCCGGCCGACGCGTTCGGCAAGGCGCGCGCCGCCTGCGAGCACGCGCTCGAGCTCGATCCGCCGAACGTCGCGCTCAACGAGAAGACCGCCGACCTGCTGCGCGCGATCGCCGCGTGGAAGCACGCGCGCGGCGAGGACGCGACGCGGGAGATCACCGAGGGCCTGCGCCGGATCCGGCTGGCCCGCGCGGCGGGCTCGAAGGTGGCGCGCGACGCCGAGATCCAGGCGGCGCTGGTCGCGCTCGAGCCGCCCGATCAGCGCTGAGCGGGAAGATCCGGCGCGCGCGGCGTTCGGGTGGTGCGGCAAGGCCGCTCACCAAGGAGCATCACGTGCGTACTCTCGCTGTCCTCGGCTTCTCGTTCTCCCTCGCGCTGGGCGGCTGTGGCGTGGATTCCGACGATCCATCGACCGCGTCGACCGACCAGGCCATCACCAACATCACCGATTGCGCGACCGGCGCGCAGGAGAACGCCGACGGCGTGCTCACGCTCGGCGCCGACGGCACGTACACGCGCAACGCGAGCACGATCGATCCGACCGGCGCGCACGACTGCGGCTGCAAGGCGTGGCAGGCCGACGACAACGCGAACGGCGAGGCGCAGGCCGACCACGACTTCCCGAGCTGCCGGCCGGGCACGATCGTCCAGTACGACAACGAGGCCACCCAGCAGACCGGCTACCTGGTCAACGCGCTCGTGCCGTCGTGGACGCTGACCAACGGCCAGACCGAGTGCGAGAACTCGACGCTCGATGTCCGCGTCGACTTCTGGAACGGCACCAAGTGGCAGGACGTCTGGCCGGGCGTCAACGGACAGGGCCAGGACCTCGCGGAGCAGGTTCACGGCAAGTGGCAGGGCGGCACCTGCCAGCCGGCCGGCCTGACCTCGCCCCAGGGCGTCGTGCTGAACCGCGGGACCTATCGCGTCCACGCGACCGCGACCCGCGGGCTCGCGGCCGACAACCACGGCTTCGAGACCGTCCAGATCTGGGCGAACGTCTACTAGCACGGATACGTCGCCCGGGTCGGAGACGGCACGGACCACGGCCTTCGCGCTGCGCGGACCCGGTGGTTCGCAAGCTAGAGCGTGCGCAGCCAGTCCTCGGCGCGCTGCGCGACCAGCCGCTCGGCGATCTGCAGCGCGGTATCGACCAGGAGGTCGAGCTCGTCGCGCGCGTCCTGCGCGCGGTCGGCGTCCGGCAGCTCGACCGGCAGCTCGACCGGCTGCGCGCCGAGCAGCGACCCGGTGACGCGCAGCGTGCCGCCGCGGTAGTCGAGCTCGACCGGTCCGCCGGCGGGCAGCTCGATCCGCGCGCGCAGCTGGTCGAGCGCGAAGATCCAGGACAGCGGCGTGCGAAACACGGTGGCGCCGGACTCGGCGTGATCGATCGCGATCGCGAGCCGGCCCAGGCTCGGGACGAGCGCGCTCGGCGCGAACGCGAGCTCGGCATCGTCGATCACGACGCGCTCGGCCCGGATCGGATGGCGGTGGGGCCGCGGCAGATGAAACAGCGCGCCACTCGATGCCTCGAGCCGCGTGCCGCGCACCGCGAGCTCGCCGCAATCGCCGTCGACCAGCGCCCAGCCGAGCGGCGGCAGCTCGCAGCGCACGCTCGTCACGTCGAGCGCGAGCCGGCCGACCGCGTCGTCGCGCCGGACCGCGAGCTGGTCGAACGCGAGCCGGCCGCGCACCAGCGCGAGATCGGTCGCTCCCACCGTCGCGCGGGCGTCGAGGGTCTCGCCGAGCCGCTGCTCGACGCGCCGGGCCTCGCGATCGGCCATCGTCGCGTCGAGCACGACCAGCGCGACGAGCCACAGCGCGACCACGCCGCCCGCGATCGCCGCGGCCTTCTTCACGACCGCCGCCAGGCGCGCTCGAACGCCCCGGGCTCGCGCAGCCGCGAGCACAGCATCATCGTGAGCCTGCCGCGCGCGAACACCAGATCGATCACGACCAGCCCGCCGAGCAGGAACAGCGGCGCGTTCCACGCCGTGTCCGGCGCGCCGCGCAGCGCCATCGCGAGCACCAGGCCGTGCACCGCGACCAGCGCGCCGACCCGCGGCCACGACAGCGCCGCGCTCAGCCGCCGGCTGGAGAACAGCACGGCATCGCGATCGAACAGCAGCGCGGCGTCGCCGCGCACGACCGCGGCGGCGCCCGGCGCGTGGAATGGCCCGCCGTCGCGGCGCTGCTCGGGCGCGATCAGCAGCAGCTCGCTGCCCGCCGCCAGCCAGCCGCACGCGTCGCGATCGTGGGCGAGCGCGCTCGCCATCACGTCGATCCGCGCACCGGGCGCGATCGCGATGGTCGCGCCGGCCGCGGTCACCAGGTCGAAGCCCGCCGACTCGAGCGCCACCATGTCGAACACGCGCTTGCCGTGGCCGAGCCGGACCCGCGCGCCCGGCACGCCGGCGATCCGCACGCGCGTCGCCTCCGCCTTGAGCTTGCGCTCGATGTCCTCGACCACCGCGTACGCCCGCGCCTCGCGCACGCCGCGCCACACCGCGCGACCGATCGACCACGCGACCGCCGCCGCGTACGCCGCCGCGAAGATCGATGTCCACACGCTTCAAGCGTATCAGACGTCGAGGTCGCCGATGTCCGCCGCGTTTTCGGTGATCATCTTGAACCGCGCCGCGACGTCCTTGCCCATGAGCTCGCTGATCGTCTGGTCGGTCAGCAGCTGATCGCCGTCCTGGACCCGCACGCGCAGCGCCTGCCGGCTCTTGGGATCGAGCGTGGTCATCTTCAAGGTGTCCGGGTTCATCTCGCCGAGGCCCTTGAACCGGGTGATGTTCGGCTTGCTGTTGGCCTTCGCGTTCGCGCGCAGCAGACGCTCCTTGTGCAGGTCGTCGAGCGCCCAGAACGTCTGGCGCCCGATGTCGATGCGATAGAGCGGCGGCTGCGCGAGGTAGACGTGGCCGTGGTCGATCAGCGGCCGCATGTGACGGAACAGGAACGTGAGCAGCAAGGTCGCGATGTGATGGCCGTCGGCGTCGGCGTCCATCAGCAGGAAGATCTTGCCGTAGCGCAGCTTGTCGAGCTGGAGCGTCTCGCCCATCCCGCAGCCGAGCGCCGACACGATGTCCTGCAGCTCCTTGTTGGCGAGCAGCTTCTGCCCGCTCGCCTGCTCGGCGTTGAGCACCTTGCCGCGCAGCGGCAGGATCGCCTGGGTCTTGCGGTCGCGGCCCTGCTTGGCCGAGCCGCCTGCGGAGTCACCCTCGACGATGAACAGCTCGCTCTCGGCCGGATCGGTCGACTGGCAGTCGACCAGCTTGCCGGGCAGGTTCAGCCGGTGGCTCACCGCGGTCTTGCGCGTCACCTGCTGCGCCGCGCGCGACGCCTCGCGCGCCCGCGCCGCGATGATCGAGCGCGCGACCACCGCCTGCGCCCAGTTCCCGTTCTCGTTGAGGTAGTTCTCGAGCGCGGGCCGCACCATGCCCTCGATCTGCGCCGCGACCTCGGGGTTGTTGAGCCGGTTCTTGGTCTGGCTCTGGAACTGCGGATCGTGCACGTAGGTCGACAGCACCGCGACCACGCCCTCGCGGATGTCCTCCGCGGTGAGCGTCACGCCCTTGGGCTCGAGCTTGTGGGTCGCGATGTAGTTGCGCACCGCCTTGACGATCGCGGCGCGCAGCCCGGCGTCGTGCGTGCCGCCGTCCGGCGTCGGCACCGAGTTGACGTAGGTCCTGATCAGATCGTCGGTCGACTCGGTCCACTGCAGCGCGAGCTCGAGCCCGAGCCGCGCGTCCTTGTCCTGCTTCTCCATGTAGAACACGGCGCTGCCGGGCGGCACCGTCAGCTTGCCGCGCTCGGCGACCAGCTTGGGCAGGTACTCGGCGATGCCCTTGTCGTGGATGAAGCGATGGGTGATCGCCGGGTGCTGGGTCTCGTCGTGGAACAGGATCTCGAGCCCGGCATGCAGGTAGCTCTTGGCGTCGAGCCGCTCGGCGATGAGCGCCGGATCGAAGCGCAGCTTGTCGCCGAACACCTCCTCGTCGGGCTCGAACCGCACCGTCGTGCCGGTGCCGCGCGCCGCGCCGAGCTTCTTGAGCTTGGACTTCGGCTCGCCGCGCTCGAACGTCATCTCGTAGCGCTCGCCGTCGCGCTTGACCGTCGCGACCAGCTCGCTCGACAGCGCGTTCACCACCGACGCGCCGACGCCGTGCAGACCGCCCGACACCGCGTAGCTCTTGCCGCGGTCGAACTTGCCACCGGCGTGCAGCTTGGTGAACACGACCTGGAGCGCGCTCTGCTTGAGCTTGGCCACGGTGTCGACCGGGATCCCGCGGCCGTTGTCCTCGACCGTCGCGGCCTTGCCGCCCTTGTGGACGGTGACCTCGACCTTGCTCGCGTGCTTGTTGATCACCTCGTCGATCGAGTTGTCGACGATCTCCCACAGCAGGTGGTGATAGCCATCCTTGCCGGTGCCGCCGATGTACATCGCCGGCCGCTTGCGGACCGCCTCGATCTCCTCGAGGACCTGGATGTCCTCGCCGGTGTACCTGGTCGCTTGCGCCATGGCCTAGTTCACTCCCTGACCGCCCTCGGCGTTGGCGAGGGGCTGGATCGTCACGGGCCTCGGCACTGCGACGAGCTGGGCCTTCTTGACCACCTGGCGGCCCTTGCCGCCGCGCGTGCCGACCTCCTTCGGGTCGGCCTTCTGCGAGAAGTCCTTGCCGCCCTTGTCGGTCTGGAGCTGCAGCACGTCGCCCTTGCCGCCGGCGATGAAGCCGATCACCGCGTCGTCGTCCGCGGTCTTGATCACCGTGATGCCGCGGCCGGGGCCCTCGAGCCGCGGGATCTCGTCGGCCTTGACGTGGAGCACGTGGCCGTCGCGGGTCGCGCACACCACGACGTCGCCGTCGTTGCACGGCACGACCCCGAGGATCTCGTCGTCGTCCTTGGGCCGCGCGTAGCGCCGGCCGGCCTTGGTCGTGACCTCGAGGTGCTGCGCGATCGCGAAGCGCAGGCCGAAACCGCGGCGGCTGACCGCGAGCAGGTTCGGCGGCACCAGCGCGCGCGGGTCGAGCGTCATCGCCGCGACGATCCGCTCGCCGTCGCCGAACTTGAAGTACTTCTGCGCCGGATCGCCGTAGCCCGCGGTGGCCGCGATGTCGTTGATCTTGATGACGTACGCCGAGCCGCGGTTGGTGAAGAAGATCACCTTCTCCTTCGTCGAGCCCGGCAGCACGTGCGTGACCGCGTCGCCGTCGCGCGTGCGCGTCTGGTTCGGATCCTTGAGCTCGCGGACCCGCTTGATCCAGCCGTCGTGCGTGACCACGACGTTGGCGTCCTCCTCGACGATGAACGCGTCCTCGTCGAACTCCTGCTCGTCACCGAGGCCGCCGCCGGTCCTGGTCTTGCGCGGCGTGCCGAGCAGCTTCGCCGTGGCCTCGAGCTCGCCGCGCACCACGTCGAGCAGCTTCGCGCCGCTCTTCAGGATCGCGCGGATCTTCTTGGCCTCGGCTTCCTTGGCCTCGAGCTCCTCGCGGATCACCTTGATCTCGAGCTTGGCGAGCTTGTAGAGCCTGAGCTCGAGGATCGCGTCGACCTGGATGTCGTCGAGCCCGAACCGCTTCATCAGCTTGCCGGCGGCGTCCTCCTTGCCGTCGCTCGCGCGGATGATCTTGATGGTCTCGTCGAGCGCGTCGAAGATCGCGACGAAGCCCTCGAGGATGTGGATGCGCGCCTCGAGCTGGGCGAGCTGGTACTCGAACCGGCGCTTCGTGGTCTCGATCCGGAAGTCGAGGAAGTGCTCGAGCACCTCCTTGATCCCGAGCTTGCGCGGTTGCGGCGGGCTGCCCGGCACGGGCACCAGGCAGGTCAGGTTGACGTGGAAGCTCGACTGCAGCGGCGTGTGCTTGTAGAGGTACGCCATCACCATCGCGGGATCGGCGTCCTTCTTGATCTCGAGCACGATCCGGACGTCGGTGGTCGACTCGTCGCGCACGTCGGTCAGGTAGGGCAGCTTGCGCGCGATGATCAGCTCCCCGATCTTCTGGACCAGATCCGACTTGGTCATCGCGTACGGGATCGACGTGATCACGATGTCGGTGCCGCCGCGCTTCTTGTCCTCGAGCTTGTGCTCGCCGCGCACGCGGATCGTACCGGCGCCTTCCTTGTAGATCTGGCGGAGCTCGACCTTGCTGTTGAGGAGCTGGCCGCCGGTCGGGAAGTCGGGGCCGTTGATGTGCTTCATCAGCGCGACGTGATCGATGTCGCGATCCTTGGACAGCGCGAGCAATGCCTCGATGATCTCCTTGAGGTTGTGCGGCGGGATGTTGGTCGCCATGCCGACCGCGATCCCGGTCGAGCCGTTGACCAGCAGGTTGGGAAAGCGCGCGGGGAGCACGGTCGGCTCCTCGGTGGTGCCGTCGTAGTTGGCGCGCATGTCGACCGTGTTGGAGTCGAGCTCGTCGAGCAGCTCCATCGCGGGCAGCGCGAGCCGGCACTCGGTGTAACGCATCGCCGCGGGCTCGTCGCCGTCGATCGAGCCGAAGTTGCCGGAGCCGTCGACCAGCGGCACGCGCAGCGCCCAGTCCTGCGCCATGCGGGCCATCGCGTCGTAGATCGCGGTGTCGCCGTGCGGGTGATACTTGCCCATCACGTCGCCGATCACCTTCGCCGACTTGCGATACTTCGCGTCGGGCCGGAGGTGGTTGTCGTGCAGCATCGAGTACAGGATGCGGCGCTGCACCGGCTTGAGGCCGTCGCGCACGTCGGGCAGCGCGCGCGAGGTGATCACCGACAGCGCGTAGTTCAGGTAGCGCCGGCGCGCCTCGGCCTCGAGCGAAGCGTCGCTCGTCCCGGGCGTGCCCGATCCTCCGCCCGGCGCGTCCGGCGTGCTGCCGCCGCCGCCCCCGCCGCGGGCGGCTTGCTTGCGTGGTTTGGCTGACTTCTTGGCCATGTCCTTCTCGGAAGAATCGGGCGCACCTTGCCGCGAGACGGAGAAAAGTTCCAGCTGCTCGCGCGGCGGGAGATCGCTTGGTGGAGTGCTAGCCATCGGCGCGGGTCCTTGGCGGGCGAAGTATGGAATGTTGGTCCGACATTAGACGCGTGATATTGCTGGTCCTCTCGCGAGCCATGGTCCGCAGACGCAGTACCAAGCGCAAGAAAAGGTCGGTCTACACGGGGCTGCGTGCGGCGCCCGCTCGACGGAGTGGCGCGTGGCTCGTGCTCGTCCTGGGTGCGCTGGTCGTGGTCAACCTCTACGTGTTCGTGTGGGACGGCAAGACCGGCGTGCGCGCGATCCGGCAACAGGCGGAAGCCCGCACCGCGCCCGAGATGGCGATCGCGACACCCGCGCTCGCAGCACCGCACGCCGCACCGGTCGCGGCGGCCGCGCCGCCGGCGATCGAGGGCAAGGTGGGCAAGGCGGATACGCTCGGCAAGCTGCTCAAGCGCAGCGGCCTGGGTGCGACGGAAGCCGACGAGATCATTCGCGCGCTCTCCGGCGTGCTCGACTTCCGCACGATCCGCGCGGGGCAAAGCTACCGGATCGAGCGCGGCGGGGACGGCCGCGTGAACCGGTTCCAGCTCGAGCTCGCGCGCGGCAAGCGCGTCGAGGCCACGCGCCTTGCGTCGGGCGAGCTGCACGGTGCGGTGATCGGCGAGTGATGCCAGCGCCCACTTGCCGGCGAGCAACTTCCTAGTCATGCTTGAGAGGTGGTCAAGCTCCTCGTCGGTTTGCTCAAGGGTGCGGTCATCGGAGTCGGACTGGGCTACGGCGCGTTTGCACTCGCGCAGTCGACCGGGTTCGACAATGCGTGGCTTACCTACGGCCTGATCGGAGCGCTGGTCGGCCTGTTCGTGGGCCGGCCGCTGTGGTCGCTGCTGCGCGACAAGAACTCCACGACCGTGGTGGCGCTGCTCAAGGCGGCGTTCGGGTTCGGCGTGGGCTGTGGCCTCTACGCGCTGATCGCCAAGGCCTGGGGCCCGAGCCCGCTGAACGTCTCGATCGGTGACAACAACGTCAACCTCTGGTCCTGGACCCCGTCGCTGGGCGGCGCGATCGGCGCGGTCTACGGCGCCTTCGTCGAGATCGACGACTCGATCGGCGACGACAAGGCCAGGGAGCAGGCGGCCAAGGACAAGGCCGAGGCCAAGCCGCTCCCGAAGAAGAAGTAGCCTGGCTAGTCGATTCGCCGGGTGCGACCCGTGCGAATCCGGGGCATTCCGCCGGGCACGAGGCCTGCTCGTACGGGTGTCATGCGCGACATCCGGCTGTTCGTCATCGGCCACCTCATGCTGATCGCGGTCGCGATCCTCGGCAGCCTGTGAGCTATCCGCCCTGCCGCGCCGCGTCACCTCCTCTATGGAGGGGCGTCGAGCTCACCCTCGACCGAGACCCCGACGAGATCGCGGGAGCCGTCGTAGGTGCCGAGCGGGACGGGGCCGTCGCCGGCGAGAAACGGGTTGTCGAGCTTCCACGCCGTCGCGTCGACCGTGTGTCGCGTCGACCACGTTCGTGACCACCCCACGGTGATCGTGAAGCTGCCCGCGCTGGCCTCGAGCCCGAGGCCGAGCGTGTGGCCCCCGAGATCGCCGAACGTGGGCGACAGCCGATCGTCGGCGGTGCCCGCGGTCGTGTACGCGTAGCCGGCGGTCGCCCACAGGAAGCCGGCGAACAGCTGGGCGTCGAGCGACGCGCGGACCGCGCCCTTGGTCTGCATCGACAGCCGCGACGGCAGGTCCTCGAGGTCGTTGTAGACGCCGGTCGCGTCGATGATGCGCAGGCTGCCGAGCTGCCAGTGCCCGGCCTCGGCGGCGGCCGGCATGATCCACAGGTCGCCGTCGATCTCGCCGATCAGCCGCGAGCCGACCCAGCGCGCGCCGGCGCGCACCGTGATCGGCTGGCGGACCTCGAGCTTGGCGGTCGGTGACAGCACGCTGGCCGACACCGCGGACGACGCGCCGGCCGCGGTCACCGACCCGCTGGTCCGCGCGATCGCGGCCCACGCGATCGACGCGGCAAGCTCGAGCCGCGTGTCGGGCGGCGCGATCAGGACGCCGGCGACCGCGCTCGGCGAGAACGGCGCGTCGGCGCTCAGCGCGACGTCGACGTCGTGCTCGGGATCGCCGATCTGCTCGCGCCCGGCGAACCCGGCCCACACCGCGCGGGTCTCGCTCACCGACACCCGCGAGCCGGCGAGCGAGGCGCCGACCGCGAGCCACTCGCCGATCCGGCGCGCGGCGCCGAGCGCGACCGTATCGCGGCGCAGCGAGCCCGCGATCCCGCCGTAGCGGTACTCGAAGCGGTTCGCGAGCTGGTTGGCCGGCAGGTCGCTCGGCGACGCGAGCGTACGCGAGGCCGCGGCGCTGGTCATCGCGCCCAGCCCGAGGATCCAGCCGCACACCGAGCCCTCGGCCGCGGCCAGCGGCAGGATGTCCGACGCGGCCTGATCGCGCGCCCGCGGCGTGTTGGGCTCGGCCGGCTGCCAGTCGATCGCGTCGTCGATCACCGACACGCCGAGCTGGGCGCGCTTGGTGTCGCGCCGCGCCATCGCCGCGGGGTTGACCAGCAGCGCGCCGCCGCCGTCGTCGCCGACCGTGCCGGTCCCGGCGCGGCCGATGTCGCGCGGCGAGCCGCCCTCGATCACCACGCCGTCGGCGCGCGCGGTCGCGCTGCACGCGACCAGCGCGGCGATCCACAGGCGTGACACCGCCGGACTATAACGTCAGTGGCAGTCGCAACACGCCTTCTGTGCGTCCTGGCACGTCGCGCGGTTCGTGCTGCACTTGTCGGCCGCCCAGGTGTCGCCCGGCAGGCCGCTCGCGATCTTGCAGATCTCGTCGGCGTTCTTGCAGATGGTGTCGGACATCGTGCAGGTGTCGTGACAGCGGTCGCTCTCGGAGCGCGCGCACGTCGCGACCACGTTGGTCGCCATCGGCGAGACCGGCGGCGGCGCGGTCTCGACGTGCGCGGCGAGCCCGAGCTTGTCGCGCTCGGCCGCGATGTCGTGCTCGAGCTGCTCGATCCGCGCGTGGCCGTCCGGCGGCGGCGCCATGCCCGAGGTCGGCGGCGGCGCGGTGCCCTCGTGGTGCTGCGCGGCGCATGCGATCACGATCACGCAGCACGCGCCCGCGAGGATGCCGGTGAGCGCGTGCCTCATGTCCCCTCCGGCGGCGGCGTCGCGCTGCAGTTGCAGCAGTGCTGCTTGGCCTCGCGGCACGACGCCTTGGCGCTCGCGCACTTCTCCTGCGCGTAGTCGTCCTGCGGGCCGAGCTCGGCCGCGATCCCGCAGATCGCCTCGGCGTTGTCGCAGATCGCGACGGAGAGATCGCACACGTCATTGCACGACGGCGGCACGACGTGGCCGTCGGTGCACACCCGCTTGGCCTCGGGCACCGTGCGATTGCGCCACTGGAACACGTCGCTGCGGATCGGATCGAGGTCCATGTGGGCCTCGCGGCGCCAGTCGCGGATCTGCGTCCACAGCGCGGTGATCTCGTTCTCCATCTGCAGCTTCTTCGGCCACCCGGGCGGCGGCGGGATCTCGCCGCCGCACGCGACGAGCCCGCCGATCACCATGCCGAGCGCGACCGCGATCGCTACCCTGTCCGATCCTCCAGCCGCCGCTGCTGCAGCGAGATGTCGATCGAGTTCGACTTGTCGAACGCCTCGATCGCGGCGTGATGCTCGTCGACGACGGCCGCCTTGCTCGCCGGATCGGCCGCGCTGCCGAGCTGCGCCGCGCGCGCCTCGTGGATCTCGCCCATCACGGTGTACAGGTTCGCGACGAAGAAGCTCTCGCGCTGGCTGTCGGCGATGCCTTCCTTGACCACGGTCATCGCCTCGTCGAGCTGGTTCTGGCTGACCAGC
>Ga0335081_10018880_pt1 | contig 11149 bp, 10 predicted proteins | sample Lox_Sample_35_FD_206713 | JGI IMG/M metagenome (GOLD analysis project Ga0335081, IMG submission 206713) | Soil microbial communities from Loxahatchee National Wildlife Refuge, Florida, United States - Lox_Sample_3.5 | ecosystem: Environmental > Terrestrial > Soil > Wetlands | place: USA...
CGACGACGCTGCCCGAGGTTGTATCTGAGATCGCGGCCACCCGCATCACCGAGCGCGGAGAGACGCGCGCGGACGATCGCGTGACCGAGGCCGCGATGGAGGATCGCAAGCGCGAGGGTTATTTCTGACGCGCCGATGACTCCGGGAGCCGCCACCAACGGGCACGCGTTGCGTACCCGCACTAGCGAGCTGCTGCGGTTCGCCACCGCCGGATCGGTCGACGACGGCAAGTCGACGCTGATCGGCCGGCTGCTGCACGACTCGAAGGCGATCTTCGAGGACCAGCTCGCCCACGTCGTGCAGACCTCCGAGCGGCGTGGCGACGGCTACGTCAACCTCGCGCTGCTGATGGACGGCCTCCGCGCCGAGCGCGAGCAGGGCATCACGATCGACGTCGCCTACCGCTACTTCCAGACACCGCGGCGGAAGTTCGTGATCGCGGACACCCCTGGCCACGAGCAGTACACGCGCAACATGGTCACCGGCGCATCGACGGCGGACCTGTCGGTGGTACTCGTCGACGCTCGCAAGGGAGTCAGCGAGCAGACCCGCCGACACGCGTACATCGCGTCGCTGCTCAGCATCCCGCACGTCGTGGTGTGCGTGAACAAGATGGACCTCGTCGAGTACGACGAGGCGGTGTTCGAGCAGATCGTCGACGACCTAACCGACTGGACCGCCCGGCTGGGCATCCCCGACGTCACCTTCATCCCGATCTCCGCGCTCCACGGCGACAACGTCGTCGACCGGTCGACGGCGATGCCCTGGTATGACGGGCCGCCGCTGCTGTACCACCTCGAGCACGTCGTGATCGCGCCCGACCGCAACCTCGCGCAGGTGCGGTTCCCCGTCCAGTGGGTGATCCGTCCGAACAGCGACGAGCACCACGACTATCGCGGCTACGCCGGCACCGTCGCCGGGGGAGTGCTGCATCCGGGCGACGAGGTGCTCGTCCTCCCGGGCGGCCAGCGCACCGTGATCGACTCCATCGACACGTTCGAAGGCACGGTCGACACCGCGTTTCCGACGATGTCGGTGACCGTGCGGGTGAAGGACGACCTCGACATCTCCCGCGGCGACATGCTCGTCGAGGCGGACGATCCCCCGGCGCCGGCACGCGAGCTCGACGCGATGGTCTGCTGGATGGGAGAGACGCCGCTCCGGCCGGGTGCGCGGCTCGTGATCAAGCACACCACCCGTACCACTCGCGCCCGGATCGAGGAGCTCGATTACCGCGTCGACGTCAACACCCTCGCGCACGAGCCGGCCGATGGGCTGGCTTTGAACGAGATCGGGCGGGTCCGCCTGCGCTCCGGCTCCCCGCTCATGGCCGACCCCTATTCCCGCAACCGCAACACCGGCAGCTTCATCCTGATCGACGAGGCGAGCAACGACACGGTGGCGGCGGGAATGGTGCTCGCCGCGCGCTGATCTGCTCCCCCGGCCCGCGGTCCGCGCCAGCTCGGGAAGAAACGATGAATAGTTCAACGCTTCTTCCCTAGAACGTCGGCACGGCGGCGATGTCCACGCGAGCTGCTCCGCCAGGGCGTCTACCTTCAGATCGGTGCGATCGCCGGCGGTCCGCCGCGCGGTCCGAAGGTCTCGATCACGGCCGACACGCCGCTGTTGTGAGCGCCCACGACCACGATCTGCAAGGCCTGCTCGGACGCCAGCACCTTGACCTCATCCTGATCGGAAACGCTGTCGGGAACCGCGTCCGCGTGCGCTGAGGACAGCCGCCACCGGGTGTGTGCGGAGACCGCGTCCTTGCCGACCGCGGCCAGCGCCGCACGCGAATTCACCGCGTGCCCGTACACGAAACGACGCACGTCGTCCTTGTTCCAGCCCGCGCCGGCGAACAGCTCGGCGTGCTCCGGTCCGAGCGCCACGCAGGCGCTGATTGTCTCGTGGATGAGCGCGCCCGTCCGCCGGATCGTGTCTGCGAGGTCGAGCGCGAGCTGCTCGGGGACGGTGGTGTGCCGGGCCTCGATGTGGACCACCGAGCGCATCGTCATCGCGGTCACAGTGCTCGCGTGAGTGTCGAAACCGTGCTCGACGTGGAACGCCGGCCACGGCGACTGCTCCTCGTTCTCGGCGATGCACGCCGTGTACTTGGCCGGGTTGCCCTGGGTTGCCTGGTCGAGTTCGTGGGGGCGCAGGCCGAAGGCATTGATCGCCGTGAGACGAATCGCCCGGCCGATCGTCGCGTTGGCGCGGAAGCCCGACCCGAACACGTTGCCCTGGCTGTTCAGGCCGATCCGTTCACGGACCGGGCCGTTCACGAGCAGCATCGGCGCCGTGCCGGTCGTGCTCTGCCAGATCGCCCGGGGGACGTGCCCCTCGGTGGTCAAAGCAGTCCATGCGGCGACGACTACCGGGAAGTACTCCGGGCGACAGCCGGCCATCGCGGCGTTGATCGCGGCGGTCCGGACGGTGCACTCACGATCGAGATGGGGCATGGCCAGCAGCACCTCGTCGGGACCGCGGTTCGTCTGCGCCAGGAATTCCGCGACCACCGATTCGGTCACCGGCATCACGGGCAGCCCGTCCGTCCAGCCGCGCTCGGCATAGTCCTCCATCACCCGCCGGACCTCGTCGATGTCGATTACAGGAAGCCCGGTCAAGACGCGCCGACCAGGATTCGGACAACTTCGGCGATCACCGGCGCGACGTTCGACTCGATCTCGGCCCGGCCGAGACTGGCAATCGGATGCGGGATGGTCACGAATTCGAAGTCCGGCATCCCGTACACACCTGCCATCGCCCGCGCGGACACCACGAACGCGTCGGTGCAGATCGACACCGCGGGCAGCCCGGCTCGCTCGAGCACGATTCCGTCGGCCAAACTGGCCGCCGAGCAGGACCCTCAGTCACCGACGCCGGCGATCACGGCCTCGCAGCTCTGGGCGATCTCCCTGGCGCGGTCTTCCTCCACGGGCGTCCCGAAGTACGACTTCGTGTAGGTGGTGAGCTCGCCGACGTGGTGCTGGGCCCGGAGCTGGCCGCCGATCGTCTCCAGCACCAACGCTGCGTTCGGCTTGGCGTTCCCGAGTAGCCCCAACCGCACGCCGGTCAGGTCCTGGACGCGCGGGGCAAGGCTGGCGTCACGGCGTACGTCGAGCACTCCGGTCGGATCGAGAATCGCCTCGCGACGGGGCATAAGCCGTCATGCTTACGCCCACGTCGTTCACGCCCCGCTAAAGTCCCGCGCCGCATGTTCTCGAAGGTCCTGATTGCCAACCGCGGCGAGATCGCGGTCAGAATCATGCGCTCCTGTGAGGAGCTCGGCATCGCCACGGTCGCGGTCTACTCCGAGCTCGATCGCGACGCCGTGCACGTCAAGCGCGCTGACGAGGCGTACCTGCTCGGCCCCGGCCCGGCGGCCGAGAGCTATCTCGCGGTCGACAAGCTGATCGATGCCGTGCAGCGCTCGGGCGCCGAGGCCGTCCATCCCGGGTACGGCTTCTTGGCTGAGAACGCGGCGTTCGCGGCCGCACTCGAAAAGGCCGAGATCACGTTCATCGGGCCGCCCGCCTCGGCGATCGACGCCATGGGGTCCAAGACCAAGGCACGCGAGCTCATGCAGAAGGCGGGCGTGCCGATTGTCCCGGGCACGACCGAGCCGGTCGAGGCCATCGAGCACGCACAAAGAGTCATCGCGGACACGATCGGCTACCCCGTGGCGGTCAAGGCGGCCGGCGGTGGTGGCGGCAAGGGCTTCCGGGTGGCGCTGGATGAGTCGAAGCTGAAGGACGCGTTCGAGGGCGCCGCCCGCGAGGGCGAGAAGTTCTTCGGCGACGCGACGGTGTACCTCGAGCGCTACCTGCCGGACCCGCGTCACGTCGAGGTCCAGGTGCTCGCGGACACCCATGGGAACGTGATCCACCTCGGCGAGCGCGATTGCTCGCTCCAGCGCCGCCACCAGAAGCTGATCGAGGAGGCGCCCGCACCAGCCGTCGACGAGGCACTCCGGGCGAAAATCGGCAAGATCGCCACCGACGCGGCCGCCGCGGTGAAGTACACCGGCGCGGGCACGATCGAGGGCCTGCTCCAGGACGGCGAGTACTTCTTCCTCGAGATGAATACCCGCGTGCAGGTCGAGCACTGCGTGACCGAGATGGTGACGGGGATCGACATCGTCAAAGAGGGCATCCGGGTCGCCGCCGGCGAGCCCCTGTCGATCTCCCAGGATGAGCTCGAGCTCCGCGGCCACGCGATCGAGTGCCGGATCAACGCTGAGGACGCGAGCAAGAACTTCGCCCCAGCCCCCGGCAAGATCGGCGACTATCGGGAGCCCGCCGGTCCGGGGGTGCGCGTCGACTCCGGTGTAACGAGCGGCTCGGAGATCTCGCCGATGTACGACCCGATGGTCGCCAAGCTGATCGTTTGGGACGTCGATCGCGAACAGGCCACCGCGCGGATGCTGCGAGCGCTGGGCGAGTACGAGATCGAGGACCTCAAGACGCTGATCCCGTTCCACACCGCGATCCTCCAGACGCGTCAGTGGCACGACGCCGAGACGTGCCGGGACCTGATCGAGGACAAGGCCTGGCTGAAGGAGCTCGCGTTTCCCAAGGCCGAGAAGCCCGCGGCTGACGCAGAAGAGACCGCCGAGCCGGTGGAGCAGAGCTACACCGTCGAGGTCTCGGGCAAGCGCTTCGACGTCAAGGTGATCGGGGCCCCGCTAGCCGCCGGTACGCTCAACGGTGCGACGCCGGCGCCCGTGGAGGCCGCCGCGGCGACCAGACGTGCGCCGCGGCGCAGCGACCGCGCCGCAGCCGGCGGCGGGCGAGGGGGCGACACGCTTTCCTCGCCCCTGCAGGGCACCGTGCTGAAGGTGGCCGTCGAGAAGGGGACCGAGGTCGAGGAGGGTGCGCTCGTCGCCGTGATCGAGGCGATGAAGATGGAGAACGAGATCACGGCACACAAGGCCGGGGTCGTCTCCGAGCTGCCGATCGCGGTGGGCGCGTCGGTGGCCACGGGCGACACGCTCGCGGTGATCAGCTCCGCGCAGTAGCGAACGCCGCGCGGCGCGGCAGGCGGATTGTGACCCCGGGGTCGGGCCACACGAGCGTCGCGAACAGCGTGACGAGCATCAAGTCGCGACCGATCACCTCCCACGACTGCAGCGGTGCAAAGCTCTTCAGCGGCGCGAATTGCAGCGGGTAGTACAGCTGGGTCATCACCATCGCGCAGGCGAGCAGCGCGACCGCCGCCAGACCGCGCCGCCCGCCCGTCATCGCGACCAGCGGCGCCAGCCAGATCAGGTACTGAGGCGAGAGCACCCGGTCGAACACGATGAACGCGCATACCGCCGCAGCGGTCGACGTGAGCAGCCGCTCGCGCGTTGCCGGGCCGACGGCGTAGAGCACCCAGGCCGCTAGTAGCGAGAGGATCTGGAAGATGCTCATCACGCCCGCGAAGGTCATCGTCGCATGGCCGTCGAGGTTGTCCGACTGATGCGTGAAGTAGTACGTGAGATGCACTCCGAACAGCTGGTGGGCGGCCAGGAACAGCGCTGCGCCGACGCTCTCAAGCTGCAGCGGCCGGTTCTCCTGGCCGTGAATCGCCCACCACACCCCGTGCGGGGCGATCGCCAGGAACGGAACGAGGCACGCAAGCACGACCACGGCGAACAGAGCGAGACAGATGAGCGCAGGACGCCGGCCGTGGCGGCGCCAAACGTATACGGCCGCGACCGGTAGCACCACGACCGGGAAGGCCTTGGCGGCGGTGCCGAGACCGAGAAGCACGAACCCGCTCCGGTTCCAGTCGAAGTAGAACGCCGTCACCGCGGCCACGGTCAACATCGTCGGGAACAGGTCGTAGCGCGACAACACAACCGCTCCGAGCAGCAGCGGCGAGAGTGCGAGCAGCGCCACCCCGCAGACCAGCTGCCGCGTGGTCACGCGCTGGGCGGCGAGCACAAAGGCGGCCAGGCCGGCTGCGATCACACCGCACGCACCCATCATGAGCTCGAACACCTCCATGTAGCCCGAGAAGCTGTTACCGGCGATCAACCTCGGGATGAGGAACACCGGAAGCGCCAGCGGCGGATATTCCACCGAGAAGTCGCGATACGGCATCAGCCCGCGCCCCAGGACGTTCCGGGCGTACCTCGCGTACTCCCGGGTGTCCCACTGCCGGTCGAGCCGGTACCAGCCGTGATGGATCAGGTACCACGCGATCACGAAGCCGATCGCGGCGCCGGCCACGGCCAGCATGCTGCGCTGGCGGTCCGAAGGCAGGTAGCCCATTCGCCCTGCGGGCAGCGTGATCGAGGCGCCAGCCGTCTCGAGGGCCGGGTCGTGCGTGTGTGGGCGGCGGTTGTCAGGCATTGCTCGTCCTCGCGGTTCCGCTTGGGCCCCACCGAAGGCTCGCCAGCTCCTCCCGACGATGATTATCCAATGATCCGCTTTGCGAGGTCGTACGGGTAGACGTACATCGTTAGCTGGCCGAGCCGGTAGACCGAGCTCGGGCGTCCGAGGTCGGGCGTGCGAGTCCAAACGTTCGCGAGCGCAGGATCGGTCAGGAGAAAGCTGCCGGTGTGCGGTCGGGGCGAGTACCAGCTGCTGATGAAGTGCAGATCAAAGCGACACAGGTGCTTGCGCTGGTCGCACACCGACACGGGGTAGACGTGCACGCGGAACCCCGTCGCCCAAGTGATCGGGGCGCCGTCCCAGTATCCGGCGTAGCCGACCGAAAGGTGCTCGCGAGCGGCGATCCGTGCGATCTGGCCTGCAACCTGGGTGGTGACGGGGCGATTGGCCGCCGGGGCGGGGACCGGGCCGCGGTCGGAGATCGCCACGACGGCGCTCAGCGCGAACGCGCAGGTGCAGGCCAGCACGATCGCGCGCGTCCACACGCGTCCCGCTGCGGCGGCCGGGACCACGGCCGCGACCGCGTACAGCAGGCCCAATAGGTAGCGACCCGAGTGGATGTCGCCCGGGTACGCGCTGAACAGGAACGCAAGCGTGAGCAGGATCGCCGACGAGCACCAGAACATGTAGAAGGCTGCGGTCGCGCGAGAGCGCGAGGCGCGCTGGCTCAGCCGCCGCCACGCGAGCCACGGGATCGAGACCACCGCAGCGATGCTGATCACCGCACAGACGAACGCCAGGACGGTTTCGGGCGACAGCCCACGCGAAAAGTAGTCCCCGTTGCCGATCGTGGCGATCGACTTCCACCACAGCGTGAAGTTCTCGATGTTCTTGTGGCCGATAGCGATCCTCGTGGTGTGCAGCCCGGGTTCCCGGCTCACCGCAAGCGCCCTCATCACGAGGGCCGTGATTCCCCACGTGACGCCCGTGACGACGAGCGTGGCCACCCCGCTCCAGAGGGCGAGGGTGCTGCGACGTCCCGGCACGAGCACGCGGGCGGAGACCAACGCCAGCGCAAATGGCGCCACGCCGGCGATGCTCAGAAGCGGATCAGAGGCGGCGTTGACGCCGACGATCGTCCCCACGACGAGCGCGAGCATGGCGATCACGGGCCACCGGCGCGTCCGCGGCGGCTCGAGCTCGAGCCAGACGGCGAACGCTCCGAGCAGGGCCACGCCAAACCAGGCCGGAGCGTGCTGAGTGGTTGCGAGCTCGAGGCGCAGCGTCACCGGCGAGGTGCAGAGCAACAGCACCGCGGTCACACTCGCCGCCCATCGGGTCGCCACGCGCCATACCGACCACGCGGTCACTCCGGCTCCCGCCAGCGCCATCACAAACGGCGCCGCTTCCCAGACCTGACGGTGGTAGGGAAGCCACTTCGTGGCCAGGTCGAAGAGCAGCGTCGCGTACCAGCCGAATGTGCCCAGCACGACATTGGCGCCCGCCGGCGCCGCCCCGAACAGCTCCCCGATAACCGGCCCCGACGCGGCGTCCGCATCCAGGTTGGTCGTCCGGATGGCCGAGTCGAGCTGGTGCGCGAGCAGGATCAGATAGAGCAGACACAACGGCACCGCGGCCCACCACGCCCACCGCAACCACCCGCCCGACCCGCGCTTGCCGGCGCGGGGTCTGGCGGTGTTGGGTTCGGGTCGGCTCCGCAGCCGGGGAGCAATCCCCGCCCCGGGGCCGGCTGCGGTCACGAGATCCGCCGCCCCGAGATGCCGAGCACCAGTCCCCGGCGCGATGACGTTCGCGCTGCCGGCGCGGAGATGTCCTCGAGGCGCCCGTTCGCGCGGAGCGTGGCCTGGGCGCGCGTACCGGGCCCGAACGACACCCACAGCGTGACGTTCCCCGCCCCCGGACCCCTGGTGAGCCGCACGACCGGCTCATTCACCTTCACGTCTGCCGCGAGCGCCCGGTCGACCCGTTCGAGCCGGAGAACCGAGGTCGTATAGCGCCCGGTCCGCGCCATCTCCGTTCGCTCCGCCGCCGAAGCGAGGCTCAGCGTCCGTTCAGCATGCTCCTGCAGGTCGTTCGCGCTCTCCGCCACGGCGGCAAACGCGAGCACGATCACGCCTGCGAGTACGCCCAGGAACACCGGCAGCGTGCGCTGCGCCAGCCGGCGGCGTCCGATGCACATAAGCACGCCCGTGGTCACCGCGACGGCGGCGGCCAGGACGCCGAGCGCGATCGCGGCCGCGGCGAGGGTCGAGTAGCTCATGTCGGCGGTAGCGTAGATGCCCGCTCGACATTTTCGGCATGAATGCGGCGTTGCGTGTTCGTCCTGCGGCCGGGCGGCAGGGCCGCGTCGGCGCCGTCGGCAGACAGTGCCCGCAAATACGTCGCATCCTCCTCGAGCAGGCGCAACGCGTCCGCCGAGTCGAGTGGACGGCCGTGCCCGGGGACGATCGTGTCCGCATGCTCCACCAGCGCCCGGAGGCGCTCGAGCGTCGCCAGGTAGGCCTCGACCGACCCGTCCGGCGAGATCCACGGGATCTCGACCGGCGACAGGTAGTCACCGCACACGAGGACCCCGAGCCAGGGGATCAAGAACGCGGTGCCGTCGGCGGTGTGGCCGTCCGCCGGGTGGAGCTCGAGCTCGCGGTCGTCCGCCCCCAGCGACAGGCGTCCGGGAACGGGCAAGGATTGAATCCCCGCGAGTGTCAGGGGGCGGCGGTCGTCGATGTACTGCTCCTCGTCGAACTCGCGGAGCTCGCGCTGAGCCTGCCCGGGCTCGGCCGCCAGCCGCCGCGCCGTGCTCTCACCCACGCCGAGCGCGGCCTGCGGGAAGGCAATTCGGCCGAGCAGGTGGTCCCAGTCGGCGTGCGTGGCGAGCAGCCCCGAGACCGGGAAGCTCGCCTGCTCGAGCACGCCGGCGAGCGCTTCGAGCTCGTCCGGATACACGGGCGAGTCGATCACGAACCCCTCTTCGCCGCCGCGAACTGCGGTGCACGTGGTCTGCCAGAAGCGGCTGACCACGACGATCACGTCGGGGTGGACCGCCAGAACCTTCATGGAGACCGATTCCGGCCCGGCCCGTCAGGAGATTCCGAGCAGCTTCATCGCCTCGCGGAGGCTGGTGACCTCCGCGTCCGGCTTCTTCTGGTTCGACTCGAGCGCTTCCTTGGTGCGGTTGACCCAGATCACCGGAACCTTGCGCTTCAGGCACGGCTCGATGTCGTAGTAGTAGCTGGCGGCCACGTGGACCCAGCCTTTCTTGCCACCGATCCGCCGCTCGCACTCGGTGAAGTGCGCCGGATCCGGCTTGTATGAGCGCACCTGCTGGGCGGTGACGACGAGGTCGAAGTCGAGCGGGATGTGACGGCGGGTCTGGCCGAGGAGCTTGTCGTCGATGTTCGAAATCAGCCCGATCTTGTACTTCTTGGCGATCTTCTGCAGAACCGGGTTGGTCTCCTTGAACGGCGGCCAGCGCTGGACCGAGTCGGGCAGGAAGCCGGCCCGCGAGGGCTCGAGCGGCCAGCCGAGCGTCTTGGCGATCTGCACGGCCGTGCGCCGCAGAACCTCGGCGTACAGCTCGTAGGAGCCCGCCTGTATCTGCTTCTGGACCTCATAAAACAGCGGGATCAGCTCGTCGCGCTCGATCGTGAAGCCATCGCGCTCGGCCTCGCGCTTGAACGCGTCAAACGCACCGGTTTCCCAGTCGATCAAGGTCCCGTATACGTCAAACGTGACGAACGTGATGTCCTTCGGGATCGCCATCGCGCGGCCATAATGCCACGGCGAGAGACTCGGGCGCTTCCAGGCCCTTCCGGGCCGCGCGACGGGCTTCCCACCCGACCTACTACAGTCCAGCGGCGGATGGATCTCCTCGAGTACCAGGGCAAGCAGGTGTTCGCGCGCCACGGCGTGCCCGTGCCCTCCGGACGGCATGCGCAGACCGTCGACGAGGCCGCGTCGGCGGCCGACGACATCGGCTACCCCTGCGTGATCAAGGCTCAGGTACAGATCGGGGGCCGCGGCAAGGCCGGCGGCATCAAGGTCGCGGGCGACCACGACGAGGCCCGCGAGTACGCCGGCGCGATCCTTGGCATGGACATCCGCGGCCTCACCGTCCACGAGCTGTGGGTCGAGGCGGCGTCGGAGATCGCCTCGGAGTACTACGCCTCGGTCGTGTTCGACCGCTCGGCCAAGGCGCCGCTCGTGATGCTCTCGACCAAGGGCGGGATGGACATCGAGGAGGTCGCCGATACGGATCCGGACGCGATCGCGCGGCTGCACGTCGATCCGCTGCTCGGCTTCCAGGAGTTCCATGGACGCCGGCTGGCGTTCGAGGCGCGTGTTGACGCCGACGTGGTGCGGCCGGTCGGCGCGATGCTGGCCAAGCTGTATGAGGTGTTCGTCTCCGAGGAGGCGACGCTCGTAGAGGTCAACCCGCTGATCGTCACTCCTGAACGCGACGTCCGCGCCCTGGACGCAAAGGTGACGCTGGACGACAACGCGCTGTTTCGCCACCCGGACAACGCCGAGCTCCGCGACCCGTCGAACGAGGACCCGCAGGAGCGGATGGCCAAGGAGCGCGGGCTCACGTTCGTCAAGCTCGACGGCAACATCGGCATCCTCGGCAACGGTGCCGGCCTCGTTATGTCGACACTCGACGTGGTCGCCCAGGCCGGCGGAGCCCCTGCGAACTTCCTCGACGCTGGCGGTGGCTCCAAGGCCGACGCGATCACGAGCGCGGTCGAGGTCATCTTGTCGAACCCCAGCGTCAAGGCCGTGCTGTTCAACATCTTTGGCGGCATCACCCGTGG
>Ga0335081_10018881_pt1 | contig 11148 bp, 15 predicted proteins | sample Lox_Sample_35_FD_206713 | JGI IMG/M metagenome (GOLD analysis project Ga0335081, IMG submission 206713) | Soil microbial communities from Loxahatchee National Wildlife Refuge, Florida, United States - Lox_Sample_3.5 | ecosystem: Environmental > Terrestrial > Soil > Wetlands | place: USA...
GCCGTCGCGGCGGGGGAACAGCCAGCCGGCGGCGGGCAGGCCGCGGGCGCGCAGCTCGGCGAGCGCGAAGGCGCAGAGCGGGACCAGGCGCTCGGCGCTGCCCTTGGTGGCGTCGGCGGCGATCAGCAGCGCGGGCGTGGGGGCCTGGTCGAGCACGCACTCACGGCGGAGCAGGGCGATTTCCTTGGCCCGGAGCCCGGCCCAGGCGGCGAGGACGAGCCAGGCGCGGACATCGGGCGGGGCGGCGGCGACCGCGTGCATCAGGTCGGCTTCGCTGATCGGCCGGGGCAGCCGCCGGGGCCGCTTGGGGCGGAGCAGCCGGTCGGCCGGGTTGTCGGCGCGGAGATGCTCGTAGTCGGCAGCCCAGGCGTAGAACTGGCGCGCGTTGGTGATCTCGCTCATCGTGGCTGCCGGGCCGGCCGCGATCCTGGCGCGCCAGGCGCCGAGCTGCCCGGCGGTGGCATCGATCAGCGGGACGCCGAGCGCGTGCGCGAGCCGGGTCAGGGCGCGGCGGCGGTGGTAGATGGTTCCTTCGGACAGGCCGCGGAGCCGCATCCAGTCCAGGTGCCGGGCGACCAGCTCGGCATCGGTCCCGGTGAGGCCGGGGTAGCGCTTGCCGGCCCGCCCGGCCCGGTGATCGGGCGGCCTGGGCGCGGGCTGGGTCACCGGCTGCCCGCCCGCTGCCCGGCGGCGGCCAGCCCGGCATGCGAGCCTGACGGGCCAGGGGTCCGGCCGGCTTGCCAGTGCCGGATGGGGGCGTCGGCGGGCACGTCGGGCAGCGGGTCGCCCGGGTGCCATGACCGGCCGTCCCGGTGCAGCAGGTACCCGATCCAGGCGGCCCCGCCGCCGCAGATCACGACCATGATGGCGGCGAAGATGGCGATGATCACGGCTTGTTCCTCTCGGCGCGGATCGACCAGATGAGCCGGTGCAGTGCCCGGGCGCCGGGCCGCGGGGTGCGCCCGGTGCCGGAGCAGCGGCGGCACGGCCCGGTGCGGGCGCGGCCGGTGAGCCAGTGCCGGCGGACCTGGACTCGCTCGCCGTGGCAGCGGCGGCAGGGCCGGGTCGGCCTGGCGAGCGCGATCAGGAGGTAGATGAGGACGGCGGCGATGACGGCCAGGACGATGACGGCGGGGTGAAGGTGGCTAGCCGCCGGAGCGAGCGCCAGCAGCAGCGCCCGCGGCGAACCCGGCCGCGTAGCCGGTGGCGTACCCGGCGACCTCGCCGTCGATGAACCCGGCGTCGTAGCCGGCCTTGAACCCTTCGCGGTAGACCCGGCACGGGAAGCGCGGGCAGTCGTCCTCGGCGCACTGCCAGTACGGCGGGTGTTCCTCGATCCTGCTGGCCATCCGTCCTCGCTGTCTAGGCGGCCCTGGCTGGGCCATTCCCGGTCGTTGGCGGTAACGCGGTAACAGTGCAGGTCGCAGCACCATCCGCCGTGACCGCCGTAGCGGTCCCGCGCGTTGCCGCTGGTCAGCGGCCGTAGCGGTGCCGTAACGGTCCTCATGTCGTGACCGCCTCGACCGCGGTCCGCTCGCAGCCCTTGCGGGGTGCCCCGCCGGCCTCGCGGACGTTCTTCACCGGCACTCCGGCGGCGCGGAGCTGGCTCGCCACCGCGGCCGGGGTGATCGCGGCGTAGGTGCCGGGAACCGACCCGGCGAGCCGGGCCGCGATCGTGTCGGTCCACAGCCGCGCGTCGGCGCCGAACACCGACAGCACGTCGGCGGTGAAGCTCCGGGGCGCCTCGGTGCCGTCCAGGCCGAGCGCGTGCCCCGACAGGACCCCCGCAGTCTCGCGGATCGCCCTGGCGCGGGCCGCGGCCCGCTCGGTGGCGGGCAGGTCCAGGTAGTAGGTGCGGACGATCTGCGGCTCGCCGTCGGCCTTGAGCCAGCCGAGACCGGCGTCGGTCTTGGTGCGGAACGCGGTCGCCTTGTAGCCGTTCTTGTAGCTGGACGTGCCGAGCACGATGTCGTTCTCCAGCTGGCCGGGCACCTTGAGGCAGAACCGGGCGGACACGTTGCCGCTGACCGAGGTCGGCAGCGACGCGGCGTCGGGCCGCTGCGTGGCGAGCACGAGCACGATGCCGTAGGCGCGGCCGAGCCGGATCACGTAGGCGGCGTCCTCGGCGGCCTGGCTGCCGTGCTGGGGGTGCATGAAGACGTTCTGGCACTCGTCGACCACGCACACGATGGGCCGCAGCCGCAGGCCGCGGCGGGCGGCCAGCTCGCGGGTGACCTTGCCGTCGGGCCGGTCGGCCTTGTCGATCGCCTTGAGCGCGGCCGACCGCCGCTCGAGCTCGGAGCGGAGCATCCGCAGCGACGAGGCGGCGTAGCCGATGGACTCGTCGTCCAGGCCGGACACGTAGCGGTGGCAGACCTGCGCGAGCGGCTCCAGGTCGCCCTTGCCGGCGTGCTCGTGCACCCACAGGTCGCACACCGGGTCGAGCGCGGCTCCGCACGCCAGGACCCGGACGGCGGAGGTCTTGCCCTGGCCGGGCGCAGCGCCGATCAGCCAGTTGACCTCGAACAGCGGCACGCCGACCGGGCGCAGCCGCGGGTCGGTGCCGAACGGGACCGCGCCGAACACGTCGGCCTGCCCGGCGCGCAGCAGCGGCCACGCCGCGGGCCTGACCTTGGCAAGGTCGGAGAACCCGACCCACAGCCGCAGCCGCCCCTCGTGCTCGTGCGGCACGGCCTCAGGCCACGTCGCCGACAGGGGGCGGCGCAGGCCGGACGCGAGCTGGTCGCGGCGGGCGATGATCATGCCGGCGGTGACGCCGTGCGGCAGGTCCAGGTCGCATCCCCAGCCGGGCCCGTCGCGGTGCACCTCGGACACGAACGTGATCCCGCGGCCGTCGCGGATGGCCTCGTTGATCCCGGCGATGCCGAGCGCGCCGAGCGCCCGGGTGATGATCACGGGGTCGGGTACCTGGTACACCGGGGCGACCACGGCGGGCCGGATCACCGGGCGGCCCTCCGGGCGGCCGTGCCGGGCCAGCACCAGCACCAGGACCAGGCCGAGGAGCGCCCATCCCCACCACGGCGAGAACAGCGCCATGAGCAGGCCGGCGACCAGGACGACGGCCGCGCAGACGGCGACGATCCGGCCGCGGGCCGCGCGGGTCTTCTTGCCCTCGGTATGGGCGCGCATCGCCTCGTGATGGCCCGGCCGCCCGGCGGCGACCGCCTGCGACTCCAGCGCCCAGCCGTTCGACCAGTTCCACCACGCCGCGAGGCGGCGGCCCAGGCGGACGGCGCCGCGCAGCGCGTGCCACAGGTAGGTCAGCGCGTAGAACGGCGACCGCAGCCCGTGGTAGCGGGCCTGGTGCCAGCGCAGCCCGGCCTGGTAGGCGATCGTGCCGGGCAGGTTCGCCCGGCGCAGCGGCTCCGGGATGATCGGCATCCGCCGCGCCGCTCCGGCCGCGGCACCCGGAAAGCCAGCCGGCGCCGCGTCCGCGCCGCCGGGCGGCCCGGCGGGCTCGGCCAGGGTCTCGGGGGCGGACGCGCGGAGCGGGAAGACGTTCGCGTGCTCGGAGATGGTGTCTGACATGCTGGTGGCTCCTTCGTTCGCGGGGGAAGCCGGCCGGGGCGTCCGTAGGGCTACGGGAGAGCGCTCCGGCCGGGATTGTCTTAAGGCCCGGGCGGGGCGTGGCCGTTGGCCTCGGCCAGGGCGGCCTGGCGCGTTTTCGTCGCCTGGGAACGGGTCAGCGAGAACCGTTCCTGGAGCTGGTTGACGCTCAGCGGGTTGCCGGCTGCGATCGTGGCCCGCATGCTCGCTTTCGCTGCCTCGACCACATCCGACGGAACCGGCGCCAGCTGTCCGGAATCCGGGTCCGTGCAGCCGGGCGGCGCGGCGCGGAGCAGGTGCGTGAGCGCGGCGCCGAACCCGAGCGTCACCACCGGCATGCAGGACACCAGCACCACGACCGGCCAGGGCGCCCGGGCCGCGTGCGCGGCGGCCAGCAGGTGGTAGATCACCTGGCCGGTCATGCCGAGCGCCAGGGCGCCGACCGCGGACCGGCGGGCGAACTTCCGCGCCGTCTGCGGCACGGCCAGCGGGGCCAGCCACGCGCCGAGCGCGTAGGCGCCGTACGCCTCGACCCCGACCGGCAGCGTGATCGCCGTGTCCAGCCGCAGCTGATCCCAGATCCCGGGCAGGGGGTGGATCACGCCGAACCCGCACAGCGTGCCCAGGCCGACCCAGCCCGACCACACCGCGACGGCGGCCGGGGCGGCGATCAGGAACAGCGGCCAGCGGCGCACCTGATGGCTGGTCATGGCTTCTCCAGTCCGGGCAGGGGATCCATGCCGGCCGTCCTGCGGGCCTCGCGGGTCCGGGCAGCGGCAGCGGCATGCTGAGCCGCGTCGTAGGCCAGGTGGCAGCGCTGGCACATGGCAGCCAGGTTGCCCTCAGCGCAGTTCTCCGGGGTGCGATCGAGATGGGCGACGGTCAGCACCACCCGTGACCCGGTAACCGGATGCAGCTGGCCATGACGGGCCGGGCAGCGGCCGGGATGGCCGGTGCCGCACTGCCCGGCGCACTCGCACCGGCCCGCGGCGCGGGCGAACCTGATCCGGCGGCTGATCTGGGGCCAGTCATCCGGGTACCGGTGCCGGTCGGCCGCCCGTACCGGGCTCACGGCGCGCCGCCGATCTCGCCCGCCTGGTACCAGCACGTCGGGCAGATCAGCCGGTCCGGGCTCATCTGCCGACCGCAGACTGCCACCGGGCACGGGTGGCCAGCTCGTCCGCGGCCGGTCATCGCTGGCCCGCGATACGGACGCTGGCCCTTGCGGCGATCGCGATGCAAGACGGGCAGGACGCCACCGGACTGAACAGGCCCGGCGGACAAGCGGCGATCGGCGCGGCGCCGCACAGCGCCTCGCCGCGGTACCGGGTCTGCCACTCGCTGACCGGCACCGCCTGGTCGGCCACCGCGTGATACGACTCGCGGACCCGGCGCCCCGCCAGGTTCAGCCCGGCGGCCTGGTAGCCGACCGAGGCGGTCAGCCTGCGTCCGGCGTCCGCGCCGAGGCCGCTCACCGCGCACCGCTTCGTCCGGCCGCGTAGGCCCGGATGATTAGGCCGGCGATCACGGCGCACGTTTCCGCTTCCCAGCCGGCCATCCACAGCACGATCCTGTGGTCGTAGGCGCCCAGCTCGACCCGGGCCTCGGTCAGCGCCTCGCACAGCATCCGGTGGATGTGCGGCGCCATCTTCCCGGCGCCGGGGTCGGCGTCAAAGGCCTCGCGGACGGCGCGGACGGCCGGGGTCTCCCGGACCTCGCGGTCGGTGTCGAACGGCCCGGCTGACGCAGCAGCGGCCGGCTTCGGGAGGCGCGTCATGCTGCACGCTCCTCGACCAGCTGCGCCGCGGTGATGACGACCAGGCCGCTGATCGCACCGATCAGGTCAGCGCGGGTGATCTTCCCGGCCTTGTATGCCGCCAGCCAGCGTGCCAAGCAGTCAGCCCGCGGCCGGACCTGGCACGGGCTGTAGGCGCGAGCGGCGCATTGCGGGCAGCGGCGCCAGCGGACCGCGCCGAGTACCCGGCACTTAGCCAGCATGCGCTCGTCATCGGCGCGCTCAGCCGGAGTCAGAACCCGGGCTTCCGGCCCGGCTGTGGGATTCTTCATCGCGGGTGTCCTTCCGCTCGTCCGGATGGATGCCAAGGGCCGCCGCGGCGTTGCGAGCGCATGCGGCGGCCCGACCTTGCTAACCGGCAGTGACTGGCGCCGAGGCATCGGCTGCGGTCCGCGTGATACCCGGCGCGATACCGCCGGAGGTGATTCGAGATGCTCCCGGCTTGGGGCCAGATCAAGGCCAGCAAGCCGGAGTTGCAGCTACGGGCGGCGATTCGCGGCCCCGGGTGACCCTCTGTGCTACCAGCGTGCCCTGAGTTCAAGTCCCCCCTCGGACACCGGTGGCAATGGACTGACCTGCGGAAACAGTCATCGAGCCTGGCTTGCGGTCCACGAATCCGCAGTTCATGGCCATTGGGGTGCAACTCGCCCCCCGGACACTGTCCTACGTACATTTTGCCGAGCCTTGATCAGTGAACTGTCCGGCTGCCGACATCGAGACTCTGGCCGCGGCTGGCCGATGCCTCGGCAGGGCGGCCCGAAGGGCGAAACAGCGCGGTGCCGCCCGCCGGGCGCTTGAGGCCGCCGCGGACGTCTTCGACAGGGCGGGGTGCGGCGGCTGGGCGGGCTGGCACGGGCCGAGCTGACCCGCCTCGGCACCAGGCGCACGCCGGCTGGCCAGCTCAGCCCGGCACAGCTGCGGACGGCTCAGCTCGCCGCCGAAGGGCTGTCCAACAAGGACATAGCACGGCACTTGTCCGTCAGCGTGCACACCGTCGAGGTTCATCTGTCGCATGCTTACGCCACGCTCGGGATCAGGTCACGGACGCAGCTGGCCAACCGCTTGCCTGCCGGCCGCCAGGAGCCGTAGGCCCGCGCAGTTGAGGTTTTCCGTTATTGAGAACAAGGCCGGCGCTCAGTACGGTCCCGCACGGAGGGACTCGATGAGAACGCTGAACCGAACCTGGCAGCTGACCGGATTCGCCATGCTGACGGTCGCGCTAGCGGCCGCCGCGACGGCGGCTGGTACGCCTGCCGCGACCGCACGGGCGGTGCTCACCCCGCCAGTTATCAACCGGCACGCACTTGTGAGCTGGGGCGACAACCAAACTGGCGACCTCGGTGACGGAAGCACCACGGGCAGGTCGCTGTATGGGTCGGTCGAAGAACTGGGCAGCGGCGTCGTGCAGGTCGCGGCTGGCCAGTTCTTCACGCTGGCGCTGCGGTCCGACGGCACGGTGTGGGCCTGGGGCGCCAACGCACTCGGCCAGATGGGCAACGGCACGACTAGCGAGGCACAGCTCACCCCGGTCCAGGTCAGCGGGCTGACCGGGATCGTCGCGGTGTCGGCCGGCTATGACCATGCCCTAGCGCTGCGCTCAGACGGCACCGTCTGGGTGTGGGGAGGCAACCGGTTCGGCCAGCTAGGCAACGGCAGCTTTGCCGACCAGACCAGCCCGGTCGAGGTGGCCGGGTTGACCGGCGTCACCCAGATCGCGGCGGGCACCTCCTTTAGCCTCGCGCTGCGCTCGGACGGCACCGTGCTCGGCTGGGGCAACAACGACGGCGGGAACTTGGGTGATGGCACCGTCGGGAATGAAGACAGCGGCCCGGTCCAGGTTTCCGGCCTGACTACCGCATCCCAGATCGCGGCCGGCGTCTATGCCAGCTATGCGATCTACCTGCCGCCGCTGGTCTTCGAGGCCAAAGGTCAACAGCGATGAGGATTGCGAACTGCTTGCGCCGGATGGCCCGCCGGGTAATGCTGCCCGCCTGCCTGACAGTGGCCTTGGCAGCCGCGACGCAGGGCGCATCCGCCAGCGCTGCCACCACCCTGCCGGGCCTTACGATGCCCGGCATCAACCGGCACGCGGCGCTGAGCTGGGGCGTGAACGGCACCGGTCAGCTCGGCGTGGGAACCTTCACGGCCAGGTCGCTGCCAGGGCCGGTCGAGGAACTCGGCCGCGACGTCGTCCAGGTCGCGACCGGGCAGGAGTTCGCCCTGGCGCTGCGTTCCGACGGCACGGTCTGGGCCTGGGGAGCAACGGCGACGGGCAGCTGGGCGACGGCACGACGAGTGACTGGCAGCTCACGCCCCTCCAGGTGAGCGGGCTTACTGGGATCGTGGCGGTGTCGGCGGGGGACGACCACGCGCTGGCGCTGGGCGGCTGGCGGCGACTTCAGCCTGGCGCTGCGCTCAGACGGCACGGTCTGGGCGTGGGGTGCCAATGACGTGCAGCAGCTCGGCGACGGCGCGGGACCGGGCAGCGACGTCCCCGTCCAGGTCAAAGGCCTGTCCTTCATCACGAGCATCGCCGCTGGCGAGGACACATCAGTGGCGATCCGCACCCTGCTCGACTCGACCTCGGCCTGGACCTGGGGTGACCCGGCCGCCAACCTGCCCGGCTCAGCCGTCCCTGCGGAGGTTCCGAGCATCGGCACCGGCATCGCCGCGGTCGCCGCCGGCGAGGACTACGAGCTGGTGCTGGGGGCCGACGGCTCGGTCTGGGGCTGGGGTGACGAGGCGTTCGACACCCTCGGCACCCAGGCTTCCCGGGTCGTGACTAGCCCGGTGGAGGTCATCGGGCCGGACAGCGGGATCGTCCAGCTCGCCGCGGGAGCGGTCCACGTCCTCGCGCTGCGCTCCGACGGCACGATGCTGGCCTGGGGCGAGAACGGCGGCGGCGAACTAGGTGACGGAGGCACCGGGGGATTCAGCGGCCCGGCCCAGGTCCTCGGCCTGTCCGCCGCGACCCAGGTCGCAGCCGGGCTTGAGTTCAGCCTCGCTGTCTACCTGCCGCCGATGGCGCGAAGCCAGCGAGCACCCTGGGAGGATCCGATGAGAAACCATGCCGCCCGCCGCCTTGCCTCGGTCGCCTGCCTCGTGGCGTCGGCCTGCGTGCTCGTGCTGCTGCCTGGCCGCGCTGCCAGCGCCGCGCAGGGGTCGAGCCCCGCTGCCGGCCGGACGGCCGGACTCGGCCCGCTGCTTGCCTGGGGTGACAACACCTACGGCCCCTCGGACACCAAAGATCGCGAGATTTCACCAGATCTATGCACTGCTTGAACACGTCAGCGGGCAGCTCGCAGCGGCGTGCGCGAAGCGCATCAGTGAGCTTCTGGCCCGGGCTACGCCATGAGCGCGGTTCGGCGACTTCGTTACCCAGGCGGCGGACGTCCTGGCGGAGGCCGCCGCCATCCGCTACTTCCCCTCATCGACAGTGGTTGCCACGGCCGCGCAAGCCGGGCTCAAGCTGAGCTCAAGACGCGCAGAACGTGATGCCAGCCATCAGATTCTCGTCAGGGTTGCCGGAGGATCTTCCAGGTCTTGCCATTCCATAGCTCCGCCAGCGGTATGCGGACATGGTTGACGGTGCGGTAGCCGACCGCCATGCAGAACGCCCTGACGCAGGAGACCCGGCCGAGCCTTGATCCGGCGCCTGCCGAATCCGGCTTGGCGGGCCTGAACTCGCGGCCGTTCCAGGCGAAGAATCCGGCCAGGCCCGAGATCAGGCAGGCGTTCTTGCTGGCGCAGGACAATGCGCCAGGCAGGAAGCAGGCGCCACCGCATGTGCCGGCGGGCCAGGGCAGGTGCGCCGAGGCAGAGACATTTCTCCAGGTACCTGATGCGGCGTCATACGAGACGACATACGCATCCGGCCGCGCCGCATCGCCGACCGTCAGGCAGAACGTGCCCGAGCAGGAGACCGCGGCCGGGACGGTCACGGAATCTGCCCCCAGCCGGGGCGGATCGCTGAGGTGCCAGTTCTTGCCGTCCCAGACGGCAGCGCCGGGCAGCGCGACGCCGCCTGGTCCGGTGCTGAAGCCGACGGCGGCGCACGATGTCGCCCTGGCGCAGGAGACATCGAGAACACCACAGGCCGAGGGCTGCTCGTTGCAGAGGCTGGTGTCTTTCCACGACTTCCAGCGCTGCCCGTTCCAGGTCTCTGCGATGGCACCTGACCCGAGGTAGCCGACCCCGTTGACGACCGCGCACAGGTAGCTGCTGGCGCAACTCGGAGCTGTCCTCGCGTGTTTCGGAGGCGGGGTCATGACATGCCACCTCGCGCCATCCCACAGCACGGCACCTGACGATCCGCGGGCTCCGGTGGCCACGCAGAACGTGCGCGCCGAGCAGGACACGCCGATCAGCCCGCCACCGGGGGGATCGTCAAGCTGACGCCAGGCACCGCGCTCCCAGACCCACGCCACGGCCGTCGCCTTCGCGGAGTGGCTGCTCCCTACCGCCATGCACCAGCGCGATGGCAGGCACGACACCCCTTCCAGGACACCGCGGCTCATCGCGCCGGGGCGTGCCGCAGCGGGCCTGGAGGCGCCCGCCGAGGCCGGGCCCGCCGCAGCCACCGCCAGGCCACCCAGGATCGCGGCGAGCACGCCGGCCCCGAGCCGATACCGCAATGCACGGCGGCCGCAGGACGCTCTCATTCTAGGTATCTCCATCATGAGAGCCGCATATATGACATGCAGCGTGGACGGAAACCGCGCAGGCAGCCCAGGCCCGAGGCGAGCGGCCAGTGGATCCTCGTCGCCGGCCAGCAGCAACCATATCCGCCGATCGTGTTCTTTTTCACCGTCAGGCACGGCGATCGGGTCGCAGGAGCCAGCCGCCGATCCCGCGCTGATGGGACATTGCCAGAGGTGAGCTGGCCGAGGGAAATGACCCCGTATGGGGTCCAGTATGTGCCGAGGCCGACCGGGGGAAATGGTGTGGCCGGACCCCGACTCCAGGTACCGGCGGCTGGCCAGGCGCATGTTCAAGAAGAAAGCCCTCGTCGCGACCGGCAACCCCATGCTCACCATCATCCACGCCCTGCTGTCCGACCCCGCCGCCAGCTACCAGGACCTCGGCGCCGACTACTACGAGCAGCGCATGCACGCCCCGCCTCTACCTCGAACTGCTCACTGCCGTCTTCCTGATCAAGCGATCCCCGCACGGTCGGTCGGACATACTCACCGTGCCATCGGCACGCCGAAGCTCGCATTCACCGATACCGGGATCGCGTGCCACCTGATCGGCCAGGACGCCGGCCGCCTAGCCGAGCCGGACGGCGCAGCCGGACAGATGATCGAGACCTTCGTGATGATGGAACTCGCCCGCCAGCTCAGGGCGGGAGCCACCCCGCCAGGCGGCATGCCGGTGCCACATGTGCGAAGCTGTCGATATCGCTGTCCCGGAGGAGATCTGCATGACTGACGCCGCGCCGGAGCCTGAAGTTTCCGAAGAAGAGATCAAGCGCAAGTTCCGCGAGGCGCTGGAACGCAAGCGCGCCATGCATGCGAACGGTAACGCGGTCCGCGGCGGCAAGGACGCCGGGAAGATCCACGGGGCCGGCGGCCTGGCCCGGCGCCGACGTTCGTTTCGCCGCAAGACCGGCTGATGAACGGCTAACTGCGCGCACCATGCAGCGGCCGGACAGCGACCAGATGACCGCGACGGTCCGTGTGCGCGCTTGTGGCTCATCCGAGCAACTGGCGGAAGCGCGTTGCCGTGAGCTGCCGCGACTCGTGCTCGGGGTTGCGGGTGCTGGCCCTCGATGTCGCCGAACACGA
>Ga0335081_10018882_pt1 | contig 11148 bp, 12 predicted proteins | sample Lox_Sample_35_FD_206713 | JGI IMG/M metagenome (GOLD analysis project Ga0335081, IMG submission 206713) | Soil microbial communities from Loxahatchee National Wildlife Refuge, Florida, United States - Lox_Sample_3.5 | ecosystem: Environmental > Terrestrial > Soil > Wetlands | place: USA...
ACCCGTGTTCGTCGAAAGCCTCTTCATCAACCAGCTCACGACGCTCCCGGTCGCGCTCAACGGCTGAGCTCAGAACGCCGCGGGTCCTGCGGCGCCGCGGCGCCGCGGCGCCGGTTGACCTCTCGCTCCCCCCGGGCCAAGGCGGCCCGAGTGGACGTCGGTGGCGCTTGGTGAGAGGATCCCTCCATGGCTGAGGTTGCGGCCGGGAGGGGGAGGCCCGGGTCAGGCGCTGAGGGCGCAGAGGACGTCCTCAGGGAGGTGCGCGTGTTCGAGCTCGACCCCGAGCGCTTCCGCACGGTCGTCGACGTGGACACGTGGGCGTCCTTCCAGCACACGATCCTGCGCGGCCGCAAGCTGTTCGCAGACCGCACGCTGTGGAACGTCAACTCCACCGAGCACGGGGGCGGCGTGGCCGAGATGCTGCGCTCGCTGGTGGGCTACGCGCGGGGTGCAGATCTCGACGTGCGCTGGGTGGTGATCGAAGGCGACGCCGACTTCTTCCGGGTGACCAAGCGCATCCACAACCGGCTCCACGGATTCGCCGGCGACGGGGGGCCGCTGGGCGAGGACGAGCGGGTGCTCTACGAGCGTCACTGCGAGCGCAACGCCGATCGGCTGGCAGCTCGCCTGGGCCGCGAGGACGTGCTGCTGTTGCACGATCCCCAGACCGCCGGGATGGTGCCGCTGCTGGCGCAGCGGGGCGTGCCGGTGGTGTGGCGCGCGCACGTCGGCGTCGATGAGCCCAACGATCTCGCCCGTGAGGCGTGGCATTTCCTGACGCCGTACGTGGAGCACGCCGACGCCTACATCTTCTCCCGGGCGGGCTACATGTGGGAGGCACTCGACCGCGACAAGGTGAGCGTGATCCCGCCGTCGATCGACGCCTTCTCGGCGAAGAACGCCACGCTTGCCTTCACGAGCGTGACGGCCGTGCTGCGGGCGGTCGGGCTGGCGGCCGACGGCCACCACCAGTCGCGGGCGATCTTCGAGCGGCTCGACGGCACCGCCTGGCCGGTCACCTCGAAGGCAACGCTGCTCGAGGAGCGGGCGCTGCGCCTGGACGAGCCGCTGTTGGCGCAGGTCTCCCGCTGGGACCGGTTGAAGGACCCGATCGGCGTGCTCGAGGCCTTCGTCGAGCACGTCCGCTACTCCGAGGACCCGCACCTGCTGCTGGCCGGCCCCGATGTGAGGTCGGTCGCCGATGACCCCGAAGGCCAGGAGGTGTTCCTCGAGGCCGAAGCGGCCTGGCTGGCGCTCCCGCGGGCGGCCCGCCGGCGGATCCACCTGGCGCTGCTGCCGATGAACGACGCCGACGAGAACGCGGTGATCGTCAACGCGGTGCAGCGCCGCGCCGACGTGGTGGCCCAGAAGAGCCTCGCCGAGGGCTTCGGGCTCACCGTCTCGGAGGCGATGTGGAAGGCACGCCCGGTGGTCGCATCCGACGTCGGGGGCATCCGCGAGCAGATCGAGGACGGACGTACCGGCTTCCTCGTCGGGCCCCGTGACCTCGAGGCCTTCGGCCGACGGGTGAGCGAGCTGCTCGCAACCCCCCACGACGCCGAGCGCATGGGGGAGGCCGGCCAGACACGGGTTCGCGAACACTTCCTGGGCCCCCGCCACCTGGCCCAGTACCTCGAGCTGTTCGACGGGATCCTGGGCGGGCGCTGAGCGTCGCGCCGTGCGGGCGGCCGCGGCCGCGCCCGGCGGCGCTATGTCCAAAACCGGACACTCGATATGTCCGAGAGTGGATGGACACAGGCACCTGGACGGGTGTAGAAAGCAGATGCAGCGTGATCTGCTGAAGCCCGCTCTGGCCGATCCCTCTCCCTCAGGAGCGGTGGGCGGGGCTCGTGCCGGCGATCACGCGGCCCCAGGCGCAAGGGGGTTGCGGGGGTGCGTGGGAAGCACGGAGCTCCCACGCACCTTCCTCATCGGCGGATCCTCACCTCAGCATCGCGGCGAGCATCCGGTCCGGCTGGATGACCTCCGCCGTGAACTCCTCGATCTCGGGCAGGTCGGGAATCGAGCCGGCCGGAACGGCCCGTGACGCGGCGAACTGCTCGAAGGCATCGTGGGACTCCCACACGTCGAACATCGCCCATCCGCCCTCGACGGGGCCGGCGGCGTGGAGGATCAGGCCCTCGGGCGGATCGTTGCGGACGCGCAGATGGGCGTCGATGGACTCGTGCTGGCGTGGTGTGCCTCCGTCGAAGCGGAGCCTCGTGCAGACTGGCATGGCCAACCTCCCGCTGGGTGATCGCGCAGTGTCGGGTGTCCCCCCAGTGTGCCACTTCTCGAGCGATCCGAAACACGATTCGTAGGTGTGCCGACGCGCCTGCGCCCGGCGAGGTCGCAGAGCCGATCACGGCGGGCGCGGCGCCCGCCGGGGCTCGCGTGCTCCCGGGTCATCGCCGCGAGCTCCGCTTGGCGCCCGCCCTCGCGCGGCCCACGATCACAGTGGAAACCACCTAGCCCGTCTTGACGGGCCCTTTACAACCTCTTGACATCGGGTGAGCGGTCCCCGTAGCGTCGCCCGACGGCGGGGGGTGCGCGCAAACGGCAGGGGACTGTGGGGCAGGCGCACGGCACTCGCCCCATCGAGAGGCAAAAGGGAGGACGTCATGAAGAGGCTCGTGGTCGGGCTCGCTCCGCTGGTGGTCATCGCCGCGCTCGCGGTGGTCCCGGTGGCCGCCCAGGCAGTTACTCAACCGCACTGGTACGTCAACAGCATCAAACTGACCAAACCAAAGACCGTCAAGACCGAAGCCGCCCTCGCGATTGGCCCCTACCTGTTCGTCCCGGGAACTCCGCCGCTCACCATCAGCTGCAAGTTCAGGGACGCCGAGCGCCTGGAAAACCCGGCCTCCGGTGGCGCGGGCGTGGATGAAATGAAAGTGTTCAAGGCCATCAGCTGCGGGCCCAACCCCTGTCCTGTGAACTCCGCCGGAGTGCAGGGCAAATTGAAAGTGAAAGCGCTCGGGCTGTCCTGGAAAACAGAATTGGTAGGAGTGTCACCGATCGCGGATGAAATCAAAGGGGTCCAACTGGAATTCGCCTGCAAAAAAACGACGCTGGCCGTACTTTCAGGGACGCTGTCCCCGTGGGTGAACGTGAATCAGCTCGAATTCACGTCCCTCACGGGCACCCTCAGCGGGGCGGAAGTTGTCGGCTTCGACAACTTCCTGCCCCCGAACGTGGTGGAAGCCATCAACCCGTAGGCAGGGTCGGGTCAGGACGAACAGACGAACATCGTGCCGAGCTGGGTGCCGTCCAGGCCCAGCTCGTGCACGGCTTCACGGACTCCCGGGAACCCGGGGTGGGTGAAGTCGTCCAGGACCACGGTGGCGCCGGGGCCGAGCGCCGGCCGCCAGGCCTGGATCTCGTCGATCGTGTCCTGCCGGCCGTGGGCGCTGTCGATGTAGAGGAGGTCGACCGCCCGCTCGTCGTGGGGGCCGTCGGCGCCGGGCTCGTCCACGAACGTGACCTGGCTGCGGACGCGCGGTGGGGCGAGCGTCATGTAGCGCTCGCGCTCCGGGCGGCGGATCGGGTCGTAGGTGATCACCCGGCGGTGGGCGTCGGCGAGCGCGAGCGCGATCGCCGTCCAGCCGGTGCCCGTTCCGAGCTCCACCACGCGCCGGCGGCCGCGCGCGAGCTCCAGCAGGACGGCGAGGTCGCCCGGGCGTGTGGCCGAGACGAGGCTGAAGGAGTCCCCCGTCCGCGACGCGAGGCGACGGGCACGCCACTGGAACCGGGCCACGCGCGGCGGCAGCACCCGCAGTCGCGTCAGGTAGCGCAGATCGGCGGCCACGCGCCGCAGCCGGCCGCCTTCAGCGGGAGAAGCGGGCACGAAGGCGTTGCAGCATCACCATCGCCCGCTCCGCGCCGCTGCCCGCGGGGGGGACGAGACCGAGCTGGCGGATCAGGTCGTTGAGGTCGTAGAACGCGCGGTAACGGGCGATACGGCCGTCACGCATCGTCCACTGGTCGACGCCGTCGACGTGCATCGCGCGCCTGGTCGGGGCGAAGCCCGGCGGCTCGAGGGGGCCGAGGTTGGTGCCATGCATGTTCCACGCCCACAACACCCTGTCGCCGGCGACCGCGACCACGGGCGGGTCCGGCTCGCCGAAGCTGAGGTCTGGAAACGCCCGGAAGCTGTCGCGCATGAACTGCTGTACGGCGGGTACCCCTCGCGCCGGCTCGGGCAGGGCGGGATCGGCCCACACGATGTCCTCGGTGACGAGCTCGGCGATCGCGCCCGTGTCGCACCCGTTCCAGGCGTCCACGTAGCGCGACGTGAACCCGGTGACGTCGGCCGGCACAGCCGGGCTTGACGGTGACGCGGCCATCCGCGCGAGCATAGACGCGTCGAGGCCGCGCCCGCAAGCGCCGCGGCGGGATGGGCGCGGCGGGTTTCGAACCTGCGACCTCTCGCGTGTGAAGCGAGCGCTCTCCCACTGAGCTACGCGCCCTGAGGGCCCGATTCTAAGGGCTCTGCGGTTGCTCCAGGAAGCCGGCGCCGCCCCGGCTCACCCCGCGGCGAGCTGCACCACGAGCAGCGCGGCGATCGAGGCGAAGCAGAACAGGTGCTGGCGGCAGATCGCGCGGGCCAGCTCGCTCTGGGGACCCGGCGGGTCGGCACGCGAACCGAGGCGCACGGCGCTCGGGACGGTGCGCGCGCCGGCCACCCCGATCGGGACCGTGGCAAGTGCGAGCGACAGCCAGCCCACCCAGGCCGGGGCATCGCCGGCGGCGATCTGGGCACCGATCGCGGCGAGCGTCGCCAGCATCACGGCGGCCACCAGGCGGTTCATCGGCGCGGCGCTGGTGGTCACCCGGTGGTAGTAGGCGGCGATCGACGCCAGCACCGGCTCGCCCAGCTCGCCGGGCGGCTGGCGCAGGACCTGCACGTCGAACATCAGGTCGAACCACAGGACGGCGAGCAGGAAGCCCGCCCCGGCGCTAACGAACGGTCTCACGTGCCGAGCTTCACCCGCTCCTTCGGCGACAGCTGAATGCGTTCCGCGGAGTACGCGTCGGCGAGCTGCTGGATCCGGGAGGGCGTCAGCGACCCGCCGAAGGTCTTCGCGCCTCCCAGCGTCTTGTAGCCGGCGAGCAGCTGCTTTCCGATTTCCGAGATCGTGAAGTGGGCGTCGTAGATGCTCTCCACGTACAGCGGCAGGTTCTGGCGGGCGAACCGGGCTTCCGAGCGGGAGCCGTGTTCGATCTGTTCGAGGTAGCTGTCGAGCAGCTGCCAGCTCCGCGAGCCGAGCGTCTGGAAGGAGCGGAACCGTCCCGCCAGCCGCGTCGCGGGACCCGTCAGCTGCGCCGCCCCGCTTTCGGTGAACAGGGTCGGTAGCTGCACCTGGGCCGCCCGTTCGGCGGCGAGCCGGACCCTGGCGCGCGTGCCTGACCCTGGACCTCGCCTCACGCCGCCGAGGATCGCCGGCCAGGCCGCCTTCGCGGCCGCGACCTCGGACTGCACCTGGGGAGCCGCCGCCACGAGCGCGGCCGTCACGGCGAGGAAGTCTTCGTTCTCGAGCCTTGCCTCTCCGGGCGTTGCGACCTTGTGCGTGCCGCAGCCCGCGAGCGCGAGGGCGAGCACGAGCACCACCGCGGGGGCGGTCAGGCGACGCCTCGTGCTGTGGTGATGGGCGGCCGGCGGAGAGCCACCGTGGCCGTTGGTGCTCGTGGCGCTAGGTGCCCAGCAGGTCTACGACGAAGATGAGCGTTTCGTTCGGTGGGATGCTCGACGAGCCTTTCGCCCCGTATCCGAGCGCTGGCGGGATCACGAGTTCGCGGCGTCCACCGACCTTCATCCCCGGGATGCCTTTTTCCCAGCCGGCAATCACCTGTTTCTTGCCGAGCGTGAATTTGAACGGTTCGTTGCGCTTCCAGGAGGAGTCGAATTCCTTGCCGCTCTTGAAGTTGATCCCCACGTAGTTCATGGTCACCGTCTGGCCCGTCTTGGCTTCGCTGCCGGTCCCGACGACCAGGTCTTTGATGACCTCTTTCTTGGGCGGGGTGCCCCCGGGCGAGGTCACGGTCGGCTTTTTCGAGAGCGGCCCGCTCGTGGGCGTCTTCGGTTCGTTCGTGGAGGTTTCGCTCGGTTCGCTCTTCGTGGACGAGTGCAGCAGCGCGTTGTCGGCCTTGTTCTCGTTGCCGACGGTGATCGTCGAGGATCCTCCCGAGCCGCAGCCCGCGAGCACGGCCGCGGCGAGCAGCCCGGCCGCGAGGCCCAGGATCGGGAACCGGCGGGAAGTGGGGAAGAGCGTCTTGAGCTTGATCACGGTCGCGCAGCCTAGCGGAAGTGCAGGCGGCGGTGCGCTCGTTGTTAGGATCGGTCGCGGACCGTGCTAGGCGGGGAGGTAGCGGTGCCCTGCAACCCGCAATCCGCTCTAGCGGGGCTGAAGTCCCTCCCGAGGGACACCGGCCCCGGTCGCTCCGTCACCACGGGCGTTGATGGTCCGGGTCCCGCGCGATGTCGGCTCGCGAACCAGGTCAGGTCCGGAAGGAAGCAGCCTTAAGCGACCACCGCCAGGCGCAGCGGGAGCTCCCGGGGCGGAGTCCGAGGCGATGGCAGGCGCCGGGTGCCGAGCGTCTCGGAGGGGGGTGCACGGTCCGTTCTTTCGCTCACCGCGCCCGCGGCGCGAGCACCGGCGGGCAGCGCTCCAGCACCCGCCAGGAGCGGTCGGCGCGGACCGCGGTGAAGCCCGCGGGCGGACTGCCGGCGGCGGCGTGGGGGTCGTGGGGGTCGAGCACGTAGTCGTGGAGCGCCCGGCGGCTCGCCGCCAGGTAGGTGCCGTGGTGGATCCGGCCGGCCTCCCCACTCACGATCCCCGCCGGGCTCGTCTTCAGGTACAGCGCCAGCAGCGGGATGGGGGCGTGGTTGGGCACTCCCACGGGGCCGCAGGCGAGCCTCACCGCGTGCTGTTTGACGAGGGCGACGAGTTCGTCTTCGATGCCGTGCTGGTCGGCCAGTTTGTCCAGTTCCCGGTGGGCCGATTTGACCGACGCGGGGGTGTAGGCGACGAGCGCCACCGCGATGACCACCGCGGCGAGCTGCCAGATGCGCCGGTGGCGGTCCCGCGGCGCCAGCAGTTTCCAGCCGAACACGCCCGCGCCGCAGAAGATGCAGAGGATCGCTCCCGTCAGGAAGCCGTAGCGGGTGTTGATCGGCAGCCCGAGCGTCGCGAAGGCCGCGAACACGACCACCGCGATCACTCCCGCCGCCGCCGCCAGGGCCGCCCGCCCGCGCGTCCACAGCAGCGCGAATACTCCCCCCACCGCCGCGCCCAGCAGCACCGGCGGGCGCAGCACCTCGCCGATCCTGCGCGGGATGTACTCCGGCACGTTCGCGATCCCGGTCACGCGCTGCAGGGTGCTGGCGGTGTGGCGGGTGTTGGTCAGCGACCACAGGGGGTTGCCCATCACGGCGAGGTCGCTGATCAGCCACACCAGCGGCGCGCTCGCCGCGAGCAGCACCAGCCCGGCCAGCTCCCGCCGGCCCCTCGGCGGCGGCTGCTCGGGCGTCCCCGCCGCTCCCGGGCCCGTGCCGGTGCCGTGGCCCAGCCACGCGAACGCGGGCGAGCGTTCCGCGGCCACCAGGTAGACGAGGTACAGCCCCGAGAAGGCCCACGCCTCAGGTCGCAGGAGCCCGGCCACCGCCAGCAGGGCCAGCACCGGCGCGCCCGCCCGGCGCCGGCGGGTCTCCACCAGCAGCGCCCCAAGGACGGCCAGCAGGTAGGGGATGTCGACGTACGCCCGCGCTCCGTAGGAGAGCACCTCAGGCCGCGTCAGGAAGATCACCGCCGCCAGCGCCCCCGCGGCACGCCCGAACCATTCCCGCCCCAGCAGGTAGATCACCCACCCGCACGCCGATAGGGCGAGGAAGCCGAGCGCCACCGTGGCGTCCTCGACGGCGTGGGGCCCCAGCGGGTAGAGCACCAGCCCCACCAGCTCCACCAGCGGGTGGGGGGTGGGTGCGATCGGGACCCCGTAGGCGGGGGTTTCGCCGCGTGCCAGCTGACCTCCCCAGGCCAGCGCGTAGAGCGTGTCGTAGTTGGCGAAGCCCACGCCGACGATGATCCGCAGCGCCAGCGCGCCGCCGATTATCGCCCCCGCCGGGGCCGCCGCGCGCGCGGCCGTACGCTTCGTCGCGGCCCACATGCGCGCGGACGCTACCCCCTCGCGCAGCGCTTCGAGGCTGCCCACCGGCGTGGATAGACTCACGCCAGGGTGTCGGCAGAGGAGCTCTCACAGCCCGGACAGTCGCTTTACCGCAGGCACCGGCCGCGCACGTTCACGGAGGTCGTCGGCCAGGAGCCGGTCGTCAGGACGCTCCGCAACGCGGTCGAGCGCGACAAGGTCCACCACGCCTACCTGTTCGTGGGCTCCCGCGGGACCGGCAAGACCTCGATGGCGAAGATCCTCGCTGCCAGCCTGAACTGCGCCGAGGGCCCCACCACCGAGCCCTGCGGGCGCTGCGAGTCGTGCGTGTCGATCGCCCGCGCGAGCTCGCTGGACGTGCTCGAGATGGACGCCGCCTCCAACAACTCGGTGGAGGACATCCGTGAGCTGCGCGAGAGCGTGGCCTACGCGCCCGTCAGCGGGCGCCGCAAGGTGTACATCCTCGACGAGGCCCACATGCTCTCGACGGCCGCCTGGAACGCGTTCCTGAAGACGCTCGAGGAGCCCCCGCCGAACACGGTGTTCGTGCTCGCCACCACCGAGGCCGGGAAGGTCCCGCCCACGGTTGTCGACCGCTGTCACCGCTTCGACTTCCAGCGACCCACCGTCGAGCAGATCGGCGCCGTGCTGCGCCGGGTGGCCGACGCGGAGTCGATCCGGATCCCCCCGGAGGCGCTCGCCGCGATCGCCCGCTCGGCCACCGGCAGCTTCCGTAACGCGCTCGGGACGCTCGAGCAGCTCGTCACCTACAGCGGCAGCGAGATCGCCCTCGAGGACGCCCTCGCCGTGCTCGGCGTGGCCGACGGGGCGTTCCTGCTCGAGACGATCGACGCCGTCGCCCGCGGCGACGCGGCGGCCGCGCTGAGGGCCCTGGAGCAGCGCGCCCAGCAGGGCAACGACCCGGCCTCGCTGGCCCGCGACCTCGAGGCTCGCGCCCGCGAGCTGCTGCTCGTCCAGGCCCTCGATGAAATCCCGCCCGAGCTGTCGCTGACCGCCGATGCCGACACCGCGCTTCGCGAGCAGGCGGCCCGCGTCGGCCACGACCAGGTCCTGCGCCTGCTGGAGCTGCTCGGCGAGGCGATGGAGGGCATCCGCGCCGGCGCCGACGCCCGCACGCGGCTCGAGCTCGCGCTCGTGAAGGCCGCCCGCCCGGAGCTCGACGGCTCGCTGAAGGCGCTCCTGTCCCGGATCGAGCGTCTCGAGACTGGGGGCGCGCCGCCAACCGCCGCCGGCACAGCCCCGGGGGCGCCTCCCGTGGCGACGTCCTCACCGGGGCCCTCCGCGGTCGCCGCGCCGGCGGCTCCCCCCGAGGTCGCCCCCGAGCCGCGCGTGATCGAGCCCGACGGCGAGGACCTGCGGTCACCGCAGCGCGTCCCGGCGCCGAGCGACCCTCCCGGGGCCGCGCCGGCCACGACGGCAGGCGCGGAGCGGGGGGGCACGGTGGACGGCGGCTCGTCGGAGGGGGCGTCGTTCGCGGGGGACCTCGACTCGCTGCTCGAGCTCTGGCCGGCGGTGGTCGAGCTCGTCCGCGGCGAGCACGCGATGCTGGGGGCGGTGGTCAAGGACGCCCGTCCCGTGGCGCTCGACGGCCTGCACCTCACGCTCGCCTTCTCCTCGACGGCGCAGTTCCTGCGCAAGAAGGCGGAGGACCCGGCCAACCGCGCGATCGTCGGCGAGGCCCTGCGGTCGCTCGCGCCGGGTCGCTGGCGGCTGTCCTACGAGCTGCGCGACGTGCCCGGCGAGGCGGGGGGCGGGGCCTCGGAGGAACTCACCGAGGACGAGCTGGTGCGCCGCTTCATCGAGGAGTTCGACGGCGAGGAGGTCCCCGCCGACTGGCTCCCCGACGGCCACGCCGAGCAGCAGGACCCGGACGCGCTGGCCGCCGGCGAGCGGGGGGCGTGATGCCCAAGCAGCCGCGCAGGGGAAACATGCCGGCGAAGCAGCCGGGCAGGGGAAACGTCCAGCAGATGATGGCCCAGGTCCAGAAGATGCAGCGGGACATGGAGCTGGCCCAGGAGGAGCTGCGCAACGAGGTCGTCGAGGCCACCGCCGGGGGCGGTGCGGTGCTCGTCAAGCTGAGCGGCGACCTCGAGGTCAGGGAGGTCCGGATCGATCCCGCCGCGCTCGATCCCGAGGACGCCGAGATCCTCGGCGAGATGGTGCTGGCGGCGATCAACGACGCCCTGCGCAAGGCCCAGGAGCTGGCCGAGCGCAAGATGGGCGGTGCCACCGCGGGACTCGACCTGGGTGCCCTCGGTGGGCTGGGCTTGCCGGGTCTGTGAGCGACGCCTCCTACGCGCCGCCCGTCCGGCGGCTGATGACGGAGCTGGCCAAGCTCCCGGGGGTCGGGCACCGGACCGCGCAGCGTCTGGCCTTCCACATCCTGCGCGCTCCGCCCGAGGAGGCCGCCGGCCTGGCGGAGGCGATCATCGAGGTCAAGCAGAAGATCACGCTCTGCGAGCTGTGCTTCAACCTCACCGACGAACCGCGCTGCCGGATCTGTGCCGACGCCCGTCGAGACCACGGTCTGATCTGCGTCGTGGAGGAGCCCAGCGACGTGATCCCGATGGAGCGCACGCACGAGTACCACGGCGTCTACCACGTGCTCGGAGGAGCCCTGTCCCCGATCGACGGCGTCGACCCCGAGGACCTGAAGATCGCCGAGCTGCTCGACCGCGTGGCCGCCACGGCCGGCGAGGGCCCGCCCGTCAGGGAAGTGGTGCTCGCGACCAACCCCACCACCACCGGCGAGGCGACCGCGCTCTACATCGCCGAGGAGCTGCGCTCGCGCGCCCCTCAGGTGAGCGTCACCCGGCTCGCCAGCGGCCTGCCGGTGGGCTCGGACCTCGAGTACGCCGACGAGGTCACGCTCGGCAAGGCGCTCGCGGGCAGGAGGGAGCTGTGAGCGAACCGCTGGTGGTGATGAAGTTCGGCGGCACCTCCGTGGCGGACGCCGAGCGG
>Ga0335081_10018883_pt1 | contig 11147 bp, 10 predicted proteins | sample Lox_Sample_35_FD_206713 | JGI IMG/M metagenome (GOLD analysis project Ga0335081, IMG submission 206713) | Soil microbial communities from Loxahatchee National Wildlife Refuge, Florida, United States - Lox_Sample_3.5 | ecosystem: Environmental > Terrestrial > Soil > Wetlands | place: USA...
GGATACCTCTTTGGCCCAGCTTTCCAGTTGCGCGGCCGGAACCGTGGAAACTTCACCCGCAAGGATGCGGGCCTCGGCGGTGAGGCGTTGCTCGACGTTGCGTGTTTCACGGCCGGCAATGTAAGTAGTCAGAAGAGAGTCCAGGACCGCTAGGGGAGCGGCAATGAGGATAAAAGCAATCAGGAGCAGCTTGCGGAAAAGCGGGCTTTGGAAAACGGCCACGATGCGTCAGCGGCATTTTAGCATCGTTGGTGGAGAAGCAAGAAGTGACGGGCAGGAATGCCCGTCCTACGTTTTGTGCTGGGCGCGCCAGGTCTCCCAGTCGTGTATGGTGGCGTCAACCATGGCGGAGGCGGCGCGATGCAACCAGAGCTTGGGACGCGCGCGCAGATCCGCCAGGATGGCATTTGCGGCGCGGCGCGTTCCCAGATGCACGTTGGCGGTTTCAAAGCCCATGGCCCGCAGCAGGCGGGTTTCATCGCGCTGCTTGGGCATGGAAGAAAGCTCGACGCGAGAGCAGTGAGGAGCCAGCCGGCGGACGATCCATTTGCCTTTCATGTGGACGAAGGGATCGATCGAACGCACAGAGCGCTCCAGAGCTTCTTCATAATAGAGAGGAGCGGATTTCACACCGCGAACCCAGGCGGCCGCCGAGGGCGCCAGCGCTTTGGCCTCACGGGCGATTTTGCCGCCATGGAATTCCGCAATCGCCACGTAACGCTCGCGACCGAGACTGCCTAAGCCGGCGATGCGATGCGCCACGCGATAGCGAAGGCCCTTAGCCGGCAGCAGCTTCTCGATGGCTTTGCGCGCGCTCGCGGGAATGCGCGGCTCAGGCGCCAGAGCTTCCAGTTTGGCCCAGTAATGCTCCGGATCGCGCAGCACACTCGTTACCATCGAGCGCAGCCAGGGATGGTGCTCTTCGAGAACAAAAGCGCGGCCACCGGTGGTGACCCCTTCCTGGTAACCGGCGAGGATGGCGTCGCACGCATCCTTTGCCCTGATTGCGAGATGCGCTCCCTTGATGGCGAGGTGGGCACTTGCGGCCAGACGCACCAGATCAACCGTGTAAGGCAGCCGGCAGACTTCATCAAAATCATTGATGCCCCACACCAGCCGGCCTTCGATATCGCGCCACGTGCCGAAGTTTTCGACGTGCAGATCGCCGACGGCGAGGACTTCGGGGGCTTGCGCGCAGTCGTGGCACAGTTCCGTCCACAACAGCATCCAGCGGTAGAAGGTAGCGCGCAGGAACGAGAAGGAGTCCTGCGCCATGGCGGCGTGCTTGCGGTCGAGATCATCCTGAAGCAACCGGATTTTTTTCCCCAGCCACAGTTCGTAACGTTTCGTAGCCTTAACGATGTTCATAGCGGACCTGCCTTCTCACGAAGCGCACGAGATACTGCGTCCACCAGTTTTCCTGCCCCGCGGCGTCAAACTCCTCGCGCCAGTAACTATGCAGCGCTCCCATCTTGGCGGCCATGCGGCGTTTCAAGAATGCGGCGAAAGGCTGGTGGGTGCGACCCAGCAATTCGATGGTCGTAGAACAGTCACTGACCTCGCCCAAGTGACCCTGAATCTCGCGCAACTTCGCCAGACGCTGGTCAAGCCCCGGACCGTAACAGGGGCGGAACAACTCGAGGGTGTAGCGGAAGCGCTTGGTCTCAAGCCGAAAGCGATGCAGGGTGCGGGGGGAAGGTTGTTTCTGCAACAGCGTGCGGCCTTTGCGAAAGTAGTTGTGCGCGAGGCCGGGCAAGTGGGCAACCGCATTTTCCGCGGCAGTTGCCGTGGTGTTCCAGGTGATGGCTTTCATTTTCGGCATAACTATAACCCCAGTCTGGAACCCCAGCGGCGCGAAAGATCGCGGCGGCCCCAACGCGCGAGCAAGCGCACAAGTTCCCCATGCAACTGGCGGGCTTCCTCACGCCATCTGCGTTGAAGCGTGATGTCCAGCGGCAGACCGGATCTTCCCAAAAGCTCCAGAGCGATATCCCGGTTGCGAATTTCGCCCGCGATTTGCATGATCTGGTGCAGCCGCGCGCGAATTTTCTTTGCCTGACCGCGCGGGAAAAACTGCGCGAAGACTACGAGGCACTGCTGAAAGCGACGGATCGAAACGCGAAGATCGTGAATGGATTCCGGGTCGCGCAGCCGGGCGGCGCGATGCATCTGAAACGCCAGCCGGCGCAGCAGCAGCGAACCGCGATCGCGGGCATAGTCCCGGATGGTCATCGCGCCCTGCTCAGCACGATCTCGCGTCCGTAAATTTCACGGAATGTTTGAGCCGTTCGCTCGACCGCCCACTGTTCGAGATCGACGTCGCTCTTGGATTCCACGGTCAAGACCACCTGTCCGTCGCGCAACGCGCATTCCAGACTATCGATGCGTTCGTCGTGGCTGCGATCGAGGTTGTCGGCAATGCGAAGGAGGGGGATCAGTAGATTGAGACTGCGCCGCTCTTCGCTGGTCAAGGCAATAAGGTTGGTGTGATCCAGCATGGGCAAGGCCTTGCGGTGGTACCTGCAGAGATTGGCGATCAATTCCCGTTCCTGGTTGGTAAATCCCGGCAGATCTGAGTTCGCTACCAGGTAGTAGGAGTGCTTGTGGTGACGCGACTCGCTGACGAAGTGCCCGACGTCGTGGAGATACGCGGCGGCTTCGAGTAGTTTTCCGTTGTGCGGCGGAAGGCCATGGAGGGATTGCAGCGAAGTGAACAGCCGGTTTGCCATGTGGGCCACCTGGCGCGCATGCGGCACCGAGACGCCGTAGCGGCGGGCCATGCCCTCAACGGTGCGGCGCTGATCGCGATCCAACTCGGAAAGCTCGCGCCCCACGCCGCGTAGAACGAGGTCGGCGATGATGCCGTCGCGCAACCCCGCTGCCGAATAGTATAGCGCCGCCATCCGCTGGTGCTGCAAGAAGCGCAAGAGGACGGCGGTGCCAGGGACGATGATCTCGGCACGGCGCGGTCCGATGCCTGTGATTTTTCGCCTGCCTTCCAGGCTTCGACTACAGAGATCTTCATACAGCTTCCGGATCTGGGCAGCGGAGGCGCGGAGGCGGTCCGCCTGGTCGACTTTGGAGCCAGAGATGCCGTGGATGGCGCTCACGACGGCCGAAGCGGTTCCGGACGTGGCGATCACTCGATGCGGGCGCTTCGTTCCGATGCGCCGGAACGCCGCATCGAGTTTCTCTTCGATGTACTCCGCCATGCGATGCAGTTCGACCGCGGCCGGCGGATCGCTTTTCAGGAACACCTCGGTCAAGCGGACCGCGCCCAGAGGCTTGGAGACGGCTTCTTTCAGGCGTCCCGATTCGCCCAGGATGATTTCGGCGCTCCCGCCGCCGACGTCGATGATGAGAACGTCCTGGTGTGGATGAGGCCAGCGGCTTTGCACGCCAAGGTGGACCAGCCGGGACTCTTCCTGGCCGGAAATGATCTCGACCGGCGCGGCAATGGCCTCCGATGCACGAGCGAGGAACTCACTCTGGTTGCCGGCGTCGCGAATGGCGCTGGTGGCCACGGCGCGGACACCGATCACCTCCAGCTTCCGATATTGCTGCGCCATGCCCGCCAGAATCCGGCATACCAGAGCCATGGCATCCTGGCTGACCCTGCCCGTTCGGAAAACGCTCTCGCCCAACCTTGTAACCTGGCGATCCGACGCCAGAATCTTGATGGGCGCTCCCGGAGTGACCTCGGCGGCTTCCATGCGCAGGGAGTTGCTGCCAATGTCGATCGCGGCGTATCGGGGCATATACACGTTATAATAGATGCCGCACTTCCCCCGGTATGCAACTCCTGAAGCCGAACCACCTGCGCGGAAAACTGATGGTCGTGGAAGGGATCGATGGTTCGGGAAAATCCACGCAGATTTCGCTGCTGAGCCACTGGTTGCGGTCGCAGGGATACGCGGTCGCGTTCAGTGAATGGAACTCGTCGCCGCTGGTGCAGGAGACCACGCGGCGGGGCAAGAAAAAAGAAATGTTCACGCCCACGACGTTCAGCCTGATTCACGCCACCGATTTTGCGGATCGCATGGAGCGGTACATTCTTCCCCTCATGAAATCGGGGGCGATTGTGTGCGCCGACCGGTATGCATTCACAGCGTTCGCGCGCGATGTGGCGCGGGGCGTAAGCCGGCGTTGGGTACGGAATCTATACAGCTTCGCGACGCGGCCGAATCTCAGCTTTTATTTCCGGGTGCCGCTGGACGTGGCCATCGGGCGCATTCTGGGAGGGCGCGACGCAATCAAGTATTACGAGGCCGGAATGGATCTGGGTTTGAGCCGGGACGTGGAAGAAAGTTTCCGGATCTTTCAGGGCCGGATTCTGGATGAGTACGAGGCTATGGCGCACGAGGTCGGGTTCCACATTATCGACGCGACGCGTTCCATTGAAGAGCAGCAGAGACGGATGCGAGAGATTGTCGTCCGGGAACTAGGTGTTAGCTTGAAGAACGGGGTGCTCCGCATTCCGCAGAGTGAGATACATGCGATCGAAGCAGCCGCTTCAGTTTTATAGCGAACCGCTACCCGGCGTGGACTGTACGGAGCTGCACGGGAAACTGATTGTGATCGAGGGTCCGGACGCCGTGGGACGGACGACTCAAGTAGCCATGCTGCGGCAATGGCTGGAACAGGAAGGCCATGCCGTGCTGGACACCGGAATGGCGCGCGGCGCACTGGCAGGCAAAGGCATCAAGCAGGCCAAAGAGGGCAACACGCTTGGCCCGATCACGATGACTCTCTACTACACCACCGATTTCGCGGACCGGCTGGAGAACGAGATCATCCCTGCGCTCCGCGCCGGCTTCGTGGTGTTGACGGACCGCTACATTTTTTCCATCATGGCGCGCGCCATCGCGCGGGGCGAAGACCGGCGCTGGATCGATCAGGTAACCGGGTTTGGACTGGTGCCGCACGCCGTCTACTATCTGCGAACGGATGTAAAGCAACTGGTGTCGCGCGTGGTGCTGGGCCGAGGCGCGTTTGACTACTGGGAGAGTGGAATGGACATGCGCTTCGGCGACAACATGTTCGACAGCTTCGTCAAATATCAAACTAAACTGATACGCGCGTTGGATGCGATGGCGAAGAAGTACGATTTTGTCACGGTGGATGCCAGCCGGCCGCCGGATTTGATTTTTCACGATCTGCAGGAACACATCTCGAATCTTGACATCAAACGCATGCGCAATACGCCGCGGCTCAACGGACCGGTGCACTCGCGATTGGAGAATGCCTGGAGCGCGGGAAAGACATAAGCTTTGCGGATTTACGTCTTACGGCACGGGATCGCGGAGGATGCGCCATCCGGCGGGCCAGACGCCGATCGTGCGTTGACTCAAGAAGGCAAACGGAAATTGCGCGGCGTGCTGGAGAACGCGCGCCGTGCCGGCATTCACCCCGACGTGATTCTCACGAGCCCGCTGAAACGCGCCGTGGAAACCGCCGAGATCGCGGCGTCGGTTCTAGGGGCCAAATTTGACTTAGTCCGCACGAATACGCTCGTGCCATCCAGTTCACCCGAGCGCGTGTGGAAGGAAATCCGGTCGCGGAAGGCTGAGGCCGTTCTGCTCGCGGGCCACGAACCGCTACTTAGCATGCTGGTAGCGTTTCTGTTAGCATGCCCTGCGCTTCAGGTACGGATGAAAAAAGCGGCGTTGGTTTCGATCGAAGTGGAAAGCGATGCAGCGCAGCCGCACGGCGTGCTGGTTTGGATGCTGACTCCTAAATTGACAGGCGAGTAACGCGATTAGCAGGTGTGTGCGTCAGCCCGCGGCCCGGCGCATCCACAAGGCGGGCCGCGCCGAGGAAGGCAGGCTGGATAGGGCGCTTTGCACTTCCTTGAGCATGGATTGCACGGAGGGGTCCTGCCGATAAACGGTTGACGACTCAATCAACTGCGCGACGGCTCGGGCATGCGCGGCCTCCGCTTTGGAGCGCGCATCGCCGCCGTGTTGCAGCTTGCCGGTGGAATACGCCGCACAAGAAATTTGCACGAACGTCAAGGCGAGCTTTAAGTCGTCTTCCACAAACTGAAGGGTCGGTTCGCCGGCCTTCGCGGCCGGCTGCTTGGCGGGCAGCTCTGTCATAGCCCTCAAGTCTATCCTAATTTTTGCCGTGTGGGAATACTTGAGAGGCGCAATCGCTGTGTTCTTCGCGCGCTACGAAGCCGAGACTGGATGGGACGGGCTCGCCGATTTGTTTTCCATCCGGCACATGGGATAGATTTCTTCCAGTTCGATGGCGATTGACTTGTAAACTTCGGCCAACTGGGCGAGCGTGTTGGCGCAGTCCTGCGGACCTTTCCGTTGAATGGTGGATTCCAGTCGAGTGCAGATCTCCGCCATACGAACGGCGCCCACGTTGGCGCTGCAGTCAACCAGGTTGTGCAGGGTCTCGACCGCGCTGGACGAATCGGCGCTGCGCACGGCGCTCTCCAGCTTTTCCAAGGATCGCGCCGTTTCACTTAAGAACTCTCCGATGAGCTCCTGCATGGCTGCCGCCCCGACCTCTTGCTCCAGCTCTTTCACGCGCGCGACTAATTCCGCGTCACCGGCCAGACGCACGGCAGTGTCTGCGGCAACCGCCGGCAGCTCCCGCGCATTTTGCGCCAGGTGCTGCTGCAGGATCTGCTGCAGCTCTTCGGCGCGCACGGGCTTGGTGACATAATCGTCCATGCCAGCCGCCAGGCATTTCTCGCGGTCTCCGGTCATCGCGCTCGCTGTCATGGCGATGACAATGGTGCGGTGACCTGAGCCTTCGCGGCGGCGGATTTCGCGGGTAGCCGCGTAGCCATCCATTTCCGGCATCTGGCAGTCCATCAGAACCGCGTCGTAGAGACCGCGTTCCAGTTTTTCGACAGCTTCCGCGCCGTTGGAAACTGTGTCGACATAGTACCCCAGCTTCTCCAGTGTGCGCGTCGCCACTTTCTGGTTGACCGAATTATCTTCGGCCAGCAGGATGCGTCCCCGTATGGCGTGTGGCGAGCGCTTGATCGGGGCCACGTGAGGCCGGGCGGGAGCGCTTCGCAGCGCTGTGTGCAGGCAATCACGGAGTTGTTCAAGACGCACGGGCTTGAGAACGCATGCCGCGAACCCGGCAGCCTGCAGGTTTTCGACGGCCGCTCTTTGCACGTGCGAACTGAGCAGGACCATCACCAGGTCATTCCAGTCAGAACGCGAGCGAACCTCATGGGCGAGCATGATCCCGTCCATCTCCGGCATATCGTGATCGACGATCGCGGCGTCGAAGTGGTCGTCTCGCTCCGCCGCCGCAGCCAGCGCGCGCAGCGCATCCGCACCGCCGGCGACACACTCAACCGCCATCCCCAGCTTGGCGAGTTGCGATTGCAGGATGCGGCGGTTGGTGGCATTGTCATCCACCACCAGGACGCGGAGCTGGCTCAAATCCAGTGGCAGCTCCTCGCCGGATGCCGTACTTGCCGGCAGCGGCAGGGTAAACCAGAACATCGAGCCGCGGCCCACCTCGCTCTCGAGGCCGATCTGCCCGCCCATCAATTCCACCAGCCGTTTGGAAATCGTCAACCCCAGTCCGGCGCCTCCGAACCGGCGCGCGACGGAGCTGTCACCCTGGGTGAAAGGCTGGAAAAGCTGCTTCCTCGCGGGCGCGGAAATGCCTGGCCCCGTGTCAGTCACGGAAAAGCGGATCCTGGTAGAGCCGTTTTCCGGACCACAGTTTTCCACGCGAAGCACCACTTCACCCGCAGAGGTGAACTTGACCGCATTACTCAACAAATTCAACAGCACCTGCCGCACCCGCCCGGGATCCCCATTGACGCGCGCTGGGACGTCGGGCCCCATCAGACAACCAAGCTCCAGGCCTTTTCTCTGCGCCTGGTCGGCGAGCAGGGTGGCGGTCTCCTCCACCAGGCTCTGCACATGGAAGTCAACGGCTTCGATGGTGAGCTTACCGGCTTCGATTTTGGAAAAATCCAGGATGTCGTTAATCACGGAAAGCAGCGCGTCGCCCGACTGGTGGATGGTGTTCACGAAGTCACGCTGCTCGGCGGTGAGTTCGGTGCCCAGTAAGAGGTCCGTCATGCCCACAACACCGTTGAGCGGAGTGCGGATCTCATGACTCATGTTGGCCAGAAACTCGCTCTTGGCGCGCGAGGTCCGCTCCGCGTCCTTCTTGGCCTCTTCGAGCTCATTCATATCGCGCGCCAGGTCCGTGGCTTTCGCGGCCAGCGCGGTGCGGGTGGTAAGCGTGGCGGAATACCAGGAAGCCTGCTGTCTGACTTGAAGCAGCAGGTAACTCAGGTACAGACCGGTGAGGCCCGCGGCTGAGTATCCGACCGACCCGCCGTGAATCATGCCCCAAATCGTGAGCGGCGTGAAAAGAATGATCAAGTAATAGCGAGCCACGGTCAAGACCGGGGAGAGAGCAATAGCTTCACCGCTGGCGACGATCGCGGTAATGGCCAGCAGCAACAGGAACGCCGGTCCTCCGGAGTACAGCAAGCCCGTGCCGCAACAGAACGCGGACCAAACCAGAGCGCATCCGTACGTGCCGATCAGAAACCCCCACCAGCGCCAGGAACGCGCCTCCTGGTGTTGCGCCAACCACCAGGCGAACACCAGACGTGCGGTGGCGAACAGAAGGATGGCTGCACCCGCCGCCAGGAACGTCCTCGGGTAATCCCGCGCGTAAGACGTCGCCGAAATCGGCACGAGCAGCAGGATCAGATAAGCCAGCGCTCCGGGAATGGAACGGTAGGCGAGCTCCCGTGCCGCTTCGTTCGCAGGCGGGGCGCCGGTAGTGGGTTGTGGGTCGGGCATCGAAACGTCTGTACCAACTACTCGTTTGTCTTGCGCCAGATGCGGAGCCGCATCGTGGAGCAGGCAGACAGGCCGATGCGGATGTTTGCCATCATTACTAACCATATTTTCAAGCGGGGCCACGCCTGCTGGCAATGATGCCTTTGGTTAGCAGGGGTCGCGGATGCAACGCGGAGCGTGGAATGCGCAAACAGTGCCAGCAGCGACGCGCGTCACTCGAAATGAGGCGCGCCCGATGCCGCTAATTCCGGGCATCAGGCGACACCTGACCAAGGTCAGTGTTTCCGCCCCATGCAGCATTCCCTTGAGTAGTGAAAATATTCTTACGGAAAAAATCGGAAAGATACCCCTGAGGGAGGCGATAAGGTTTTTGAACGCGGTACCTTGGGCATCTGAAAAAAAGAGCGGAGAACCCAGGCCCGATGCAGTCGGGTTGTATCGCTTAGGATACCTCATCTATGTCGATCTCGATTCAAACGAACGTAACCTCGTTGATTGCCCAACAAAACCTGAACGTCAATACCGCAGGCGAAGGCAATACCATTACGCAGTTGACTTCAGGCTTTCGCATCAACTCCTCGGGCGACGACGCCGCCGGATTGGCGATCGCCAACCAATATCAAGCCGACATCGGCCAGTTGACCCAGGGCGTGCAGAACGCCAATAACGGCGTCAGCACGCTGCAGATCATCGACGGCGGGCTGAGCAACATTTCGCAGATTCTGAACCGCCTGGAAACCTTGGCGACGGAATCCGCCAGCGGCACCTTCACGGGCAACCGCGCGACGCTGGACCAGGAATATCAGCAGCAACTGGGAGAAATCACGCGTCAGGCCGACAACATTGGCTTGAACGCCGGTGGCAACTTCAATAGCGCCCTCAGCGTATACATCGGTGGCGCGCGCCTCAGCACGGCAACCGGATCGTCGCAGGTGTCTGTGGACCTGAGCGGTGTCGCGAACGCAGTCGATGCCGCGAGCCTGGGCTTGAGCGGCACTAATGTGCTCGGTGGCACGGTCGGTGGCGTCGGCCTAAGCGGCAACGCGATCCGGCTCGACAACCCAGCCACCTCGTTTCTCGCTGCCGGAACGCAGACTTTCACGTTCAACTACGCTGATGCTAACGGCAACGCGCAGTCGCGCAGCGTCACTCTGAGTGGCGGCGCCAGCGGCATCAACGGAACTGCGGTCATCAGCCAGCTCAACAACGGTCTGGCCGGTACCGGAATCACGGCATCGGTCAACGCCACTACAGGACTGGTGCAGTTCACCAGCTCTGGCGCATTCACCGCCGGTGCTGCCGCAGCGACGGCCGGCAGTACGACCGTGACCACGGGTGGCGCAAATGGCTTCGCCGTGAACACGTCGCAGTACAATGTGACGTCGGCGACCTTCGCCACCGGCGGCCCCCCGCCCACCCTGTCCGGCGCCGACACGTTCACCATCAGCAATGGTGCACACAAAGCCGATGTCAGTCTGACCGGTGCTGACACGGTTGCCTCCTCGGTAACGAAGATCAACAGCGCGTTGCAGGCTGCCGGCATCACCGGCGTAGTCGCCCTGGCGTCGGGTAAAGGCACCGAGTTCACCATCCAGGGAACTGCGAACTTTAGCGTGGTGGACACTACTGCCGCCTCCGGAGGCGCCTCCCCCGCGTTCACAACCGCCGGCGATGTGACCGTAACTGCGGCTACGGGCGGCGGAACGGCCGGCACCAACGCCACGGCTGCCATTGCCGCCATCAACGCAGCAGTCGCCCAGCTCGGTACGGTCCAGGGCGCGGTCGGTACGGGCGAGAACAAGCTCCGGTACGCCATCAGTCTGGCGCAGTCGCAGATCGCCAGCTTCTCCAACGCCGAATCCTCCATCAAGGACGTCGACGTGGCTGCGGCTGCTTCGAACCTGAGCAAGGAGCAGATCCTCCAGCAATCGTCTGTGGCAGCTCTCGTGCAGGCGAATGCTATACCCCAGGCTGTTCTGAGCCTCTTGAAGAGCGCCTAAAGAGCGGTCGGGTAATCCGGTGAACTGGGCCGTCACGCGCGGCCCGGTTCACTTTTGTTATTAAGGAGGTCAACGTTGGGTAGCACTTCAGTCGGCTTTTCAGGGAATCCCACGCTCAACCAGGCCAGCTCCGGCACCACCACACCAGGCTCTGTTGGACTGAGCAACTACTCACAAGATCTTCAGAACGAAGTGAATCGCCAGGTTTCGCTTGCCGCGCTTCCCATGCAGGAGCTGCAGAATGAAGTCAACCAGCTAACCAGCCAGGCCACGGAACTGAGCACTTTGAGCGGGGATTTCCAGACTCTGCAATCGTCCGTCGCAGGTATCGATACGGCCA
>Ga0335081_10018884_pt1 | contig 11147 bp, 9 predicted proteins | sample Lox_Sample_35_FD_206713 | JGI IMG/M metagenome (GOLD analysis project Ga0335081, IMG submission 206713) | Soil microbial communities from Loxahatchee National Wildlife Refuge, Florida, United States - Lox_Sample_3.5 | ecosystem: Environmental > Terrestrial > Soil > Wetlands | place: USA: Florida...
CAGGTACATCGTGCCGATGTCCTTGTGGTTGGTCGAATACAGGTAGCGCTTCCAGCCGTGCGGAATGGCGTGGCCGTTATCGTCGCCGTGTGCCGCGTGTGCCGTGGTGTCCATTGCCAGTTCCTTTAGTTAGCGGGCCGCCGCCACTGTCGTCTGCGGGGCATTCACCCCCTCGGCGTATTTCTGCTTCGCCTGTGCCGCCCAGGCGGCAAAGCCCTTGTCGTCGGTCACCCGCACCGTGATCGGCATGAAGCCGTGGTCCTTGCCGCACAGTTCGGAGCATTGACCGTGGAAGGTGCCCTGCACCGTCGCCTTGAACCAGGTGTCGTTGATGCGGCCGGGGACGGCGTCGATCTTGATGCCGAACGACGGCACGGCGAAGGAGTGGATGACGTCGGCGCCGGTGACCAGCACGTGGATCACCTTGTTCACCGGCACCACCATTTCGTTGTCGACGGTCAGCAGCCGCAGCTGACCGGGCTTGAGGTCCTTGTCGGCGACGATGAGCGAGTCGAATTCGAAGTTGCCGTTATCGGGATAGGCGTAGCTCCAGTACCACTGCTTGCCGGTCGCCTTGACGGTGAGGTCCGGTGTCGGCACGTCGAGCTCGGTGAACAACAGCCGGAATGACGGGATCGCGATGGCCACCAGGATGAGGACCGGCACGACGGTCCAGATCACCTCGATCGGGGTGTTGTGGGTGGTGCGCGACGGCGTCGGATTGCTGCGCGCATTGAAGCGGATGATGACGGTCAAGAGCAGGATGAGAATGAAGGCGGTGATCGCCGAGATGATCCAGAGCAGGAAGGTGTGGAACGTGATGATGTCTGCCATGACCGGAGAACCGGCCTGCTGCAGGCCGAGCTCCCAGGGCGTCGGCTGACCGAGCCCGGCCAGCGCCGTGCCGGCGCCGGCGAACAGGGCGGCGACGGTCGCCGCAATGGCGGCCAAGCGTGAGATCACCTTCATCTGTCTCTCTGCTCCCTGGTTCTTTAAGTCGTGGGTCATGACCGTCGGCGAACCGCGCCGGCTTTCGTCGAGCGCGCATCGCAACAGCATGACGCCGCCTGCGTCCGGCGGGGCTTGCGCCACGGTTCTGGTTGGCAGGCGTCGATGGGATGGGGGAAATCCCAGCCCCTCAAACCACAAATCCGGCCCTGCTGCAATGCACTCTTGGCGGCCGGTCCACGGGCCGGGATCAGCGCCGCGCGCGGCCGGTTCCGCGCCGGATCGGGGCAGGATTGACGCGGCGATTCCGCCACCTTGGGGCGGCCACAATGCCTTGATCTTCATCGATCTTGACACTGCAGGCTCACCATGTAGGCAGGCTCGCCCGGCGACCGGGCGTGATGATTCGGGCACAGGCCCGTCGGGGGCGGCTCGTCAGGGGAACGACACACAATGGCTATATCCCTTGTGGCGCGGCGGATGCGGCCAAAGGTCCTCGGCGCCGCCGTCCTCATCGCCACCGTACTGGGCTTCGCCGGCGCCGCCGCCGCCCAGGGCGCGGTCCGCTCGGTCCATGGCGACTGGCAGATCCGCTGCGAGACGCCGCCGGGCGCCCAGAGCGAGCAATGCGCGCTGATGCAGAGCGTGACCGCCGAGGACCGGCCCAATGTCGGGCTCACCGTGATCGTGCTCAAGACCGCCGATCAGAAGAGCCGGCTGATGCGCGTGGTGGCGCCGCTCGGCGTCTTGATACCGTCGGGGCTCGGCTTGAAGATCGACAACGTCGACGTCGGCCGCGCCGGCTTCGTGCGCTGCCTGCCCAACGGCTGCATCGCCGAAGTGGTGATGGACGACAATCTGATCAACAAGTTGCGCAACGGCCAGACCTCGACCTTCATCATCTTCCAGACGCCCGAGGAAGGCATCGGCTTTCCCATGAGTCTCAAGGGCTTTGGCGAAGGCTTCGACCAGCTGCCGTGACGCGCGCGGCGCCCCGGCGCCTGCGCGCAGTCGTCGCGGCGGCGCGCCCCCGCCGGCAATTGACGCGCTGACCTGGACGCTTAGGCTGCCGGCCACACCAGGGAGGTCAGCGTGGCTGCAAGGTTTTTCGGCGCCGTCGGCGGCGCGTTACTCGCAATCATCATCGCGGTGCCCGTCACGATGGCGCCGCAGGCGCGCGGCGAGACCGGCTACCCGACGCGGCCGGTGACGCTGATCGTGCCGTATGGCGCCGGCGGCGTCGCCGACGTCGGCATGCGCATCCTCGGCGAGCAGCTGGGCAATCGGCTCAAGCAGCAATTCGTCGTCGAGAACCGGCCCGGCGCCGCCGGCATCGCCGCCGCCCAGGCCACCGCCACGGCGGCGGCGGACGGCTATACGCTGCTGATGACCGGCAACAACACCTCGATCGCGGCGGCGTTGTTCAAGTCGCTGCCCTACAACATCCTCACCGACTTCGATTCGGTCTCCACCGCGGCGTTCTTCGACCTGTTGATCGTGACGCGCGCCGGCTCGCCGCTGCACTCGGTCGCCGATCTGATCAAGGCGGCGAAGGCCGATCCGGGCAAGCTCAATATCGGCACCATCAATCCCGGCTCGACGCAGAATCTCGCCGCCGAATTGTTCAACAGCGTGGCCGGCATCAAGACGGCGATCGTGCCGTTCCGCACCTCGCCCGACATGGCCGGCGCGGTGATGCGCGGCGACGTCGACGTCGCCTTCGAGTTCTATGCCGCGCTCAGCGGGCTCCTCGCCGACAACAAGATCGTGGCGCTGGCCTCGACCGGCGCCAAGCGCACGGCGTATCTGCCCGCCGTGCCGACGGTGATCGAAAGCGGCATCAAGGACTACGACGTCGCCAGCTGGAACGGCCTGTCGGTGCGTGCCGGCACGCCGCAGCCGGTCATCGCCACGCTCAACGCCGCCATGAAGGCGGTGATTCCCATGCCGGACGTGCAGCAGAAGGCGAACCGCATGGGCATGGCCATGGAATGGAGCACGCCGGAAGACATGACGGCGCGCGCCAAGGCCGACATCGCCCGCTGGAGCGCGGTGATCGACAAGGCCGGGATTCCGAGGCACGAGTGAACGGGCCCTCGCGCGCGGCGGCCGCAGCGATTATCTAAGCGCCAGCGCCCCGTAACGATCCAGGAAACTGTCATGGCCAATGCCGCCACCTCCCTTGTCGATCGCGCCGGTCTCGACCGGCCGCGGCTCGCCAAAATCCTGTCCCGCGGCCTCGACGGCGCCGACGACGGCGAGCTGTTCCTCGAATATCGCCAAGCCGAGGTGCTGATGTTCGATAACGGCCGGCTGAAACAGGCGACCTACGACACCAGCCAAGGCTTCGGCCTGCGCGCGGTGAAGGACGAGGCAGTCGGCTACGCCCACGCTTCCGATGTGTCGGAGACGGCGGTCGAGCGCGCCGCCGACGCGGTGCGCGCGGTCAAGGGCGGTTACTCCGGCCGCTATGCGGCGGCGCCGGCTCGCAGTAACCGCAAGCTCTACGGCGACGATAATCCGCTCGGCACGCCGGGCTTCGAGGCCAAGGCGCGGCTGCTCGAAACCATCGACGCCTATGCCCGCGCCAAAGATCCGCGGGTGCGCCAGGTCACGGCGACGCTCGGAGCAAGCTGGCAGGCGGTGGAAATCCTGCGCGCCGACGGCGAAGCCTATCGCGACGTCCGTCCGCTGGTGCGGGTCAATATCTCGGTCGTGGTCGGCGACGGCGATCGCCAGGAGAGCGGCAGCGCCGGCTATGGCGGGCGCGAAGGCTATGAGCGCTTCATCGCCTCCGACGCCTGGCAGAGCGCCGCCGACGATGCGGTGCGCCAAGCGCTGGTCAATCTCGAAGCAGTGCCGGCGCCGGCCGGCGAGATGGACGTGGTGCTCGGTCCCGGCTGGCCCGGCGTCATGTTGCACGAAGCGGTCGGACACGGCCTCGAAGGCGATTTCAACCGCAAGAAGACGTCGGCGTTTGCCGGCCTGATGGGCCAGCAGGTCGCCGCCAAGGGCGTCACCGTGATCGACGACGGCACCATGGCGCTGCGCCGCGGCTCGCTGTCGATCGACGACGAGGGCACGCCGACCAACCGCACCGTGCTGATCGAGGACGGCATCCTGGTCGGCTATATGCAGGACCGCCAGAACGCGCGGCTGATGGGCATGAAGCCGACCGGCAACGGCCGGCGCGAGAGCTTCGCGCACGTGCCGATGCCGCGCATGACCAACACCTACATGGTGGCCGGCGACCGCGATCCGGCCGAGATCATCGCCTCGGTGAAGAACGGCATCTACGCCGTTTATTTCGGCGGCGGCCAGGTCGACATCACGTCAGGCAAATACGTGTTCGGATGCACCGAGGCCTATCGCCTGGAGAACGGCAAGATCGGCGCGCCGATCAAGGGCGCCATGCTGATCGGCAACGGCCCGACCGACCTGCACCGCGTCTCCATGGTCGGCAACGATCTCGCGCTCGACCACGGCATCGGCACCTGCGGCAAGAACGGCCAGGGCGTGCCGGTCGGCGTCGGCCAGCCGACGCTGCGCATCGACCGCATCACCGTCGGCGGCACGGGGTGAGTAGGGACATGAACAGGCGCCGGACTGAAGAGCCCAATGCCGAAAAAGCTGAGGCGCGCGACCACACCGCGCGCCAATGGTATCAAGAGAACAACGGTCGACGAATATAACGAAATGATTGAAAAGCACGGTCTGTTCTCTGATGGCGTCCGGACGTTCTGAGATTTCCGTGCAGCAGTTTGTACCGTCACCCTGAGGTGCGAGCGAGGCGAGCCTCGAAGGGCGGCGGCAACCAGGTCGGCTATAGCCGACCTGGACACCAAACGTTCCTTGGCCTGAGCAGCATCCTTCGAGGCCCGCGCTGCGCTCGGGCACCTTAAGGATGACGACAACCGGATCAGCGCACCACGCCGGAAATGCAGCACGGCCGCCGCCGCGGCGGCTTGACCGTGTCTTTCAGATAGCAGTGCGGCGCGGCGACGCCGTAGCCGGGGCGGCGATAGGTCCAGGCCCGGCAGCGGCTTTCGGCTTGGCAGGCGTCGGCGCAAGGCTTGCCCTTGGGATCGGCTGTGGTCTCGAACGAGCGGTAATCGCCGCCGTAACGGTCGATGGAATATTCGATCGCCGCGCTGCGCGGCTCGATGACGCCGGCGCCGCGCACGCCGGAGACGCAGCAGCTCGACTCGACCCGCGGCGTGACCTCGCGCTTCAGCGCGCAGGTGGCTGGGCTGCCCGAGCCCGAAGGGTAGGAAAAGCTCCAGGCCCGACAGCGCGCCTCGTGCTCGCAGCGCGCCGCGCACACCGCAGGATCGCCGTTCGGCACGGTGGCATGGGCATAGTCGCCGCCTGGCCGATCGAAGCCGGATTGCGCCCGCGCCGGCGCGATGCTCGCGCCCGCCACGATGGCGAGCCACCCGGCCAAGCCCACGACGACTGCCCGTGCCATGCGCGCGTCGTTCCGGGTCAGTGTCTGCTCCCGTTTCACAAGGAAACGCTCATCCCGGCGATGACTCACAATAGTCTTCGGCCGGCGGCGGCGCCAGAAAAGCCTGTGGGAAACGGCTGGCCGGGCCGGCCGGCCGCCGCCGCGCCGAATTGCCTCATGCGGCGGCGTTATCGGGCTGACGCAATCCGCTATGGTGCGGCCATGCCCAAGGAGTCGAGCGCCAATAAAAGCGCCATAACGCGGATCGCTTCGACCGTTTCGGCGACGTTCATTTTGCTGTTGCCGGCGCTGTGGAACCGCTTTCCGCTGCTGGAATACGACACCGGCGGCTATTTGGCGCGCTGGTTCGAAGGCTATCTGGTGCCGAGCCGCTCGACCACCTACGGGCTGTTCGTGGCGGCCGGCTGGCCGCTCGACTTCTGGCCTGTCGTGGTGCTGCAGGCGGCCGCGGCGGTGTGGATCATCGCGCTGGTGCTGCAGGTCCACCGCTTTCCCGTCTATCCGATCGCGCTGCCGGCGATCGCGGCGGTGCTGGCGCTGACCACGGCGCTGCCGTGGCTCGCGAGCGTGCTGCTGACCGACATCTTTGCCGGCCTCGCGGCGCTGGCACTGCATGTCCTGATCGTGCACCGCGACCGCGTCGTGCCGCGCGAACGCTTCGCCCTCGTCGTCTTCATCGCCTTTGCGGTGTCGACCCACAGCGCGACCTTTGCGGTGGTGCTCGGCCTTGTCGCCTGCGCGCTCGTCGCCTCCCTGGTCAATCGCAAGCTCGTGCCGCGCGCCGGCGTCGCCGCCGGCGCCGCGGCGCTGCTGCTCGGCGCCGCCATGCTGCTTTCTGCCAACTATGTGGTCGGCAAGCGCATCGCCTGGACGCCCGGCGGCTACGGCATCGCCTTCGGCCGCATGCTGCAGGACGGCATCGTCACCCGCTATCTGAACGATCATTGCCCGGATCCGCGGCTGAAGCTTTGTCCGTACCGCAACGAGCTGCCGCTCGATGCCGACACCTTCCTGTGGGGCAACAGCGTGTTCAACACGCTCGGGCGCTTTGCCGGGCTTGGCGACGAGATGCGCACCATCGTGCTCGGCAGCTTGCGCGACTATCCGGCCCTGCAGGTCGAAACCGCGCTCACCGCGACGGCGCGCCAGCTCGTCGACGTCGCCACCGGCGAAGGCATCGTCACCACGATTTGGCACACCTACGGCATCATCGAGCACTACACGCCGTCGCTGCTGCCTGCGATGCGCGCGGCGCGGCAGCAGCAGGGCGAGATCGGCTTTGCCGCCATCAACGACATCGACGTGCCGGTCGCCTGGCTGGCGATGGCGCTCATTCCGGTGCTGATCCTGCTCGGCCTCTATAGCGCCGAATGCGCCGATCTCGGCCGGCTCGGCGCCACCATGCTGCTGGCGCTTCTCGGCAATGCCGCGTTCTGCGGCGTGATCTCCAATCCGCACGACCGCTATGGCGCGCGCATGGTCTGGATCGCGGTGTTTGCGGTCGCGCTCGGCGCGTGGCGCGTCTGCGCGCTGGTGAAAGAGCGCGGCGGCCTGTTCAGGCGCGAAAGTGCTTCGACAGTTTGAGGCCCTGCGCCTGATAGTTCGAGCCGATCCCCGAGCCGTAAAGCTGATCCGGCCGCGCCAGCATCTTCTCGTAGACGAGGCGGCCGACGATCTGGCCGTGTTCGAGGATGAACGGCACTTCGCGCGAGCGCACTTCCAGCACCGCGCGCGCGCCAAGCCCGCCCGAGCCGGCATAGCCGAAGCCCGGATCGAAGAAGCCGGCATAATGCACGCGGAACTCGCCGACCAGCGGATCGAACGGCACCATCTCGGCGGCGTAGTCGGGCGGCACCTGCACGGCCTCGTTGGACGCCAGGATGTAGAACTCGTCCGGATCGAGGATCAGACTTCGGTCGGCGCGGGCGGCGATCGGCTCCCAGAAATCGGCGACGTCGTAGGCGTCGCGCTGGTCGACTTCGATGACCGCGGTGTGGCGCTTGGCGCGATAGCCGACGATTGTTCCGCCGTTGCCGCTCGCGCCGGGCCCGCTGCCCAATAGGTCAATGGTCACCGCGATGCCGTCGCCCATCACCGCTTCGGCGCGGTCGACCAGCCGCTCGCGCGCATGCAGCGCCCGCAGCGCCTCGGCATTGAGCAGCGCATCGCCGCGGTGCAGCCGCAGCTGCGACAGCCGCGTGCCCTCGCGCACCAGGATGGGAAACGTCTTCGGACTGATCTCGGCATAGAGCGGGCCGCAATAGCCGGCCTCGACCCGGTCGAAGCCGCGGGTCTCGTCGGCGATGACGCGGGTGAACACGTCGAGCCGTCCGGTCGAGCTTTTCGGGTTGCTGGCCGCGGCAATGTCGGCGGGCAGGTCGAGCCGCTCGATCAGCGGCACGATATAGACGCAGCCGGTTTCCAGCACGGCGCCCGCGGCGAGCGAAAATTCATGCAGCTTCAGTTCGACGATGCGCTCGGCGACCGTGGTGCCGGGGCCGGGCAGGAAGCTCGCCCGCACCCGATAGGCGATGGCGCCGAGGCGCAGATCGAGGCTCGCCGGCTGGATCTGGCCGGGCGCGAACGGGTAATGGGCGCGAATGCCGCCGTCTGCCGCGAGCTCCGCGATCATGCGGTCGGGCAGGATGCCGGCATCGGACGGTGCGAAGGAGAGCGCCACGCGGTCACCATGGTTTCCGCCGCAGGAGCGGAAAATTCATCGACGCGATCTAACCCCACGCCCGGTTTGACGCAAAGATGCGTGCGGCGTATAAGCGGGCTTATCCCGTGGTCATTTGAGCCGGCCGGCTTGCTAGCCACGTAAAACAACTAGCTAAAAGGCCGGGGACGCGTGCCCGGCCTGAGGATATTCCTCCCGGCCGGGTTTTTGTTTGGCCAATGGAGGGCCGCATGTCTGCGTCCACGAAGCGAAACTACCGTCCCGAAACGCGCCTGGTTCAGTCCGGCACGCTGCGCTCGCCGTTCGGCGAGACTTCCGAGGCGATGTTCCTGACCCAAGGCTACGTCTATGACAGCGCCGCTCAGGCCGAGGCGCGCTTCAAGGGCGAGGATCCGGGCTACCAGTATTCACGCTTCGCCAATCCGACCGTCGACATGTTCGAGCGGCGCATGGCGGCGTTCGAAGGCGCCGAAGCCGCGCGCGCCACCGCGACCGGCATGGCCGCGGTCACCATCTCGCTGGTCGGGCAGCTCAAGGCCGGCGATCACGTCGTCGCCTCGAAGGCGATGTTCGGCTCCTGCCGCTATGTGATCGAGGAGTATCTGCCGCGGTTCGGCGTCGCCTCGACGCTCGTCGACGGCTGCGATCTCAAGGCCTGGGAGAACGCGGTGCGAGGCAACACCAAGACGTTCTTTCTCGAAAGCCCGACCAATCCGGCGCTCGACGTCATCGACATCGCTGAAGTGGCGAAGATCGCCCACTCAGCCGGCGCGACGCTCGTGGTCGACAACGTGTTCGCCACGCCGCTGTTTCAGAGCCCGCTCGCGCTCGGCGCCGACTGCGTGGTCTATTCGGCGACCAAGCACATCGACGGCCAGGGCCGCTGTCTCGGCGGCGTGGTGCTCGGCTCGCAGAAATTCATCATGGACAAGATCCATGTGCTGATCCGCCAGACCGGGCCGTCGATGTCGCCGTTCAATGCCTGGGTGCTGCTCAAGGGCCTTGAGACGCTGGCCGTGCGGGTGCGGCAGCAGACCGACACGGCGGCCATCGTCGCGGCGGCGCTCGCCGCACATCCGAAAATTTCGCGGCTAATCTATCCGGGCCGGCCCGATCATCCGCAGGCCGCGATCGTGCAGAAGCAGATGCGCGGTGGCTCGACCTTGGTGGCCTTCGAGATCGAGGGCGGCAAACAGGCGGCGTTCCGCTTTCAGGACGCGCTGAAGCTTGTCCGCATCAGCAACAATCTCGGCGACGCCAAGAGCCTGATCACCCACCCGGCCACCACCACGCACCAGCGGCTCACGCCGGCGCAGCGCGCTGAGCTCGGGATCTCCGACGGCCTGGTGCGGCTCTCGGTCGGCCTCGAACACGCCGACGACATCGTCGAGGACGTGCTGACGGCGCTGGAGGGGGTGTAAGGAAGAATCAGCGCGCCGACGGCGCGGAATGCACCGCCGCCGACGCGATCGGCCGGGTCGCGGCCTCGGCGATGGCGCCGGCGAACAGCTTGGCCACGCAGGCGTAGCCCCAGTCGTTCATGTGCAGGCCGTCCGGCGAGACGAAGACGTCGAAGCCGAGATGTTGCGCCTCGTACCAGTCGCGCATCACGGCGAAGCGCTGGAACAGGTCGACATTCTCTTCCTTCGCGGTCCGCGCGATCTGCTCGACCATGTCCGGCGCCGCGGCCGTGGGCAAGACCTTCGGCGCGGATTGCGGATCCAACAGCACCACGTCGGCGCCGCGCGCCGTGAGCTCCTCGATGCCGTCGTGCAGTTGCGCCGCGTGCGGCCTGAGCGGATGATCGCGCAGCACCGAATTGGTGCCGACCTGCCAGAGCACGAGTTGCGGGTGCTCGGCGATGACCTGGGCTGGAAACCGCGCCAGCATGTTCTGCGTCTCGTCGCCGTTGACGCCGCGGTTAAGCACCGTGATGTCTTCGGCCGGGAAGCGCTTGCGCAGCTCGACGGCAAGCCGGCTCGGATAGCTGGCGTCGGGCGAGCTCGCGCCGGCGCCGGCGGTGGACGATGAGCCGATGGCGACGATGGTGAGCGGCGCGCCGCTGGCAAGCCGCCGCGCGGTGCGCAGGAGCGGACGGTCGAAACGGGTGAATTGCACCGGGGCGCTGCAAGGCGCTTGCGGCTTCTCGGCGAGCGCATTGGGCTGCGGCAGGGCGGACGGCACCACCGGCCGCGGCGGTGCGGTCAGGACCGCCGGCGTTGCGACAGGCATATGCGGCGGTGCGGCAGCGGGCGCGACCGCGGGTGCAGCAATGCGCGCCGGCTCCGGCATCTCCGCGTGCGCTGCAGCAAAAACGCCAAAAGCGGCGAAAACCGCGGTCGCGGCCGTGGCCCGCGCCGCGCGGGCGATGGTTAAGGAATTGTCAGGGGACATCAACGCGTCGTTTGCATTCTCACGGCGTCCAGATGCGCGGCATCGATGATCTGGGTCGCCAAGGCCCGGCCAATACAATCGTGAACTTTGCGCGCCATATCATAGTTCTTGGTGGCGGCATAGAGGTCGAACACGCCGCTGTCGTTCCAATCGCGCATGATGCCCAGCCGATCAAACAACAGCGCGCCATGTTGCTGTGCAACAAAACGCATCACGTCGGCGAGCGGCACGACGTCGAGCAGGGCTTCGGTCCGCGGGCTGTATTGCATGTTCATCAGGATGAGGTTGGCGCCGGCGTTTTCGATCGTCGCGACGCCCTCATCGAGGCTCGTCCGGAAATCGTCGGGCGCGACGCCGTTGATGGCGTCGGCGGTGCCGGTCTGCCAGATCACCAGCGACGGCTTGTCGTCGGCCAGGATCTTGGGCAAGCCGGCGGCGAGCTCGGCGGTCGCGGCGCGCGACTGAATATGCGCGGTCACCCGCACCGCGACGCCCTGCAACTGCTCCTTGAGCGCGGCTTCGAGCCGCGCCGGATAGGCAAAGGCGGCGCCGTCGGGCCCCGGCAGCGCCGACGAGCCGGTGCCGACCACGCTGATATCCAGGCGCTGATGGGCCTTGATCGCGTCCGTGACATGGGTGAGGTCGATCTCGGTGGCG
>Ga0335081_10018885_pt1 | contig 11147 bp, 8 predicted proteins | sample Lox_Sample_35_FD_206713 | JGI IMG/M metagenome (GOLD analysis project Ga0335081, IMG submission 206713) | Soil microbial communities from Loxahatchee National Wildlife Refuge, Florida, United States - Lox_Sample_3.5 | ecosystem: Environmental > Terrestrial > Soil > Wetlands | place: USA: Florida...
CGGTCGCCAGGCTTGAGACCTAAGCGCTCGGTCGCCCCGCCCGCCATCTCGAGCACCGCCGACACCATCCCCTGCGAGCTGATGATGCGGTCCGACAGCGGCTCGGCATTGTGCTCGATGCGGAAGATCGTGCCATCCGCGCGAATGAACACCATGTCGAGCGGGATGTACGTATTGTGCATCCACATCATCACCTCTTGCGGAGCGCCGTAGGGAAAGAGCATGCCCTGATTGTCGGCAAGCTCGGTGCGGAACATGAGCCCGAGCTCTTTCTCCTTGGGGTCGACCGCCATCTCCACGTCGAGCGGCGTCTCCTGACTGGCGCCGGTGACGAGCCACAGCTTCTCCACCCGCATGCGCGCGCACACCGGGCCGGCGAAAGCAACCAGCAGCGCGGCGACGATAAAAAGCGGGGCCGCCCAAACGGCAGCCCCGCTCGAAATTCTCTGGCCTTTAGGCTCGCGCACGGTCAATGCGTCGGCGGAAGTCCCGGCCCCGGCTGACCGTCGGGGCGCAGCTCCGCTGCCATGCAGCCCTTCGAGCCATGGCCCCAGCGCACCAGCACCATCTGGCCCGGACGCAGCTCGGTGAAGCCGAAGCGGCGCAGCGTCTCCATGTGCACGAACACGTCCGGCGTGCCCTCGCCCCGCGTCAGGAAGCCGAACCCGCGCACACGGTTGAACCATTTCACCATCGCCCGCTCCCAGTCGCTCTCCGGCTGGACGATGACGTGCGTCCGCTGCGGCAGCTGCGATGGGTGAATTGCCGTGCTTTCGTCCATGCTGAGGATGCGGAACGCCTGCATGCCCTTGGGGCGTCGCAGCACCTCGCAGTGAACTCTAGCTCCCTCGTAGGCCGTTTGATATCCCCCCGCGCGCAGGCAGGTGACGTGGAGCAGGATGTCGGCCAACCCGTTGTCCGGGACTATGAAGCCATAACCTTTTGATGCGTCAAACCATTTTATGGATCCGACCACCTCGAAGACTTCGATCCCGGCCTCTTCGCCGTCCCGAATGGCTTCGTTTGAGTGCTCGAATTGCGGAAAGTCGGGACGCTTGGAATCCCCCATCTCGGTACCCCGCTACTGCTCAACGTTGCATGTGCTGCCTCGCCGCCGACACAGCCGGACGTGGTAGTTGCCCTCTCCCACATGCGGGCTCGGCGGCAAAGCGGGCAGAGAATAACACCAGTTTCCCGGCCCGCCAGGGGCATTATTCGGCCCACAACTTTCGCGGCGCGACTCGCACGCGATGTCCACATGATCACATTGGTTAACATGCTGAGATAAATGAAGTTTTTCCCACCCCGATTCGTCCCCAACATTCGCCAACATCTCGCCGAAAACCATGCCGCCGGCCGCGCCTTGCGGGGAGCATTACTGGCTGCAATTGAACGACTTGCCTACACACTGATTCGCGCCGCGCCCGCCGATGTGTTGCGCTGTTGCTGGAGCGCGAGCGTTGCACCCAATCGGCGGCCTCGACTTCGGCTGCAACACGGCGTTCCAACAACCAACGGGCTGGCAAAAAATTTCCATTCTGGCCCGCGCGAGGAATGTGATCCTATTTTTATTTGCGAGGTAGCCTTTATATGGGAACCTGTTTTCATTAAGTTGGGCTCGCTAACCGTAAGGGATCCGAGATGCCGGCGAAGTCCTCAGCCGGGCGCGGCGCTGCAATGGCGTCCGGCGCCAGAAGCGCTTTGCGCTCCCAGCCTGCGGCACGCGGGACGGGCGGCCAGGTACGCGGCCAGGCGCGCAGTGTTGCCGGCCTCGACAAGCGGCTCGCAGGGCTTGCGACGCTGGAGGACCGCCTGCAGGCGATCACCCGAGCCGTGAAGGGGCGCATTGCCTTCTCGACGAGCCTCGGCCTCGAGGACCAGGCCATCCTGCACGCCATCGCCACCACGGGCGTGCCCATAGACGTGTTCACGCTCGACACCGGGCGCCATTTCCCCGAGACGCTCGAGACGCTCGAAGCGAGCGAGCAGCGCTACGGCATCAGAATTCGCGTGGTCGCGCCCGACGCCAAGGAGGTGGAGGAGCTCGTCGCCCGCGACGGTATCTTCGGCTTCCGCTTAGCAGTGGAGAACCGCAAGGCGTGCTGCGAGGTGCGCAAGGTGCGCCCGCTCAAACGCGCGCTCGCCGGCGCCGCGGGCTGGGTCACGGGTCTCAGGCGCGATCAGTCCGCGGGCCGCGCCTCGGTGCCATTTGCCGCATGGGATGACGAGCATCAGCTCGTCAAGTTGAGCCCCATCGCCGACTGGACGCTCGATCAGCTCGAGGCTTACGTCGCGGCCAACAAGGTGCCGGTCAATCCGCTGCACGCGAAGGGTTTCCCCTCGATCGGCTGCCAGCCGTGCACGCGCGCCATCAAACCGGGTGAAGACATCCGCGCTGGACGCTGGTGGTGGGAAAACGAGGACGGCAAGGAGTGCGGGCTGCACAGCCGCCCCGGCAAACAGGAAAAAGCGGCATGACGGCACCGTTCTCTCACCTCGACGTGCTGGAAGCGGAGGCGATCCATATCTTCCGCGAGGCGGCCGCGCAGTTCCGCAAGCCCGTGCTGCTCTATTCGATCGGCAAGGACTCGACCGTGCTTCTGCACCTCGCCCGCAAGGCGTTCTTCCCGCAGAGGCCGCCCTTTCCGCTGCTCCACATCGACACGACGTGGAAGTTCAAGGACATGATCGCGTTCCGCGACAAGACGGTGCGCGAGTTGGGCCTCGACCTCATCGTCCACACCAACCGCGAGGGGCTCGAGCGTGGCATCAACCCGATCGATTATGCACCTTCCGTCTACACCGACGTAATGAAGACGCAGCCTCTGAAGCAGGCGCTCGATCAGCACGGGTTCGACGCCGCTTTCGGCGGAGCGCGCCGCGACGAGGAAGGCTCGCGTGCCAAGGAGCGCGTGTTCTCGTTCCGCTCGCCCGGCCATCGCTGGGATCCGCGCCGGCAGCGGCCCGAGATGTGGAACCTTTTGAACGGGCGCCTCGGCGTCGGCGAGACGGTGCGCGTGTTCCCGCTCTCCAACTGGACCGAGCGCGACGTCTGGCGCTACATCGCGCGCGAAGGCCTCGACGTAGTGCCTCTCTATTTCGCCGCGCGGCGCCCCACCATCACGCGCAACGGCCAGCTTCTCGTTCTCGATGACGACCGGCTGCCGTTGCAGCCGGGAGAGACCCCGCAGACGAGGACGGTGCGCTTCCGCACGCTCGGCTGCTGGCCGCTGACGGCGGCCGTTGCCTCCGCGGCGAGCGACATCGAGAGTGTCGTCGCGGAGACGCTCTCCGCGCGCACCTCCGAGCGGCAGGGGCGCCTCATCGACCACGACCAAACCGGCGCCATGGAGCGCAAGAAGCAGGAAGGTTATTTCTGATGACGGCGCTCTCCGCCATCCGTCAGCCGCAGGCTGCGCCCGAGCCGGCGCAGGAGCTCAACGGCATCCTGCATCTGTTGACCTGCGGCTCCGTCGACGACGGCAAGTCGACGCTCATCGGCCGCCTCCTGTGGGATGCCTCCGACCTTTACGATGACCAGCGCGAGACCCTGAAGAAGTCCGGGCGCACCGCCGGTGGCAGCGCGCATCCCGATTTCAGCCTGCTCGTCGACGGCCTCGTGGCCGAGCGCGAGCAAGGCATCACCATCGACATCGCCTGGCGCTACTTCGATACCGACACGCGCCGCTTCGTCATCATCGACAGCCCCGGGCACGAGCAGTACACGCGCAACATGGCGAGCGGCGCCTCGCACGCCGACGTCGCCATCATGCTCGTCGACGCGCGCCACGGCGTTAAGCGGCAGACCCGCCGGCACGCGGCGATCCTCGACATCGTCGGCGTGAAGCGCGTGATCCTCGCCGTCAACAAGATGGACCTCGTCGGCTGGTCGCAGGAGAAGTTCCGCGCGATCGAGGCCGACTTCCGCGAGCTGACGCTGCGCTTCGGCTTCCGCGACGCCATCGCCATTCCTGTCTCGGCCGTCGGCGGCGACAACGTCGCGCGGCACTCCGAGCACATGCCTTGGTACACCGGCCCCTACCTGCTCGAGCACCTGGAGCGCTTGCCCGCTCGCGATACCGCGCCCGCCGGGCCGTTCCGGTTCCCGGTGCAGTTCGTGCTGCGCGACGGGCTCGACTTCCGCGGGCTCGCCGGCACCGTCAGCGCGGGCCGCGTGTGCGTCGGCGACCGCGTCACGGATGCCTCGAGCGGCAAGAGCGCCCACGTCTTGCGCATCGCCACCATGGGCCGCGATCTCGAGTTCGCGCAGCAGGGCCAAGCCGTGGCCCTGCAGCTCGATACCGACATTGACGTCGCCCGCGGCGCCGTCCTCTCTTGCCCGCAGACGCAACCGACCGTGGCGACGCATATCGAGGCCCGCCTCGTATGGCTGTGGGAGACCCCGTTCGATCCACGCGCCGGCTATCTCTTGCGCACGGCGACCGATTTGGCGCCCATCTCGTCGATCAAGATCAAGTCGCTCCTCGATCTGGAGACGCTCGCCGCGCAGCCGGCGGAGGGAGCCTCCGTCAACGATATTGCGCTCGCGGGCATTACGCTCGGGCGCCCGGTAGCGGTCGATGCCTTCGCCGCGCTTCCCGGCACGGGGGCTTTCCTGATCGTGGATGCCACCACAGGTGCCTCGGTGGCTGGCGGCGTCATCTTGAGCGCAGCAAACGGCGGCGCGGCGGACGCCACCTCGACGTTCCGGCTCACGCGGGAGATGCTCGCCAAGGGCATCTGCCGCGATCTCGGGTCGAGCGAGCAGGACCGGCACGAGTTCCAGCGTCGGGCCAACGAGGCGGCGCTGCTGCTGCGCGCTGCTGGGGTCGACGTGAAACTGGAGCTTTAAAGCCCCGGGCGGAGTCCTAGCCGCAGGCGAAGCTATCGCTTGCGCTTCCCTGCCAACCCTCTCCAATATAGCAGAAAAAGACCCGCCGACTGGGCGGCCAACCGAGCGCGAGAGCCCTGTTCGTTATGGTAGACCTTTCCGCCTCTTGGCCCCTCATCATCGGTGGCGGCTTCTGCGTCGGGTTCCTCGTGGGGCTGACCGGGGTGGGCGCCGGCTCGCTGATGACGCCCTTCCTGATCTCCGGCATCGGCATCTCGCCCGTGCTCGCGGTCGGCACCGATCTCCTCTTCGCCTCGATCACCAAGGCCAGCGCGGCCTGGCGGCACCACGCACTCGGCAACGTCGATTGGGCGATCGTGCGCTGGCTCGCGTCGGGCAGCCTGCCCGGTGCCCTCATCATCTTCGCCTGGATCTACTACGCGGCACCCGACACGCTGCTGCTTGCAAATCTCATCCGCAGGATCCTGGCGGCGGCGCTCGTCGTCAGCTCAACTGCGGTCGCAAGCTACCCGCTGCTGCAGCGCTACGCGATGCGCTCTGCCGACGCTGCCGCGCCCACGGTCGTACGCCGCGGCCCGACGCTCGTGCTCGGTCTCGTGCTCGGCATTCTCGTGGCGCTGACCTCGGTCGGGGCCGGCGCCATCGGCGTCGTGGCGCTGACGGCGCTCTACCACTCGCTCTCGGCGCGCCGCCTCGTCGGCACCGACATCGTGCATGCGATCCCGCTGACGTTCCTCGCCGGCATGAGCCATTTCAGCATGGGCAATGTGGACCTGCCCATTCTCGGCATACTGCTTGTCGGCTCCGTGCCCGGGATCGCGCTCGGCTCGCGCATCACCGGCCTCGTGCCCGACTGGTTCCTGCGCATCGTGCTGGCGACCGTGCTGCTATGGGCCGCCTATTCGCTGGTGATGACCAAGCACTGAACGGCACGGGGCGCGGCCAGAGCCTAGGGCTCAGCTCACGACCTTCACGGGCTTCGCGTCGCCCTTCAGGGGCTTCACGTCGGTGTGGAATTTGTTCCCCGCTGTTGTCGCGGCCACGTAGCCCGCGCGGATGACGAAGTCGCCGAAGCGCTCGCCCTTCTCCCGCTCCTTGGCGTAGCGCGCGAGGATCGGCTCCAAGAGCCGCACGATCTGCGCCTTGTCGACGTCCTCGGCGTAGAGCTTGTTTAGCCGCGAGCCGTCGAACGCCGCACCGAGGTAAAGATTGTAGAGACCCGGATTGCGGCCGACGAGACCGATCTCGGCGAGATACGGCCGCGCGCAGCCGTTGGGGCAGCCGGTCATGCGGATGACGATGTCGTCGTCCTTGAGGCCGACCCGCTCGGTCAGCTCCTCGAGAGCAGTGACGACGTCGGGAAGGAAGCGCTCGCTCTCGGCGAGGGCCAGCCCGCACGTCGGTAGCGCCACGCACGCGATCGAGTTGCGGCGCAATCCCGATGTCGTGCGGATGCTCACCCCATGCTTGGCGAGAAGGGCGTCGATCTTCGCCTTCGTTTTGGCCGTGGCGTTGGCGAGGATCACGTTCTGATTGGCGGTCAGCACAAAATCAATGCCTCCCAGCTCCGCGATCTCGCGCAAGCAGCTGCGCAGCGTCAGACCGGGGCGGTCCTTGATGCGCCCGTTCTCGATGAACAGCGTGAGGTGCCAGCGCTTGGCCCCCTTCGCGTCGCTGCTCTGCCGCCAGCCGATGGCGTCGCCGGTAGAGGTGAATTTGAACGGCCGCGGCGCGCCCAGCTTGTAGCCCAGGCGCTTCTCCGTCTCGGCGCGGAAGGCGTCGAGCCCGCGGTCCTCGATCGTATACTTCAGGCGGGCGCGCTTGCGGTTTTCGCGGTTGCCCCAGTCGCGCTGCACCGTCACCACTTTCTCCGCCACGTCGACTGCCTGATCCGACGTGCAGAAGCCCATGACATCGGCCGTGCGCGGAAACGTATCCAGCTCGCCGTGCGTCATGCCCATGCCGCCGCCCACGGTGACGTTCCAGCCGGCGATCTTCCCGTCCTTCACGATGGCGATGAAGCCGAGGTCGTGGGCGAACACGTCGACGTCGTTGTCGGGCGGCACGGCGAAAACGATCTTGAATTTGCGCGGCAGGTAGTGCGTGCCGTAGATCGGCTCCTCGTCCTTCTTAGCCGGGCGCGTTTCGTCGATCACCTGCTCGCCCTCGAGCCAAATCTCATGATAGGCGCCCGTGCGCGGCACCAGGCGATTGCTCGTCGCCTTGGCGAGCTCGTAGGCCTCCATGTGGACCTTCGAAAGATGGGGATTGGCGACGGACATGACGCCGCGATTGACGTCGCCGCAGGCGGCCTTGGTGTCGATGCCGACCGCGTTGATCGCCTGCATGGCGCGTTTCAAGTTCGACTTGATGATGCCGTGAAACTGGAACGTCGCGCGCGTCGTGACGCGCAGGGTGCGGTTGGCATAGGTCCCCGCGACCGCATCGAGCCCGAGCCACTGCTTGGGCGTGACGAGCCCTCCGGGGATGCGCAAGCGGACCATGAAGCTGTAGGCCTTCTCCAGCTTCTTCTTTGCGCGCTCGCCGCGAACATCGCGGTCGTCCTGCATGTAGGAGCCGTGGAACTTCAAGAGCTGAGTATCGTCCTCGACGATCGCGCCCGTTGCCACGTCGGCGAGACCCTTCGCGATCGTGCCGCGCAGGAACCGGCTCTGCTCCTTGAGGAACTCGTTCTTTGAGCGCTTGTCCGTCATCTTCGCCTGTCCCGTGGGCCGCGGGCTGCACCCACGCTCCAATCTCAATAAACGTCGCGCTGATAGCGGCCGGCCTTGGCAAGCTCCTTCAGCTTGGCCCGGCCCGCTTCCTCGTCGCCACGCGCACCCGACGCCAGGATGCGTGCCAGCATCACGTCGACGTCGCGGCCCATGCCCTTCTCGTCGCCGCACACGTAGATGTGCGTTCCGTCCTCGATCCACCTCAAGACCTCGTCGCGGCGCTCCCACAGGCGCTGCTGCACGTAGATCTTCTCCGGCTGATCGCGCGAGAACGCGACATCGATGCGCGACAGCGCACCCGACGCCAGGTGGTCCTGCCATTCGAGCTGGTAAAGAAAGTCAAAGGTGTAGTTGCGCTCGCCGAACACGAGCCAGCTCCTGCCTTTGGCGCCCCGTTCGACGCGCTCCTCGATGAAGGCGCGGTAGGGCGCCACTCCGGTGCCCGCACCGATCATGATGATGGGCCGCGCGCCATCCTCCGGCAGGCGGAAGTGCCGGTTCGGCTTCACGTAGATGCGCACCTTGTCGCCCACGCGGGTGCGATCGGCGAGGTAGGTGGAGGCGACGCCCTTGCGCTTCTTCCCGTGCGACTCCCAGCGCACGGTTCCGACGAGCAGATGCGCCTCGCCGGGATGCGCCGCCAAGCTCGAAGCGACCGAGTAGAGGCGGCCGGGCAGCGGCCGCAACAGGCCGAAGAGCTGCGCGGAGGAGAGCTTCTCCGGGAACGTCTCGAAGAGGTCGATGAGCTGGCGGTCGGCCGAGAACTCGGCGAACGCCTTCGGCTCGGCGAGCTTCGCCACCTCGCCGCGCCCCGTGAGCTTGGCGTAGGCTTCCACGAGGTTGCGCGAGAGGGTCGTTATGTCGAAGCTCTGGCGCAGCTTCTGCACGCTGCTGCCCTCGGCCCCGAGCCCCACGGCCTCGGCAAGCTCGAGTGCCAGCCCGGGGTCGTTCTCCGGCAGCACACCGATGGAATCTCCCGGCAGATAGGAGAAGCCGGGCGCGTCCGCCGCGATCTCCACGTGCCAGGTCTCGCGCGTTGACCCGGTTCCGTTGAGATCGATGAGCGTCGCGATCTCGGCCTCGAGCGCGTTCTCGGCGGTGAATGCGGGCTCCTCGTCCTCGGAGGGCTGCGCCCCGCCCTTGAAATCCACATGCACGACGGTGGTCGACGCGCCGCTATCGGCCGGAGCGAGCTTGGCGAGCGTGCCCTCGGTCCACTCGGCGGCCTTCTTGGCAAAGTCGAGGTCGAGGTCGATGCGGTCGGCGGCGCGGGTGGCGCCCAGTGCCTCGAGGCGCGCGTCGACCGCCCTGCCGACGGCGCAGAACTGCGCGTATGCCGTGTCCCCCAGCGCGAGGACAGCGAAGCGCTGGCTCTTGTCGAGCTTGGGCGCGGCGTCGCTCATCAACGTGTTGTAGAAATCGACGGCGCGGCCCGGCGGATCGCCTTCGCCCCACGTCGCCACGAACACCATCAGGTTCTTGGCCTTGCTCAGCACGCTCATGTCGGCGTCGGCCATGTCGTAGACGCGCGCGTCGAGCCCGTGCTTCTGCGCGAGCTTCTTGACCTTCAGGGCCAGCGCTTCGGAGTTGCCGCTCTCGCTGCCATAAAGCACGGTCAGGGGCTCCCGCGGTTTCGGGGGTGCGAGCGGCTGCGGCTGAGGCTGGCCGCCTTGTGCGGCCTCGAAACCGGCGAAGAAACCCGCAAGCCAGGCGCGCTGCTGCGCGGTCGTGCGCGAGACGACCGTGTTCAGCGTATCGATGTCCTCCGGCGAGAACGGTGCGTTCCGCGGAAGCAGCGGTGCGGCGGTCACGAACGCCTCCTTGCCATCGTCAAAACCCCTTTAGCGCCACGAAGCCTATCACTTCCGTTGCACCTTTAGCTCTGCGGCGCGAGGCGCCGCTCGAATTCTTTCGCCCCGCTCGCGGGCGCCGGCTCGTAGCGCTCAAGCCTCTCCGGCGGGGAGAGCCCCGCCGCCGCCCAGTCGAGTCCGACGAAGATGATGGCGGGGCCCTTGACCTCCATGCTCTCGATGGCGCGGCCCAGGTGACCAAGCTCGGTGGCAATGACTCGTTCGCTGGCAAGCGATCCATTCTCCACGATGACCACTGCCGTTTGCGGACCGGCACCGGCGGCGATGAGCTTGTCACGGAAATGCGCGGCACTGCGCACACCCATGTAGATCGCGAAGCCCTGGCCCGGCTTTGCCAGCGCCGCCCAATCGAGATCGAAGGCTCCGTCGGCGGACGCCCCGGTGACGACCGCGAACTGGCGCACCTTCTGGCGCAGGGTCAGTGGCAGCCCTATGCCGGCGGCGCACGCATGCGCGGCCGTGATGCCCGGGATCACCTCGACCGGAATGCCGGCGGCACGCACGGCGGCCATCTCCTCGGCCGCACGCCCGAACACGAACGCATCGCCGCCTTTAAGGCGCGCGACCCGCTGACCCTTCAAGGCCTCGCGCACGAGGATGCGGTTGATTTCGTCCTGGGCGGCCGAAGGCCCCTCGGGCTCCTTGCCGGCGTCGATGCGCTGCGCGTCGCGGCGCGCGTATTCGAGGATGGCGGGATTGACGAGACGATCGACGACCAGGACGTCCGCCTCCTGCAGCCGCTGCTGCGCCTTGAGCGTCAACAGGTCGGGATCGCCCGGGCCACAGCCGATGAGCGCCACGCTGCCCGTTCGCTCTGCCCCTGAGCGGGCGGCGGCAAGCTGGCGCTCGAGCTCGCACTCGGCAGCGGCCGTCTCTCCGTGCAGGACAGAAGCGCGCCAAGCTCCGTGCAGCAGCGCTCCCCAAACCCTCCGGCGCGCGACCGGGTCGCTGAGCGCTTCGTGGACGCGGCGGCGCAGCGCCATTGCGCCTTCCGCCACACGGCCGAAGTTGGCCGGCAGCCAAGCCTCGATCTTGGCCTTGATCTCGCGGGCAAGCACGGGGGCGGACCCCTCGGTGCCGATGGCGACGACCACGGGATCGCGGTCGACGATGGCCGGCATGATGAACGTGCTCTCGGCCGGGCCATCAACCACGTTGTGGGGGATGCCCTGCGCTTTAGCTTCCAGCGCAACCTGCGAATTGACGGCTACATCGTCGGCTGCCGCAAAGATGAGCACAGCGCCGTGAAGGTCGGAGGGAGCGAAGCTGCGCTCAATCAGCGTTACCGCCGGCGCATGCGCGAGCTCCCGGATGCCGGCGTCGAACTGCGGCGCCACAAGGCGGATGCGTGCCGTCGACTTGGCAAGGAGGCGCAGCTTCTGCAGCGCCTTCTCACCCCCGCCGACGATCAGCACGTCGTGGCCATCGAGGTCGACGAAGATGGGAAAGTAGCGCAAGAGCCAGACCTTTCGCTCGGCGTTAAGCTTCCCGCCCGCAAGTGGTGAGGCGAGCGCGGCGGCCTCGAGATTTGGCGTGGCGCCGCTGTCCGGCTTTATAGGATGTCGAAGCACAATTTTCTATTGCTGCGCATCCCGTTGGAGGAAATAAGAACCGATTTCCTCTCAGGGACCATCCACCGGAAGCGCTTTCTCTTAACTTGAGCTTTTGCCGATCCAGCCAAAGGGGGTT
>Ga0335081_10018886_pt1 | contig 11146 bp, 6 predicted proteins | sample Lox_Sample_35_FD_206713 | JGI IMG/M metagenome (GOLD analysis project Ga0335081, IMG submission 206713) | Soil microbial communities from Loxahatchee National Wildlife Refuge, Florida, United States - Lox_Sample_3.5 | ecosystem: Environmental > Terrestrial > Soil > Wetlands | place: USA: Florida...
CTATGCCATCTTTGTGCGACAAGGCGCGGAAACGTTTCGCGTCCGCAAGTTTGATGTCGACAAGAATGTTTACATCATCGGCAGCACACCCGCCGAGGAGGTCCCGATAGCCGAAGCAAGGGCGACAGCGATAGGCCGTTCAGCAGGGGGCTGAACATGGGCGAGGAATCGCAACTGCAGGTCGGCAAAGACCTCGTAACTTACGCTCAAGCCTCCCGCCAACTGGCGGAGGCGCACTTGGGGCAGCGGGACTGGTCTGGTCTCCCAGTTCCGGTGGAGGGATTGGACCTGGTCTTGGAGCCACGCTACAAGCACAAATGCTTGAGCGACTTTCGCTGGAAGGAATGGTATGATGAGCACGGCGTCCGCCAAGCCATCGAGCAAGAGCCTCCGCCAAAGCCATCAGAGTTTCGAAGAGTCAATTCCTGGTGGAATGCCCGGTATCAAGTGACCATTGTCGTCGTCAAAGATAAGCAAGACCATGCCCAATTTCGTTTGCTGTTCGAGGACAGGCTGGCATTCACGATTCGGACTTTGGATGCCGCTGCTGTCTGGCCGGTGGAGGCCGAGAAAAAGGCCCAGCAGAAACTAGCCAGCCTGATCCCTGCCGAAGCATTCGAGTTATACGTGTTGACTGGCCATTTTTCTGAAATCAGCAAACGCAGTAGCTTGACATACCTGTTCCGCAAAGGCCGTCCGACAATCGCGCTGCGTCAGGACGAAGAGGTCAACTATGAACTGTGTGCCCTTTGCCTGCACCCGATTGGCTATTATGGCGATACTTGGGCCGGGGTCATGTGCCCGACCGATGAGGTCATTGCGCATCTACTGATGATGCGCGGTTCGGAAGAAAAGTTCTGGGCGAACGCCAATCAACACCCGCTCGACCGTCCGGCAGCTGGATTGTAGATGGCGCCACATTCGCATGTTCACGAAACAGGCCATGTTCACGGTGGCGTGAACATCGGGAACCTCCCCACACTTGGTTGAAAAAATACGGTTGTTCTTTCAACGCCCGCGATACTCTCTGCGCCAAGGATTTATAGAATCCAGGATGCCGCAGATTTCAGTAAAGATGACCATTTCACCGTGCGCTGACAACGCCTATTTTGATGAAATAGGGCTTGCGAATTTCACTGAATCATGTATTTTCACCGCGTGGTGAAAACTGTTAACAAGCTGAAAGAACACGAACTTAGACCTGAGTTCGAGGGATTGCTGCGCGGTCTGCTGGAGCGCGTGCCATTCCTTGAACTGAAGTCTTTGAAGGCGGAAGCTTTGCTTTCCAACAATCACCTAGGCAAGACAGAAAGGCCGGACTGGATCGCGGATGTGCGTGCCGAAGATCGGCGCTGGACGTTGGTCGTGGAATGTCGGCAGCTTGGGCAACCGCGCGAGGTGCGCACCGCAGTCTTACAGTTGAAACACTTCCTGGAACAATTGCCGGGCAATAAACCGGCTTACGGTGTGCTGGTGGCTCCATTCATTTCTGAAGAGTCGGCGCATCTCTGCGAGGACGCGGGGATTGGATACGCTGACCTGGCGGGGAACGCCCGGTTGGCCTTCGACCAGGTTTTCATTGAAACGCGCTCGGCGGAAAATCCCTTCCGGGAACGCCGCGAAGCGCGGTCGGTATTCGCTCCGAAGGCCACGCGAGTGCTGCGGTTTCTGCTCCAGGGACCACTGCGTCCCTGGAAAGTTGTCGAGCTTGGACGCGAAGCGCAAGTCAGCCTCGGCTGGGTAAGCGCGGTGCGGAAGCAGTTGCTTGCGCGCGAATGGGCGGTGGAGGAACCCGGCGGTCTGCGCGTGACGAAGCCCGAAACGCTACTGGATGCCTGGGCAAAAGCCGACCAATGGGCGAAGCGAACCACCACACGAGAGTACTCGCTATTGTCGGGTGACCCAACTCAGTTGGCGGAGAAACTTCGGGACGTGCTCGAAGGGCAGCCCCACGCCTTCACTCAATGGATTGCCGGCTGGCTGCGGCATCCCTACACCACTCCCGTAGTGGTTACAGCTTATGTGACCTCATTTCCCGAAGAATCGGTGCTTGCAGAAAAACTGCTGGCCAGGCGCATGTCAGGCAGCGGCGTGCTGCGGTTGGTATTGCCTAAAGACGAGGGAGTTTTGCGCCCTTCACAATCCGTAGGCGGGCTCAATCTGGTTTCGGATATGCAGATTTACCTCGACCTTCAAAATGCCGGTTTGCGCGGCGAGGACCAGGCAGCGGAATTGCGGAAATGGCCTGATTTTGCGGGAGGCTGGAAATGACCAAGTTCGGAAAGTTCGATGATTACCCGCCGCGCAGTCTGGAGGCGGCCGAGGCGGCTTTGCTGACGGCATGGCGTTCTCTGGAGCGATACCAGGACGATCTTGTTCTGGTCGGCGGATTGGCGGTGCATTATCTGACGCGCCGCGATGTGCCCGGGTTGCCGGGCGCGGTGACGTTGGACGTGGATTTCGGCATCACGCTCGGAGCGTCGGGCGGACAGTATGGTACGATCAAAACCGATCTTGGCGGACTGGGTTTTGTTTCCGAAGGAAATCGTTTGGTGCGGAAATTCGGAGGCATCGCCCTCTATCTTGATTTTCTTACCGAGGACCCGCTGTCCACGACCGGAGCGCGTGTTGTGGATGATGTGATAGCGAGCGTCATCCCCGGCGTGAACCGCGCGCTGGCCAGTCGCCGCATGGTTACGGTGAGAGGCCGTGATCTATATGGTTCGGAACAAACCTGCAAAGTTGCCGTGGCGGGTATCGGACCACTGCTGGTTCTCAAGCTGAATGTGTTTGGCGGGCCAACCGGAAGGCGCAGCCCGAAGGATGCCTACGATGTGTTGCTCGCGGTTACAGGTTTCATTGATGGGCCGGAAGCGGCAGTGGCGTCGTTTCACGCCGAGAAGGACGCTGGAAATCCGGCTTACGCCACCGCGTTGGCGGTACTGCGTTCAGATTTTTTCGAGACGAGCCAGGATGGGCCGGTCAGGGCTGCGGAATTTTATCCCGGTGACGCGGCTGACCGTGGGCGCGTGCGTGAGCAGGTGGTCACAGTGGGCCGGCTTCTCGTCGGCACATAGCCGTTATTGTCGGGCGAAAATCTTCAGTGAAAGTTACAGTGAAACCTTCAGTCAGGGGGTTAAAAACAGAATAGTTGAAAAGTGCAAAATGTTGTTGAAATGGCTGTGAACATTGGGTATTATTGCTTCGTAAACCGGGCGTTGACCAGCCAATCCCGGCCATTGGCTCCATCTGTTCCATCAGCAATCGTTCCTGAATTATCCCCCGCGCACGGCGTCAAGCGTCGCGCAGGCATAGAATTCTTGCCAATACGGTTTTGGAGGCTACAAATGCAGACTTGTTATGACCGCCGCAAAGAACGGAACGGGTCCAAAGGAATTCGTGTTGACCGTCCTGCCCTGGCTCGTTGGCGCCGGAGGGCTGTTGGTTTATTTGATGACTCTCAATCGGTGGGTTTCGCTGCCCGGTCTCGAAACCTTCGCGCGGCTTTCGGGATGGTCAGAGCGGCCGGAACTGTCTCAACCGCTGACTTTCATCGTGTTCTATCCAATTCGCTGGCTGCCCGGAGCGTGGGCGCCTCTGGTATTGAACTTCGTTACCGCAGCCGGTGCCGCTCTGGTTCTGGTTCTCCTGGCGCGAACCGTTGCGCTGCTACCGCACGATCTGACGCCCGATGACCCGTTGCGCCAGAAACAACCCGCCGCCATGCTCTCGACCTCCTCGGCCTGGATGCCGCCCGTGCTGGCGGCGATGATCTGCGGTTTGCAATTGAGCTTTTGGGAACAGGCGACGTCGGCGACCGGAGAAATGATCAACCTGATGCTTTTCGCCTATGTCGTTCGCGGCCTGTTCGAATTCAGAGTTGACCGGAATCCAGCCTGGCTCACGCGCTGCGCGTGCGTGTACGGGGCGGCGATAGCCAATGACTGGGCCATGGCCGGTTACCTCCCGGTTTTCCTCGTCGCGATTCTGAGAATCAACGGACTCAGCTTCCTGCTGGATCGCCGTTTGCTCCTGCGCATGACGTTATTTGGGTGTGCCGGGTTAAGTTTCTATCTGTTCCTGCCGGCGGTGCATAGTCTCTTTGGGCATGACTCGGTCGGGTTCTGGCCGGTATTCAAGCTCCATTTGAGGCACCAAGTGAGTGTTTGGGCCGGCATGCCGACGCCTGCCCTCAGGGCGCTGGTGCCGATGTCCTTGCTGCTGCTCCTGGTCCTTTCCATCCTTTGGAAGTCACAATCCGTCCAGCGCGGAGATGACACGCGGCTGGGGATTTTTTTGACCAAGGCGGCCGGCTACTTTTTTCACAGCCTGGTTCTTTTCATCTCGCTTTGGATGGCTCTGGATCCAGGCTTCAGTCCGCGCCATCTGGATCTCGGTACATCCATGTTGACGTTCTACTTCTTCTCCGCGCTGGTAGCGGGTTACTGTGCCGGTTACTTTCTGGTGTTGAACGTTCGCGGTGATTTGAAACGCTCGACCAGGGTGTCCACCACCGCAGTCTGGATCATTCTTTGTGCTTTGCCAGTGGCGCTGGTTTGGAGGAATCTTGCCCAGGTTCGCCTGACCAACAGTCCGGCCCTGCATCAATATGCCAAAGAGCTCTGCGCAGATTTGCCAGCCGGCCAATCGGTGGCACTGAGTGAAGATGCGAGACCCCTCCGGTTGCTGCGGGCCGAGCTTGCGGCCCTTCACGGTGGAAAGAACCCGCTTCTGCTGGAGACGACCTTGCTGCTGGCGGGCAAGTCCAGGGCATTCATGGCCAATCCGGTCCGGCCCGCGGGGCTGGTCCGTTCAGAAGAAAACCTGCTCGCAGCGGCGAAACCACGTGAATTGGCGGACCTGATTTCCGGGTTCTCCGCGCATGAAACCGTGGTTTATCTGCATCCGAGTTCGGGCTTTTTTCTGGAGCCGTTCACCGACCAGCCCAGAGGCTCAGTTCATTACCTGGTGCCGTGCACGGCTGAGAACGCAGCCGGAGAAAAGCTTGCCGACGGGATCGTGGCGACCAACGAACAAATCTGGCAGCAACGGTGGACGAACCATCTCGAAACCCTGGCCGGACAAATCCGGGATCTCTCCGGACCGGGACCAGTCTGGGCCGCGCCCTGGTTAAGAGACCTGCTCTTGACAACCGAGAAAAATGTTACGGCATCATTCCTCGGCGCGGCCTATTCAAAAGATTTGAATTACTGGGGTGTTGAACTGCAGCGGGTTGGGCGGTGGCGCGAAGCCGGTTTGTGGTTTGCGCGCGCGCTCGAACTCAACCCGGACAACCTGGCGGCCCGAATCAACGTCGCCTACAACACGCAATATCAGGAAGGCAAATCCACACGACTTGACGGCCCTGCGGTTCAACTCCAATTCCGTGATCTGTTTTCGGAATATCGCAACTGGCCGCAAGTTCTCGGCATCGGCGGGCCAGTGGACGAACCGACGTTTCTGTTTAGAACCGGGCGAGTTCTGCTCACGAGCGGGAATGACCTCCAGGCACTCCGGGCCTTTGCCCGTTGCGCGGAGTTGGCGCCGGACTGGGTGGTGCCAAAACTGTGGCTGGCCCAGAGCCACCTCCGCCTCCGGAACTTTGCCGCTGCTTTGGAATTGACGGACAGCCTTCTGCTGTCCAGCCAGCAAATGAAGGGACCGGGTCTGGCGGATTTGCTTGACTGTCGGGTTGCGGCGATGCGGGGGTTGGGACGGACCAGTGAAGCAACGGCTTGCATTGAGAGTTTCGTGAGTCTGTATCAGAAGCAAGATGAAGTCTTGTCCACGGCGGCAGATCTGTACACCCGGAGCGGGCAACCCGGGAAAGCGTTGCCGCTGCTGGACGAGTTGGTGAAGCGTGAGCCGAGTCAGGCGGGATGGCTTGTCAAAAAAGGTTTTGCACAACTGCAGCTTGCCCAACGCAAAGCCGCCATCGAAACGCTGACCCAGGCCCTTTCGCGCGCTCCAGCGGACAACCAGGCCCGGCTTTATCGGGCGGCGGCCTACTCGGGTGAAGGCCAATTGGATCTGGCCCGCGCCGATTACGAAAAGGTGCTGAGCACGTCGGCCAATTCACCAGTCGCTCTATTTGAGCTGGGCGGAATTGCCTGGCAGCAGGGCGATACCAATGCAGCGATTCACTATTACCGGCAATACCTTTCCAACGGTATTCCGAAATCGCCCCGATTTGCCCTGGCCTCGCAACGTCTCCGCCAAATGAAAAACGGCCTAACCCCGTGAGCAGAGCGGGGTTCCCGCTTATCTGTTTTCCGGTCATTTTTGTTGTTGACACGCTCTAGATGGAACAGACAATAGTGGGCGGAACAAGCGGGAATGTGGCGTAAACAAAACCCAATAGAAATTTACGACTCATGAAAACGGATGATTCGGTTTCCTCCTCAGCCGGGGTGCCTCTTGAAAAGAGAGGCGATCAGACCAAACTGGTTTCGCTGCTTGCCTTGGCCACCGGTGCGGTGGTGATACCCCAAACGGGCCGCGCGGACATCTTCTACACCGATTTAAGCTCCAGCCCGGTTACGGTGAGTCCTTCCGGGATTAACTCCTACACGTTCAGTTTGCCGGGTGGCGCCCAATTTGGCTTCACCGCATATCAAGCGCAACGCGGCACGAGCTCCTCCGGTATCAGGCAATTTTACTATCGCACTATTCTCGCTGGCCAACAGGGCGGATCCATCTCGGCAGGCATCCAGACCAATGGCAATAGTTTTGCGGTGACGCATAGCCAGGGAGATGTTTGGAGTGGCCAGAGCGCCTGGTATTCGGGTGTCGTGGCTTTCGCGGGGTTTTATAAAATTCTCGGCTCGACGATCTATTCGACACATCAACCAGGCGGGTATGCCCACAAGTATCTGGCCTATGAGTTCGACGATGGCGGCACGACGGTTTTCGGATGGGCGGATGTCAGTCTGAATAACGGCCCGGGCGCCGATCCCAGTGTGACCATTTACGGTTACGCATACGATAGTAGCGGGAATCCGATCACCATCGGAGTGGTTCCCGAACCTGCGTCGATGTCGATTTTGGCCCTCGGTGCGCTGATGCTTGGAGCAAAGGGACTCCGCACTTGGCGGCGTAACCGGGCTGAAGCACGCCAGCCTTGATTGAATTCCTTGCCTGTTTGCAGACGTGTGTAGGCTGCCTGCACGCTCCTTGCCAGGAGGGCTTCTGGCGCCTTCACTTTGGGCACACCTGGCAGCAGTTTCGAGGATCAATCAGGAAGACATATAGGCGCCTGGAACGGACTCGCTTACTATGCCCAAGACTCGCCTGTTGTTCATCGGCTGGGACGCGGCTGATTGGAAGGTGATCCGCCCGCTGCTCAAGGCGGGTCAGCTCCCGAACCTGGCCGGTTTGATCGCAGGGGGCGTTCACGGCAACGTGGCGACGATTTACCCCGTGCTCAGCCCGATGCTTTGGACTTCCATCGCCACCGGCAAGCGCGCCTACAAACACGGCATCCACGGTTTCTCCGAACCCTTGCCCGACGGATCGGGTGTTCGTCCCGTCACCTTGCTCGCGCGCAAAACCAAAGCGGTCTGGAACATCCTCAACCAGAGCGGCCACCGATCTTTGGTGGTGGGTTGGTGGCCATCTCATCCGGCTGAGCCTTTAAATGGCGTCATGGTGTCAAACTACTTCCAGCATCCGGCGGGAGCACCCGGATCCGTCCCGCCGTTGGCCCCGGGGACGGTCCACCCGCCTTCCCTGGCCGGTTCGCTCGGCGAATTGCGGGTCAATCCAATGGAGTTGAGTGGCGAGTTCATCCGCATGTTCGTGCCCGAGTATAAGAGAGTGGACCAGGCCAAAGACAAACGGCTGCATGCCCTGGGCAAAATCATCGCGGAAACGATGTCCGTTCACGCGGTCGCAACGGAGTTGCTGGAGACGCAGCCGTGGGATTTTGCCGCGATCTACTACAGCGGGATCGATCACTTCGGACACGGGTTTATGCGCTACCATCCGCCGCAACTGCCCTGGATAGCCGACGACGATTTCGCCATCTACCAGCATGTCATCGCCAACGCCTACCACTACCATGACACGATGCTCGGCGCACTGTTGAGATTCGCTGATGAGGCTACCAACGTCATCCTGATGAGCGACCATGGTTTCCATCCAGACCATTTGCGGCCGGGGTACATCCCGGCCGAACCGGCCGGCCCGGCGGTCGAGCACCGGCACTTTGGCGTGCTTTGCCTTAAGGGCCCGGTGGTGCGGGTAGATGAACCGATTTTCGGCGCCAGCGTGCTTGACGTCTGTCCCACCATCCTGACGCTTTTCGGTCTCCCGCCAGGAAAGGACATGGATGGCAAGGTCCTGTTGACCGCCTTTAAGGAACCACCGCTGATCGAGCCTATCGAAAGTTGGGACAGTGTGCCCGGCGATGCCGGCACGCACCCACCAAGAACTCAACTGGATCCGGTCGCCTCGGCCCAAGCGTTCAAACAACTGGTGGACCTGGGGTATGTGGCACCGCCCGGCCCGGATGTGCAAGCGACCGTCGAGGAATGCGCGTGCGAACTGAAATACAACCTGGCCCGCGCCTATCGTGACGGAAACTGCTGCGCCGAGGCCGTGGCGCTGGCCAGGGAATTGTGGGCGCGTTGGCCCCAAGAACATCGTTTTGGCATTTTGCTGATAGACTGTCTCGACGCGCTGGGTCAGGTGGCGGAGCGTCATGCCGCGATCGAAGAACTGGGCCGCCGCATTGAACGATACCAGGTCGAGGCGAGGGCAGAATTGGCCCGCCACGAACGGAAGGAAGCTGCCGAAGAAGACAAAGCGGCGTCGCCGCCCGAACAACAAAACAAGCGCAGACAATTTGAGGAACGCCGGCTGCGGGAGCTGTCCTATGGCCGTCCCCTGCTCATGGAATGGTTTCTGGCCAGCCAGGCCTTGCTCGAGAACCGGCCTGCGGAAGCACGCAGTTACCTGGAAAAGCTCGCTCAAGCTGGCGTGTCCAGCGGCGAATTAAGCCAGCGCGTCGCGAGCGCGCTGGCACAACTAGGTGATCTGGACTCAGCCGAAGCGCTGCTGTGCGAAACACTTGAATCGGAACCTGAGAATGCATTGGCACATGCCCAGTTGGCGGAGATTTCATTCAAGGCAGGTCGCTTCGAGCAAGCGATCAGTGCGGCGACCGAGTCCCTCAGCCTCGTTTACTTCCAGCCCCGCATTCACGCCCTGCTCGGCCGGGCATTGACGGAGACGAACCGCTTTGCCGAAGCGGAACAGGAGCTTCTCGTCGCCGTGGCACAAAGCCCGCGCCACCTGGCGGCGCATGAATGGTTGGGCAGGCTATACCGGGAACATCTGGATCGGCCTGCTGATGCCTTCGCCCACGAAGGCCGGGCGCTCACCCTCCGGCATGAACTGGCGGCACGCAACCGGGCCGAGGCTTCCGACGCAAAAGTTCCCACCGTCTTCCAAGCGACCGAAGGGTTGGAAAAAGGCAAGGATTTGCGCTTCGACGCCAACGACATCCCCGCGCCTTTCAGCGCGGGAGTTGACTCGCGGCAGATTGTCACCGTGGTCTCCGGTTTGCCGCGAAGCGGCACCTCAATGATGATGCAAATCCTGGTCGCTGCGGGACGGGAAGTTTTGACAGATGGAAAGCGCGTCGCTGACGAAGACAATCCGCAGGGCTATTTTGAGTTCGAGAAAACGTTGGAACTGGCGCGTAATTCCTCCTGGCTGCCGCAAGCCCGGGGTAAGGTGGTGAAAATTGTCGCGCAATTACTGCCGCTCCTGCCGCCCCAGGAGCATTATCAAATCATTTTCATGGAACGTAATCTGGAGGAGGTCATCGCCTCGCAACAGGCCATGCTGCTCAGGCAAGGTCGGAGCGGTGCCGCGCTGAGCCGGCTGCAGCTCCGGGAGGCCTACGCCGCGCAAGTCGAGCGTGTTCGCCATCGTCTCGCGCAAAGATCGGAGGTGCGAACGTTGTTCGTGAATTACGCAGAGTTGTTGGCCAACGCGTCCGCCGGCATGGAGCGAGTCGCCCGCTTTCTCGGTGAGCCCTTTAATCGCGAGGCCGCAACCAACTGTGTGCGCCCCGAGTTGCGGAGGCAGAAAATATAAAGCAGCAGTTACCCCAAAACCCGGATTCGGCCGGGTTCGCTGTCCCAATTGACCTCGCCCGCCCCGCAACCGAGTGGACGGCCATCGACACAGTAAGGCATCTGAACGCCAGGGAATTATTACCGGCTGGCTGCCTGGGCCAGAGTCTGCGCCAGGACGCGCACGCCGGGTTCAATCTGTTCCGGTGATGAGAATTCGTCAGGTCGATGGCTGATTCCGCCGCGGCAAGGAATGAAAATCATCGTGCTGGGACAAATCTGCGCCATAAACAACGTGTCGTGATACGCGCGGCTGATCATTTTTTTGTGCGACACCTCCAGTTGCCGGCAGGCGCCGGTGACCATTTCTACGAGTGACCCGTCGCAAACGGCGGGTGGATCCACATTCAGCCGGTCTGCCTGCAAAACCACGCCTCGTCGCTGGCAGATTGCTTTGGCGGCAGTTTCAATCTGCATCAGGGCCGCGTCGCGGGTCGCCACGTTGGTGTCGCGAACGTCAATTTCCAGGAATGCGCGGCACGGAACGCTGTTCACCGCGCCGGGTTCGATCCGGAAGACCCCGGTCGTGCCCACGGTGTCCGGACTGCCGCTGCCGGTCACGGTCCGCTCTACCGCCAGGGCGATTTCCGCTCCGGCCAGCAAGGCATCACGCCGTCCCGGCATGAGTGTCCCGCCGGCGTGTCCGCCCACGCCCGTCAGCTCCATCCGCAACGTGCTTGGCGCGGCGATTTTTTCCACGATGCCGATGGCTGTGTTTTCCTGCTCCAGAATCGGGCCCTGTTCAATGTGCAATTCCACGAAGGCCGCGTAACAATTCTTCGGCAGGCAGACGGAATCCAATGAACCGCTGTAGCCGGCGCCCTGGCGCCATTCGTCCAGGCTTTTCCCTTCACGGTCCCGCAGCACCGCCGCCTTTTGCGGCGCCAGCACTCCGGATAACAGCCGGCTGCCGACGCAACCGATGCCAAAACGCGTCGGTTCTTCCGCGGTGAAAACAATCAGTTCGATGGCCCGTTGTGGCCGGTGACCGGATTTCTTCAGCG
>Ga0335081_10018887_pt1 | contig 11146 bp, 8 predicted proteins | sample Lox_Sample_35_FD_206713 | JGI IMG/M metagenome (GOLD analysis project Ga0335081, IMG submission 206713) | Soil microbial communities from Loxahatchee National Wildlife Refuge, Florida, United States - Lox_Sample_3.5 | ecosystem: Environmental > Terrestrial > Soil > Wetlands | place: USA: Florida...
CGTAGACAGCTTCCATCGCCTTGCGGTTCAACGTCTCGATATCACACAGAGTGTGAGTAAAGCGAAGTCCCGGCACGCGGACTTTGTTGGTCGCCAAGCCGTAGAACATGAAAGCATCGTCGGAATCCGGGCTGTGGGCCACGGTAATCTCCCGGGCCAGCATGGTCGGACCCGACGAATTCTTCTTCGTAGTAACGACTGAACTCATAATTGAACCCTGGGCCGCCGATGCCACTTACGAGCCAGCCCGGCAGCCGACATGATCTTAATGATTTCCGCAAAAACGAACCAATAGAGCCCAAAGCGAATCGCCTGGGCAAACGAATGGGTAAGCACCATGAGCCAGGAAAGCCCGCAGGCAAACAGCGCAACTTCCGCGACCAGACCCGCTGCGGCGGCCCGGGCAAAACTACTTCGCCCTCTCTCGCTGATCCAACCGGCGATCGCGGCAACGAACGGATAGGCAAGCAGAAAACCCCCCGTTGGCCCCAGAAGCTGCGCCAACCCGCCGGGCCCGGTGGGGTTGAATACCGGCATCCCCGATGCACCTTCGATCAGATACAAGCTGAGGGCTGCGAAACCGCGGCGCGAGCCTAGCACTAGGCCAACCAGCAAGACTCCCAAGTTCTGCAGCGTGAGCGGAACCGGAGTAAAGGGCAACGGAACGGTGACGCGCGCGCAAAGCGCGATGAACAAGCTCGCTCCGACAACGATTGCGCCCTGTCGCGCCACGCTCAGCGCCTGATCACTGAATCCGAGAGTTTGCGTTCCTGATCTGGGCATTCTATAACCTCCGTTCGCTACGGATTGTTCCCTTCACCTTCAGCGCCCTGCCTGTGGCCGGCGCCCGTCATGTGCCTTCGCACGCGAAAGTAGGCTGCCATACCCGCCCACAGCACTGCTCCGGCGCTGCAGGCAAGGATCAGGAACCACCAGAGCATTCGCACGGCCTTCTAGCATACCAAACCTGCTTTACTTGCCTGCCATCATTTTCTCGACGTCCTCGGCCTTCGACGGCAAGCCTTCATCGAAGTTGATCAGCTTACCGTTGGCGTCGACATAAAACGTATCCTCGATGCGGACGCCAATCTTCTCTTCGGGAATGTAAATTCCCGGTTCGATGGTGAACACCGATCCCGGCCCGAGCGGCTGATCGTAATCGTTCGCATCATGGACCTGCAGCCCGACATAGTGGCCCAGTCCGTGGATGAAATACTTGCCCAGCGGCTCGCCGTGCAGGTCTTTGCCGTGAGTATTGATATAGTCGTAGGCAGCTTTCTGCAGGGAATCCGGCTGCCCCGTCCGCAGCTTCGATTTCCCTGAGACAAAAGCCGCCACGGCTGCCTGCTGGGCGCCGAGCACGATGTCGTAGATCTCTCGCTGCCGCGGGGCAAACTTCCCCGAAATCGGCAGAGTGCGTGTGATGTCCATCGCGTACATGGAGTACTCTCCTGCCGCGTCGATCACCACCACGTCTCCGGCCTGCATTGTCTCGGAATCCTGCGCGTAGTGGAGGACGGTCGAGTTCAGGCCTGAGCCGACAATCGGCGAGTATGCTGGGCGGTCGCAGCCGCGCTTGTCCCACTCAAATTGCATGAGCGCTGAAATGTAGCTCTCATTCACCCCGGGCTTAACCGCGTGCATTGCGGCGATGTGCGCTGCCACCGAAGCCTGGGAGGCCTTTCGCAGCCGCTCGATCTCGCCGGCATCTTTCACGGTACGCAGCGACTCGATCAGCGGTTTGATGTCCACAGATGGGCCGCCATGTCCAAAAGCATTGGCTCGCACCAGCCACTGCAATCCAGGACTGCTGGCGTTCGAGCTTTCATGCGGAGTCGGAAGGTCCGCATAAATCGGGCCACCCTGATGCTCCGACAGCCTGACGATTTCGTCTCGCAGATTATCGAGCGGCTTGACCTGATCGAAACCAGTAATCTTAGCGGCATCCGGATTCTCCGGCCCGAGCTTTGGCCCAGTCCATTTTTCCTGTGGATAGTTGTGGGCCGGCAGAAACAATATCTCTGTGTACGCAACCGCCGGAGACTTGTCGGTCGCCGGGGCTGGCGCCTGGATCAGCAGCGCCGCTCCCGGCTCCGGCCAACCAGTCAGATAAAAGAAGTTATTGTCCTGGCGGAAAGAAAAAAGATTGTTCGTGTTCTCGCTCTCCATCGGGGCGAACATCAGCACGATGCCGCCGTGCGTCTTTGCGGCCAGAGCGTGTCGACGGGACTGATAGTCGGCGCTAGCTTGGCGATCAAGGGCGGCAGAAAACTGCACCAGCAGAACAATCAGTACCAGCAACTTGCGCATGTTGTGGTTCCTCTAGTTGAACTTTACACGCCTACAGGAAACGGCTTGGTATGAGTCTCCGCGCTCAATGACAGGCCGGAGAACCTTCCCTGCAGCAGCGACATAAAACCCGTGTACCAGTAGCCGACGACAAACAGTAACAGGAACGGAACGGTGATGTAATTTTCGTTGTCGATTGCGTAGTAAACCGTGACGGCGAAATAAGTCCCGATCAGCAACTCAATCCAGGGCACCCAGCCGAGCCCGCGGCGGTAGGTGCTGGGCCGCACTTTGTCTTTGCGGGTTTCGACGCGGTATTTCGGTGTCCGCGCAAACGCGGTCTGCTTGCCGAATAACGCTTCAAGCACTGCCCGCGTGTTAGTAACCGTTAGGCCGATGCCAAGCGCCATGAGAAATGGCAGGTAAAGCAGCGCACGGAACCATTTTCCCGGAAAAAGCTCGCGTTGCGAGACGAGATAGAAGCTGGAAATCGAGAAGGTCGAGGCCAGAAATAGGGGCAGATCGATGTATAGCATCTGAAACCAGCCCTGATAGAAGCGAATCACCATCGCCGGCAAAAGCAGCACCGAGAGCGCAATCATCAACGGATAGCTCAGATTCGCGGTCAGGTGGTACCAGGCTTCAAGCTTTACGTGAAAACGCTGATCACTCTTCAGCACCTTGGGCAAAATTTTCTTGCTGGTCTGAATCAGGCCTTTGGCCCAGCGAGCCTGCTGCGTCTTGAACGCGGTCATCTCAACCGGCAATTCGGCCGGACACTCGACGTCCTGCAGATAGGTAAACTTCCAACCTTTCAGCTGGGCGCGATAGGAGAGATCGGTGTCTTCGGTGAGCGTGTCGTGCTCCCATCCTCCGGCATCGTCGATCGCCCGTCGCCGCCATACTCCGGCAGTTCCATTGAAATTGAAAAACACGTTGCTACGAGCGCGGCCTGAATGCTCCAGGACAAAATGGCCGTCGAGCAGCATCGCCTCGACTTCCGTCAGGAAAGAATAATTTCTGTTGATATGTGTCCATCGGGTCTGCACCATGCCGATTTTCGGATCGGTGAAGTGATGAATCGTGCGCAGCAGGAAATCGGCCGGGGGAACGAAGTCGGCGTCGAAAATCGCAACAAACTCGCCTTTGGCGCTTTCAAGACCCTCCGCCAGCGCGCCCGCCTTGAACCCGTGCCGATTGCTGCGGTGGTGATAAGTGATGGGAAAACCGTGTGCCGCATAATGGTTCACCAATCCTTGCGCCACCGCGACGGTTTCGTCGGTGGAATCGTCGAGCACCTGCACATCCAACTTGTCGTGCGGATACTCGATCTTGCTGACCGCATCCAAAAGGCGCTCGACCACGAACTGCTCGTTGAAGATCGGCAACTGAACTGTGACGCGTGGCAATTCCTGGAAGTGGCCCGGCGGTTCGGTAGTACGCTTGTTCCGGTGTTTGTAGTAAAGGTAAACGAGAACGTAGCGATGAACTCCGTAGCCGGCGAGGAGAATAAGTACAAAGAAATACGGAATCAGTAACCACAGATCAAACGCATTGGGATGGTATAAGCCCTGAAAGGTCTTATTGAAAAAGTGCTGGCGGATGTATTGACCTAGGCCCTTGGGGGCAGCCAGGCTAGCGAACAGAATGGAGGATGAGAAGCACATGCCTCTGGAAGGCTGCCAGAATCCAGGCTTGGCAGACTCGAAGACCTTATTTTACCTGAAGCACACATCCTGAAACGGGAATCCATCACATGCCGCTGTGATCCGTAACCGAGATTTACTAAGAGACCGGTTTCCCGCGGACGACCGCTATGGTGAGTTGCTTAAAGGCTTGCCCCTAATTGACGATGAAATAGATACTACTTTGACGGAGTGCGAGTTTGGCGGCCTTGAGAAATCGAGGCCGTTTCTCTTTGCGACGCTAATTCAGGAAGTACGTCCGATACAGCGTATCTCGCTGCGCAGGTCGGAATCCGGCGTCGCGAATGATTCGGCGAAGCTCTTCTTCTGTAGTGCAGTTAGTGACGCCGGCTGCCCGCACGACGTTTTCTTCGAGCATCACCGAGCCGACATCGTTGCCGCCAAACTGCAGCCCTAGCTGGCAGACTTTCAGTCCTTGCGTCACCCAACTCGATTGAACATTCAGAAAGTTTGAAAGATACAAACGCGAGATCGCTAAAGTTTTCAGATATTCGACCGCCGTGGCCTCATCCCAGTGGCGTCCGCCCAGCGCAGTATTGGCGGGCTGAAATGTCCACGGAATGAAAGCCGTGAATCCGCCCGTCTCTTCCTGCAGATCGTACAACCGCTGGAAGTGCTTGGCGCGATGCTCATATGTCTCGCCGACACCAAACATCATGGTCGCAGTCGTTCTCATGCCGAGTTGATGTGCGGTGCGATGCACATCCAGCCAGTCGTTAGTCAGGCACTTTAAACGCGCGATTTTGTAACGGACCTCATCATCCAGAATCTCGGCACCGCCGCCTGGAATCGAATCGAGCCCAGCGTCCCGCAAGCGCGAAATTGTGTCGCGAATGTTCAGGTTGCTATACTCCGCAATGGCGAGGATTTCCGAGGCCGAATAACAATGCAAATGGACCTTCGGGAAACGCTGCTTGATACCGCGCAGCATCTGCTCGTGCCAATCGATCTTCAGATCAGGATGCAAGCCCCCCTGCATCAGCACGCCGGTTCCGCCCAACTCCACCGTCTCGCGAATTTTTTCGTAAATCGTTTCGAAGTCGAGGATGTAGCCTTCCTTCGCTTTCGGCCCCTTCAGCGGCCGATAGAAGGCGCAGAAGGTGCAGTATTCCGTGCAATAGTTGGTGTAGTTGATGTTACGGTCGATGACATAGGTGGCCACACCTTCAGGGTGAAGCTTGCGGCGGACAGAGTTGGCTTCCATGCCAACGCCCACGAGATCGTCGCTGCGGAACAGATCGACGGCCTGTTGCTGGGTCAGAGACATTCTGTGACGATTCTAGCCAAGAGCAAGGCTGAGCAGCAAACTAGCGGGGTAGGCCACATACCTTCCACCGACTAACTGGCCACAGCTCTCGCGGCTTCGAGAAACCGCAGGGGAGGAACGGCGGGCAACGCCCCGGCCTCTTCCGCATACTGATAAAAAAGTTGAAGGCCGGAAAGACATGCTGGGTCAAGATAATAATGGATGCTGTCTGTCAGGTAACCTCTGACTGCCTCTGGCTTCATGCCTAGTTTCGGGGTCCATTCGCGCACAATCTGATCAACATGATCGAGTCCGTGGTCCCGCGATTCCTGAAATATCGCCGCGAGATCCAGATCTGTATCCTGTAACGCCGCTTTCCGAACCGCCCAGAAGGCGAAGACAAATGGCTTGCCGGTCAGGCGTATCCATTCCTCAGCCAGATCGTAAGTCACATAGCGCGAGCGATCGATCTGCAGCGCTGGGTCGCCGATCACCAATCCTGCATCATGTTCCTGCAGCATGTGATCGATTGATGGGGCCATCGCGGTAAATGCCGGATTTATGCCCCACCACTTGGCAAACAGGACTCTCGTGAGCGCCACGGAGGTCATCGACGAGGTGTCGAGCGCTACAGTTCGAATCTCTTCTAGCGGTACCCTGCTGACCAGCAAAATCGACCGCACCGCACGTCGCGACGCAATGGCCACCCCGGGGAGAACCACGAGGTCGGGAATTGTCGCGTAGGCCGCGGCTGGAATGATTCCGATATCGGCTGAACCTGCTTTCAGGCTAGCCGCGCACTGCGAGGGAATGGTGTAGGCGATGTCGAAGTCCGAACCTGCACTGCCATGTTCGAAATCCCACATTAAAGGGGCGGTATTCAAGTAGGAGATTGCCGAGATTCGCAGACGCTTCATCGGATGAATACCTAAATTTTAACAGAGGCCGATGTTCACCTTACCTTGACACCTTCTCTCTCACCATGCCATAGATGCGATCAGTTACGCGGAGGTCGTCGTGTCTGAAATCGCACTTGTGCCCCCCAGGAATCTGGAAACCACCGCATTGCAGTGGCTTGCATTGAGCCTCACTCCCGGCCTTGGCCCCACCAAAGCGCGCAAACTGGTGGAGTTCTTCGGCGGTATCGAAGCACTTTTTCGCGCATCGCTGACTGAACTGGAAGCCTCCGGCATTCAGGCCGTGTCCGCCCAGTCACTGGGGACCGGTCGTTCTCTCGAACTGGCGCAGGATGAGATGGCTCGTGTGGCGGCCGCAGGCGTGAAGGTAATCGCGATTGAAGACGCGGCATACCCCAGCCCGCTGAAGCAGATTTACGATCCGCCGCTGGTGTTGTACATCCGCGGGAGTGAAGCCGTGATCTCGCAGCCAGGCATTGCGGTAATTGGTACGCGGCATCCAACCCCGTACGGAGCAGGTATGGCGGAGCGTCTGGCCTGCGATCTGGCAGCGCGAGGCTTGGTGATTTTCAGCGGCATGGCGCGAGGCGTCGATACTGCCGGGCATCGCGGCGCGATCGCCGCCAAAGGCAAGACCGTGGGTGTCTTTGGCACTGGCGTTGACGTGCCATATCCGAAGGAAAACACACGTTTGATGGATCAAATCCTGGCGTTCGGTGGATCTGTAATTTCAGAGTTTCCCATGGGAACATTTGCCGCCCCACAGAATTTTCCCATCCGCAACCGCATCATCAGCGGACTTTCGATTGGAGTGCTGGTGGTTGAAGCGGCGGAATACAGCGGCACGCGCATCACGGCGCGCTCTGCATTGGAGCAGAACCGCGAAGTGTTTGCCGTGCCGGGAAATGTGACGAACAAGTATTCCTGGGGGCCGAACACGCTCATCAAGCAGGGTGCGAAGTTGGTCGCGACATGGGAAGACGTGTGGGAGGAACTCCCGGCAGATGTGCGACTTAGACTTGCACCCGAGGGCGGGGCTGAATCGCCAGACGCCCAGACCGCATCTCTATTCGGGGAAGCAGAGGACGAACTCTCCCCGCATGAAAAGAAGATTTACCGCCTGCTCAAGGCCGACGAAGCAACCCACATCGACGAAATTGTAGAGGCGTTGCAGCCGGATGTGTCGTCTTCGGAAGTTTTCGCGGCGCTTTTTGAATTGGAACTGGCCGGCAAAATCAAGCAACTCCCGGGGAAGAATTTTGTGAGGAGTTTTTAGCGAACGGCTGTCAGCTTTCAGCCATCAGCTCTCAGCGAAAGTCCCCGGGGAGAGATAACTTGCAAAGTTTCAAAAAATTGAAGGTTTGGGAAAAGGCGCATACGCTTACGTTGGATGTTTATCGGTCGAGCAGGCTTTTTCCCCGAGAAGAGATGTACGGTTTGACCAGCCAAATGCGCCGCGCATCAGCATCGATTGGTGCGAATATCGCCGAGGGCGCTTGCCGTTCAGGCGACTGCGAATTCCGACGTTTCTTGACGATTGCCATGGGGTCAGCTGGTGAACTGGAATATCACCCAGTGCTGGCGCATGATCTTCAACTGTTGGCGGAGTCGGAATTTGAGCGGCTTTCCGCTCAGGTTGTTGAAGTAAAACGAATGCTTGCATCGCTGCTTCAGAAATTGACGGCTACGGCTGAGAGCCGATAGCTGAAAGCTGATAGCTGTACCCGTAACTTGTTGCCGCCGCCACATTCGTGCTAGCTTCAAAAGCAATCAGAGGATTCATTGTCCAAAGGTTTAGTCATCGTCGAATCGCCCGCCAAGGCGAAAACTATTCAGAAATATCTGGGTAAGGGCTTTACGGTCGAAGCCTCGCTCGGACACGTCAAAGATCTGCCCAAGAGCACTCTCGGTGTCGATACCGATAAGGACTTCGAAACCGAATACATCGTCATTCCCGGCAAAGAGAAGGTTCTCACCAAGCTGAAGAAGATGGCGGCCTCGGTGGACACCATCTATCTCGCGCCTGACCCGGACCGCGAAGGCGAGGCTATCGCCGCGCACCTGGCCGAAGAACTCGGCGACGGCAAAGCCAAAAAGAAGAAGAAAAAGAAGGACGAGGAAGCCGAACGCATCCGTCGCGTGACCTTCAATGAAATTACCCAGCGCGCGGTTCGCGCAGCTTTTGAGCAGCCTCGCGACATCGATCAGCACCTGGTTGACGCGCAACAGGCCCGGCGCGTGCTGGACCGCCTGGTCGGCTATCAGGTCTCTCCTTTGTTGTGGGACAAGGTTCGCCGCGGACTTTCTGCAGGCCGGGTCCAGACAGTTGCACTACGCCTGATTGTCGAGCGCGAGCGCGAAATCAAGGCGTTCGAGAAAAAAGAATATTGGACGATCGATGCCCACCTCGCACCGGCGAAGGGCGCTGCGTTTGATGCGCGGTTCCTCGGTAAGGGCGAAGAGAAGATTGAGATCCCGAACGGTGAGGAAGCCGAGAAGCTTCGCGCCGCTCTCGAGAAAGCTGACTGGATCGTCCGCAGTGTCGATCGCAAGGAGCGTCGCCGCAACGCCGCGCCGCCGTTTACTACCAGTAAGCTGCAACAGGATTCCTCGCGCAAATTGCGCTTCAGCGTGAAACGCACCATGATGATCGCCCAGCGCTTATACGAGGGCGTGGAACTGGGTGAAGAAGGCCTGGTTGGTCTGATCACTTACATGCGTACCGATTCGACGCGTGTGTCGAATGAGGCGCTGACCGAGGTCCGGGAATACATCAAGGGTCAGTATGGCGACAGTTATTTACCCGAATCGCCCAATACCTATAAAGAGAAGAAGGAAGCGCAGGCTGCACACGAAGCCATTCGCCCCACCTCGGCGATGCGCCATCCGGACCAGATCAAGCAATACCTGAAGGAAGACGAATTCAAGGTTTACAAGCTGATTTGGCAGCGGTTCGTGGCCTCGCAGATCACTCCGGCTGTCTTTGATCAGACAACCGTCGACATCGACGCGAAATCTAGCAGTGATGTGTTCTGGTTCCGGGTTACAGGTTCGGTTCTGAAGTTCGAAGGCTTCCTCAAAGTTTACGAAGAGTCGAAGGAAGGCAAAGACGAAGAAGACGAGGAACTGAAGCACAAGCTCCCGCCACTGGAGACCGGCCAGAAGCTGACGCTGCGCGAGTTGAAGCCCGAACAGCATTTCACCGAGCCACCGCCGCGCTATAACGAAGCATCGCTGGTGAAGGAACTGGAGGAGCGCGGCATCGGGCGGCCGTCCACGTACTCGGCCATCTTGAGCACGATTCAGGAGCGGCAGTACGTGCAAAAGCTGGGCGGCAAGTTCGTGCCGACAGAAATCGGCCTTGTCGTTACCGATCTGCTAGTCGAAAACTTCCCTGACATTTTTGATGTGCAATACACCGCACGGCTGGAAGAGGAACTCGACGAGATCGAAGAAGGTAAAGAGAAGTGGACCGACGCGCTCGGCGAGTTCTACAAGAAGTTCGAGAAGGACCTCAAGTATGCCTCCAAGCACATGGAGAACATCAAGCGGATGGAGAAGCCGACCGACGAAAAGTGCGAACGCTGCGGCTCTCCGCTGGTGATCAAGTGGGGGAAGCACGGTTCCTTCTACGCCTGCAGTTCCTACGATAAAGACGATCCGAACAGTTGCACGTTCACCAAGGAAAATCCCATCAACCTGCCCGACCTGGATTCTGCCGATCTGCAGGAGACCACCCAGGAGGAATATTGCGAAAACTGCGGGCGGGTGATGGTTCTGAAGCGCGGGCGCTTCGGGCAGTTCATGGCCTGCACCGGATATCCCGATTGCAAGACCACGCGGCGGTTGGATCAAGGCAAGAAGGTCCCCGACATTCCGCTGGATGAGCTTTGCCCCAAGTGTGGCCGCAACCTGATGATCCGCCACGGACGCTATGGAGAATTCACTGCCTGCAGCGGATATCCAGACTGCAAGTATGTGAAGCAGAACTTTATCGGAGTGAAGTGTCCACTTTGCAAAGACGGTGAACTGGTCGAAAAGCGCGCCCGTAAAGGTAATACGTTCTACGGCTGCTCGAACTATCCGAAGTGCAAGTTCACTTCGGCGAGCAAGCCCATTGCCGAAAAGTGTCCGAGCTGCGGCAGCGAATTTCTCGTCGAGAAAAACCTGAAAGCGGGTCCGGTCATTGCATGTCCGAACAAGGAATGCGACTACGAGCGGCCGGCGCCAGTCGAAGTTCCTGCTGCCACCACCTCATAATCAAATACTCTGAATCCCCAGTCCTGCTCGGGCATCCATAATTGCGTCACTCTGGCAGGCCGTTTTACCTTCAACAGACAACAATACCTTCTTGTTAGGAGCGAAATCCATGGCGGAAAAAGCGACAACTACGGATGCGGAACTGATTCTGAAACTCTATGACCTACGGCGCGAAGCCGAACTTCGCAAGGCACGAAACTGGTGGCTGGGCTTCTGGCCGGAGTCCGTGGAGGACATCATGAAAGTGGCTGGTGCCCTCGGCACTCAGGAAAATGCGTGGATGCGGCAGGCCGGCGGCTACTGGGAGATGGCTGCTTCCCTCGTCCTGCATGGAACCCTGAACAAGGAACTCTTTATGGAGCCCAGCTTCTGCGGCGAGATGTTCGTGATTTTTTCCAAGATCCAGCCGTTTTTGAAAGAACTGCGTGAAAAGGTCAACAATCCTGCCATCTTCGGCAATGTTGAGAAAGTCATTGCAAGCAGCTCGGGTGGGATGGAGCGGGTGAAGGAAACTCGCGAACGCATGTTGGCTTTGCGTAAGATGGCACAGGCGAAGTCAGCCGCGTAGGTCAACCAGCACAGCAACCGAGGCCGCGCCGGGGAGGCCGTTACGAAACTGTAACTGGTTTCCTGAAGCAAATGATGGGAAGATGCCCTCGTAGTGAGCGAGGGCATTTTCTTTGGCCTACATTCAAGGTGAAGCGCGCGGACAGCAGGCGTTGTTTCCA
>Ga0335081_10018888_pt1 | contig 11146 bp, 11 predicted proteins | sample Lox_Sample_35_FD_206713 | JGI IMG/M metagenome (GOLD analysis project Ga0335081, IMG submission 206713) | Soil microbial communities from Loxahatchee National Wildlife Refuge, Florida, United States - Lox_Sample_3.5 | ecosystem: Environmental > Terrestrial > Soil > Wetlands | place: USA...
GAAGCGCACGTCTTCGCAACATCCAGGGGGCGAGATGGACTGGGACCTGTTTATCCGGCGCGTCAACGAGGATCGCCTCGTCGCGCGCCACGGCGCCGGCTCGAGCTTCAGGCTGCTGCTCGGCTGGGGCGACGAGGACCACCTGCTGCGGGTGGACGACGGGCGGCTCGCCGAGCATCGCAAGGGGCCGTTCGTGATGCCGCAGTGCGATTTTGCGCTCGCGGGCAGCGACGACGCCTGGTCGCGCTTTGCTCATCCGCAGCCCGCGCCGCGCGACCAGGACCTGTTCGCCTTCTTCCGCCGCGGCGAAATCACGCTCACCGGCGACACGCGCAAGTTCTACGCCCACCAGCTGTGCCTCAAGCTGATGCTGGCGAACCTGCGCGCCGCGGGAGCGCGCTCGTGAGCGGCGTTCTCGAGCCGGTCAGCGGCCGCTACCTGAAATTCGAGTTCGAGGGGCGCGCGCAGCGCGTGTACTTCGAGGAAGCGGGGCAGGGGATCCCGCTGCTATGCCTGCACACCGCGGGCTCGGACACGCGCCAGTTCCGCGGTTTGATGAACGAGCCGCGCATCACCGCGCGCTTCCGCGTCATCGCCTTCGACCTGCCGTGGCACGGCAAGAGCTCGCCGCCCGCGGGCTGGCAGCACGAGCGCTACCGTCTCACCAGCGCGTCCTACACCGGCATCATCATGGCCTTCATCGAGGCGCTCGGGCTCGAGCGGCCGGTGGTCATGGGCTGCTCGATCGGCGGGCGGATTTGCCTGCACCTCGCGCTCGAGCACGCGGCGAAGTTCCGCGCCATCGTCGGGCTGCAGTCGGCGGCCAGCACGCCGCGCTACTACGACCCGTCGTGGCTCACGCACCCGGAGGTCAATGGCCAGGCCGCGAGCGCGGCCACCGTGATGGGGCTGATGTGCCCCGACAGCCCCGAGGCCGAGCGCTGGGAAACGCTGTGGCATTACATGCAGGGCGGGCCCGGGATCTTCTCAGGCGACCTGCACTTCTACCAGGTGGACGGCGACTACCGCGGCCGGGTCAAGGACATCGACACCAAGGTCGCGCCGTACTACTTCCTCACCGGCGAGTACGACTACTCGTGCAGCCCCGAGGACACGCAGGAGACCGCCTCCGGCATCGCGGGCGCCAAGGTGCGCATCATGAAGAAGCTCGGCCACTTCCCGATGAGCGAGAACCCGCCGGCCTTCATCGAGGAGCTGCTGCCGGTGCTGGACCAGATCGCCGCGGCTAGCTGAGCGGGCGCAGCGGCGGCGCGACGCCCTCGGGCAGGGGATGGCGCGTGGCGTTCAGCACCATCGACACCAGCGTGTAGTAGCCGCAGGTTCCGATCAGGTCGATCACGCCGCGCTCGCCGAAGCGCTCGAGCGCCGCGCCCCACGCGGCATCGCCGACGTTTTTCGTTTCGTGCAGTTCGCGGGCGAAGTCGTACACCGCGGCCTCGTCCGGATCCAGGGCGGCGGGCCGGCGGCCCGCGGCGATCGCGTCCGCGATCTCCGGCGCGAGGCCGGCCTGCTCGGCCAGCCTGCGGTGCGCGTACCACTCGTACTGCGCGCCCCAGTGGCGCGCAGTGACCAGGATCGCGAGCTCCGACAGGCGCGGCGCAAGCGAGGTCTCGAAGCGCACGCAGGCGCCGAGCTTCTGCATCCGGTCGGCCAGGCCTGGGCTGCGCAGCAGCGCGTCGAACGGCCCGCGCACGCCGCCGCGCGGACCGGCTACGATAGCGTCGTAGACGCGTCGCTGTGCTTCGCTCATGTCGGTCTTGGAAAGCGGTAACAGGCGCGGCGATTCTTCCATATGAGCCTCGTGTTATGCAGGAGTAGGTGACATGCGATCCATCTCGATTGCCGGCTTGGCGTGCGCGATCCTTATTTCCGTTGCGGCGGCTCGCGCCGACGGCGCCAAGCCCTCGCCGGCGGCGCAGTGCGAGAACGGCCTGAAAGCGGCCAACAAGGAACTCGATTTCGCCAGGGCGAAGGGCTTGGGCGGCACGGTGGAATTCAGCAAGGCGGCGACCTTGCTGGCGGGCGCCAAGGTCCAGTCGGAATTCCACAAGTGGCCGAATTGCATCGAAAAGGTCCGGCGGGCGAGGCGCTTCCTCGCCAAGTCGAGGAAGTGAAATCGGAAATTCGGAAGATCCGGCTAGCGCAGGGCTTGCACGTCGAGCGAAAACAGGATCGGAAAGTACGTCGGCCAGTTGTTCCAGCGCTTGGATCCCGCTTCGCTCACGGCCCACAGCAGGCCGTCCGAATCGAAACCGAGGTCTTCGATCCCGGCCACCGTCTCGTAGCTCGCCAGCACCTTGCCGCTCTTCGGATCGATCTTCTGCAGCCTGCCGAACTGGCTGCTGCTCTGGCTGAGCCAGAGAAAGCCATCCCGGTCGAAGGACGCGCCCTGCGACCGCGGCGCGATGGCGAGGCTGGCGCTCGCCTGCTCCTCGCGCAGCTCGGCCGGCTGCGGCGCGGCGTCGATCAGGTCGAGGGGGAAACGCAGGATGCGGCCCGCCTCGGGCTGCGCGTACTCGCCGATCCAGAGCGCCCGGTCGCGATAGGCGAGGAACGAGCCGCGCAGCGGAAACCGCAGCGACAGGGCGCGCACGACGGCATGCGCGGCGTGCGCCGCATCGAACGCCCGTGCCAGATCGACCTCGAACAGATACCCGGTGTCGGCCACGAACAGGCGCGCGCCACCTGCGTAGGCCAGACCGCCGGCGTGAGCGCAGCTCGGCGGCAGATCGAAGCGCCCGGTCGGTACGAGCGTTCGGCGCTCGATGCGGTAAAGGCGGCACCTGGGCGAGCCGCCCTCGCCGTTGTAGGCCGAGAGCAGGACCGAATCGCCCGCGACGGTCACGCCTTGCGGCACGAAGCCGAGATCGATTTCGGGCGCCCACATCCGGGCGCGAATCGCGCCCGCGTTGGGCGCCTGGCCGGGGACGCGGTCGCTGTATGCGGGGCGCGTGCCGGCGACGTCGGCACGGGCGAACGTCGCGGCGGCGAGCAACGCGCATGCGAGCAGGCGCCTCATGGGCGCAAGATACATGATGCGAGTACGCCTTGCACAAATCGCACCGCCGCGCGCAACATTGCGGCGAGCGCGCCGGAGGTCCGATGAGTGAGCCCGAGCAGTGGTCTTTCCCGCAGGAGATGCAGCCGCAGGCGGCCAAGCTGCGCTTCGACCTCGACGCCGCGCTCGACGCGGTGCTGATGCTGCGCAGCGAGGTGCCCGAGGACGCGTTCACGGCGCAGATCCTCGGCACCGAGCGCGCCGGCAGCGGGGTGGTGATCGACGACGGCCTGGTGTTGACCATCGGCTACCTGATCAGCGAGGCGAGCACGATCTGGCTGAGCACCAACGCGGGGCAGGTGATCGCCGGGCACGCGCTCGCCTACGACCAGCCGAGCGGCTTCGGCCTGGTGCAGGCGCTCGGCCGGCTGGAGGCGCCCGCGCTCGCGCGCGGCACGGCGGCGAGCTGCAGCGCGGGGGACGGCGTGATCGTGGCCGGGCACGGCGGTCGCGCGCACGCGCTCGAGGCGCAGGTGTTCGCGCGGCGCGAGTTCGCCGGCTACTGGGAGTACCTGCTGGACGACGCGATTTTCACCACGCCGGCCCATCCGCTGTGGGGCGGCGCGGCGGTGATCGGCGCCGACGGCCGTCTGCTCGGCATCGGCTCGCTGTTCGTCGAGGAGATGGTCGGCGAGCGCAAGGTGGAGGGCAACATGGCGGTGCCGATCGACCTGCTCGAGCCGATCCTGGACGAATTGCTGCGCTCGGGCCGGACCGGGCGAGCGCCGCGCCCCTGGCTCGGGCTCTACGCGACCGAGCTCGAGCGTCGCCTGGTGGTTGCCGGGCTGGCGCCCGGCGGGCCGGCCGCGCGTGCCGGGCTGCGCGTGGGCGACACGCTGGCGCAGGTCGCAGGCGAGCCCGTCGCCGGGCTGGCCGACCTGTTCCGCAAGGTGTGGCGCCTCGGTCCGGCCGGGGTCGAAGTCCCGCTCGCGCTGGCGCGCAACGGCAAGCGGGTCGAGCTTCGGGTGGCCTCGATCGACCGCGCCGACATGCTCAAGAAGCCGGCGCTGCACTGAGCCGGAATTGATTGCCGGCAAGACTGTGGTATTGCGGGATGCCCGCGCCGGGCCTACAATTTGAACCATGGTTCAAGTTTTGAATCGCGGTTCGAGCCGGGTCCAGCGCCGCAGCGAGGCGCGCCGCACCGAGATCCTGCGCGCCGCTTCGCGCGTGTTCCGCCGCCGCGGGCTGGCGGCGGCCGGGATGCGCGAGATCGCCGAGGAGGCGGATGTCTCGCCCGGGATCCTCTATTACTACTTCAGCGGCAAGGACGAGATCCTGCTCTTTTGCCAGGAACGCACGCTCGAGCACATGCTGGCCGCGGTCGAAGCGGCGCAGGCGCTGCCGGCCTCGAGCGCCGAGCGCCTGCGCGGCGTGCTGCAGGCGCACGTGCACGCGATGCTGGACGAGCTCGAGGGCGCGACCGCGCACCTCGAGGTCGAGGCGCTGCCCGAGGCGCTGCGCGCGCCGGTGATGGAAAAGCGCGACCGCTACGAGCGCGCGGTGCGCGCGCTGGTGGCCGAAGGCATCAGGCGCGGCGAGTTCGCCAAGGCGGACGCCGCGCTCGTCACGCGTGCCATGCTCGGCGCGGTCAACTGGAGCGCACGCTGGTTCCGCCCCGACGGCCCGCAGAGCTCGGCGCAGGTGGCGCAGTCGCTCTCGGACTACCTGGTAAAGGGATTGCTGAAATGAGCGCCGTTCCGGATCGTGTGCACATGACGCTGCGCGTCAACGGCGAGGCGCTGCCGGTTTCGTTCGCGCCCTACAAGACCTTGCTCGAGGTGCTGCGCGAGGACTTGAACCTCACCGGCACCAAGCACGGCTGCGAGCTCGGCGAGTGCGGCGCCTGCGCCGTGCTGGTCGACGGCGAGCCGCTGCTGTCGTGCCTCGAGCTCGCGCTGGCCTGCGAGGGGCGCGAGATCCAGACCGTCGAAGGCCTGGCGAACGGCAACGAGCTGCACCCGCTGCAGGCCGCGTTCGCCGACGTCGGCGGCTCGCAGTGCGGCTACTGTACTTCGGGCATGCTGATGACCGCCAAGGCGCTGCTCGACAAGGAGCCGGCGCCGAGCCGCGAGCGCATCAAGGAGGCGATCGCCGGCAACCTGTGCCGCTGCACCGGCTACCAGCAGATCTGGGAGTCGATCGAGCAGGCCGCCCGCGTCTTGAGGGAGAAGCGCAAGTGAATTTCGACACCATAGGCAAGCCGCGCCGGCGGGTCGACGGGCGGGCCAAGGCCACCGGCCAGCTGCGCTTCGCCGACGACCTCGCGGCTGCGCGCATGCTGCATTGCAGGCTGTTGCGCTCGCCGCATCCGCACGCGCTGATCGAATCGATCGACGTCTCGCGCGCACAAAGTCATCCCGGCGTGCACCTGGTGCTCACCGGCGAGCAGTTCCCGATCCCCTACGGCATCATGCCGGTGGCGCAGGACGAGCACGCGCTTGCGCGCGAGCGGGTGCGCTTCGTCGGCGACCCGGTCGCGGCCGTGGTCGCGACCGACGAGCAGACCGCGGGCGAGGCGCTCGGGCTGATCGAGGTCAAGTACCGCCCGCTGGCGACCGTGTCCTCGCCCGAGGAGGCGCTCGCCAATCCCGAGCCGCGCATCCACGACTACGGCGAGCAGGGCAACATCCACCGCAACCAGTCCTACGAGTTCGGCGACGTCGACGAGGCGCTGGCGAAGTCGGACCACGTGTTCGAGGACCTGTTCTTCTACGAGGGCAACACGCACCTGCCGATGGAGCAGCAGGCCTCGCTCGCCTCGATCGAAGGCGACGGCAAGCTTTTGCTGCAGACCAGCACCCAGAACCCGCACTATCTGCACCGCCAGCTCGCGCGCGTGCTGCAGCTGCCGGCGGCGCACATCCGCGTCATCGCGACCCCGAACGGCGGCGGCTTCGGCGGCAAGTGCGACCCGGCCAACCACGAGTTCGTGGTGTGCAAGGCGGCGCTGCTCCTCGGCCGCCCGGTGAAGATCTGCCTCAATCGCGAGGAAGTGTTCTACCAGCACCGCGGCCGCCACCCGGTGCTGATGAAGTTCCGCACCGGGGTGACCAAGGAGGGCAGGCTCACGGCGATGCACCTGCAGACGCTGCTCGACGGCGGCGCCTACGGCTCGCACGGGCCGGCGAGCACCTTCTATACCGGGGTGCTGACGCCGGTCACCTACGAGCTGCCGCGCTTCAAGTTCGAGGCCTGCCGCACCTTCACCAACAAGCCGGCCTGCGGCCCCAAGCGCGGCCACGGCACGCCGCAACCGCGCTTCGGCCAGGAAGTCCAGCTGGACAAGATCGCCGCCAAGCTCGGGCTCGATCCCGCGGCGCTGCGCCTGAACATGGTGACCAAGCCGGACTCGCTCACCGCGAGCTGGCTGCGGATCGGCTCGACCGGGCTGGCCGAGTGCATCCGCAAGGTGGTCGAGATGTCCGGCTGGAACGACAAGCACAGAAAGCTTCCGCCCGGGCGCGGCGTCGGGCTCGCCTGCTCGAGCTACATGTGCGGCGCCGGGGTGTCGATCTACTGGAACAAGCTGCCGCACTCGGGCGTGCAGCTGCTGCTCGACCGCAGCGGCCAGGTGACCGTGTACTGCGGCGCGACCGAGCTCGGCCAGGGCTCGGACGACGTGCTCGCGGCGATCATTTCGGAGGCGCTCGGCATCGACCCGTCGTTTGTCCGCTGCGTCACCGGCGACACCGGCATCACGCCGATCGACCTCGGCTCGTACTCGAGCCGGGTGACGATCATGATGGGCAACGCGGCGCTGCAGGCCGCCGGCCGGGTGCGCGAGCAGCTCGCCGCGGCATGTGCCGCGCAGCTCGACACGCTGCCCGAGCGGGTGCGGTTCTCGCGCGGGCGCGTGTACGCCGCCGGCGAGCCGGGCAAGGCGATGAGCTTCGTCGAGGCGGTGGCGCTGGCGGAAGCGAAGTTCGGCACGCTCGGCGCGGTCGGCTCGTACTCGCCGCCCAAGGCGCCGGGCCGCTACAAGGGCGCGGGCGTCGGGCCTTCGCCCGCGTACAGCTTCTCGGCCTGCGTGCTCGAGACCGAGGTCGATCCGCAGACCGGCTGGATCACGGTGCCGAAGATCTGGATCGCGCACGACATCGGCCAGGCGATCAACCCGGTGCTCGCGCGCGGGCAGGTGATCGGCGGCGTCTATATGGGCCTGGGCGAGGCGCTGATGGAGGAGCAGGCGTTCCGCCGCCTGCCGGCCAAGCTCTCGGGCGCGCTGGTGCACCGCACGCCCTCGATGCTCGAGTACAAGAGCCTCACGTCGCTCGACATGCCCGAGGTGGAGGTGGCGCTGATCGAGGACCCGGACCCGAACTGCCCTTACGGCGCGAAAGAGGTCGGGCAGGGGCCGCTGCTGCCGGTGATGCCGGCGCTCGCGAACGCGGTGTACGACGCGGTCGGGGTGCGCATCGACGAGGTGCCGATCACCCCCGACAAGGTGCTGCGCGCGCTGGAGAAGAAGGCCAGGGGCGAGGCGCCGCGCGTCGGCCCGGAAAGCTTCCCCGCGGTGCCTTACCCGGCGCCGATGTTCGTGCTTCCGCCCTGGGAAGGCGGAGACGGCAGCGAGGTAAAGAAGAATGATGCGGCTGCCGTGGTTTGATTTTCGCGCTCCGCGCACGATCGCGGAGGCGGCCGAGATCCTGGCGGGCGAAGGCCCGCAGGCGATGCTGATCGCGGGCGGCACCGACCTGGTGCCGAACATGAAGCGCCGCCACCAGACCCCGGCGACGCTGGTCTCATTGCGCCGGGTCGAAGCGCTGCGCAAGTCGAACGGCTCCCTGGGCGCCTGCCTGACGCTGACCGAGATCGTCGATTCGGCGCTGATCCGCGAGCGCTACCGCGGCCTGTGGCAGGCCGCGGCGCAGGTCGCCACGCCGCACCTGCGCAACATGGGGACGCTGGGCGGCAACCTGTGCCTCGATACGCGCTGCACCTACTACAACCAGAACTTCGAGTGGCGCCAGGCGATCGACTTCTGCCTGAAGAAAGAAGGCGAGACCTGCTGGGTCGCGACCGCGAGCAAGCGCTGCGTTGCGGTGTCCTCGACCGACAGCGCGCCGGCGCTTATCGCGCTCGGGGCGAGGGTGAAGCTCGTTTCTTCGGGCGGAGAAAGGGAGCTTGCGCTCGCGGACCTGTACCGCAACGACGGCATCGATTATCTTAGCCGCAAGCCGGACGAGATCCTGACCGAGGTCGTGCTGCCGCCTTCAGGGGGCTGGAAGAGCAGCTACTGGAAGCTGCGCCGCCGCGGCTCGTTCGATTTTCCCGTATTGGGGGTCGCAGCCGCGCTGCGTTTCGGAAAAGATCAGGTCATCGAGGAAGCGCGCATCGCCCTCGGCGCGGTCGCGTCGCGCCCGTTCCTGGTCGACAAGGCCGGCGCCTACCTCGCGGGCAAGAAGCTGAGCGACGACGTCATCGCCGAAGCGGCGGCAAGCGTCGCTTCGCGCGCCAAGCCGATGGACAACACCGACCTCGACCTGTACTGGCGCAAGGAAGTCGTCGGCGCCTACACCAGCTATGCGCTCAAGGAGCTGCGCGGCGATGACATGGGCGCGACGCGGCTGCGCATCGCACGGCAGGCGCCGGGCTAGCTCGCCAACGGCAAATCGACGAAGGATTCGTGCGTCGCGTCGCGCAGTACGCGCACCTGCGGCGCGGGAGTCTGCACGGGCGTATCGAAATTTTCTGCATCGGCGAAGGCGATGGTGACGCGCACGCGCGTGCCGGCCGCGAACCGGTAGGAGGTGGGAAGCAGGTCGAACAGCAGCTCCACCGGCTCACCCGCGGCGATCGGCCTCGCCTCGTCGCGCCGATGGCCGTGAAACGGCAGACCCAGCCCCTTGAACGGCGGATCGGCCAGCGCGCGCTGCGATGCCCGCAGCTTGCCCTCGGTCACGTAGGTGGCGCGGCCGCCTGGATCGACCGACTCCAGATACGCGAATACGTCTAGATCGGGGACATCGGCGGCCAACCAGACGCGCGCGATCGGGTGCCCGGTGACGTCCATGACGGTGTCCAGGGGCGCAGTGGTGTAGGTGAGCGCCTTCGCGTCGTTGGCTGCCATGTCGGGATAGCGCATCGGCCAGTTGACCGCCGTCCAGCGCGAGCGCACTCCGGTCGTGGTCGTGAAATCGACGCTATACGGATCGGCGCCGGCGCCGCCCGCTGATGTGCGGGGTGGCACGGGCGACAGGGTGCCATCATTGACCGAGGCCGCGGTGCCCGTCCGGCCCGCGCTGAAATACATGCGCGCGCTGCGCAGTCCCTGCGCCGGCCACGCCGCGCAGGCGCGCCAGCCCGTTTTTGCGGTCGGGGGCATCGTCGCGTAGTGAATGGGAAGCTCGGCCATGATCCCGTTGTCGGTATCTTTCAGCCAGTAGTCGAACCAGCGCAGCGCCTCGGTGCCGTAATCCACGTCCGGCGCCGGCTTGTCGATGCTGCTGTGGTCGTGCGGCCGGACCATCAGGCGCTTAGGCGTGCTCAGGTTGGCGTAGATCAGGAACGCGTCACGGGCCGCGAAATCGGACCAACCTCCGACCACGTAAACCGCGACGCCTGACCGGTTGATTCGGTCGATGAACGAGTACAGCGCCTGCGAGGTCCAGAAAGCGACGCCGCTCGAGGTGGTGCTGTCGGCGAAGGGATAGCGCTTGAGGAGACCTTCTGTCATCTGGTCCTTCAGCGCCGCGCCGCGCCGCGCACGCCGCGCCTCGGCCAGCAGCGCGCCGCTCGTGTCCTCGTCCACAGGGACGATGATGTCCGAATCGAGCAAGGTGAGGGACCAGTTGAAGAACTTGCCGAAAGACTTGTTGTAGATGCCGCCCGGATAGACCACGCCGCGGTAGGCATCGAGCCAGGTGCCCGAGGGCAGAATGGCCTTCAAGTGCGGGTTGCCAGTGCTCGCGGCTGCGAGCTGGATCTGCCCCTGCCACGAGTCGCCGTACATGCCCACCTTGCCGTCGCTCCACGGCTGCGCGGCGATCCAGTCGATGATCTGATCGGCCTCGCGCGCGGCAGCCTGGAAGCTGGGATCCGAGCTGCCGAACGAAGCCCCGGTGCCGGGACGCTCTACCACGATCACCGCGTAACCGTGCGCAAGGGGCGTCTTCAGCCAGGCGTTGCGGTCCAAGGCATCCATGTAGCGTCCGCGCCGGCTGAGCCAGTACCGGATGCGCAGGTACGCGCGTGCCTTCCAGTCGAGGTCGAACAGGTCCGCGAGAATGTTGCGCCCTTTGGCGTCGAAGACGAGAAACCTGCGCAGATACGGCGTGTACTTGAACAGCACCGGTACTGGCTCCTGCGCGGCGACGCCATTGCGCGCAGGCAGGAACAAGTCGTACGCCAGCTGCGTTCCATCCCGCAACCGGAGGAAGCTCGAGCGCCGCAGGTGGTCGTCGTAGGTGGCCGTCGAGTATCCGTCGTATACGCCGAAGCGGGACTCGCGCGCCGTCGCCGTGCCCTTCAGGAATCGTCGTCGACCGACGCGCGCCGCCATGACTCATCCACCAGAAACGCCGCACCTCTTTGCCGCAAGCTACGCTGCCGCAGTCGTTTCGCTTTGACGTGGGTCAAACGCGCGGGGCCTGAATCGCGCGCCACGCACCCGAGAATTGCGCGGTAGGCGCTCGAGCAGACTGGATCCGGCGCGCTCACTCACGGATAATGGCGGTCCCAGCGTGCATAAACTCGAGACATGAAATACATTTTGACGCTATTGCTGGCTTGTTCTTCCGGCACCCTGCAAGCTGCCGCCCTGCCGCGGGCGGAGCCGGTGCCGGGCGGCGTCGCCGTGGTTCCGCTCGAGCGCGGCGGCGCCGCGCCGCGCGCTTACTTCAACGGCGAGCGGGTGATGGTGCTCAAAAACGGGCCCCAGTGGGTGGCGGTGGTCGGCATCCCGCTCGACGCGAAGCCGGGCCAGTACGCGCTACGGGTTGACGCGCGCAGTCTGGGCTTCACCGTCCGGGACAAGCAGTACGCCGTACAGCGGCTCACGATCGAGAACAAGCGCATGGTCGAGCCGACGGCGCAAGACCTCGAGCGCATCCGGCGCGAATCGGC
>Ga0335081_10018889_pt1 | contig 11146 bp, 14 predicted proteins | sample Lox_Sample_35_FD_206713 | JGI IMG/M metagenome (GOLD analysis project Ga0335081, IMG submission 206713) | Soil microbial communities from Loxahatchee National Wildlife Refuge, Florida, United States - Lox_Sample_3.5 | ecosystem: Environmental > Terrestrial > Soil > Wetlands | place: USA...
GGGGCAAGCCAGGGGGCCAGGTCGGGCCCGGACTACGCCACGGTGGCGTACAGCGCCGCCACCGGCGCCCGGCTGTGGACGGCCCGCTACAACGGCCCGGGCAACGGCAACGACACGGCCTACTCGGTAGCGGTCAGCCCCGGCGGGAGCCGGGTATTCGTGACCGGTGAAAGCCGGGGGGCCAGGTCGGGCCCGGACTACGCGACCGTGGCGTACAGCGCGGCGACCGGCGCCCGGCTGTGGGTGGCCCGCTACAACGGCCCGGGCAACGGCAGCGACGTCGCATGGTCGGTGGCGGTCAGCCCCGGCGGGGGCCGGGTGTTCGTGACCGGTGAAAGCCGGGGGGCCAGGTCGGGCCCGGACTACGCGACCGTGGCGTACAGCGCGGTGACCGGCGCCCGGCTGTGGGTGGCCCGCTACAACGGCCCGGGCAACGGCAGCGACGAGGCCTACTCGGTGGCGGTCAGCCCCGGCGGGAGCCGGGTGTTCGTGACCGGGGGAAGCCAGGGGGCCAGGTCGGGCGCGGACTATGCCACGGTGGCGTACAGCGCCGCCACCGGCGCCCGGCTGTGGGTGACGCGCTACAACGGCCCGGCCACCTACGACGATGCCGCTCGTTGGGTTGCGGTGAGCCCTGGCGGGAGCACCGTGTACGTCACGGGGGGAAGCAACCCCGGTAGCGCCACGCTCGCATATAGCGCCGCGACTGGCGCGCAGTTGTGGCTGGCCCGCCATGACGACATGCTGCTCGCCGCCGTGGCGGTCAGCCCCGGCGGGAGCAGGGTATACGTGACCGGGCTAACCGGACCCTTCCCGAACGACTACGCCACGGCGGCGCACCGCGCCGGCTGAGCGTGTGCGGGCGACCTGTGGAACCAGGTGCTCTTGCTGCCCAGGATCGTGGAGCTGGACCTGCGGGCGGGCCGGACCGCCGACGCCGCGGCGCATCTGCGGGAAGCGCTCCGCGTCGCGGTGCGGACCGGCCTCTGGTTTGACCTGCGCACCGGCCTGGCCCAGTGCGCGAACTTGTGCACCGCGACCGGCCGCGCCGCCGAGGCCCTGACGCTGCGGGCCGCGTGCGTCGCGGCCGACCAGCACCAGGGACCCATCTACGCGCCCTAGTTCCTGGCCCTCTGGGAGGAACGGCTGCGCCAGGCCCGGCAGGTGCTGGGACCCGGCCGGGCGCGGGCGGCGGAGGACCGCGGCACGGCGATGAGCCTGGCCTCGCAGGCCGGGCTGCAGGCAGGAACCGCCCGTAGCTATCTGTATGCCGAGCTGGGCAGCAGGGCATCATGACCGCGGCCCTCATGGTGCACGGCCTGACCAGGGTACTCGGCGTGTTCGCCAAATCCACCGGGTTCCCGCAAGGCGCAGCCGTGGTCGGCCTGGCCAGCCTCGGCCTGACACCGCAGCCTGGCGGCAGCCTGGCCAAGGGGGACGATGAGTACCCCGGCCGCTGAACCCTCGCCTCGCGCTCTCGGCGAGAGCCTGGCCGCTCTGGCCGCACAGCTCGCCGCCCTGAGCGGCCAGGTCCGCGCCATCAACGAACGGCTCGACCAGGCCGGGCTACGCGCCGATCTGAACCTGGCCGCCCGGTTCGAGGACCTGGCCCAGACGGTCGCAGACGCGCTTGACGCCGCGGCCCCCCGCGGACCCGCCGCCCCGTACTGGATCGACCTGGACCGCGACACCTATCACGCGCGGCTGGCCGAGCTGCAGCGGTGGGCCGACACCGTGCTCCGCCAGCACTACAGCGGCTACGAGCTCCCCGACTGCTGGCCCCGACACATCCACGTCATCTGGGAACTGTCCACCTTGGCCGCCGAGTGGCACCACGCCTACGCCGGAACACGCCCCGACCTCGCCCGCGCCCTGGAGTTCCACGACCGCTGGCTGCCCGGCACCATGCGCCGCATCACCAGAATCACCCGCGAATGCATGCCGCAATGCGTGACCCTTCGCGGCCCCAGTAACTGGGCTGCTCGTCCCGGATACCGCTAATAGCTGCGCCGCGCAGGATTCACACTCGACGCTTGTTGGATGACCAGCGTGGAGGACGTCCGAGGCAGCATGCATGCAGGACACCGTCAGCGAGTGGCCGCCGGCGGCCAGGCATCGGCTTCTTGGCAGCGATCGCAAAGCATGATTAACTCGGTAAGTCCGGCGGGCGCCGAGCTCGCGCGGGCCGAATCGGGACGGCTGGAGGCCCTTGGGTGCTGCTTGCATCGGCGCACGCAGATAATCCGCCGTTCTGGGCGGGTAACCGCGCTTTTACTCGGTCATAGTGCCGCCGGGCCTTCATCCGGTTCCCGCACGCCGCCATCGAGCACCAGCGCCGCGTTCCGTTCCGGGTGGTGTCGAAGAACCACAGCACGCAGTCCGGGTTCTCGCAGTGCTTCACCCGGTCTGGTGCCCTCTCCAGCAGGTCAAGCAGGTTAGCAGCAGCCAACACCGCGGGCTGCCAGGCCGGCTCGCGGGCCTGCAGCGTCCGGGTCGGCGCCAGCGCGTCACTGACCGACAGCCGGACCCGGCCCTTATCCAGGACCGCGTTGAGCGGCGCGGTGCCTCGTCCACTCACCGCTGAACCGAACAGGCGGCCAAGCTCGGCCCGATGCCGGCGTTCAATCGATCGCCGGGAACTGGCTGTGGGCCCTGACCTTCTGCCACGTGGTGGGCGGCGCGCTGTGGACGGCGATCGACCTGTTCGTCGGGCTGATCGTCGGACCGATCCTGGGACGGCTGCCGGTGCCGGCCCGGGCCGAGTTCTCGGCCCGGTTCATGCCCAAGATGGTCCTGCTCATGCCCACCCTGGTGCTGATGACGCTCGCGGCCGGGTTCCAGCTGGCGCTGAAGGAGGGGAACCTGGCGCCCGGCAACCCTAACCACGCCTGGCTGATCGCCTCCTACTGCGTGGTCGGGGTGATGGCCGTGATCGCCCTCGGCGTGCTCGAGCCGGCCAACATCACCGTCCTGGTCGAGATGCGCAAGCAGCGGCCTGACGGGGAGGTGATCGCCATGCTGATCCGACGGTTCATCTATACCGCGGGGATCACCGGCCTGATGCAGGTCGCGACCCTCATCATCATGACCAGGGAGGCGACGCAATGAGGCGCCTTCCTCCGATCGCCCAGCTGACGGTCTGCTCGCTGGCCCTGATCGTCATCGGGGGCATCCTGATGGCGTCCTACGTCCCGCGCCAGCCGCCGCTGGCTGCACCCGCGGCGCTCACCGCGGTGAGCGCCGCGCTGGCCCTGACCAGCGGGTTCCTGCTGTCCAGGCTGGAGCAGTTCGCGTGGTCGCGGTTCTTCCTGGCCTTCTGGTGGGCGCTGCTGGCCTACGGCATCTCGGCCGGGATGATCGGCTTCGCCTTCGTCCGTGATCACACCCGGGGCGCTCCGCTGGCCCTCGTGATCGTGATGCTGGTGATCTTCGCGCTCGACGCGCCGGTCGTCATCGCCTTCACCGTGGCGCGCTACTCCTCCCCGCCATACGCGTCGTCCTAAAGCGGCCCTTCCGGGCATCGTCGCAGGCCGGTTCCCTGCCGCCAGCCCGCCGGCGGCGACGCCGCAAGACCAGCACGATGAACACCACGCCTGCCGGCACGGCAATCGCCGCCAGCCGCCAGCGCCCGGCTGCGGTCGCCCGCCACGCATGCGCCGGCCCGGCAGTGACGCCAGGCCAGCCCGGTGCCTGATACTGATGCCCAGGGCAAACGCGGCTTCAAGCAGCAGGGAAAGAACAGATCATGATGAATCTTGTCACCGTCTCGCGCAGCATGGCCAAGCTGCAGTACATGGCCGTACGCCTGCCCCTCACCCTCCTGGATGAACGCGTCGTTGCCCGCTACTGGCACGATCAGGGGCTCTTCCGTCTCGGCTTCCAGCGCCTCCTCGGTTCGGCCGACGAACTCGCCGGATGGCTCCTTGCCGATGATGACATCTCCGGGCGGGGCCAGGCACTGACACGGCGGACCTGGCACCTGGCAGTGGCCGACGAGCCCGCAACCGGTGCGTAGGCACGACCGGTGCAAGCCGGACAGGGGGGCGCTGCGACGGCACCGCCAGTGCCGGGCCGGCGGATGAGCGGCACCGGCAGGTCCGCGAGGCACTGTTTGCCCCCCAGCCAGGCACTGCTCAGCGGCATCGGCCTCGTCCAGCCGCGCAGATCGACCTGTTCGGTACGTCTGCACCGACTTGCCTGTCGATCACCGTCAGCGTGCATATCGGCGGCTACTCGCGCGCTGCATGCCGGCCCAGCCGCCACTGTCCGTGACGGCAGCCGGAGTGCGTCAACGCCGGACGGAGTCTGCACGATGAACATCCCGCTGCCAGGTTGAGCGTCACGGAGACGCTCATTGATCGGGCGTGCCAGCAACCGCGGTTCGCCGTAAGTGACGTCCGGCACTTACGGCGAATGACGCTTAACAGATCTGACCCGCACTTTCGTGCGGGTTCCGCGCCCGCAACGGGATCCCGGTTCCTTACCTTCACCGCGCTGCGGGCCATTGCAGCCTCTGCTCCCTAGCCTCATCGCTGAGCAAACACGGCGAACGCCGGGAGGCACGAAGTGGAGGAGCGAGCGCGCAGGCTGCGGCTGGTCCCTGACGAATGCGACCAGGTGCTTCGCCTGGACCGGTTCCGCCAGGACCATCCGGCGATCGTCGTCGGGGCCGGAACCGGCTGGTGGCAGGCGGTAATCCCGGCACCGGACGGCGAGATCGTCACGACCCGGTACACGCTCCGCGCCCTGCTCGACACCGACCAAGCCGCCCGTGCCTACCTCGCCACCTACCTGACCGGACGCAACGTGCTGCTGATGGCGGCCGACTGGGCCCACTGCCGGGAACTCTCCCAGCGGATCCGCGACGACCTCATCCACCTCGGCCTCGTCGACGCAAGCCGCACCATCAATATCGCTGACGGCGCCGAGGCCTCCGCGGGGACCTGCCACCGCTTCCGCCCGGCGCCTGGCCATCGCCGCCGACAGCGAACTGCGCCGCCGCCACCCCCGGCAAAGAATCGAGCCGCTCCGCTCCAGGGAACCAGCCCCTGCCGGCGCCACCGAACACGAGCAGCCGGATCCAGCCCCGGACAGCAAGCACACCGAGACGGCGGCCTGGATCCGCGATCTGGCCCTACAGCATGAGGCGTTCCGCACCGAGATCGACAAACGCCCGGGCCCGATGGCACCTGGCCAAGACCCAGTTCGGGGCGACCTCGGCGAGACCATGCCCGCCTGGCGGGCGTCAGACCGGGATGCGATCCTGCAGCCCCCCAAGCCAGAGATCATCCCCTCAGCGAGAATCCTTCAGCTCGCCGCCGAGCCCGACTACGAAGCCGCGGACTGATCGGACAAATACCATGCGGCGGAGCCGCCAACACCCGATGAGGAAGAGGAAGAGGCGAAGCCGTCAGCGACCGACATTCCCGGTCCACCACCCGAAGCTCACCATGCACATCGCGTGGCTTGCCATCGAAGGTACCTACGTCGTACTTCTGGGTGTGCTGCATCACCTGGGCAGCGGGCCTGGTGAGGGGAGGCCAGGATAAGCACACTGTAAGCCTGGTTCATGCCTACGACGGCAGCGGACTGCTCCTCGGCCAACTGGCCATGGGGATGATCCGGGTCGTAGTGAGACCTGTACCTGCTGGCGGCCATCTGCGCCCTGCTAGCCGCGTGTAGGAACCTCGCAAAGACCTCGCGCTTCTCGGTACGCCGAGCACGCCTGTCCTCGGGGCTGTCGGCGCAGGCAAGTTTTAGGTTCACGTCTCAGGATCCTGACCGGCCACGACTAGCTGCTATCGGACTTCCGGCCCAGGATTTGCTTGAACCACGGCTCGTCGCCGGTCAGCGCCTCAATGACTTGCAACGCCGCCTTGCCTTGCGGGTCCTTGCGGCCCTTCTCAAGGGCGGTGTCCCCGGCCCGCCGGAGCAGCCTGGCACGAGAAAGTCGCCACGGCAGGCTCCCCAGGGCGACGACGAGGGCGGGACTGCCCATGTAGGGCAGCAGATGAGTGAGTGCGGACATTGACGGTCTCCGGGCATGCGGAAGATGACCGTCCGTTCGGGAGGCTTCGAACCTCCGCCCTCGTATGCATTAGCCTGTACTGGGCGACCTGACCTGCTGGCTCAGGGCTGCAAGCCGGTATAGCCTCTTCGATCGGCTTCTCGTCGTCTGTGGGGACAACCAGGACGCGTGTGTCCAGGATACCCGCTGGGGCAGCCGGGGCGGTAATCGCGACGAGAGGCCACGCCTGGCCACGGCCGACCCTGCTCGTCACGGCTCGCCATCGCCGGACCTGCGCCACGGCCAGATCGCGCGGTACCACGGCTCCTCGGTGGTCAGCGCCTTCACGATCTCCAGCCCGGCCTTGCCGTGCGGGTCCTTGCTTCCGTGCCTCAGCGCGGCAGTTCCGGCCCGCTGGAGCAGCACGGCACGGGAGACGCGCCACGCGAAGGTCCCGAGGGCCAGGGCGGGGGTACCGACATAGATCAGAAGGTGAGCAAATACTGACAACACGGTCTCCGGGCACGCTTAAGGTGACCGTCCTCGGGAGGGCGCTTAACTCCTCCGGCTCCGTGCATGATGGCCGTTGTCAGTATCGGACACTGGCCCTTGCCCCCGACGGTGTCCTTGACCTGCCACGCGGCCATCTTCCAGTGGTGCTCCCACTCTTCCTCGGTGAAGACCAGGGGCGACTGGTAGGCAACCCGGGCGCCGGGGAAGCCGATACCGCCGCCTGCTGTCCACGCGGCATTCAGGCCGAACTCCGGTATCGGAATGTTCCCGTGGCTGAGCCGGTCGCCCCCCCGCGGCGGCGACCGCGTCCTTGATCTGCGCGATCACCTCGTCGCTAGTCTCAGCGATCAGCGCCGGGGCCACTGAGAAGAGGAGCGTTCCGGTCCGGGTCAGCGTCACTTGCACATCGGCGTCGCCCCACGGCCCCTGCTCCATGGCGCGCTCGAGTGCGGCGCCGATCTCCTCTCGGGCGCGCGTGGTGGCCTCGACGCCGAGGTCGGATCCGTCCCAGCGGCAGTCAAAGTCGGGCGTATCGGACCGAATCTTCCGCAGCGCGCCCGCGCGTGCCAGCTGGGAAGCCACGAGCATCTCGAATCGGACATCAAGCAACTGCGTGACCGCGGTAGCGCTGTCCGTCCGCCCCAGATCTCGGAACCGTCGGCGCATCCCGCCCAGGCCATCCGGTCCTGCGCCCTCCAAATCGGCGATCAGCTCGGCGATCCCGGTACGGATCTCCGGCCGCATCCAAGGCTCGCGCAGCACATGCCCTTGGGGAGCCCAAGTCTCAGGTAGGTCCACGGCATTCCTTTTCGATACCGCTGAGCCAGCGGTCAGTGTTGCCCTTTTGATGTTGCGCTGTGGCGGAACTCCACGTGATCCGGTTCGCGCGTCCGATAACTACCGTATGAAAGCCAGCCTGGAAGAATCGGCCGAGTTAGTACTGGCGGACGAGGGCAGGAAACTGGATAGCCCGTGCGTACATCTCGCGCCACTGCCGGGACCACCATGCGAGCCATTTTGTGGGGCTGGGCACTGCATTCATGAGGCTACTATAGACTCGCCTCCGTCGGCGCGCTGAGCCGAGCGGCCCGCAGGCAGCAGGTCTTCCGGGCCCAGGCGGGTGTCCGAGTTTACCCTGTCAGCCGCGGATGAGTAAATCTGCCTGCCGGACTGGTGTGCCGTGCCGATCCCCCTTAGGATTGGGATGTGCCGCGACAGAACGTCCACAGGCTGATGCGAAATGGGAATCGTACGGTCATCATGCCACTACTTGATGACATCAAGGAACTCAAGCAGTCCTATAAGTCAGCTAAGGCAGCGTCCGCGAGCCTGGATCGCTGCGATGAGCTCATCCGGACGATCCTAGGCCTCTTGAAGAGGCAAGGAGTACGTGACGCGCTGGATACTCTGCTGGCGGATGAGAACGGGCGGAACCGCCCTTCGCTTACCATCAAAATCTCGGCGCCTGACCTCAAAGATGAAATCGAGCTTGCCGGTGATTTCGGCTACTCCGCCAGCGAGGTGAAGCAGTACGTGAAACGCGCACGTCGAGAGCTGGCGCCCGGGACTCATCATGAAATTGCAGATATCGAGGATCTTATGCGTGAGCTTAGGGAGATCAATGCGCGTTTTACCCAAGGCGCGGAGGCGGCGGGATCGCGTTTTGCGCGCTGGCGCACTATTAGGCGCGCCCGCGAGGACGCTCAGTATCAATTGTATTGCGTCGGCACTATCATCGCCGACGGAATGACAAAGTATCTCTTCGAGACGTCTTATACTGTGGGTACTTCAGGACTCGCGAAGGCGGCTGGGAATGACTAGCCCACAGGCTGACCTAGGCTCATCGGCGCTCTCACCGAGAGAGGACGTCCAGCCACCACCGCGCAGCCGCTGGCGCTTCATTGTGCCCGGCACGAGAATTCGGCTCGGCATTGGTGCGCTGGGTCTCGTTGCGCTTGTCGTAGCACTGCTGCTGCTATCAGTCATAGTATTCCCGAACTGGATTGTCACTGAGCCGAAAGGTATCGGTCAGCTGACTGGAACAGACCGGGTAACAGCAGAGAATGCACTCGATCAAACCCGCAATGCGGTAAGGGGCACGCTAGTCCAGGCAATCGGCGGAGCCCTTGTCCTCCTGACTTTCGCAGTTGCCTTCGGCCAGCTGATGACGGCCCGTCGAGGCCAGCTAATTGACCGGTTTACAAAGACTGTCGATCAAATTGGAAGCGATAAAATTGACGTCCGGCTAGGTGGCATTTACGCGCTTCAGCAAATCGCCACCAATAGAGAGTATGCGCGGCCTATCGCAGAGATCTACGCGGCGTTCCTGAAGACACATGCTGCCGTGGCAGGCGATGACCGGTCATGCCGCCCAAGGCTTCTTGCCCGGCCAAGGGGCGTGCCACCGAGTGCCGGCGAGCCCGAGCAAGGGGCGCCTCCCCCTGACCTCCAAGCAGTCCTGCGTATTCTCGTACTCGAGCGCCTGTGGAGCGAAGCCACTCCTGACAGGCTCGACCTCTCACGTATCAGCGTAAGCCGTGCCGAACTGCCCCATGCGCAGTTGACCAACTGTATCCTGCTTCAGGCATCGCTAGTGCACGCCAACCTTCAAGGCGCTGATCTGAGCTATTCTGATCTGCGCAAAATCAACCTCAATCATGCCCAGCTCCGTTACGCTAAACTCCGGGCCGATCTTTCAGGTGCGACCCTCATAGATGCAAAACTGGACGACGCCATACTCGATAAAGCACTACTTCATGAAGCGGATCTCAGAGATGCGAAAATTAGTACGACTCATCTCTGGAGAACCGACTTCACGAAGGGCGATCTGCGGAAAGCCGAATTCAACGGAGCCCGTCTAGAGGAGACGATATTCACCGACGCCAAGCTGGGTGAAGCGATTTTCTCAGGGGCTACCCTCGTCCGGGTGAACCTTATTCGTGCGAACCTGACGGGGGCTGATTTCAGTGACGCCAAGCTCACTGAAGTGATACTGACCGACGCCAACCTGAGCGGCGCGCGAGGTTTCGAGAGTGCGGTTCTGGATGACGCGACACGGTCGCAAGTCGACGACCTTATGTCGCGAGGCAAAGACCCCAGATCAAGACGCCGATTCAGGCGCGCAGCACCCACCCGCCCGCGACCCTGGCGACATCCTGGCCCGCACGGCGCGTAGCCACGCCGTTGACCCCCATATGCTCCACGCTCGCGCTGCACACCATGAGCCGGTCGACCCGCCCTGCTGATCGCGTTCACGCTCGACAGACGTAGAACCTACCGCAGCCGAGTGGAAGACCACCAGGTCTACGAAGTACCCCTCCCGGACCAAGCCCCGGGTGCTGGCGGTGATCAGCGTTGTCCATCAGAAGGCGCTATGTGCCTGGTTCTTGCTTACGGGCCATGGGCCTTTCCGAAAGTCGCGCGGCGACCTCCACCGGACCGCATCCCCACGGGATCGGGGGGTGGCCTAACTGGCTGCCAACGGCCACCGTCGCCCAGCCACATCCAGCTACACTAAGCCACGTAAACCCTGTTCAGATAGCATGTCCAGCCTCGTCTGGCGTCACCCAGCTACCCTGCGCAATTGCCTGACCTCAAACAGGTCCACAGGGAGTCCCCGGCCTAAGTTGGCGGATCCCTCGGCATCGACGACCCGCCGCTGTTGGCTAGGTCGGCACCGCGAGCCGCCTAGCCCCAGAGGGTCAGTGCTGCCCCCTTGATGTTGCGCTGTGGCGGAATTCGACCACGCTCCAGTCGCGCAGGGGCAAGGACGTGGACCCAGTTGACTGGGACATGCTGGCGCGGGCGCTGCTGCTGGTTGGTCAGCGGTCGATCATCTGCTGCATGGCCTCGGGGTAGCGGGCGCCGACCACGGTGATCTCGGCGGCGGCGTCATCGATCGCGGCGAGATCGGCGGGAGTCAGCTGAACTTCCAGGCCGCCGAGGTTCTCCTCCAGCCGCTCCAGGCGGCGGGTGCCTGGGATAGGGACGATCCACGGCCGCTGGGCGAGCAGCCAGGCCAGCGCGACCTGGGCGGGCGTGGCGTTCTTGTCCTCGGCGATGCGGCCGAGCAGGTCCACCAGCGCCTGGTTGGCCGCGCGGGCCTCGGCGGTGAAGCGGGGAAGGGTGGCGCGGATGTCCCCCTTCCCGAACTCGGTGGCCCGGTCGATGCGCCCGGTGAGGAAGCCCCGGCCGAGCGGGCTGAACGGCACCAGCCCGATGCCGAGTTCGGCCAGGACGCCGATGATCTGTTCCTCGGGCTCGCGCCAGAACAGCGAGTACTCGCTTTGCAGGGCCGTGACGGGGTACACCGCGTGCGCGCGGCGGATGGTGCGCGCGCCGGCCTCGGACAGGCCGAAGTGCCGCACCTTGCCCGCCGCGATGAGTTCCCCGACGGCGCCGGCCACGTCCTCGATCGGGACCTGCGGGTCGACGCGGTGCTGGTAGAGCAGGTCGATCCATTCGGTGCCGAGTCGTCGCAGCGACCCGTCTACCGCCTGCCTGATGTGATCGGGGCGGCTGGACAGCCCGGTCTGGCGGCCCTGGCCGTCGAACGCGAACCCGAACTTGGTGGCGATGACGACCTGGTCGCGGACCGGGGCGAGTGCCTCGCCGACCAGTTCCTCG
>Ga0335081_10018890_pt1 | contig 11146 bp, 8 predicted proteins | sample Lox_Sample_35_FD_206713 | JGI IMG/M metagenome (GOLD analysis project Ga0335081, IMG submission 206713) | Soil microbial communities from Loxahatchee National Wildlife Refuge, Florida, United States - Lox_Sample_3.5 | ecosystem: Environmental > Terrestrial > Soil > Wetlands | place: USA: Florida...
CCGGGAGCCGCTCGCCGCTCTGCGGGCCGTCGCTTCCCAGGCCGGCCTCCCTCTCTCCGCCATCCGGGCCGCCGTCCGGACCGGCGACACGCCGCCGGCGCGGCGGCAGGCCCTCCTGAAGAAGCCCCCGCACGTGCTCGTCACCACCCCGGAGTCCTTCTACCTCCTGCTCACGAGCGAGAAGGGCCGCCGGCTCCTCCGCACCGTCCGCGAGGTGGTGGTGGACGAGATCCACGCTCTCGCCCGGGACAAGCGGGGGAGTCACCTCTCGCTCTCCCTCGAGCGGCTGGAGGCGCTCGCCACCCGCCGGCCGCAGCGCATCGGCCTCTCGGCCACCGTGAACCCGGTCCTGGAGATGGCCCGCTTCCTGGTGGGGGCGGGCCGGGTCGACCCGTCGGGCGCGCCCGACTGCGCGGTCGTCGAGGTGGGGCGGCGCCGCGACCTCGACCTCGCCGTCGAGATCCCGAAGGACGAGCTCTCCTCCGTGGCCTCGAACGAGCAGTGGAGCGAGACCTACGACCGGCTCGCGCAGCTCGTCCGGGAGCACCGGACCACGCTCGTCTTCGTGAACACCCGGCGCCTGGCGGAGCGGGCGAGCCACGCGCTCGCCGAGCGGCTGGGGGAGGGCGCGGTCGCCGCCCACCACGGGAGCCTGGCGCGCGCCCGCCGCCTGGACGCGGAGGAGCGCCTGAAGAGCGGAGCCCTGCGGGCGGTGGTGGCGACCGCCTCCCTGGAGCTCGGGATCGACATCGGGACCGTGGACCTCGTGGTGCTGCTCTCCTCGCCCGGGTCCCTCGCCGTCGCCCTGCAGCGGGCCGGCCGGTCCGGGCACTGGCGGGGAGCCACCCCCAGGGCGCGGCTCTTCCCCATGAGCCGGGACGAGCTCGTGGAGTGCGCCGCGCTGGTCCGCGGGCTCCGACAGGGCCGGCTCGAGCGCATCGATCCCCGCAGCCATCCGCTCGACGTCCTCTCCCAGCAGGTGGTGGCGGAGGCCTCGAGCCGGGCGGAGGGGGTGGCCGAGGACGAGCTCTTCTCGCTCGTTCGCCGCGCCTGGCCGTACCGGGAGCTCTCCCGGACCGACTTCGACGCCGTGGTGGCCATGCTCTCCGAGGGCGTCGCCACCCGGAGGGGGAGAGCGGGGGCGCTCTTGCACCGGGACGCCGTCCACCGGCGGGTCCGGGGACGCCGGGGGGCGCGGCTCTCCGCGCTCACCGGGGCCGGGACCATCCCGGACAGCGCCCAGTACCAGGTGGTGGCGGAGCCGGAGGGAACCGTCGTCGGCATGCTCGACGAGGACTTCGCGGTGGAGAGCCTGGCCGGCGACGTCTTCCTCCTCGGGAACGCCTCCTGGCGGATCCGGCGCGTCGAGGCGGGAGTGGTCCGAGTCGAGGACGCGCACGGGGCCCCGCCCGGCCTCCCCTTCTGGCTGGGAGAGGCCCCCGGCCGGAGCGCGGAGCTCTCCGCCGAGGTGGGGCGGCTCCGCGCCGAGCTCGAGGTCCGGCTCGGGGACCGGGATGCGGCCATCGGCTGGCTCGCCGCCGAGGGGGGAATGCCCGAGGCCGGGGCCCGCCAAGCGGTCGACTACCTCGCCGCCGGCCGGGCGGCACTCTCCGTGCTCCCCACCCAGGACACCCTCGTCGCCGAGCGCTTCTTCGACGAGGCCGGTGGCATGCAGCTCGTCCTCCACGCCCCCTTCGGCGCCCGCCTGAACCGCGCCCTCGGGCTCGCCCTCCGCAAGCGCTTCTGCCGCACCTTCGACTTCGAGCTCCAGGCCGCCGCCACCGACGAGGGCGTGCTTCTCTCGCTCGGCGCACAGCACAGCTTCCCGCTCGAATCCATCTTCTCCTTCCTCTCGGAGGAGCGCATCGAGGAGGTGCTCACCCAGGCGGCGCTCCAGTCGCCGATGTTCCCGGTGCGCTGGAGGTGGGACGCCACCCGCGCGCTCGCGCTCCCCCGCTTCCTCGGGGGCCGGAAGGTGCCGCCCCCGGTGGCCCGGATGCGCGCCGAAGACCTGCTCGCCTCGGTCTTCCCGCTCGCCGTCGCCTGCCAGGACAACGCCGACCTCCGCGCGGGCCCGCTCTCCCCGCCCGACCATCCCCTCGTCAGGGAGGCGTTGCGCGACTGCCTGGAGGAGGCCATGGACCTTTGGGGCCTGAAGGGCCTGCTCCGCCGGGTGGCCCGCGGGGAGGTCCGGCTCGTCGCCCGCGAGGTCTCCGAGCCCTCGCCCCTCTGCCACGAGATCCTGGGCGCCCGGCCCTGGGCCTACCTGGACGACGCCCCGCTCGAGGAGCGGCGAGCTCGCGCCGTGGCCCTGCGGCGGGCCCTGCCTCCGGCGGAGGCCCAGGGCCTCGGGGCGCTCGACCCCGAAGCGGTGCGGGCGGTGCTCGAGGAGGCCCGACCGGAGCCGAGGGACCGGGACGAGCTCCACGACCTCCTCCTCGACCTCTCCTTCCTCCCGGCCGCGGACGCGGAGGCCTGGCGCCCGATCTTCGAGGAGCTCGTCCGCGCCGGCCGCGCCGCCCAGGGACGCCTCGTCGGCCGCGAGGTCTGGGTGGCTGCCGAGCGCGCCGGGGCCTTTCGCGTCCTCTCCGGGGGCGCGGCCGGCGGGGAGGCGGAGCTCGAGCCCGCCCTCGCCGCCCTGCCCTCGGAGGACGTCCCCGCCTCGGCCGAGGAGGCCGTCGCCCGAGCGCTCCGCGGCTTCATGCCGCGGCTCGGGCCGGTCTCCTGCGAGGGGCTCTCCCGCCGGCTCGGGCTCCCCCGGGGGCTTCTCGAGGCCGCCCTTCACCGGCTGGAGGCGGAGGGCCTCGTCTTGCGCGGAGCCTTCCTCCCGGGAGAGAGCTTCTCGCCCGGCGACCCCCACTGGTGCGAGCGCGGCCTCCTCGCTCGCATCCACCGGCTCACCCTGGGACGGCTGCGCCGGGAGATCGAGCCAGTGGCCACTGCCGACCTCGTCCGCTTCTATCTCCGCTGGCAGCACGTCGCCCCCGGGACGAGGCTCCACGGGGCTCGCGGCCTCCTCGAGGTGATCGGGCAGCTGCAGGGGTTCCACTGCGCCGCCGGCGCCTGGGAGCAGGAGGTGCTGCCTTCGCGCCTGGCCGGTTACGATCCCGCCCTCCTCGACCAGCTGTGTCACTCCGGCGACGTCGCCTGGGGGCGCCTCGCGGTGGCGCCGGACCCGGGGGACGAGCCTCGCCGGCGCGCCGCCCCCACCCGCCACGCCCCCATCACCCTGGCGCTTCGCTCGGACCTTCCCTGGCTCCTCGAGTCGGCGGCGCCCCATCCGCCCGCCCTCGGGCCCTCGGCCCGCGCCCTGGTCGATCTCCTCGGCCGCTGCGGCGCCTGCTTCCTCTCCGACCTCGCCGCCATGACCGGGCGGCTCCCCGTGGAGGTGGAGCAGGGGCTCTGGGAGCTCGTCTCCGCCGGGCTCGTCACCTGCGACGGTTTCGCGGGCCTCCGCTCCCTCGTGCTCCCCTCCCGGGCCTCGGTCCGCCGCTCGGGCGGGGGCCGCTGGGCGCTGCTCCGGCCCGCCCCGGCCGCCGGCCCGGAGCCCGCATCCGGAGCGGGGAGCGCGCCGCCCTCGGTGGAGAAGGTGGCGCGCCAGCTCCTTCGCCGGTGGGGGGTCGTCCTCCGCGACGTCCTCGGCCGGGAGACCACGGCGCCGCCGTGGCGCGAGCTCCTCCCCGCCTACCGGGCGCTCGAGGCGCGCGGCGAGATCCGCGGCGGCCGCTTCGTGGCGGGGTTCTCCGGGGAGCAGTTCGCTCGGCCGGAGGCGGTGGAGGCGCTCCGCGCCCTGCGCCGCGAGCCCCGGGAGACCGAGCCCGTGGAGGTCTCGAGCGCCGACCCCCTGAACCTTGCGGGCGTGCTCACCCCCGGGCCGAGGGTCCCGGCGACGCTCGGAGGACGGGTCGCCTTCCGGGGCGGCTGCCCCCAGCCGTCCGCGCCCGAGGCCGCCTCCGGCGAGGAGGCGTGAGGAGAGCCCCTCGCCGGGCCCCGCCTATCGCGCCGTCCCCCGCCCCGGGCCCACCGGAACCGGCTCCGGCGACGGCAGGAAAGTGGCCGTCGGGCGGTAGCGCTTCGCCACCCAGGAGAAGGCCATGGCGCCGGAGAGCATGAGCAGGGCGAAGAACCCGAAGTACCAGGGGCCGTGGAAGCGGTTCAGCTTCGCCACCGCCGCGGTGAGCAAGCTCCCCGCGGCGATGGTCACGTACCACAGGCTCATGATCACGCTCTTCATCGACTGCGGAGCCTGGGTATAGGCGAACTCGAGCGCCGTCACCGACACCAGGACCTCGCCGATGGAGATGAGGAGGTAGGCGGGAGCCTGCCAAGCCACGTGGGGCGTGAGGCCCGCGTCGATGGCGACCTGGATGCCCAGGATCCACAGGAAGGAGAGGACGGTGACGTACATCCCGGCGCGCATCTTCCGCAAGGGCTCCACCTTTACGCCGCGGCGCGCGAGGAGCGGGTAGAGCCACCCGGAGAAGACGGGGATGGTGAGGAGCACGAAGACCGCGTTCAGCGAGGACATCTGGGAGGCCTTCACCTCGTAGCCGAAGACGTCCCGGCCCATGCGGTCGGCCTGCAGCACCCAGGAGGACCCGTACTGGAAGAAGAGGGACCAGAAGGCGGCGATGGGGGCGAAGACGCCGAGGATGCGGAAGACCGCCTTCGCCCCCTCCACCGCCTCCGCCGGGTAGCGCTCGCTCGCCACCTCGAGCCAACCCTCGCCGGCCCGGCCCGTCCCCAGCCGCTTGAGAGCGTAGCGCACCACCCGGAAGAATCCGTTCGGGTTCGGGCCGGTGGGAGGGAGGTTCACGTACCGGCGGCGTCCCCACCAGAAGACGCCCAGAGCCACGGCCATGAGGACGCCGGGGACCGCGAAGGCGATCCGGGGCCCGAACCGCGCCAGGAGATCGGGGATGAGGAGGGTGGACGCGAGCGAACCCAGGTTGATGACCCAGTAGTAGAGGTCGTAGACCTTCTGGATGAGGTGGCGGCGCTCGGGGGGGAACTGGTCGCCGACGTAGGCGGCCGCGCAGGGCTTGAGGCCGCCCGCGCCCGCGGCGATGAGGGAGAGCCCGAGCAGGAGCCCCCAGTCGCTCTCGAAGAGAGCGACGGCCGCGTGGCCGAAGACGTACCCCAGCGAGAGCCAGAGGATGACCCGGTACCTCCCGAGGAACCGGTCGGCGAGCCAGGCTCCGGCGAGCGGGGTCAGGTAGACGGCGAAGACGAAGAGGTGGAAGTTCGCCTCGGCGTCGGAGTCGCGCAGACCGAGGAAGCTCACCATGTAGATGGTGAGGATGGAGCTCATCCCGTAGAAGGAGAAGCGCTCGCAGCCCTCGTTCCAGGCGAGAAACCGGATCTGGCTAGGGAATCGGTCGATCGCCGCTCGTCGGCTCATGGGGCGACGGCGAGTCTAGCCCGGTCCACCGCCTCGCCCCAGTTCCTGGACGTGCCCGCGCCCCGGCTCCCGGTTAAGGAAGAGCCATGCCCGTGGTTCGCCTCACCCCAAGCGAAGCGAGCCACTTGCTCGCCGAAGGGGACGTCGACCTCGTCGACGTCCGCGAGCCGGACGAGTGGGCGCTGGGCCGCATGCCCGGGGCCCGCCACGTCCCGCTGGGCCAGCTACTTCGCGAGCCGGACCGCCACCTGCGGCAGGACCGGGTCCTGTTCGTCTGCGGCCACGGCGTGCGGAGTCTCACCGCGGCGCAGGTGGCGACGAATCGCGGCTTCGGCAAGGTCTTCAGCCTCGACGGCGGGATCGCCGGCTGGTGCTCGGCCGGTTTCCCCCTGGACCGCTAGCCAGAGCGAGCCCTCGAGAGGGGCTACCGCCCGCCCAGGGCGGCGAGCGCGAGCGCGGCCCACCCGCCAAGAAAGGCGAGCCCTCCGAGCGGAGTGACGGCCCCGAGCCAGCGGACCCCGGAGAGCGCGAGCGCGTAGAGGCTGCCGGAGAAGAGGACGGTGCCCGCCGCGAAGAGCCCGCCGGCCCAGGCGGGCGCCGCTCCCGGGAACCGCGCCGCTGCGAAGCCGGCCGCGACGAGCCCGAGCGCGTGGAACATCTGGTAGCGGACCGCGGTCTCGAAGACGGCGAGGAGATCCGCGGGCACGCGGGAGCGGAGCGCGTGCGCCCCGAAGGCCCCGGCGGCCACGGCCACGAGGGCGGAGAGGGCGCCGAGGCCGACGAAGGTCCGCTCCATGCCGCGGGGAGCATAGCCTCCGGGTGAGCGGCGCGCTCCTTGGAATGCGGGGCTCCGGGCGAGGCCGTTCCAGCCGGCCGGCGACGCGCCGGTCCCTCGGCGGGACGCGGAGGCCCCTGGCAGCCGGGAGGCCGCCCCGTTAACAAGGGTCGGTGCCTCGCCTCGCGCAATTCACCGTCTTCTTCGCGATCGTCATCGCAATCCTGGGCGGCATCCACTTCTACCTGTGGGCCCGCCTCGTCCGCGATCCGGCTCTCGTCGAGCCCTGGCGCCGGATCCTCACCGTCGGCCTCGTCGTCGCCGCGGTCAGCGTCCCCGCGTCCATCTTCCTCGTGCGCTCGCGCCCGGGCCCCCTCGGCCAGGGCTTCGTGCTCCTGGGGATGACCTGGCTCGGGGTCTCTTTCCTCCTGTTCTCGGCGCTCCTCGCCACCGACCTCGTCCGCCTGGGCGCGGCGGCGCTCACCGGATCCTTCGCCCTCCTTCGCCACCGCCCCGACGTCCCGGTGGACCCGGTCCGGCGCCAGCTCCTCGCCCGGGCCGTGGCCGGCGGCGCGGCGCTCGCCGTGGGCGGCGCGAGCGCGGTGGCGGTGCGCAGCGCCCTCGAGGACCCGGAGATCCACGAGGTCGCGGTCGAGCTCGCCCGGCTGCCGCGGGCGCTCTCCGGCCTCTCCATCGCCCAGATCAGCGACCTCCACGTCGGACCCACCATCGGCGAGGACAAGGTGCGGCGCGTGGTGGAGGCCACGAACCACCTCCGGCCGGATCTCATCGCCGTCACCGGCGACCTCGTGGACGGCTCGGTTTCCGCCCTCGGCCGCACCGTGGCCCACCTCGGGGCCCTCCGGGCCCGCTACGGCGTCTTCTTCGTCACCGGCAACCACGAGTACTACTCGGGGGCGGACGAGTGGGTGGCCTTCCTCCGGAAGCTGGGGATGCGCGTCCTCCGCAACGAGCGGGTCGAGGTGGGGGACCCGGATGCCTCCTTCGATCTCGCCGGCATCGACGACTGGCGCTCGCGCGGGCTCGCGCCCGGCCACGGCCCGGACCTGCGCCGGGCGCTCGAGGGCCGCGACCCGGAGCGCTCGCTCGTGCTCCTCGCCCACCAGCCGAAGGGCGTCTCGGAGGCGATCCGCTCTGGCGTGGAACTGCAGCTCTCCGGCCACACCCACGGAGGGCAGATCTTCCCCTTCAACCTGGTGACCGCCATCGCCTACCCCTACCTGCGCGGCCTGTACCGGCACGAGGAGGCCGGGCGCCGGGGATCGATCTTCGTGTCGCGCGGAACCGGCTACTGGGGGCCTCCCATGCGCCTCGCGAACCCGCCGGAGATCGCCCGCCTCGTGCTCACCTCGGGGGCCTGAGGAATGGGAGCGCCGGCCGCGGGGATGGCAAAGGTCCTCGAGGCCGGGGACCCGGGCGCCTTCGTCTGGTTCGTCTACGGCTCCTCGCTCGACCGGGAAGCCTTCGCCGCCTGGGCCAAAGAACACGGGTACCGGGTCCCCGACTTCTCCGGCGCCCGGCGGGCGACGCTCGACGGCTTCCGCCTCTCCTTCGATGCCCCGAGCCGGAGCTTCGGCGGCGCGGTGGCGAGCCTGGTCGAGTCCCCCGGCGACTCCGTGGAGGGACTGGCGCTCCCCATGCCCGCGGAGGCGCGAGGGCTCGTCGACCACAAGGAGGGGGCCGTCTCCGGCCTCTACGTGCCCTTCCCAGTCTCGCTCCGGCCGCTCGACGGCGGGGCGCCGATCGCCGCGGTGGCCTACCGCACCGCACCGGCGCGCCGCCTCGCGGGGGAGGATAGCCCCGCGCCGGCCTACCTCGACGTCCTGCTCCGGGGCGCCCGAGCCTCCGGGCTCTCCCCGGAGTGGGTGGCGCGCCTGGAGTCGCTCCGGCGGTAGGGGAGAGCGCCCTTCAGCCGACGAGCGCCCGCACGATCTCCGGCAGCCGCTCCGTAGCCGTTCCGCGCGCGAAGAACCCGAGGGGGCTCCGCTCCGCGAGCTCGGAGAACGGGTTTTCCTCGGGGTTCACGTCGACGAGGCCCGCTCCCTGCACGAAGCAGGTCTGACCCACCTGCATGGGCAGGTTCGTGGCTCCGCTCGTTCCCACCACGAGGAGGAGGTCCGCCCCGTTCGCCGCCTTCATCGTCGACTCGAAGCGGTAATTCTCCTCGTCGTAGTACTCGTCGAACCACAGGACGTGCGGCCGCAGCCAGCTGCCGCACTTCGGGCAGGTGAGGCTCTTCCGGTCCGCCGGGCTGAGAGGCGTGTGGGCGTCCCTCGCGCCCAAGTCCGGCAGGGGGAGGCGTCCCACGCCGCAGTCGTAGTTGCACCGGACGAAGGCCGCGTCCCCGTGGATGCAGTAGGTGCGCGCCTCCGACGAGCCGGCCCGGCGGTGCAGGCCATCGATGTTCTGGGTGACGAGCGTGAAGCGGTCCCCGAGCTTCCGCTCCATCTCCACGAGCGCCCGGTGCCCGGCGTTGGGCTCCGCGTGGCGTACCACCCCGAAACGGTACAGGTACCAGCGCCAGACCTCCTCCGGCTGGACCGTGAACATCGCGTAGGTGGCCATGTCCTGCGGCATGTAGTTCTTCGAGCCCACCACCCAGTAGCCGTCCCTGCCGCGGAAGGTGGGGATGCCGCTCTCCGCCGAGATCCCGGCGCCGGTGAGGACCACCACCCGGCCCGCCCGCTCGCGGACGCTCGAGAGGATCTCCCGGAGCCTCGGTTCCAGCGCCATGCGGGTATTCTGTCACAAGGTCCGGCCGCGCTGGTATGGCACCGGTGGCGCCGAGCGCAGGCCCGTGGTAACGACGGGGCGTGTCGGAGGCGGAGACCCAGGGCATCCGGGTGACGGTGCACAGCGACTACCGCGCCGACCGCTCCCTTCCCGCGCAGGGCCGCTACCTCTTCACGTACACTGTCCGCATCGCCAACCAGGGCGGGACCGCGGCGAAGCTCCTCTCCCGCCACTGGGTGATCACCGACGGGGACGGCGAGAAGGAGGAGGTCGTCGGCGACGGGGTGGTGGGCGAGCAGCCCCACCTGGCACCAGGCGCCTCCTACCAGTACACGAGCTTCTGCGTCCTGAGGACGCCGCTCGGGCAGATGCACGGCACCTACACGATGATGCGGGACGACGGGGCCACCTTTATCGCCGAGATCGCGCCGTTCGTCCTCGCCGTCCCCTCGGCGCTCAACTGATCCGAGGCACCCCGTCCCAGAGGAGGAACCGTCATGGAGAAGACGAAGGCCTACGCCACCCGCTCCGCCACCTCGGCGCTCGCCCCCTTCGAGGTCTCCCGCCGGGAGCTCGGGGAAGGCGACCTCCAGATCGACATCGCCTTCTGCGGGGTGTGCCACTCCGACATCCACCAGGCGCGCAACGAGTGGGGCAACGCAATCTACCCCATGGTCCCGGGGCACGAGATTGTCGGGAAGGTCTCCCGCGTCGGCTCGCGGGTGACGAGGTTCCGCGCGGGCGACCTCGCCGGGGTGGGGTGCATGGTCGACTCCTGTCGCACCTGCGACAGCTGCCGCCGCGACCTGGAGCAGTTCTGCGAGCGCGGCGCCGCCATGACCTACAACGGCACCGAGATGGACCGGGTCACCCCGACCTACGGAGGGTACTCGTCCCGCATCGTCGTCCCCGAGCGCTTCGCGCTCCGCATCCCCGCCGGCCTGGACCTCGCCGGGGCGGCCCCGCTCCTCTGCGCCGGCATCACCACCTACTCCCCGCTGCGCCACTGGAAGGTGGAGAAGGGGCAGCGAGTCGGCGTGGTGGGGCTCGGCGGGCTCGGCCACATGGCCGTGAAGCTCGCCGCCTCCATGGGCGCGGAGGTCACCCTCCTCAGCACCTCGCCGAAGAAGGAGGCGGATGCCCGCCGGCTGGGAGCGCAGGGATTCGCCCTCACCAGCAGCGAGGCGGCGATGAAGAAGCTCGCGGGCCGCTTCCACCTCCTCGTGGACACCATTTCCGCCCCCCACGACCTGAACCAGTACCTGGGGCTCTTGCGGGTGGAAGGGGCCCTGGTGATGCTCGGCGTCCCGCCGGCCCCGGCCCCGGTCCACGCCTTCTCCCTCATCCTGGGGCGGAAGAGCCTCTCCGGCTCCCTCATCGGCGGGATCGCGGAGACCCAGGAAATGCTCGACTACTGCGGCCGGAACCGGATCGTGTCGGACGTCGAGGTGATCCCCATCCAGAAGATCAACGAAGCGTACGAGCGCATGCTCCGGGGCGACGTCCGCTACCGGTTCGTCATCGACCTCGCGAGCCTCTAACCGGGCGGTCCTTTCCGCAGGAGCTCGCCTAGGACCTCGGCCTCGGTGAGCACCCCCTTGCGCAGGAGCACGCGCACGAGCGCCGAGGAGAGGCGGGCCACGCGGGCGACCTCGGGCGGTGCCTGTGACACCCGCGCCGCCCGGTCGAGCGCGTCGAGTAGGGCGAGGAGGCGGGGGGGCGAATCCGGCGCCTCCGGCTCCGGGGGCGCCTTCGGGGCGCTGGCGGGCGCGTCCGCCTTCGGAGGCGGCGCCTCTCGCGGCGGAGGGGGCGGGGCCGCGGGTAACTTCGCCGGCGGTGCGGCCCTCGGGTCGCGCTCTGCCATGCCGCGGGAGGCGGTGGTCTCGTCCTCGAGCTTGAGCCTGCGCACCGCCTCCGCCAGGCGGGCCTCGGCGTCAGCGTTGGGAATGGCCTGGGTGGGGCGGTTCGCCGGGGCGGCCCCGGCCGCCGCCGCGGCCGCTTCCGGGGCGGGAGGCGCCGGAGCCGGCGGCCGCCTCGGCGCCTTGGAGAAGAAGGCGTCGAGGGCCTGGATGCTCCCCCCCTCGAAGTTCCCCACCATCTCCACCGGACCCGTGGGCTCCTCGCTGAGGGCGATGGCCTCGACGCCTCGCTTCTCCTGCAGGTAGAGGCGGCGCGCCGCCTCGGCGATCTCGTGATCTCCGGCGATCGAGATCTTC
>Ga0335081_10018892_pt1 | contig 11146 bp, 10 predicted proteins | sample Lox_Sample_35_FD_206713 | JGI IMG/M metagenome (GOLD analysis project Ga0335081, IMG submission 206713) | Soil microbial communities from Loxahatchee National Wildlife Refuge, Florida, United States - Lox_Sample_3.5 | ecosystem: Environmental > Terrestrial > Soil > Wetlands | place: USA...
GCTCCTGGAACGCGAGCAGGCTGCGGAACGCCGCAAAATCGACCGAGCCGTCCTTGTTGAACGGCGTGATCAGCGCCACGAAGGAGCCGGTGATTTTGCGCTTCGGCATTTTGTTCTCCTGCAAAATTCTCTGTGGCACGGTCGGGCTCGCGCCATCCCGGGTGCGAGCCGCCACGTTTTCAGTCTATCACGTTATCACTCCGCCGGCGCAGCGTCAGCGTGCAGCAGTTCCGGCGGGGTTAATGTCCGGATCCGCGGCAGCGGCCCGGTCCAGCGCTCGATCTCGACCAGCGCGGTGAGCGCGCTCGAGCCCTGGGTCAGCCGCGAGGTGCCGACGTCGAGCGTCAGCACGTTCGGATTGCCGTGACGCTCCAGCTCGCCGTCGGCCTGGTCGAGCCAGGCGCCGGTTGCCATCACCGCCACATTGGGCAGCACGCCGTCGTCGACGATGGCGCCGGCAAGGCAAGCGCCGCGCGCATTGAAGACCCGTACCACGTCGCCGTCGCGAATGTTGCGCCGCGCCGCGTCGGCGGTGTTGATGCGGATCGGCTCGCGGCCGGCAACCTTGCTCGCCGCCGAGACCGGCCCGGGATCCATCTGGCTGTGCAGCCGCGCTGCCGGCTGATTGGTGATGAGGTGGATCGGAAAGGCTTTGGCTTCGCGGCTGCCGAGCCATTCGGCGGGAGGGAGCCACGCCGGATGCGGCGGACAATCGTCGTAGCCGAATTTCGCGATCGCCTCCGAGGCAATCTCGATTTTCCCCGACGGTGTCTTCAGCGGATGTTTCAGCGGATCGGCGCGGAAGTCTTCGAACAGCACGAAGTCGCGTTGCGGTGGCGGCAGCGCCACGTAGCCCTCGGCCCAGAATTGCTGGAAACCCGGCAGGCTCACGCCCTTTTTCTCAGCGCCGCTGCGGAAGCGATCATAGAGCCACTGGCACCAAGCCATTTCGTCACGGCCCTCGCTGAAGGCGGACTCGTAGCTGAGACGCTCGGCGAGCGCGCAAAAAATGTCGTAGTCGTTGCGGGCCTCGCCGACCGGCGCGATCGCCTGGTGCATCGCCAACAAAAAGCTGTCGCGCGAGGAACCGCCGACGTCGTTGCGCTCGAGCGACGTCGTCGCCGGCAGCACGATATCGGCGCGCCGCGCGGTCGGCGTCCACCAGCTTTCGTGAACGATGATCGTTTCCGGCTTCTGCCAGGCGCGCTGCAGCCGGTTGAGGTCTTGATGATGGTGGAATGGATTGCCACCGGCCCAATAGACGAGACGGATGTCCGGATAGACGGCGCGGTGGCCATTGAATTCGTATTCGCCGTTCGGCTGCAACAACATGTCGGCGATGCGGGCCACCGGAATGCCGCGCCGCGCCGGATTGAGCGGCGGCGCAAGCTCCGGGCCCGGCAGATCGCGGCGCGGCGCGCCGATCGCATTGGTCGAGCCGTAGCCGAAGGCGAGACCGCCGCCCGGCAGGCCGATGCCGCCGAGCATTGCAGCAAGCGCGATCGCCGCCCAATAGGGCTGCTCGCCGTGATGCGCGCGCTGCAACGACCAGGCGCAGGTGATCAGGCTGCGTACCGAGGCGGCGCGGCGCGCCAGGTCGCGAATGGTCGCGGCGGGGACACCGCAGATCGGCTCGGCCCATTCGGCGCTTTTCGCCACGCCGTCGTCGGCGCCCGTGAGGTAGCGCGCGAAGCTCTCGAAACCTGCACAATAGCGGGCGAGGAAATCGGCGTCGTGGCGGCCCTCGGCAATCAGCCAATGCGCCATGCCGAGCATCATCGCGGTATCGGTATTGGGCCGGATCGGCACCCATTGGGCGTCGAGGGAATCCGGCGCGTCGTTGCGGTTTGGACTGACGATGACGAAAGCGACACCGGCGGCCTTGGCGCGCTGCAGCCAGCGCTCGTTGACGTGCGCGCCGGCGCCGCCGGAGGTGACCTGGCCGTTCTTTGCCGCAAGCCCGCCGAAGGCGAGCATCAGCCGTGTGTGATGGACGATCGACGACCAGTCGGTGACTTCGCCGTAGACCGGCGCGAAAGTACCGAGGACATGCGGCAGGAAGAATTGCGCCGCGCCCCAGCTATAATTGCCGAGCTGATCGACGCAGCCGCCGCCGAGAAACAGAAAGCGCCGCGTCAGCGTGCGCGCATGATGCAACCGGCCGGCCGATGCCCAGCCATATGAGCCGCCAAAAATCGCCTCGGCGCCGTAGCCCTCGCGCACACGCGTGAGCTCCTGAGCCACCAAAGCCAGCGCCTCCTCCCACGACACTTCGTGAAAGCGGTCGGCGCCGGTGCGCGGCATGCCTTCTCGAAAGCCCTCGCGGATCGCCGGCCGCGCGACGCGCAGCGGCGAATGCACCATGGCGGGGATCGCCTCGAGCATCGGCGACGGCGCGGGATCGAGCGCAAACGGCTCGCAGCGCACGAGCCGGCCGTCTTCGACCACGGCATTGAACGCGCCCCAATGCGCCAGCGATGGAAAGCGCTTGAGCGTCATCGCGGCTTACGCGCGGACGCCGCCCTGCGAATCTTCAGCGCAACCGGCGGCATTGCACGCATGCGAGCGTCAAATGCTCACGTGATTGACGAACCTGTCCGGCGGTCGTTCCCCCCACTGCGAGCGCAGCGCTTCCTCGGCGGGAATGAGATTGGAGCCGTTAGCGAGATTGAGCCGATCGCTATCAGCCCAATGCTCGTGCACGCGGCCCCACGGATCGGCCCAGTAGTCATAGACCTGGCTGCCGAGCACATGCCGGCCGATGCCCCACATATGCTCGTATTTGCCGGTCTCTTTGAGATGATCGTGGCCCATGCAGACGTCGTCGATGTCCGGCACCTCGAACGACAGGTGGTTAAGGCCGGTCTTGTCGCTGTTGAGGCAGAAGAAGACGTGATGATCGACGTAATCGTCGCCGCGGTCGCAACGGTTGAACGAGCCGATCAGATTGTCTTTCTCCCCGGCATAGACATCGTCCGAGCAGATCATGCCCAGCGTCTCGCGGAACCAGCCGACCGTCTCGCGAAACTTCGACGACATCAGCACCCCATGGCCGATGCGCTTGACGTGCGACGGACCCGGCGGCAGGCGCATCAATTCGCCGGCGCGTGCCGTCGGCGCCTCGCCCGAATTGAGTTTCTGTCGACTGACCGGAATCGGCTTGAGCTCGGCGATGCCGCAGACCACCTCGATCTGGTAGCCGTTCGGCTCGGTCAGCCGCACCCGCTTGCCGCCGCCGGGCTCGTCGATGTTCTCGATGCCGGTCGCACCCGGCGCCTTGGTGAGCTGCTTCAGCTCGTCTTCACTCCGCACGTAGTAGGCCAAGCCGACGAACTTCGGATCGCCCTTCTCGGTGATGTGGAGGTGGTGGGGCGGATCGGTGCCGCGCATGTAAAGCGCCGTGTTGGTCCGCTCCGAGCGGATCATGCCGAACCGCGTCAGGAACTCCTCCATGACGTCGAGATCGGGGGCGCGCAGACGCCCATAGGCGATATCAGTGACTTTCGACCAGGCCATGTCGTCCTCCCCGGAATTGGCTTTCCGGACCTTGTCTTGGCGCGGAAACCGGCTCCGCGCTCGTGGATTTGAAGTCTGCCCAATTTGCCACGATCGCGGCGGCGGAGCTACCTTCTTGTCGCCACGCTTTCGTCTCCCGCCACCGAGCACCCTCGCCCGCCATGCAACGCCACAACCCATGACCATCATCATCACCGACGAGGACGTCCGCCGGTTGCTGCCGATGGGCGAGTGCATCGATGCGATGCGGCTTGCATTCCGCGAGTTTGCCGACGGTGCGGCGGTCAACCGGCCGCGCATGCGCTACCTCGCTCAGCATCCGGATCCCGCGCGCAAATATATGGCGAATGTCCATGTCGGCGCGGTGCCGGCCGCCGGTGTCGCCTGCGTGCGGGCCGGGTCGCAGATTCTCAAGCCGGCGAGCGCCACCAACGACCGACGGTTTTACGAAAATCCTCGACCCTTCAACTGGGGCTTCGTCATCCTGTTCAGCCTGGAGACCGCCGAGCCGCTCGCCTTGCTGCATGAATTCCACCTCTCCGGCATGCGAGTCGGCGCCACGACCGCGGCCGCGACCGACGCCATGGCGCGGGACGATGCGGCGACCCTCGGCCTCTTCGGCACCGGCAAGCAGGCGCGCAGCGCACTCGAGGCGATTGCGCTCGTCCGCCCGATCCGCCGCGACAACGTCTTCAGCCCGGATGAGACGCATCGCGAGGCCTTCGCGCGGGAATGGTCGCGCGACGGGCTCAGTGTCGCCGCGGTCGCCGATCCGCGCGCGGTGGTCGCCGGCGCCGACGTCGTGTGCTGCGCCACCTCGGCGATGGCCCCAGTCTTCGACGGCGACTGGCTCGAGGACGGACAACTCGTCGTCTCGATCGCCAATTCGGACGTCACCAACAAGCGCTCTGAGGTCGACCGCCGCACCTACGAGCGCGCCGGCACCGTCATCATCAATGACTGGGAGAGCGTCCTCGACAACGACCAGACCGAGCTGCTCGATCCAATCAAGGACGGCGTGATCTCGCGCAAGCAGATCCATGAGCTCGGCGAACTGTTCAATGGCAAGGTCCGCGTCAAACAGCCGCCGCGCGGTGCCGCGCAGTCGGGCATCATTTATTATAAGAACAATTCCGGGCTCGCGATCCAATTCGCGGCCGCCGGCGGCATCCTCTACCGCAAGGCCGTCGCCGAAGGCTCAAACAAGATCATTCCGACCGAATGGCTCGGCTCCGATCTCAGCGCTTACTACCAGGCCGGATTCCGGCCGTCGCCCTGATGCGACGACTCAGCCTTTTTGCGGCGCTTTTGCTGGCTGTCATTTGCGCCGCCGCGCCGGCGCGCGCCGACGACGTTGCCGAGTTCTATCGCGGCAAGCGCATCAGTCTCGTCATCGGCTATGGCACTGGCGGCGGCTATGACCTTTACGCGCGCCTGCTCGGTCGTTTCATTGCGGCGCACATTCCCGGCAATCCGACCATCGTGCCGCAAAATATGCCGGGCGCCGGCAGCCGCAGTGCGGCCAACTGGCTCTACAAGATCGCGCCCAAGGACGGCACTGTTATCGCCACGCTCGGCCAGGCGACCCCGACCGATCAAGCACTCGGCCAGCCGGGTGTGCAGTTCGATGCACCGAAATTCAACTGGATCGGCAATCTTTCGGTGGTCAACAACATCCTGTTCGTGTCGGCGGCGAGCGGCGTGGCGACGATCGAACAGGCCAAGGAGAAGTCGCTCGCCATCGGCGCCACCGGCGCCAGCTCGCCTTCGGTGCTCTATCCGCAGGTCTCGAATAATCTGCTCGGCACCAAATTCAAGATCATCAGCGGCTATCCGGGCGGCGGCGACATCAATATCGCGGTGGAGCGCCACGAGGTCGACGGCCGCGGCAGCGATTCCTGGGCGTCGATGAAGTCGACACATCCGGACTGGCTGCGCGATCACGTGATCAATATCCTGTTTCAGATCGGGCCGCGCCGCGAGCGCGATCTGCCCGACGTGCCGCTGTGGCCCGAGCTTGCCGGCAACGCAGATCAGCGCGCGGTGCTGGAAATTCTTTCCGGCGACGTCTCGGTCGGCCGTCCGATCCTGACCGCGCCGGACGTGCCGGCCGAACGCGTCAAGGCGCTGCGCCAGGCCTTCGACGACACCATGCACGATCCGCAATTCCTCGACGCAGCCAAGCAGGCCAATATGGAGCTCAATCCGATGGGCGGCGAGGAATTGCAGCAGATCGTCGCCAAGATCGCCGCGCCGTCGCCGAACATCTTGGCGATGGTCAAGGCCGCGATCGCGATCAAGGATGTGGCGCCGAAGGCACCGTAGGAATTCGGCGGTGGCAGCGGCGTGTTGGAGCGGGTGAAGGGTTCCGTCGGAGCGGTTGATGAGCCCCGTGCCAAATTTAAATTTTCAGACCTCTCATCTCCACTGTAATCCTTGGTATTTGCAACATCGTCATTCAGTGCGTTGCATCCTGCCCGTGTCGATCTGACAAACACAAATCGCTCAAGGGCCGAACAGAAATCCTGCCCAATCTTCAATCGCGCTTACGCTTGAGCTCCTGTTGCTCGTAGCGCGCTTTCAGGGCCGGATCGCTTGTTTTGCCGAGAACTTCGTTCTGCTCGTCGTTTCCATCTAGGCCGGGTGCGAGCGCGATCTCGGCAGCCAGGCGATCTTCGCCAACAGCTTCTCGGATAAAGGGCTTGAGATAAGCGTCAAGATGACCTTTGTCGGGATCATCCAACTCTTTGGTCAGTGCGGACAGATAGCCGGCTTTATCGGTCGCAGCCCAGTCGATGCTGACCCCCACGCGCTGAGCCATCACGCCATGCACCACCACGATCGTACGGCCGTTCCCGTCAAGGAACGGATGGCCATGGGCGAGATAGCCCATGACCACGCCCGGCTTCCCCCTCATAAATTGCCGGTCCTGACCATGCGTGAGCGCATAATCCACCGCGCGCTGAATATGCTCGGGATGAGCGAAGAGCACGGGTCCTTTGCTAATCGCGAGGTCCGGCGCGGTCGTGCGGCGGTCCTGTCCCGCCCAGGGGTAAACCGCATCGAAGAGAATTCGATGTGTTTCAAGCACATCCGGGTAGGAAAGACGTTTGATTTTCGCGAGGCATTCAAGCGCGGCATCGATGCCAGTCATAAAAGCCGCATGCTCGAGCCGCCGGACGATATCCGGGTCTTTTTCCTTGGCCAGATTGCGCAGATATCCTTGCGACGCAAAATCGCCGAACGGATCGAACGTCACGGCCTCACTTCGCGCAGATAGTTCGCCTGGAGTTCGATCATCTCGGCGCGCGAAAGATAACCGTTCCGCTGCAACGCGACGAGCAACTGCTCGACCTCGTCCAGTTCAACGTCATCGCCGGCCAGACGCGTGATGTGATTGGCGAGCATGTCGCGCTCGGTGCGGACATAGGCAACATGGTGCTCTATGGCCATTTTGCGGATACGAGCGGCAGTCGTGCTTTCGGCGCGTTTAGACATAGAATTAATATAGCATTTGAAGCGCTGCAAATCCATTAAGATCCCGAAAAGCTACGCCCAATCAGGGGCTTTCGATTTTGCTAGGCCTCATAGGCGGCCGAGGCGCTTTTCCATAGAGTTCCGAGTACGCGCGTACCAGTTCCGAATAATGAGGCATCCAATCAAGCTCGAACAGGATGTCGCTATCTTCGGGCATGATGAAGCCAGGTCGCGCGAGCCGCACGAGCAGATAGCAATTTGCGAAGACGGAGAGCGTTGTGAAGAACGTTAGACGGATCGCCTCGTTGTTATAGACAGGGCCGTTGCTTTCCCACAGAACACCATAGTTGGCATCGGGACGTGAATGTGTGTAGTTGCACAGCGTTTGGTAAGCCCTCGCTAGGAACTCGCCGTCTGCAAACATCCATTTGGCTTGGTCCTTACGCAGAATCCCCGACAGGTTTCTGCGTAAGCGCGTAAAGCGCAATTCGCCGATGCCTTTATTCCATTCTATGTACCTTGCATCGTTTGGCTGCAGACTGCCGAACGTACCGATCAGCACCAGCTCAAGAGCAACGCGCAATTCTGCGAGCGCTACGCGGTAATAACCGTGCAGGAAGTTGAAGTGGGCACCCTCGAACGCATCGGCCGCATCCAGCGTGCAATTGTAAATTTCGTCTGGCTTATCCGGATTGCCGATAGCTTCAACCCAATCGCCCCATAGGCTATAAAGCAATTTGAGGCGGATGCCGTTGTGATCCGAAATGCGGATCGAGACATCTTCCGGCAACCGCATAATGCCATTCCACACGTCCTGCTCGACCAGGCTTGAGGGCGGCGCGTCCTGTCCATCGCTGATCGCGAACTCGTGTGGTTCGAGTTTGCTGCGCACAGCGCGGAAATCCGTAAGTGGGAGCTTCTTGGCCACGAGCCAATATAATCGCGGATTGCTGCAAACTTGCAGCCCCCTTGTTCGAAGCTGCGCAGCGTGTCGAATGCGCCGTAAGGCGCAAGAGGCGGACGCTCCCCCGTCCCGACGCTATCCGGTCATCATGGCGCGCGTTGCGATCAAGAAATACGAATGCAGCCGCCAGCGAAAAGCTAGACGTCCTGTTGGACTTTTTTCCAACGTAGAGGGCTTTAAAATTCAACAAAATTGGGAGTTAGCGGAAACCTTGGGAATGATTGGAGCGGGTGAAGGGAATCGAACCCTCGTCGTGAGCTTGGGAAGCTCCTGCTCTGCCATTGAGCTACACCCGCGTCGTTCGCCATCACCAGTGAACCCATAAGCCATGGCAAAAGCAACGCCAAAGTGCCGGAGGCCCGGGCGGCCTCCTTTGGATTTGCGGCCTTGTTCCGGCTGCCGCCTGATGCAGCATGATCCTTTCGGAAAACCGGTTTTCCACCCGCGGATTGCCGACCTTTTGCTTGGAACTCGGTTCCCGCATTATGGATTGTGACACATACGAGTGCGACAATTGTCGGCGTTCGTTCGCCCGACGACGTCTCGACGAGAAAGTGCGAGCGAGCTTCAGACCAGAGCCTTTGACAAAACCATCAAGTCGCGCGCACCGCGCCGGCACCGTTGCAAGGGCAGTCACTGAATTTTGCCACAGCAAGTCATAACGCAGGAGCAAGTCATGATCACATGCAAAGCTTCGCGGCTCGCGGTCATTGCAAGTCTGCCCGTCGTGTTGGGCGGTATCGCCCTTGCCGCGCAGGACAGATATACGGTGAGCGTGCCAAACGGCCTCGCGTTTTCCGACTTCAGAGGCTACGAGGATTGGCGGGATGTCGCCGTCAGCCAAACGGAAACCGGCATCAAGGCGATTGTCGCCAACCCTGCGATGATGGATGCGTACCGGAGCGGCGCTCCGGGCGAGGGCAAGCATTTCCCTGACGGCAGCAAGATCGCGAAGATCGAGTGGACGTCGAAGAAGAATGCGGAATCGCCCTATTTCGTGATGGTACCGGACACGCTGAAATCGGTTTCCTTCATCGAGAAGGATAGCAAGCGATTCCCGGACACGAACGGCTGGGCCTATGCGCAGTTCCTCTACGACGCCGCGTCCGACGCGTTCCGGCCCAACGGCAACGATGCCAAATGCGGCTACGCGTGCCACTCCGCCGTCGCGGCGAAAGACTACATTTTCACGGCCTATCCGAAGCGCTGAACGCGCGCCTCGTGTTGACCATGAGGGGCTCGATGAGGAGTTCTCCGATGGCTCGAACGTCCACCGCCCGCAAGACTGCGCATCGCAAGACTGCGCATCGCAAGACTGCGCGCCGCAAAGGGACGCGCTATTGGTCCGGCCGCGTCACCCGCGAGAGCAATGCGCTCGATCTCGACGCTGGCGTATTTTCGCTCGCAAGCCCGAAACGCATCGCCGCATCTTTGAAGCGTTCGGCGGAGCGCAGCCATCGACGGAGAGCCGAACCCTATCGCTCGGCGCTGTCGATGCTGACGTTCTATATCAACCGCGCCGGCAAGAACCTTTCCGCAGGCCGCCGCAAGACACTGCAGCAGGCGAAGGTCGAATTGCGCAAGCAGTTCGGGCGCAAGTAGATTTTTGCTCGCTTCGGATCGTCCTGCCGCGCCGAAGATGGTCCGGCGCGATCGTTGGCGTCACAGCGGCAGCTTGGTCACGGCGGGTGGCGCCCAGGAACGGCGGCCGCGGTCGGCTTTTGGAGCAATCTCGCCTTCGATCGTATCCGGCTGCGCCGCACGCGGTGCTGCGGCATCGCATGGCTGCGCGTGGGGCGGCGCGAACGGGAGGTTGAGCGCTTGCAGGAACAGATCGATGCCCATGCCGGTCGCGTTCGCAGTCGCTCGAATAGGCAACGTCGTTACCGCGGGCGGCTGCCAGGCCCGTCGTCCGGACGATCGCATGATCCTCTCCCTCGGCGGCGAATGCGTACTATAGCATTCGGGCCGACCTGAACGCCAACCGGTCTCCCGGTCAGCTCCTCGCTCAGCGATTGGCCGATTCCAGCCAGCGCAGGAATTTGCCGCCGGCGATGCCGCGCGACAGTGCGAAGTGGTACTCGGCGACGACGTCCTGTCGCGCCCAGCCGTCGCTCGGCCAGGTCCTGACTGCGCGCTCGAGCCGCTCGAGATCGATGGCGCGGCGCGCCAGCGGCGAGGCGGCAAGTTCAGCAATCTCGCCGGCGAGCACCTCGCGCCGCCGTTCGAGCTTCTCGAACCAGTCCGGCGACTGCAATCCGCTCAAACGGTTCGTCGTCACGACGTCGGGCAGCAGGCCCCACATGGCGCGGCGAATGAGCGAGCGGTCGATGCCTTCGGCAAGAAACTGCTGCGGCGGCACACCGAAACAATAGGACACGACGTCGATGTCGGCGGTCGGATCGCGCACCTCGACGCCGGTAACGGCTTTCTGCGCGGCATGCCAATCTCCCGCATAGTCGACCTGGGTCATGCCCTTGCGGCGTTCGTCGCGCCGCATGCGATAGAGGAAATCGTGGCCAACTCGCCTGGCGCGAGCGTCGACGTCCATCGCGGCGGCGAAGTCCTCCCGGATCGCCGCGTGTTCCTGCCATGGCGCATTGCGGCGCGGATGGCGGCGGCCATCGGCCCAGTTGCCGAGCACATCCGGCACCAATGGCTCGACGACGAGCTTGCGGAACGCCGTCCAGCGCGAGCCGGTCGAGCGCCGGTAATAATGTCGCCATTGCCGATACGCGGTCAGCCAGCGCCCCTGCGTCGCGTGCCCGACAACTTGCGACCAGCCGTTCCAGCTTATCGTGTAGTTGCCATAGAGACCGCCGAGCAGCACCCGGCAGCCTTGCGAGCGCGCCAGACGCGGGATCGCCAGCATCCAGCCGAGCGTCGTCGGATTGCGGATCGGCGATTCGAGCGCGCCGAACAGCCTCTCAATGTCGGCAAAGTCGTCGCAACTGTCGTTGCGAACATAGCTCACGTCGATATTGCCGGCCGCGTGCCGGATTGCTTCGACATAAGGCGTCTCATCGGCATAGCGGCCGATCGGAACCGGTCCGTCGAAGCCGGCGCGCGGGACGTGCGTAAAGGCGGCGAGGCGCAAATTCCTTTCGCCGAGCGCGCGGGCAGCGAGCATCGCGACCGAGGACGAATCGAGCCCGCCGCTGAGATAGCAGCCGATCGGTTGCACTGCGC
>Ga0335081_10018893_pt1 | contig 11145 bp, 7 predicted proteins | sample Lox_Sample_35_FD_206713 | JGI IMG/M metagenome (GOLD analysis project Ga0335081, IMG submission 206713) | Soil microbial communities from Loxahatchee National Wildlife Refuge, Florida, United States - Lox_Sample_3.5 | ecosystem: Environmental > Terrestrial > Soil > Wetlands | place: USA: Florida...
GCCTTCGCCGATCATTACCTCGTAAACGAGCACGGCGAGCTCATGATGTCCCAGACGAACGCCTGCACGCGGCGCTGGGGACGCTCTGGTCTTCGAGACGGGTTTTACCAGCCATTCTTCGCGATCGTGGCTCACCAGTCGGTCCCGGCCACCGCGTCGGTATTTCGGCGCGACCGCCTTCCACTCGACGAGATCACGCCCGAGATCGGCTCGTGTTATGACGTCTGGACGCCGTATCTCCTCGCCAAAGGCGGCGGCGCCGCATACTTCACCGCCCGCCGCTTGATGTACAACCGCGCCCACCAGGGCAGCCACAGCAGCTCAGCGCAACTGTCCAGCCGCTTTGCCGCAATACGCTGCAAGCGGGCCATGCTAAACGATCCCGATATTGATGCGTACCGGGGTGTCATCATCCCAACTCTCGCACGCGATCACGAGTTGGTTGCAGCGCAGATGCTTCGGCACGGGGAGCGCCGAAAGGCTCGGGTGCACCTCGCAGCGGCGTTGCGTCTTCAGCCTACGGCGAAGGCAGTCGCGGGCTTGACCGCCTCGTGGGCGGCTCCCCACGCCATCTTGACGCATGTGTGATTCCCTGCCATGTCGCGTCCCAGAAGTTCTGTCACGCCGAAACCGTTGCATGCGATGATGCTCGATTCAGGCGAAATCCTAGATCTCCGACCTGGCGAGTCGGTGCGGGTCCGAAATCCGCAGGAGATCTTTGACACCCTGGACGAAAACGGGACGCTCGAGAAACTCCCGTTCATGCCCGAGATGCTGAGGTACTGCGGTCAGGTTCTGACGGTGACCAAACGCGCTGACAAGACTTGCGGACCTGATCACGGTCTGCGCCGCATGACCAATACCGTGTTTCTCAGTAACGTCCGCTGCGACGGGGGCGCTCACGGCGGATGCCAGGCGGCATGCCGTCTGTATTGGAAGGAAGCCTGGCTCGCGCGCGTCGATTCCGCCCCTAGCAGCAACGGCCATAACCTTGGCGCGCAGCAGAGCGAGTTCGTCAAGCGCACGCTTTTGCCGGCGACCGCTCGAAGCAAGGCCGTTCCGACCGCCGGAAGCGATGTAGTCTGGGCGTGCCAGGCGACAGAGCTGCCGCAAGCCTCGACGCAGCTCCATGGCTGGCACCTAACTCAGTACATCGCCGATGCGCGCAACTGGGGGCTGGTCAAGGTGGCTCGAGTGATGCTGGTCGAGGTCTTCAATCGGATCCAATCGCTTTCCCGTCGCCATCTCCCACCGTACCTGCGCTTCCGCGGCGGGCGGACCTACCCGTTCATCGTTGGGACGGCGAAAAAGGGAGCCGCGTCACCCGGAAAGCTGGATCTTCAGCCAGGTGATCGGGTCCGGATTCGATCCAAGGAAGACATCGTCCGGACGCTGGACCACACTAACCACACGCGCGGACTGAGCTTCGACGCTGAAATGGTCAAGTATTGCGGGCGGGTGGCGACGGTACGCGCGCGCGTGAACCGCTTGATCGACGAGGAGACCGGAAGAATGGTGCACATCAAAACAGACTGCATCATCCTCGAGGGAGTCACTTGTGCGTCTGACTACCACCGGCTGTGCCCTCGCGGCATCTTTCCCTACTGGCGCGAGGCGTGGCTCGAGAAAGTCGCTTAGCCGGTTCGCACTGCGATCGCAGCGCCACCAGTGTCGATACCGCCCGACGTCCCGCCACCAGTGTCGATACCGCCCGATTACAAAGCACACCACGCAATCGGTCACCGCGCGTTTGTCGAGCGTGCGATGAACCAGGCAGTTCGCAGTGCTGTCCGGCGAGTGTCGAGCTCCGGCCATCTGCGACGGGTGGGACCGACTGCCGCCGCATTGATCGCCTCGCAAGTGATGATGGCGTTGGCAGGGGTGGTCGCGGCGCGCACGCTCGGCCCCTCAGGTAGAGGAATTGTCACCGCGGTCATCGCATGGCCGCTGATGCTCTCCTACTTGTCGCTGTTTGGCATCCAGAGCTCGTCGACGGTCCGCATCGCGAATCCCGGACGATCTGACTTGACAGCCACGCTCGGAGGAGCCGTCGCCTTCTCGCTCGTTGCCGGGGGGCTCGTGTCGCTCGCCGCGATCGCCGTGCTCCCGTCGGCGCTCAGCCACCTCGGCCCCGACGCAGCTGTCTTGACCGCTTGGTCGCTCGCGACGATTCCGCTGATCATGTTGACCGACATCCTGTTAGCGGTCAACGTCGCTCTCGGCCGCGTGACGGTCTCGAACTGGTGTCGGGTCATCAATGCAGCCGTGCTTCTGTTTGGAACTCTGCCGCTCGCCGTCGTCCATGCCGTTACGCCAACCCGCGTCGTCCTTCTATCGATCGTCGCCAACCTCCCAACTTTCATTTATGGTGCCATTGGCCTGCCGTGGCGACGCATGGCGATAAGCCTTCCAATGCTGTTTGAGGACCTGAGATTTGGTATCAAGGCGCATTGTGCAAGCGTGCTGGGGATTGCGAATTTCCGGCTGGACGTACTGCTCATCTCGGCGTTTATGCCCGCGTCGCAACTTGGATACTACGGCGTCGCAAATAACATGATGATGCCCGTGATGTTCGGCCCGGCAGCCGCCGCGAGCCTCTTGACGCCGCGCGTGGCCAGCATGGACGCCGACGGTCGCGGCGGCATCGACCGCGCGCAGTTCGCCTCGATCTGGACGGATGTGCGTCGGTTCGGGCTGGTCGGCATCGCCGGTGCGGGCATCGTCGCCGCCTGCGCACCGTTCTTGGTGCCAATCGTCTTTGGCTCCGGATTTGAGCCTGTCGTGGTGCTCGTCTGGGTTCTGCTTCCTGGCTACGTTGCGCGCAACTATGCCGTGATGCTGACCGCTGGCGCCCTTGGGGGGCGCCGGCCCTGGGTCGGGAACGCCGTCGAGGGTGCCGGAGTCCTCGTCACTGTCACGATGCTGCCGCTGCTTTTGCCGCGCTACGAGGCGCTGGGGGCTGCAATCACGTCGACGGCCGCGTACAGCGTGTCTGCGCTGATCGCCGTTCTCGCGATCCGACGCATTCAGGGACGGCCGCGGGACTTCCCGGCCCATTCGATCAAGGAGTCCGAACGGGCAGCGCAGCCACCGACCGCACGGACGGTCAACGCCGGAAACCCCGCGACATGATCGTGATCGGGTCGGCGTCCACCGCGAGCGGCGCTATCTGCCGCTACATCAGCGCAGACGCGCTGATCCAGCCCAGCCAATACCAGCCGTTCGCTCTGACCTTCGGAGAGGTTCTTGCGAGCGGCATCCCCGTGATCGCGAGCGACGAAGTCGGCGCGACCAAGGGGGTCGACCCACGTCGCTGCACGGTTTTCAAGGCCGGGCATCTCGACGCTTTCGAAGCTGCCGTGCGCGCCCTGCTGGACCGCCTCGCGAGCGGGGCAAAGCCTGATATCGCGACCATCGCACGCGCGGAAGCGTGCTGCTTGTTCTCGATCGAGCGCGTCGTCGATCGCATCCTGCTGTCGTTCGAGGCAACGCTCGCTCGCCGGAATGGAGGTGAGCCGTTGTGGCAAGCGCGAGCGTCGTGAACGCGAGCGTGGTGGTTCCGTCCTACCGTCGCCCGGAGGACCTGACGCGCTGCCTGAACGGGCTCGCACGACAGGTGTTGGCGCCTGCCGAGGCGATCGTGGTGCGACGAGCAGACGACCAGTTGACGCAAGCCGCTGTTTCTGCGTGCCAACACGCTGGAGTCGTCGATGTCGTGGTGGGACAACCCGGCGTGCTTGCCGCGATGAACGCCGGGGTGGCCGCCGCCCGCAGCGAAATCATCGCGTTCGTCGACGATGACGCCGTTCCCCGCCCGGAGTGGCTGGCGCGGCTCGTCCAACACTTCGATGATCCGAAGGTCGGCGGCGTCGGCGGCCGTGACGTGATATGCGCCGGCGCGCCCGAGGTACTGACCGAAGACGTCGGACGCATCACGTCCTGGGGTAAGCTCATCGGCAATCACCATCGCGGCACCGGCAAGCCCCGCGACGTCATGGTGCTCAAGGCAGCCGGGATGGCGTTTCGCAGCAACGCGCTCGTTTTGCCAGATGGACTGCGGGGAGGCGGCGCCCAAGCGCATTTCGAAGTGGGGATGTCGTTGTCGGCACGACGGCGAGGGTGGCGCCTGATCTACGACCCTGGCGCTCTGGTCGACCACTACGTCGCTCCCCGGTTTGACGCTGACCGACGGCACCGACCTGCTCGATCGGCCGTGCAGAATGCCGCTTACAACCTCGTGACATGTCTATTGCAGGAAGCGCCCGAGCTGTTCTGGCGGCGCGCAGCTTACGGGTTGCTCATCGGTGACCGCCGGATGCCAGGACTGCTTCGAGCGGCCGCCGGCCTGGTTCGGAACGAGCCGGACGTCGTCGGCGATCTCTATCCCTCCTTGGCCGGTCAGGTGAGGGCGCTTCTTGCCGCTCATCGCCATGCGCGTCGCTCCCGAGGTGATTCACACTCCCGCTCGCTACGCTGTACGGCAAGACCACGCGTCGCGTTGCTCGCTCACGACGTGCACGGTGAGGGTGGCATGGAGCGGGCTTGTCTTGAGCTGATCCTCCACGCATCGCACGAGGTGGATTTCGTCGTGATCTCGTCGCGCCTGGATCCCAGCGTGCGTCGCCACGTGACATGGCGGCGCGTGCCGATCCCTCGCCGCCCGTTCGCGCTGAAGTTCACCATCTACTATCTACTCGCGGGTCTGCGGCTCGCGCTCGAACCTGTTGATCTGGTCCACACCGTTGGCGCGATCGTGCCCAAGAAGGTCGACGTCGCGTCGGTCCACTTCTGCCACGCAGCCTTTCACGCCAACGCGGCGGGGAGGAATGGCAGCGCATCCGCGCTGCGCCGCTTGAACGCCCGTGTGGTCTCCGCGCTTTCCCTCGCCGCCGAGCGTTGGAGTTATCGGCCCTCTCGAGTCAAGCGGCTCGCCGCCGTCTCCACGGGAGCCGCACGCGAGGTGCAACGCTTTTATCCGGGAATCCAGACCTACGTGACGGTCAACGGAATCGACCACGACCGCTTCCGGCCCGACGCCGAGACATCGCAACAAATGCGCGCGCTCGCCGGCGTCGGCCGCGAGACCTGCGTCGCCCTCTTCGTCGGCGGCGACTGGGACCGGAAAGGTCTCGCACTCGCGATTGAAGGCACGTCGCGAGCTCGCAGCCGGGGCGTGCCCGTTGCCCTCTGGGTCGTCGGCCCCGGGGACCGTGCTCGCTTTCAGGCCCTCGCTGACCGGCTCAAGGCGACCGACCACGTGCGCTTTTTCGGACACCGTGCCGATACGGAGCGCTTCTACCAAGCTGCAGACATCTTCGTCCTGCCGACAAGTTACGAGACCTTCTCCATCGCTGCCTTCGAGGCCGCGGCGTCGGCACTGCCGCTTGTCACCACAGCGGTCCATGGCGCAGCCGACCTCGTGGGGCGCGACGCTGCAGGCATCTGCATCGACCGGACCGTGGCCGCACTCGTCGATGCGCTCGTCCGGCTCGGTACCGACGCCACGCTTCGAGCATCGTTGGGCGCAGCCGCCCGTGAACGCTCACGCGCCTTCACCTGGACTCGATCCGTCCAAGAGGTGCTGGCCGTGTACCGGTCCATTGTCGCACCGGCCCCCCCCTCAGCTTCGGACCCCTGTCACAACTGATTGCCAGTTGCGGTCCTCACGCGGGACTGGGCCACGGTCCTCCGAATCCACTTGCTCGGGCCGTAGCGCTTTGCTACCTATACCTAACCCTTCGGCGCGACGCCGCCGGTGTGCGCTGTTCCCACGCCTGCCGCACGCGCCGCGGTCCTTCTCTGACCGTTGATCGTCAGCTGCGGCGCGCCCTGTAGGGCGCCCGCCCGATTGCCTTCGCCCGTCCTTCACCGCGAGGCGCGCGCCGCCAAGCCGCACCGCACCGCACCGCACCGCACTTAGGATAGGCCCGCTGGAGACTTCGTGACCGAAGTTGACAAGTGGCGCATGGTGGCTGGCATCGCCAGCTCGGCCGAGACTACGGAAGGTATTAAAGGCATTTGACGGCGAGCCAGCCGCGCCTAGCGCGTCCAGCGCCCGTGACAACCACAGTAACTCTTGAGCGGGTCCTAACACAACCTGGACCCACCCGATCGTGCGGTCGTCTCGGCCCCGGCTGGGTTGATCCACGCTAAAGCCAAGGTCCATCCTGGCGATTCTCCGAGGCAAATCGATTCTCACCAGTCGCGTTCTGCCGTTGCCGCATGGGAATTGCAAGTCCTCGGCCCGAACTCCCGCGCTGGGCGATCAGGAGAAGACCTCATGTCACTTCACCAGCTGCGGCGCGTGTATCGCCCGCCGCACTCGCGCTTTCTGGCACTCATCTGCCTGTCAGTCACAGCCTTCGCCACGTCCCCCGCACGGGCCACCGCGCAGACGAACCTCGCGCTGAACCGCCCAGCGGTGGCTTCCTCTACGCAGGCAACCACCTCTGGCGGCAACACCGATCCATCAGTCTGCTGTGGTGCCGCCTCCGCCAACGATGGCAACACCAGCAGTCGCTGGTCAAGCCAGTTCTCTGATCCACAGTGGTGGCGGGTTGACCTCGGCTCGACGATGACCGTCGCTGAGGTGGTCGTCGACTGGGAGACGGCCTATGCCTCTCACTATCAGGTCCAGGTGTCGACCGACGGCACCAACTACACGACGGTCGCAAACGTCTCCCCCACCGCAGCGGGAAATGTCACTACGACCTTCGCCGCAGTCCCGGCGCGATACGTGCGCATCTATGGGACCAGCCGCGCCACGGGCTGGGGCTACTCGATTTACGAGGTGCAGGTCTACGCCTCGTCAAGCCTTCCGCCGCCGCCTGTCAACACGCAGGCTCCGATCATCACGGGCACGCCACAGCCTGGCAACGCGGTCACAACCACGCACGGCTCCTGGACCAATTCCCCAACCTCCTGGACTTACCATTGGCAAGACTGTAACAGCTCTGGCGCCTCATGCACCTCCATCAGTGGTGCAACCTCGTCTTCGTACACGGTCCAATCTTCCGATGTCGGGCATGCTCTCGGCGTTGTCGTGACCGCGGCCAACGCGGGCGGCTCTTCCGCCCCCGCAACCGCGCACACCACGGTGGTATCGAATTCATCAGGGAAGGTCACGTGCTGCACGACCTTCCTCGGCAACACCTTCTCTGGCGCTGGGGTATCCAGCAATACGACCAACGTCGAAAGCAACAGCATTCAAAATATGGCAGCGTCCAGCGACGGATACCTGGTCACCGGCTCGAGCTGGGCAGAGAACCAGCACGACATCGAGCTCTATAACAGCAACGGCACAATCCTCGGACCACAGGATCCAACGCGCAACAACGGTGGCACGTTTGGCGTTGCAATCGACTCAAACTATATTTACGCAGTCAGCGGCTTGTCGATCTACAAGTTCAACCGACAGGGGTCGAGCAGCTCGGCATGGCAGCAGAGCTGGATGAATCCCGCCAACATCACCTGGTACGACGATGGCAACAACGCCACCGGATACGAGGCCGGGCCTGGACCGTTCACTGTTGACTCCGGCGGCAGCGGATGGCTGATGGGTATCACCGTCTGCGGCAACTACCTTTATGTGTCCGACCCCGGCGCCGGCGCCGCGCTGGGCGACAACGGCAACGTCTCGCCCAACACCGCCCAGGTTAAGCAGATCGGGCCGCTCTCGGCGACCGGCTGGGGCAGTGTGGTCGACACTTGGTCCGTGCCCCGCGCTCGCTCCATCACGTGCGACCGCGAGGGTGACATCTGGGTGCTCCAACAGGGCACAACGGATTCTGGCAACACCCACGCGCCCGCGGCCGAGCGCTTTGCGCCCAACAGCAATGGGACACCCCTGGCGACCATCTCGCTTCAGGGCATTCCGCTCGATATCGCGGCCGATCCCACAAGTGACAGCATCTATGCGACGGACAACAGCCAGGCGCAGAATGTCAAGATCTACAATTACTCTGGCACCGTGACGGGCACTGTCGGCGTGACCGATGGCTATCTGGCGGGGCCGACCCCCGGCCTCTACGGCGGGCTCCGGTTCTGCGGACCAAACACCGTCGCTGTCGACGGGTCGGGCAACGTGTACGTTGGCCAGTCAGGGATGCCGGGAGTCAACGAGGGCGCCTGGTTCGACTACGGCCCAATCGTCATCGTCACAAAGATCGCGTCAAATCACAGCACGGTGGACTGGTCGGATTTTTCCGACGGCTTTCTTGACGCTGGATCCCCGAGCAGCGATGGCCAGATGTTCTACGGCCGCGACTCTTCCTACGTGCTCCAGAACGGCTCCTACCAACCATACGCGTTTACTGTCAATCCGTTTACCTATCCCTCCGACAATCGCGTCACGGGCACTCAGGGGTCTGAGTACGGCGAGAGCACCCGCGTCTGGAACGCTGACGGTCATCGATACCTCGTCGAGACCGACCTCTCCACGAACCCGTTCCAGATCTACGAGATGATCGGTCAGATCGCCGCGCCGGTGGTCTCATTCGACAACAACTCCACGCTCACCACGAGCGGCACGACCGCCAACGTCAGCTCCAATTCCAGCCTGATCAACAATAATGGAGCCAATGACTTCTTTATGGACGATAATGGCAACGTGTGGTCTGTCGGTGGCTCACAGGTGTGGGAGTACTTGCTGCAGGGCTTTGATTCGGCGGGCGTGCCGCAATATGGCTTTGCCCACGTGAACACCTACCCAATTCCGTCGCAGCTTTCGCAGAGCGCGAGACGCATCGTTGTCCACGGCAATGACGTCTGGATGAGCGGCTTCGCGAGCTCTGACCCTGATCCTGACAACGAGTTCGACAGCTGGAAGTCAACGGGTCGTCATCTGCTCGAGTTCACGTCGCTCCCGAAGACCTCCGGGTGGCCGGCGCCCGCCTGGGAGGACAACTTCTCCTATCCCGATAGCACAAGCCTGATAGGGAACTACCCGACCTCCTGGGACGTCGATCCTGGCGTGAACCAGCTTGCGATGAGCTACCTGTACGACAGCAACAGCGACGAAGGCTATATCGACGTGTATAATGCCTCGAGCGGGGGCCAAACCGGCACGACGTACGATCCGCCGGTGCCATCCTTCGGTAAGGTCGGATGGCTGGACATGCAGCACTCGCTGCAATTTGTCAACGGGTGGATCTGGGCCGAAGACGATTGGAACATCAAGACCTACGGCATCTGTCCGTCCGGAAGTTGCTAGTTGCACCCTCGGCCTCGAGCCCGTGCACCCTCGGCCTCGAGCCCGCCCTAGCTCCAGCGTAGGCGAACTCCAACGGTCACGCTCATAATACGCTCTGATCCGCGCCTCGGCGATCCCAGATCGCCAGGCGCGGCTCGCTCTTCATGGAGCCACCTCGTAGTAGAGCCTGCCACCCGGAATCGAGGCCTGTTGCACGCGCGTTGCCTGCTCCTCCGGCATCGATTCTCCAGCCTCGATCTGCCGCTGGCGCGTGACGAGCCACCAGCTTATCGCCCCCGCAGCCAGCCAGAGGTACGGAGCGGTCGGTGGCACGGTCGTGTACACGCCCACGAACCAGCTGGCCGCGACGCCGAACAGGGGCGCGGCCAGGGCCGCCATCAGCAACGCTGCTTGCGGGTCCTGCTCGCGGTACAGCCCGCGCACGATGGTCGCGCAGAGCACGCACTGGAAGGCGATGAAGACGACAAGTGCGGGAATCCCGGCCTCTACGACGAGGAAGTTGAACTGACTTTCGGCGTTCCAGTTAGTTTCCTTCCCTCCGATTTTGGCGGCGGCTGGTCCAACGGTTCCCAGTCCGACGCCCAGTGGTATCTTCGCCATGTACCGGGGGAGTAAGGACCACGTGCCGGCCCGAGAGTTGTAAATCGTCGACCCAGCGTGCCCCGGCGCTATCGAACTATACCGCGCCAACGCGGCGCTATCATAGGATACAACTGCCAAGATGACACCCCCACCGATCACCGCTCCGAGGGAGAGGGCGAGAAGCGCGCGGCGGCCTTGGCCCCCCACTGTGACGAGCCCCAGCAGAGCGAGCAGTGATACGCTGGCCATGATGATATCAGTGCGCTGCTCCGAGGTGACAATGCTGATCACCGCTCCGACGATGCCGCATAGGATCAGCACTCGCCACCACCACCGTCGCCGCGCTGTCATCAACAAGATGATGCCCCCCGGCAGGGCGGCGGCGCCCACTTCGCCACCGAACCCCTCGTCTCCGCCGAGCGCGGGTGGTCGGACTCTGGGCTTGCCGCCATATGCGCTCGTCCAGTAGACGCGTGCCCCGTCGCCGCTGAGCAGATGCGCGTATCCAGGACCCCAACTGGAGAGCTGGTCGACAGACAGGGAGCTCTGGTAGGCCGCGACCGCGCCATTCAGAGTCGCGACGGCTAGCAGCAGGGCGAAGAAGACGCGAAGCGAGGCGTGCGACCGCAATGCGACGTATCCGATGAAGAACAGCGGCACGAACTCGAGGTGCTGGCGCAACGAGGCGACGGCGTGCGCAACAGACAGGTCGCCGGGATTGGCGACCTGGACGCCGATGACAACGATCCACGCCACGACCCAGCGCGAAAGCGGCGGCGCCCTGAACGGTCTCGGCGCACGCAATGCCATCCCGGCCGCGACCGCATACAGCAGGACGTCGCGGCCGAGCGTCGCCGCCTGGCCGCCGGTCTTGAGTCTGATCAGCCCATCCAGTAGGCCCATGTAGAGCAGCACAGCCGCGAGCGCGAGGCCCGTCCGCCTCGTCAGCGCGAGCCACGCAGGGAGCGCAACCGCCAGCCAGGTCAGCGGTAGCGGCAACCCGTAGTACTGGGCCTTCAGCGACAGCCACAGGCCGATCGAAACCGTCACCCCAAACGCCGCAAAGAGGAGACCTGCGCGGCGGGCGTCGATGAGCCCGACATGGAGGCGAGCTAGAGGCACGAGATCGTCAGGAGGCCCTAGCCCTGTCGAGGTAGTAAGGGCGCGCGATCTCGTCGTGCTCGCGAACGCCGTTTGCGACCACGCCAACCACGTTGACCCCAGGCACCTGTTCGAGTGCTTCGCGACACCGTTGCACTGCCGTACGTGTGGTGGACTCCGGGCGGGCCACGACGATGACCCCATCGACGGCTGCGGCCACGGGGATCACATCGCTCACCGCCAGCACTGGC